>Ga0126381_100011516_pt1 | contig 10003 bp, 7 predicted proteins | sample PanSoiMetPlot_28_FD_96465 | JGI IMG/M metagenome (GOLD analysis project Ga0126381, IMG submission 96465) | Tropical forest soil microbial communities from Panama - MetaG Plot_28 | ecosystem: Environmental > Terrestrial > Soil > Tropical forest > Bulk soil | place: Panama | collected 2016-02-17 | reverse complement strand
CCTGCGTAGTAGCCGGGTGTCCAGTAGTAGCCGACGCCGGGGCAGGGAGGAACATAAGAGTTGTAGTAATACCCAGTCGGGCCGACCTGAACCGCGATTCCAACCTGTGCCTGGGCCTTGGCCTGTCCCACGACAGCAGCAGCTGCCACGATGCCAGTAAGTGCGAGAGTGCGAAGTGTGGGTCTCATCTGAGTTCCTCTCGAGCGGTGGCGTCGAACCTCTATCAACTGCCGCCGCTCATTTTCGGTTGAGCTTGATTTGCTCTTCCGAATTGCTCTGCACATGTGAACAGGAGCTCAGACGAATTGTTGCGGAGTTTATTTTCGCGCAGACGCGCATCTTTCGCTAGCTGACGTGCATCGCGGGAAAAGGCAGGGATTAGGGACCAGGAAGCAGGCGACCGCTGCCGATCGCCAATCCTTAACGTTTTGCATCGATCACTTCTTCACTTAGGTAGGCGCTGTATCGATCACTTCTTCACGCAGGTAGGCGCTTTGCCGGAAGGCGGCCAAAGCTGACTGAAGACCTGTACTGTGGTATCCGGAAAATCCTTTGGTGTGATCGCGTCGCCGAACTCCATGTAGGGCACTTCGCCATTGGAGCCGATGCGCGTCCAGCCAGAACTCATCATGAGGCGAGGATCGCCGGTACGAGCGAAGTGCACCCACATGGTCATGATCTGGTCGGAGAGCTTGCGGTCTGCCTCGACATAGTCGTCTGGCGCGTTGAGGGTGTGTCCTAAGACATAGGCGATCTCCTCCGAATGAAAAGCGCCCAGTCCGGCCTTCTCTGCACGCGGGCTCACGCGCGTGAAGCGATAGAGATATCCATGCGTTGCGCGAGCAACCGAAAATGTGCCGTACAAAAACAGCGAATCCGTCAGAAGGCGGTCTGCGGCGGCGTGGAACTGATCGGGTGTTGCGGGGGACGGAGGAGCATACTGCGCCAGCACGGCCTTGCCGCATGGAGCGAACGCCTGTTCCACCCAGGCATTGAAGCTGTCGGCATTCGCAGGGTGGTAGTGCGTCAGGAAGAGATTGCCTTCATTCGTGTTGGTTCCAGCCAGTACCGGGATTCTGGTGAACCGGTTGTCAGCGTAGAGTTTTGCAAGCTGCTCGGGGACGATGTAGCCGTCCGCAAAGGGAGTCCACGCGAGGTGCACACTATTCGGATCGTCGAGCGGTGTTGCAGCGCGCAGCCGTGTACGGCCTGCGCCGCCGGGACCGAACAGCTTTTTTGACGCTGCGTACGATTGCTCTGTCAGGGCATCCGCGGAAAGGGCACGCAACTCAGCGACGTGCAGGCCGACGGCGAGCCCGACCGCTTCCATGCTGGTAATGCCGCGATAGTCGCTGCGCAACTCCGGATCGGGCGCGAAGAGCAGACCGGGGCTCTCCAGGATCGCTTTGTCAAAGAGGCCCTGTGCAAGAGGCGATGCCATCATGTACGCGATACTCGAAGCGCCGGCAGATTCACCGAAGACGGTGATGTTGCGGGAATCGCCTCCGAATGCCGTGATGTTGTCGCGGACCCAGCGTAGGGCGGCCATCTGGTCGAGGAGCGCGTAGTTGCCGGAGGTGTGGTGCGGCGATTCCGCGCTGAGATCAGGATGGGCCATGTAGCCGAAGACGCCCATACGGTAGTTGATGGTGACGACCACGACACCGCGCATCGCCAACCGCGTGCCGTCGTAGCCGGGCAGCGAGCCCGCGCCGGACATGAATGAGCCGCCGTGGATCCACACCATCACCGGAGCAGGCTGAGGCGGCTTGAGCGCAGGCGTCCAGACATTCAGGAACAGGCAATCCTCACTCATTTCCGATCGAGTGATCGCGGAGGTCTTTGATTCCGGCTGCATGCAGGCAGCGCCAAACTTTGTGGCGTCACGGACGCCGCTCCACGCTGCTGGCGGCTTTGGATCGCGCCAGCGCAGATCACCGACTGGTGGCGCGGCGAAGGGGATGCCCTTGAAGACAAAGGGGCCCATGCCGGTAGGTTGGCCCTCCAATTCGCCCATCGCAACGCGCACGTGGGGGTTGGCGAGCTGACCGTGGAGCGAAGCATAAACTAGCATGGTAACGGCAAGAACAGAAGAGCGGAATTGCATCGGCGGCTCCGGAACGTGAATCGCAGCGAATGGGTAAGCGCTGTTAGAGTAACGTATGCGGTTTGTGTCTGGGATACGGCAGACACGCGGCACTGAACGAATTCATGTTTCTGAAACCACAGCGAGTTCACTTTATCGGAATCGGCGGGATTGGTATGAGCGGGATTGCCGAGATCTTGCTCAACCTGGGCAACACGGTCAGCGGATCGGATCTGCGGAGTTCGTCAATTACGGAACGGCTGACGTCGCTGGGGGCGACGATTTTCGAGGGTCATGCCGCGGCGAATGTAGTCGGAGCGGGCGTGGTGGTGACCAGCTCGGCGGTGAATGAGCGCAATCCCGAGGTTGTGGAAGCGCGGCGGCGCAAGATTCCGGTGATCCAGCGCGCGGAGATGCTGGCCGAGCTGATGCGGCTGAAATACGGGATAGCTGTTGCCGGCATGCACGGCAAGACCACGACCACGTCGATGATTGCTACAGTGCTGGCCGCGGGCGGCCTGGATCCTACTGTGGTGGTCGGAGGGCGAGTGGACGCGCTGGGCTCGAATGCGAGGCTGGGCAAGTCGCAATATCTAGTTGCGGAGGCCGATGAGAGTGACCGCTCGTTCCTGAAGTTGTCGCCAATTCTAGGTGTGGTGACAAATCTTGATCGCGAGCACATGGACTGCTATCGCGACATGGCCGACGTCGAGCAGGCCTTCGTCGAGTACATGGATCGCGTGCCGTTCTACGGAGCATGCGTTGCGTGCCTGGATGATCCGCTGCTGGCGGCGATTCTGCCGCGGGTAAGGCGCAAGGTCTTTACCTACGGAACGGATTCTCATGCGGACTATGTTCTGCGTATGCTGCTACCTGCTGACGGTGTGCGGTCGCGGTTCGAGGTTGCGACCAACGGGAGCACCGGCCGTGTCTTCGGTCCTATCGAGCTGCATGTGCCCGGCGCGCACAACGTCTTGAATGCAACCGCGGCGGTTGCGATTGGCGCACTGCTAGAGATCAGTCCTGAAGAGATTGCGCAGGGGCTAAAGAATTTCCGCGGAGTCGACCGGCGTTTCCAGTTGAAGGGCTGCGTCAACGGCGTTGCAGTAGTTGATGACTACGGCCATCATCCCACGGAGATTCGGGCGACACTGCGCGCAGCGAAGGACTGCAACTACAGCCGGATTCACGTGATCTTTCAGCCACACCGCTACACGCGTACTCGCGATCTGTTCGATGACTTTGTAACGGCATTCGATGATGCTTCAACGGTCGAAGTGCTGGATATTTATGCGGCGAGCGAGGAGCCGATCGAGGGCGTGAATTCGCAAGCCCTGGTGGCGGCGATGCGGCGTGACGGCGTGGAATATGCGGCTACGAGCGAGCGGGCCATTGCGAAGGTGGTCGAGCGAGCCGAGCCGAACGATGTGATTCTTACGCTTGGGGCGGGCAGCGTTTCGCAAATTGCTCCTCTAGTGCTGGAGCGGCTCGGCGCATTTCACGCAAAATTAGTTTGATCCGGGCCTGTTTTCTCCTCACGATTCTTTGTGTAGGATGGCTGCTACCATGCGCGGCCGGTTTCCAGCTTCACTGACTCTCTTCTTTTGCCTTCTCCCAGCGATTGCGGCGCATGCCGATAAGCTGAAAGGCTATTATTCGGGCAGCGGAGGCATCAGCGAGGATGTTCATCGCGTGGTCATGGTGCAGTTTGCCGAGGACGGAACCGTCCTGGTGCAACAGAACTGGATCAACCGCGATCCGCAGGTCTGGCATGCGCACTGGGCAAAACAGGGCAACAAGATAACGATCACTTTTGATCCCAAGAAAGATTCGCCGCAAGTGGCTCCTCTTGTCATGAATATGAAGCATGGTTCGCTTGTTCCTGAGACGTGGGACAGCGCCGTCATGGGCCCGCTGGGGCCGCCTACACTTGCCCCGTTTGGGGGCAAGAATGTTTTCAAACACAGCGTTGCCGGCTGTGTGAGCCTGGCCAACAATGATCCAAGCTTGCGCGATTGCGTGCAGTGGGAAACGCGAGCGCCAATCAACTGATCTATACCCGATCCGGAGTCACAATGAAGCGCAGAACGTTCCTATCGCTCTCTGCCAGTGCTGCCGCTTACAGTCTTGCCAAGCCCATTGCCCAAGCTCAATCCCCTACATCCGGAATCATGTCGCCGGTGCTTACGCGCGCCTATGATGCAAACCGCTCGGGGACGACTCTCACTGAGACGGTCCTTACGCAGGCGAATGTCGGAACGAAGGGAATCAGGAAATACTTTTCTCTCTACATGGAAGGCGATGCGCGGGGCGCAGAATCGCAAACCTTGATCATGCCCAAAGTTCCGGTTGTCGATGGGACAGTGCGCGATGTGGCTGTCGTCTCGAGCATGAACAATCTGGTGTGGTGCTATGACGCCAATGATTCGGACATTCTCTGGGTACAGAAGCTGGGAGTGCCAGTGAACGGCGGCAGCTCCATCGATATGCACACGATTAATGACCACTGGGGGGTGCTTTCGACCGGCGTGATTGATCCGGATACGCATCGCTGGTACGGAGTGGCCTGGACTTCGCCGGATGGGGATCCTAAGAAGGGCGTGCATCATATCCATGTACTGAATTTGAAGGATGGCAGCCGGGTGCACGAGCCACTGAACCTGACCGCGGAGGAGTATGCACCGGGGAATGGCCTTCCTGTTCAGAAATACGGCAGTACGATGCGCAAGCAGCGTTCCTCGCTGCTGATGACTCACGTCAATGGAGTGAAGACGATCTTCTTTGCTTCGGGCTCAGTGCTGGAGACGACGACTGGCGCCGCGGGTTGGATTTTTGCGTACGACATAGCAAGCCATCGTATTTCCGCCAGGCTGGCCATGAGCGGCGGCTATGGCGCGGGCATCTGGATGGCAGGATCGGGGCTGTGCGCAGATAAAGAAGGACATATCTACGGCATGACCGGCAACGGCAGCTTCGACGGTGTTTCTGACTGGGGTGAGACGGTCTTCAAGGCGAAATATACGCCAGCAACTGAGGGCAGGAGAGGCTCTCTGGAGATCATCGACTGGTGGACGCCATACAGCGATGCGGGTCGAATCGGAGAGGATCCTACGCAGTCTGCACCGAGCGCTTTTCGGGAAAAGAAATTGACTCCGAAGGTCTCGGGCGTCAGCGCTCCCTCTGTGGCGCATGCTACGATGCCCGTGAACAGCATGTCTGACCGCAATCTGGAAGGCGCGGCGGTAGTCGGCAACAGAACGATCACCAAGCCTAATCAGAAGGAAGTGAGTGAGGGCTTTGCTGACGAGGACCTGGGCTCGGCTGGATTGGCGCTGATTCCGGAATACGGCATCGTTTTGGCTTGCGGTAAAGATGGGATTGCCTACGAGGTGAACACCCAAAACATGGGCAAGACCAAGCCTACGGACTTTGCACACGTGGCCACGAACTATGCAAAGCTGGCGCAGCCGCCGGTGTGGTACACCTACACACCCGATCCCAATGTCGATAATGCTCCGCAGGATTCGAGCACGCTCGACTTCATTTACGACAATAAGACGCGTCACATGCACTCGACACCAGTGCAATACATGAGCCAAGCACATGGCCTGATGCTTTTTTGCTGGGGCGAGAATTCACATCTGCGCGCGTGGTCGATGAACCCAAAGGGGGTGCTGACGCTTCTGGCGGAAAGTGCAGAGGTGGCTTCGGCTAACTCGACCAAACCTGGTGGCGGCATGCCCGGCGGCTTCATGAGCCTTTCCGCGAATGCTGACAAGCCGGGGACGGCGCTGCTGTGGGCGCTGATTCCATATGGAGACGCCAACGCCGAGATTACCGGCGGCCGCTTTCTCTGCTATGACCCGGAGAACTTTGTCACCGACCAATACGGCAAGCCGCAGTTGAAGGTGCTGTGGGACAGTCAGCAGTGGAATATCACCTTCACTCACCCAAAGTTCAATGTGCCTGTGGTGAGCGGTGGGAAGATTTTCGTGCCTACCTACGACGGCAGAGTAGATGTGTATGGGCTAGCGGGGACGTAGAGTCCTCTGCAACTACCGACTGCACCGAGCGGGATTGATTCAGCTCAGCGGACTTTCACCAAGCCAAGGATGAGGAGGATCATACCTCCGACGCCAAGGATTGCGATCCTTGCCTGGCCCAGCCTCTGTAGCCATTTCGAATTCATGCCATAGAGTGTAATTCCAGCAAGATGGACCAGGGACAGAGAAAATTTCGCTATTTCTTTGCTGTCAAAAACCAATGATTTGCGCAGATTTGCACTGTAAATGATGCATTTCATAGATTGACAGCAGCCCATATCATCAGGCGAATATAAGGCGAACACGCCATGTCGGCCGCCACCCTGCCCGCCCAGATACGAGCTCAGATCAATGCTGCCTTAGCGGACAGAATTCCGTCAGCACTCAGTCCTCAGCCTCGAGTAATCAGGAAAGTCGCTCCTACCGGGGTAGAGGCAATTGATTCATTGCTCGATGGCGGGTTGCCGCTGGGAGCTATCACGGAAATGGTCGGTCCGGAATCGTCAGGACGAACCTCTGTCGTGCTGTCATTCCTCGCCCGCATGACGCAGGCAGCCAGGGTTTGCGCTTGGGTGGATGTCTCGGACATGCTCCATCCCGAGTCGGCTGCGGCGGCAGGTGTTGATCTGTCGCGGCTGCTCTGGATTCGCTGTGGTGTTCAAAAGGAAACAGCAACGCAGGGAGTTCGCAGTCAGTTCGTGCTTCCTGAGAAGTACCTGATACCTCCGCCGGTGAAGCAGGGATTGCATGGGTGCGGTTTCGGCTCGCACCCGCGCAACGAAGTAAAGGGAATGTCGAGCGCAGTCGGAGAATTTTTCCATCCGGAGACGATTGCGCCTCGATGCGCGGAACCGCAGCGGCGGCAGCCGCGCGAAAGAGAAGTCTTCACGCCACAAGAGCAACCAACGGGAATGAAGCCGGCGCGCATATCGAGTCGCCCTGCAAAACCGTGGTCAAGGATGGAGCAGGCGCTGCGCGTGACCGACCTGCTGTTGCAGGCGGGCGGATTCAGCGCGATTGTGCTGGACATGGCGAGCATCGCACGCGAGTATGCATCGCGTGTGCCTCTGGCTACGTGGTTCCGCTATCGTGCAGCGGCGGAGCGGACGCAGGCGAGCTTCATTCTTTTGACGCAGCATCCATGTGCGGCGAGCAGCGTGGAGCTGCAGTTGCGATTTCACACAGGCGATGCACGCAACGATGAGGCGACGGTGTTCACCGGGATCGAGCATCACGTTGAGGCTGCGAGGCGGCGGTTTGCGCAGCCAGATACGAATGTGGTCTCGCTGCGCAAGCCTCCGCAAAGCGTGAAGGCGGCGAACTGGCAGAGCCGGACGACTTGGGCAGGTCCGCGATGATGTACGCGTGCATGTATGCCCGCGAGTTTCCTGCACAGGCGCTGCTGCGTTTAAGGCCGGAGTTGCTCAGCAAGCCTGTTGTGGTGATGGAGGGCGAGCCCCCACTCGAGCAAGTGTGCTCGCTGAATGTGAAAGCGCGCGAATGGGGCATGGTTCGCGGAATGACGTCAGTCGAGGTTGAGACCTTCTCCGGGGTGAAGGTTTTGTCGCGCTCGAGTAATGAAGAGGCTACGGCGAAGGCGGTGTTGCTGGAGTGTGTAGACGCCTTCTCGCCGCGTGTGGAGGATTGCAGCGATGATGCTTCGTATCTGTGCGTTGTGGATATTGACGGGACAGAGAAGCTATTCGGGCCTCCGGGAACGCTGGCGCAGAGCCTGCTGAAGCGCGTAAAGGCGTTGGGTGTGACGGCGTGTGTAGCGGTCAGTGCAAATTTCCATGCGGCGATCGCACTAGCACGGGGGCTATCTTCGCGAGCAGCGGTCCAGGTGGTTCCTACAGGTGAAGAGGCTGCTGCGCTGGCGCCACTGGCTCTTGGTGTTCTTGATCTGACGGAAGAGCAGGCTGAGACGTTCGACCTGTGGGGCATTCGTACGCTGGGGATGCTGGCAGCTTTGCCTGAACGAGAGCTGATTGCACGCATGGGGCAGGCTGGCAGGCAGCTTCAGCAACTGGCACGCGGCGATATGCCGCATCTGTTTCAGCCGGTCGAGCCAACATTCACGCTGGAAGAGCAGATGGAGCTGGATTCTCCGGTGGAGTTGCTGGATTCGCTGATGTTTGTCGTCAGCGTGATGCTGGACCAGCTGATTCTGCGCGCCAAGGATCGTGTGCTGGCCATTGCATCCGTGACAGTCACATTATCGCTTGACGGCGGTACGACACATTCGCGGACGGTGAGGCCTGCGCTGCCGTCGAATGAGAAGCAGCTCTGGATCAAGCTTCTCCATCTCGATCTTGAGGCACATCCTCCAGAGGCGGCGATCCTGTCACTGGCTCTTACGGCGGACCCAGGCAAAACGAGCAAGGTGCAGATGGGGCTGTTCTCTCCGCAGTTGCCGGAACCGGCGAGGCTGGATGTCACGCTGGCGCGCATCCGTGCGATTGTCGGCGATGAGTGCGTGGGACGTGCAGTTCCGCGTGACACACATGGGCCGGATGCATTCCGGATGGAGCCCTTCATAATTCCGTCGACCCAACCTGAGAGTCCAGAACCAGCAACCCTGCATTCTGCAGTGCGGCTGCTGCGCCCGGCGGAGGCAGTATTTGTCACGTTGCAGAGTGAACGCCCGAAGATGTTTATCTTTCGCGATCGTAGGTATGCGGTAGAGCGCGCGTATGGTCCGTGGATGGCAGGGGGCGAGTGGTGGAACTCGACACTGTGGAGATGCGAGCAGTGGGACCTAATGGCACGTGCCAATGATGGAGCGATGCTGTGCTGTTGTCTCGTGCGCGAACTGATGCTCGATCGCTGGCAGATGACGGGGCTCTATGACTAGCGGCTATGTCGAGCTGCATGCGGCAAGTGCGTTCAGTTTTCTTCAGGGCGCCTCGCTGCCTGAGGATTTGATTGAGCGCGCAGTTGCGCTGGAAATGCCGGCGATGGCGCTGCTCGATTACAACGGCGTGTACGGGGCAGCGCGTTTCCATAACAGCGCAAAGACGAACGATGTGCGGGCGCATATCGGAGCGGAAGTGGCTGTGTCGAGTTTTGGGCCGCGGATGATGCCTCCAGCGTGGCTACCTCACCAGCACGAAGAGGAGCCGGCGAGGCTGCCGCTGCTTTGCGAGTCACGCGAGGGATATCAAAACCTGTGCCGGCTGATAACGCAGTTCAAGATGCGGGAGACGACTAAGAACGATGGTGAGGCAACGAGTGATGATCTTGAGCAATATTCAAATGGGTTGATTTGTCTGACGGGTGGAGACGAGGGTCCGCTGGCTGCAGCGCTTGTTCGCAGTGGAGAGGAAGCCGGATGCGAGATGGTTCGTAAGCTAATTCGCATCTTCGGACGCGAGAACGTTTACGTCGAGCTACAGCGCCATCAGGAACGCGAGGAGGAATGGCGTAACCAGGCGGCGATTCGCATAGCACGTTCGCTAAATGTGCCTGTGGTTGCGACAAATGGAGTTCGGCATGCGACGGCGTATGACCGTGAGGTACTGGATCTGTTTACGGCTATCCGCCATCATGTTGAGCTTGATCAGGCTGGGCGGCTGCTTGCAGTAAATAGTCAGCGGCATCTGCGGACTGCGCGCGAGATGACGGCGTTGTTTCGCGATGTGCCTGGAGCAATCGAGAATTCTGTGATTCTTTCAGAGCGGTTGCAATTTGAACTGGATGATCTGGGTTATGAATTTCCGCGCTATCCGGTGCCAGATGGCGACACGATGGACAGCTATCTGCGCAAGCGGGTGGCAGAGGGGGTGCTGCGCCGATATGGCCCGAAGAATGACCGGGCGTTGATGGAGCAGGCTAAAAAGCAGGTTGAGACTGAACTGGCGCTGATTGCGAAGCT
>Ga0126381_100011514_pt1 | contig 10004 bp, 12 predicted proteins | sample PanSoiMetPlot_28_FD_96465 | JGI IMG/M metagenome (GOLD analysis project Ga0126381, IMG submission 96465) | Tropical forest soil microbial communities from Panama - MetaG Plot_28 | ecosystem: Environmental > Terrestrial > Soil > Tropical forest > Bulk soil | place: Panama | collected 2016-02-17 | reverse complement strand
GATCGCGGCGATCAACATGCCGGAGCCGGTGTAGGACAGCCAGGTGAAGGAGAACACCGCCGCTTCCTTTGTCGGCGCCGGCACGACCGGGGCGACCTTGTTGATCATGTTGTGCAAGCCCGGAACCGGAAAATTCCAGGTCGCGTAGGCATTCAGAATTCCTTTGACCGCGTTGGTGCCCCACAACAGCAGGATCACACAGACAATGATCCAGGGCAGCAGTGAGAACCACACCTCGGCTGTGGTCGGTTCCCGTGCAGCCTTGACCGGCTTCTTGGGCATCGTGGCGGCGGAATCGTCACGAGTGCGTAGGGCGGGGGAGGTCCAGACCACCTTCGGCCGCCAGATTTTCAGGAAGCCGATGAGGCAGGCCATTGAAATGAGCGAAGCGCCGATGTCGACAATCCACGGATTGATGAAGTTCGAGATGAGGAACTGCGGGATGGCAAAGGAAACGCCGGTCACCAGGATCGCGGGCCATATTTCTTTCATGCCGCGGTATCCGGCGAATGCCCAGATCAACCAGAACGGCACGATCAGAGAGAAAAAGGGCAGCTGTCGCCCGACCATCGCGCCCAGAAGAAACGGATCAAGGCCGGTGACGCTCGCAAGACCAGCTATCGGCGTGCCGAGTGCGCCGTAAGCGACGGGCGCGGTATTGGCAATCAGCGACAGGCCCGACGCTGCAAGCGGCGAAAAACCGAGTCCGATCAGGATTGCACCGGTCACCGCGACCGGGGTGCCGAAACCCGATGCGCCCTCGAAGAAGGCACCGAACGAGAATGCAATCAGAAGCAACTGAAGGCGGCGATCTTCGGTGACGCCGCCTATGGCGGTCTGCAGCGTTTGGAACACGCCCTTCTCAACCGTCAGGCGATAAAGAAAGATGACGTTGAGTACGATCCAGCCAATCGGGAAGAATCCAGTGACTGCGCCCAGCACCGTGGCGCGCAACGACATGTCGGCCGGCATTGTAAAGATGACAATCGCGATGAAGTTGGCGACGATCAACGCGACAAGCGCTGCGATGTGAGCCTTCACCTTGTTTGAAGCGATCAATACAAGCAGCGTGACTACCGGCAGCGCCGCGGCGCAAGTCGACAAGAATTTACTGTTCAGCGGATCGTATATTTGATCCCACATTGGAGCCTCCCCGAGCCGGCGTGCGGCTGCCACACATCTTGTTGTTCTATTTGCTCACCGGATAAACGGCGCTCGTAACTAAAGGATTGTCGCGCGCAAAAAACAAGAAATTGGTTGCAATGTTCAACTACAACATGCGTGCGGCCGACCCATACGACGAAGGTCGAAGCCGACTGCCCTTTCGACTTGAAATCAATCGCTATTTGTCGAAGTGGTGCACGTCGTCGTCGTAGCCATGACGGCTGGAATAGAACACCAGCGCCATCAGGCCGCCCCCGACCAGCAGCGAGAACAAAACTCCTCCAACGATCGCGAAATACCCGTAAAGCGGTATTGGCTCACCACCGATGCGAGTCCAAGCCGCAGCGGCGAACCAGACCGACAGCGCCAGCAACGCGAGCAAAGGTCCAGCCACGAGAAGAGTGCGCATTCGACACTATATAAGGAGGCGCGCTTATTTTGTCATCGCCGCGACGGCACTCTCACGCGCGTTCGTTGGATTAGGCTTGAGCCTCGATCTGCGAAAGCTCGACAGGCTTGCCCTTCTTTGACCGGTGTTTCATCAGCAGTTTCAGTGGGGGGGAACGGGCTGTTCGTCGAACGGTGCTCCGCGCCGTAACGTTGATCGCAGGGCTGCGACCTCATTGCAGGCGCGGCCCCGAGTGCGCGAGTTGAGAGGTGCGATATTATACAGCGCGGACAATGTGAACATTCGCCGCTGAACCGTGTGCGTTTTCACAGGCTTGGCTTGGGAATAATGGGAAGTTGAACAGAACTGTGCAACGGAAGTGAGCGAGGGTGTGACCGAAGCGCGGTCGGACACAGCTGCAAACGCAGTCACCTACTCCTATCGAGCGACGGTGTTGGGTGCGCCGCGGCATTTTACGCTTTCGGAGGACGGGATCGATTGGACTTCTGGCGTGATGTCGGGACACATCCCGTACCGCGACATAAGCCGACTGCGCCTCTCATTCCGGCCAGTCAGCATGCAATCACACCGCTTCATCACTGAGCTCTGGGGGGAGGGCGCTCCCCGACTGAAGATCGTATCTACATCTTGGAAGAGTATGGTCGAGCAGGAGCGGCTGGATCGATCCTATTCGGATTTTGTGAGGGAGCTGCATCGGCGCATTGCGAGAGCAATGTCGCCGACGCGATTTGAACGGGGCACCAGCCCCTTGATCTACTGGCCAGGTTTGGCAATTTTTGTGGCGGTTGCACTCGGGCTCGCCGGAGGTGCCGTGAAGGCTTTGCATGCAGGAGCTTACGCCGGTGCCGCGTTCGCTGGTACTTTCCTCGCGCTCTATCTCTGGCAGATCGAAAACTTCCTGCGGCGCAATCGCCCCGGCACCTATAGCCCCGAGGCGCTACCCAAGGAGGTCATGCCGCCGCCGTGATTTCGCGAGGACTGCGCTCTACTGCCGAACGACAAGCACCGAACACTTTGCATAACGCACGACATGCCCGGCATTGGAGCCGAGAAAGTAGGTGCGCATGGCGGGGCGGTGCGAGCTCATCACGATCAGATCCGCGTTGAATGCTTTCGCTTCCTCAAGGACCTCGTGATAGATGCCGCCCTGGCGCACGGTCGCCGAAACGTGCGCGGCGTCCAGACCGCATTCGCGGGCAATGATGCCGAGTGCCTCCTCAGCGGACGTGCGTTGCTGGACGTCAAAGTCAGGCGGTACATACTCGGCCAGCATCACCGGCGTCATGGCAAGCACGTTGACGAGCCGTATCGATCCTCCCGATGTACTGGCCATTGCGACCGCGGTCGTCAACGCAGGCTTCGCTAGATCGGTATCGGCCAGATCGACCGGCACCAAAATCTTTTTGTACATGACAGCGCCCCTCTTTTCGCTGCGAGGGTACAATATGACACGTTTTCGGAGACGCGTTGAATAGGTCAGTTCGCGGAGCCAAGCGACTTCGGGGTGACGAAGCGCTCGAGGCGACCGCACTGGGCATGCAGCTTACCCCAGTCGTCAAAGGCAAAATCGATGATAACGAGGCCGGATGTTGGCAGTTTTTCCCATAACCGTTCACGGGCCTGCACATCACCTGAGGCGATCAGCATCATCGCGAGGTCGTGGAGGCCGGGATTGTGCCCCACAATGAGAAGCGTGTGCGTGGCCGAACCGACCTCCTTTACGACAGCCAGAATCGATTGAGCGGTTGCGTCATAGAGCCGCTCGACCGGGGCGGCCGCCGGGGGACGGCGGAACGCGCTGGCGACGGATTTCCAGGTTTCCAGAGTGCGCGCAGAGGGAGACGTGATCACGCGGTCGGGGACAAGGGCATGGGAAGCCATATAAGCGCCGACTTTTGCGGCGTCCTTCCATCCGCGATCCATCAATTTTCGCGCGCGGTCTTCCATCCCCGGTTCGGAGCGTTCGGCCTTGGCGTGACGAAATAGCAAAAGTCGGCGCATGGTCATGCTATGGGATGTCGACTGCGAATGAACAGTTTAGCATGCAACGCCAAAGGCAGAGTGCCCGCGTACAACCAGGTAGCGACCGCAAGCAAGCGAAAGTGAAAGCATGGAAGCGGGCTGGTACGAGACTAACAGCGTTTCACGTCCGGAACGACCGCGGCTCAACCTCGACCTCGATGTTGATGTCTGCGTTGTCGGCGCAGGCCTTGCCGGCCTCACGGTCGCCCGCGAGATCGCTCAGCGGGGCTGGTCGGTTGTCGTCCTTGAAGGAGGGCAGGTCGCGTGGGCGGCGTCGGGGCGCAACATGGGTTTCGTGTTGCCGGGATACTCCGAAGATATCGACGGCATCATTGAACGCGTCGGCCTTGATCATGCCAAACAGCTCTGGGCGTTGTCCGAGCAGGGCCTCGACTACGTGCGGCGCACAATCCTCGACACCCGAATGCCCGGCGTCGATCTGATCAACGGGTGGTTGCATGTATCGAAGACCGACAACGCAGCCGAACTGCGCAACGAGGTCGAGCGCATGCGCTGGATCGGCGCCGATGTTGAATACTGGCCGGTTGAGCGCGTGCGCGACCAGCTGCGCAGTCCGCGATATTTCAGTGCCGTGCACTATCGGCAGGCTTTTCACATCGATCCATATAACTATGCACTCGGCGTTGCCGCGTTGGCCGAGAAAGCAGGGGCCCGCATTTTCGAGGATACGCCGGCAGTCTCGCTCGACCCGGCCGGTGTGCGCAAGCGCATCGTCACGCCTGCCGGTCGGGTGCGCGCCGCGCACGTGGTGCTCGCCGGCAATGTCCATCTCGGCGCACTTATGCCGCGGTTGGCTGCGACTTTGCTGCCCGTCACGACATTCGTGATGGTCACCGAACCGATCGGACAGGTTCTGAATGATATCGTGCGCTATCGCGGTGCGGTCAGCGACACGAATCGCGCCGACAATCACTACCGCATCGTCGGGGGCGATCGCCTGCAGTGGTTGGGGCGAATGCGGGCGTGGGAGGCAAATCCGGGTCTGGTCGCGCGGGGGCTCGCCAACGACATCCGGCGCACCTTTCCTGCTTTAGGCAAAGTGGGTATCGCGCACATCTGGCGCGGCACCTTGGGGCGCACGGTTCATCGTATGCCGCAGATTGGCGAAATCGAACGCGGTCTGTGGCTGACAAGCGGCTTCGGAGGCCACGGCCTCAACAATACGGCGATGGCGGGCCAACTTGTCGCGCGCGGCATCATCGATGGCGACCAAGCATGGCGTTTGTTTGCGCCCTACGAGCTCGTATGGGCGGGGGGGATAGTGGGCCGGATGGTGGCGCAGGGAATTTACTGGGGCACGCGACCGGTGGAGCGCATTGAGCAAGAGGTCGCTCGCTACCGCGCTGTTTCCCGCGCGCGCAAGCCCGTGGAATCCGTGCCGCAGCAAGCCCAGACTGTTTCCGATTCAGATCAGCCGGTGCCGTAAGGGGACTATCGGCCTTCCCGCCGCGCCATAAACGCCAGTCGTTCGAACAGGTGCACATCCTGTTCATTTTTGATCAGCGCGCCATGCAGTGGAGGGATCAGCTTTTTGGGGTCGCGTTCGCGCAGGGTCTCGGGCCCGATATCCTCGGCCATCAGAAGCTTGAGCCAATCCAACAGCTCCGAGGTCGACGGCTTTTTCTTCATCCCGGGCACTTCGCGGATTTCGTAGAATAGCTTTAGGGCTTCCGCGACCAGACGCTGTTTGATTCCGGGAAAGTGCACCTCAATGATTGCGCGCATGGTTTCGGCGTCCGGAAACCGGATGTAATGAAAAAAGCACCGGCGCAGAAAGGCATCAGGCAGCTCTTTTTCATTGTTCGAGGTGATGACGACGATCGGCCGTCGTCGAGCCTTCACGGTTTCGCCGGTCTCGTAGACAAAGAACTCCATGCGATCGAGTTCCTGCAACAGGTCGTTCGGGAATTCGATGTCGGCCTTGTCGATTTCATCAATGAGCAAAACCGGCCGCTCATCGGCAATGAAGGCATCCCATAATTTGCCGCGCTTGATGTAGTTGCGGATGTCTTTGACGCGTTCATCGCCGAGCTGGCTGTCGCGAAGACGCGAGACGGCATCGTACTCGTAAAGACCCTGGAGCGCCTTGGTCGTGGACTTGATGTGCCATTCGATGAGCGGCGCGCCGATCGCCTTGGCAATTTCCAGAGCCAGCACGGTCTTGCCGGTGCCGGGTTCGCCTTTAACGAGTAGTGGACGTTCGAGGGTGATAGCGGCATTGACCGCAATCCTCAAGTCGTCGGTCGCGACATAGGCCTTGGTGCCTTCGAAACGCATGCAACGCTTCCCACTGTTGTCGGCTCGTCTATCACAGATAGTCGCGGCATTCATAGACATGGGCTCGGGCGACCGAGCTCTGGCGATGGCCCGTTCGAGGAGGCCTGCCTTCAGCCATCCAAGCCAATATCGTCTTGCGGAATCGCGCGTCCCGACCAAGCCGCATTGCGATTGCGACATAGTCGTTGACAGTTGTGCTTAACAGGATCGTGATGAGGGCGCGAGGGCAAGTTGATTTGCCTCGGCACCAAAGGCGGCACAACTGTAGTGTGTGCAAATGGAAAATCGGTCATGATCAATCGGCGCACTCTGTTGACGGCTGGTGCAGCGCTTCCGGCACTTGCAACCAGTTTTGGTTTGGGTAGGGCACAAACAATGAGCAACACGGAAATGCTCGACTATCGCAAGCTTTCCGACATGGACTGGCGTCAACGACTCACGGCAAGTCAGTACACGGTCCTGCGTCAGCAGGGCACCGAACGTCCCGGAAGCAGTCCGCTCAACAAGGAAAAGCGCAAGGGAACGTTCGCGTGCGCTGGGTGCGATCTGCCGCTTTTCTCGTCGGATACGAAGTTTGAAAGCGGAACCGGCTGGCCGAGCTTCTATCAGCCATTGGCGAATTCCGTGGAAACCCATACGGACCGCTCGTTTTTCATAACGCGCACCGAGGTGCACTGCTCCCGCTGTGGGGGCCATCTCGGCCATGTCTTCGACGATGGACCGCCACCAACTGGCCTGCGCTATTGCATGAACGGCGTGGCAATGAAGTTCGTCCCGGAACCCGACAAGAGTTCTTAAATTGTGCAGCAAGAAAGCCTTGTTGCTAGACTGAAGTCGATCACAGCGAGCCAACCGGTTAGTGAGCTCACGTGGACTTGCGCCCTGATTGGGTTAGTTTGGCGATATGCTCACTTTCATAAGCAATCAGGACCTTGGCGCTCTTGAGTGCTTTGTACAACTTACCAGCCAGAATGTAATTTCACCGCGGCGATGTGCAGCCAGGCGCTTGGTGCAGCCTGCATGAAATCTGCCATCAATAGCAAATATGTCTCATGATGCATCCGCGAGTCGCGGCGCAGTATACATCAATTGGACAGCAAGATAGATAGGCTTTGCCGGTGTGTTCGCCTGCTGGCCGCCAAAATGTCTTTTTCGCGCAAAATGGGTGCGTTCCCTTCGACGAGCAGCCGAACCCGCTGATTGGAATTTGTGACGACACAATCGCCAACGATGATGCGTTCGCCCGATTTGAGCTCAATCTTGAGAGACATTTTGCCATTCCCTGCAGCACAGGTCTGCTTACCGAAAAAGACGCAGCACGTTCTGATCGACCTGGGCGACTAAAGATCGAGTCGTATTCAGGCTTTGTTGGCGTATTTGCGAGGCGAGCAGATTGGCGCCCTTCTCGTTGGTGTAAGCAGGGCGTTGGTTGGAATGCCTCTATTGGTCCAAAAGCCGAAATCGATAATGAATTATTAGGGTGGAACAGATCGTTAATGGCACGTGCTTCGAGGACGTTTTGCTGCGCCCGGAACGCGATTCTAAGCGGTGCGGCCACGTGAGGGAATGCCTGACCGGCCGATATTCAGGGCCGAGGTGGATGGCTCACGCGCCGGAAGTAGCCTCCGACCAAGCTATTCGGAAACCGGTCCTGATGGAGAATCAGAAACCAGCCGGGGTCAATGCGCGAGCTGGGTCAAGCAGGGGCGTCCGCTATTCTGCGGGGTCTTGGGGTTCCCCGGAACCAACCTACCGAAGTCATTGAGGTGTCATCAAAATCCGGCACATGACGCTGCCTTACTGGGATATTGTCCGCGCGATAGTTGGCGTATATAAGCCTGCCGCGCGAGGGGGCGAATAGCGCACCCAAGAACAAGAAATCAGGGAGTACGCCGGAATGCTGGCCAAAAACAAAAGCTATCGGCCAACCGACAAGGAGCCGTTCATGAACGAGCGCCAGCGCGAATATTTTCGTGTGAAGCTCCTCGCGTGGCGCGAAGATATTCTCAAGGAAGCCAAGGAAACGCTGCAACACCTCCAGGAAGAAAACCAGAATCATCCTGATCTTGCCGATCGCGCTTCGTCTGAGACAGACCGGGCAATCGAGCTACGGGCGCGTGATCGCCAACGCAAGCTGATCGCCAAAATCGATGAAGCACTGACACGGATTGACGACGGTACATATGGCTATTGCGAGGAAACTGGCGAGCCGATTTCTCTACGTCGGCTAGAGGCGCGCCCGATCGCGACATTGTCTGTCGAAGCTCAAGAGCGCCACGAGCGGCGCGAGCGTGTTTATCGCGATGATTGAGATCCCGCCGTCGTGCTCAAAATATCGGTCTGATACGTTTTAGTTTGCTCTCCCAAAATTCTTGGTCGAATACGTATTATTGCTGCAAGCTGATTTTAGAATGTTGCCCGACACGATAATCTACGTCGCATTTCATCAGCCTGTTGCAGGTAATCGTAAGCAAAGCCCGTTGCTTGGAACGCGTCTTCTGGTTCAACCTGAGCCAGAACCTGAGGAAGAGCACAGGCAGTTAGGTTAGAAGAGTGTGTTGCGAATTGCTCATGGTTGATAGTTGGCTGTCGATTGCTCCGATTTGAACTTTTCCAACGCAGCGTAGAGATTGGGCGCTGTATTGTGCGTCCCACGGACGGCTTCGACATGACCGCAGTCGCGGAATGAACAGCCGCTGTACAGGCCAGCTTGTTTGACGATGTCATCCATGTGGTAGACGAACGCGGGTCCGCGATTCCAACCCGTCTGAATATCACAAGCTGCTCCAATGTAATGGTTGGAGCCAGCGACATGCGTGCCCTGCGGTGCCCAGCACCTGGTGATGTTGGCATGCACCTTATGGCCACGCTCTTTCAACAGCGCGAAGAATTTCAGAAACTTGCTGGCATAGGCCGGATGCACAGTGATGTTGAAGCCATAGGCTGTTTGCACCGTCACCAGCATCCTGTTGCCATTGGCATCGACGGCGCGGTGCGGTTTTCGCTCTGACGTGCCTATTTGTCCGTGCAAGTTTGGTTGTTTGATTGAGGCGGGCGCCGTTACGTTCAAAGTCGTACAGCGGCCGTCATTGTCACACGCTGGCGAAACATTATTTTGAGGCGCCCCAGCTTTAGCAGGAAGCGCAATTAGCACGCTAAGGGCGACAAGTGCGGCAACCTTCATGCCTTCCTCCGTGAGTGACTAGCTCGGCTGCAGTGAGTGACGGAAACAGCTATCGCACAGACATGAGTTCAGGGCTGGGCTCGGCACGAAACGTCCCTTCAGTAGCTCCCGGTTCGGGCAGGGTTCTTCCACGCTTTCGGTATTCGCGGATCTTGTTTCGTAATGTACGGAGCGAAATCCCGAGAATCCTTGAGGCGTTGGTGCGGCTGCCGCCTTGGTCTATCAGCGTTTCGACAATGAGTTCGCACTCGATTTCCGCAATTGTATGCCCGACGAGCCGCCTGACGGCCTCGGAATGCTCTGCGGAGGGTTCAAAGCGTCTGAAACGATGTGAGCCTGATGATATTCTCGTTGGTGACGGGCCGGTCATTTGGAATCCTGTCAGAACGACTCACCCTCCATCCTGCTTCCACCGTGGTTAAGTTATTCTTAACCATATTTTCCTGTTTGGTTCAGGGCACTTGTTGGCATGCTGGCCCGTTTCACGGAACGAGAGGCAAGCGTTTTTTACATCGCGTTCTCGACGTAACCTGGCGATACAGTAAGAAAAAAGGGGGATCTCTTTGATGGCTGAAGCAGTCAAGAACGGTGGCCTCCGGACCACTGCGTTACTCATATCTGGCGCCGGCACTATTTTTTGGCTCTACACCTTCTATGGCATCGCTCAGGTTCCAAGTGGCGATGGTTCAGGAATGCAATGGATCGCCATAATGCCACTTGGTCTGGTTTTTTTGGTATTGACGCTGCCCGCGCTAATCTTTGCGTTGTCCGGCTTCCTACTTAGGTTTGCAATTGGGCTCGGTATTGCGGGTCTCGTTGCTTTTGCGCTTTTGTGGAATGAGTTGCTCAAGGAGTTCTATCACTAGCCAACGATCACGGACGTTACTGTCGAATGGCGCGGCAGTACGTTGCACTGCGATATGTCTG
>Ga0126381_100011513_pt1 | contig 10004 bp, 16 predicted proteins | sample PanSoiMetPlot_28_FD_96465 | JGI IMG/M metagenome (GOLD analysis project Ga0126381, IMG submission 96465) | Tropical forest soil microbial communities from Panama - MetaG Plot_28 | ecosystem: Environmental > Terrestrial > Soil > Tropical forest > Bulk soil | place: Panama | collected 2016-02-17 | reverse complement strand
GCAATAGTCCGGCCACTTCAAAAGGCCAGCTTATGCCACACGCTCAAATCGAACGCTTGCTCGATATCTACGACGTCGCAAAGGCGCTTAACGTACACAAAAATACCGTCTATAAGTGGTCCCGGCTCGGGATCCTTCCGTCGATCCGGATGCCAGGCGATATCGTCCGCTGGGAACCTAAAGACATCGAAAAATTCAAAACTCAACGCAGCTTGGGCAAACTCTAATCCCCCCACTCGCCTTTATGGCTCGCGTTCCCAGACGGATCTGGAATTTGATGGATGCCAAGGACCAGGCACTGCATCAGCCCGATGACAGTACCGACATCTTCATTGCTCAGCCGACTCCCAAAATCCCGGCAAGCGAAGGCAAACTCAAACCCAGCGAGCTTCATGAGCAGAAAGTCCTGAACACTTGGCTCAACTTGCGCAAAGCCGAGCGCAAACTCTGGCCCATCAATCCACGCAGCGATAAGGCTTCAACGATTCGCGCAGGACATCCGGACTACTCGATCTGGCTACCCGGCGGCCGTGTCCTGCTCATGGAAATGAAAGTCCCTGGCGGCGTCTTCAGCCAGGAACAGTTCCACGCGATTGCACTCCTCGAAGAGCTCGGGCACCCAGTCCAAATCCCTTCCAGTGCCGCTGTCGGCATAGCCCTGGTCGAGAAATTCTTATGACTACCGAACAACCCCTAGCCAAACAATCCGCCAAAAAAGAACTCAAAGACTGGCTCCAAGGCGAAGCGTTTAAACGCGAGCTTTCTGCGCTGCTGCCCAGAACCATGAGCCCGGAGCGTTTTGTACGCATCGCGTTTCAGGCCGTCCACAAAAACCCGGACTTGCTCAAGTGCAGTCAGGAAAGCTTCTTCAATTGTTTGCTGTCGCTAGGGACCATCGGCCTCGAGCCAGATGGTAGAAGGGCTCACCTGATCCCTTACGGCACCGAGTGCACGCTCGTAGTCGATTACAAAGGCATTGCGGAGGTCTTACGTCGCAACCATGACGTCGCAAGTATGCATTGCGATGTCGTCTACACTCGGGACGAGTACGAGGCCGAGCAAGGCACCAACCAGCATTTGCGTCACGTCCGAGCCCGCAGTGAACGTGGCACACCCATTCTAGCCTATTCCTTCGTGCGTCTGCCGGATGGCAGCCAGGAGTTTGAAGAGATGTCGATCGCTGAGATTGAAGCCATCCGCAAACGCTCTAAAACGCCCAATAAAGGCCCTTGGGTCACCGACTGGGATGCGATGGCTCGCAAGACCGTGTTCAGGCGCCATGCCAAAATGTTGCCGCTCTCGCCGGAGTCCAGAGAACTGATCGAGCGTGAAGATGACGGTGACAGTCTCGCTGAGCCAGGATTCGCCAATGCGCAGGTAGCTAAAGCAGCCGTAGTCGGTGCAAGCACAAACGAAGAGCAAAAACCCAAACGCGGCCGCCCGCGCCTGGATCGCAATATAGTGTCCTCTGAAACAGAAGAAGAGCCTTTCGTTGGGGGAAACCAGAAGCAGCAGCCCGCAGAGTCGTCCGGTGTAAGCGTCGAAGAGCCGGCGACTTCTGCGGGTGTGCCTGATGAACCAGATCTGGTCGAAGCGCTTCAGAAAAAACTAGGCGAATCCGGTTTCGCTCAAGCCGAACTCATCAGTGTCCTGCGTAATGTCCGCCTCATTGAAGGGAATGTCGCAACCTTGGCAGAGATCCCCCTAGCCACCTTGCAGATGTGTTTGGAAGACTGGGAGAACGCCACAACCAGAATGCGCGATGCCCGCGCCAAGAGCCAGCAAACCGGTCAACAGAAGCTGCCCGTATGACTAAATCATGTTTCCCTTTTGGCCTTATCCACTTTCCCCATTCAAACCGCGCAATAACCATGAAGCACGTTTCTGGGGAGTGCATGCAGCCAATCCCAGGATTTACGCAGCAATTAACGCTCATGCGCAAGCTATGATCAGGCAAGGCAGAACCCATTATGGAGTCGAAGCTTTCTTTGCTTCGATCCGCTGGGATAGCGGATTATCCATGAACGGCGAACCGTTTAAAATGAATGATCATTATACGGCGTATTACGCTCGATTCTGGTTGCAGAACAATCCAGCTAACTGGGATTTTTTCGAGTTGCGCCGAGTGCGCGGCGAGTATCCCAGACGCCAACCACCTCCCTACGATAACGAAGGTCAAGGATTACTTTTCCCATGACTGACTCCGAACGCTTAGATCTCTCCAGTGCTTCCAGCGCTTACCGGCGCCGACGTTGCACCGGCAGCGAAAACCTCATCCGCCAACTGCGAAAGCGCGGATTGCTCAAAGAAATTCCACCCGGAGCAGATGCCATAAGCGGTACTGCGAGCCACGCAGGCTGGGCCGGCCAAGATGTCCAACTCGATGCCACCCAAGAACAAACGGTTCAAACTCTTAAACACCTTGAAACCCTGGTGGTCACCGATTGGTGCGCCGGCCAGAGCAATGACATATTTGTTCTGGGACGCGAAGTCCGCCTCTGGCTGCGTCAAGGCATCGAACCACTTCATTCCGGCCAATACGATTGCGCTTATGTCTCAAAGGATTGGCGCCGTGCACTGATTCTGGATGCCAAAACCCTCTACGGTGAAGTCGATCCCGCCGAGCACAACGATCAACTGCGCGAACTGGTCGCACTGTTCCGATTCAATTATCCCCAGATCACTCATTACACCGTCGCCATCCTCGCACCCAATCAACTCGAGCGGGTCTCTATAGCCACCTATGACATGCTCGAAGCCGAGCTCGCTCTGCGCCTCTTGCGTCTATCATTGCTCGAAACAGCTGATCCGGACGCAGTGCGCACTCCCGGCCGCCATTGCGATCACTGCCCGGCACTCAATAATTGCGAAGAAGCCCGCCAACTCATCGGCCATACACACTCACTGGCCAAGCGTATCGAGGCTGGCCAATACACGCTCCCATTGGGCGAGAAAGGCGCCCGCATCCTCCAGGAGATAGATACAGTCAAGAAAGTCCTAAAATCCCTGCAGGAAGCCTATAAACGCGAACTGGCCGCCGATCCGGACTGCCTCCCAGGCTGGCACCTCAAAAACGGCAAACGCATCCGCCAGATCGACGATATCAAGCGTGCACTGGAACTCTGGAGCGCTCAACGCCTGGATATCGCCGATTTCCTGTCCGCTACCGAAATCTCCATCTCTAAGCTCGAAGCCGCTTTCGGCAACGCCATCGGTGCCCGCGGTAAACGCCTCACCGATTCCTTCAACACGAGCTTCGCCGAAGTCATCACGCTCAAAGAATACGCTCCGGAACTCGAACGAGACCGCAAACCCAAAACCTTGCCCGCCTCATGATGGACCTGTTCCAATTAATCGCCGAAGGCGCCGTCTTTATTGCCCTTGCTTTAACCCTCATGACACTCGGTTACCGCCTCGGCTACCGCAACGGGTTCAAAGACGCCAACCATAAAGCCACCCATTTCTGGCGACTCAAATATTTCGAACGCCATGGACACAACTAGTCCAGACTCCTTTGCTCCAGGCAAAGCTTTTTATATCGTCGACGAAGAACGCCTTCGCCAATTGATTATCGATCTTAGCCCCCAAATCCAACACCATTGCAACCAAATGGGCGACCTCATTCGCGAGATAGTTTCTTTAGAACGCGAAAAATTGGGCCTCGATCGACCAGCAGGCATCATCGAACTCGAAATTTATAACAAACAAAAGCCTGAAGATCCTGAATTGGTCGGCATCGGACGCATAGCCGGCAGAACCTATCAAGCCGCCGCTTGGCTAACACAAAAAGGTAAACTTAAAATCTCTTTGTTACCCAGAAAACGGGCATGACTCAATGGACCGAATTACGCGAACAACTGGCTCGGGAACATCCCTCCGAGCCGCCTAAACCTTATGAATTACGCGGCCTTTCACCAGTCCTGTTGGCCCAAGCTAAACTCGATCCCAAAAACTCTTTGCTAGGTAACAGATATTTAACTCGCAAAAGCGGTATGTTCTTTATCGCCCCAAGCGGCCAAGGCAAATCCAGCGCCGTCATGCAAGCCATGGTATGTTGGGGCTCCGGCCGTTCCTGTTTCGAAATCTCTCCAGGCTTCCAACTCCGCATTACCATGATCCAAGCCGAAGACGACGAAGGCGACTTAGCAGAGCAAGCCAAAGTCATCGATTGGCTCGGACTCGACCACAACACCAAAGTCCTGCTCCATCACAATTGCTGGATCGAAACCCTCAACGATAAAATCGGCCTCGGCGCTATCCGCGATATCGATCAGATTCTTACCCTCAAACCTTGTGATCTGCTCATCCTGAACCCCTACACCGCTTACCTCGGCGCCAGTATCATGGACGATGAAGCCAATTCCACCTTCTTGCGCAGCCATCTCCAAGGCCTCTTGAATAAACATGCCTGCGCCGCCTTAATCGTCCACCATACCCCAAAAACCAACTTCAGATCCAATACCGCAAACTGGTCCCTCTCCGATTGGATCTATTCAGGCGCCGGCGCTGCCGTCCTCTCCAATTGGGCTCGCGCTATCCTCGCCATCGATCCTCTAGGCGAATCCGGCGTCTTCAAGTTCATCGCCGCTAAACGCTTCAAACACATCGGCTGGGAACACCAAGTCAACTACTTCCGCCATGATCAGCGCCCAGACGTCCTCCTCTGGACAAAAGCCTCCGCCCAGGAAATCGCCTCCGCCACGGGCTCCGCCACCAAAGGCTCTATCCCAAGAGAAAAAGTCATCCAAGCCGTCCCAGCTCTAGACGGCATCTCCATGATGCGCCTACGCAAAACCCTCGAGGACAAAGGCGCTACCCAACGCGCTGCCAAAATTGCCATCGACCTTGCCATCGAGGATCATCAACTCAAAGTCCAAACCTGCAAAGCCTCAAACGCCGGCGGCCATGTCAAAATGATCTTCCGCGATAACGGTAACGGTAATAATCTTCTATGATCAATCACCTCCACTTCCCAAAGGTGAGCAGGAGCGTGAGGTGGTTAGGTGATTGTGCGCGCTCATATATATTCGCGCACAATCACCTCCAAATACCCACCACCGCACGCTTCGACCCTCTCACCTTCAAATAGTGCTTAATCACGTGAACAAACACCGACTAAACACCCACCAGCCCTCATGAAAAACCAGAAAATCATTCCGCTCCCCATCCACTTCAAAAAACCAGGCCGTTCCTATTCCCAAATCGGCAGAAAAGGCAACGTCGCCCTCTACAGCGTCCATTCCGATTATTGCACCTTGTTTACCGCTTTGCCCTATCTGCTCATCGGCTATGAATTAATCGTCATTAAAACCAAACGCAATGGCACCGAGCGTTACCCTCGTGACGAGGAATTCGGTGCTTCAGGTTGGGCTATCCCCAAAAGCCTCTCTCGCTCTCGCAGAACTCGCTTTGGAAGCCGCCTCCGTAGATGGGCAAAATTTCGAGTTCAGGAATTTGCGTCCTTTCTTAACCGGTCGACCTCTTCCGCGGACTGCGCATGCCCGACTCTGGCGCCGACTTGATATCGATCTCAATGGCAAAAAACCTATAAAGATGCCACAATCGCGCCACAAAGGAGGGTTACCCTCCGCTAGCAAATGATCCGGAATCAGAATAGTAGTGCTAGATGGGGGGAGGGGGTTCCGAATTGGTGGGGGGTGGCCTCGACGACCGGTCTAGAAGGCAGGAAACAGAATTTTAGAAAAGAGCAGATAAATGGGCAGGACATATAAAGAAAAAGAGAGGAATAAAGATTATGCCTAGGAAGAGTAGAGGTGGAGCTAATATAGGTAACATACCTGTTAGGGAAGTGCAGCGTATTGGTAATATAAGGAAGTTGCCGTTGATGGATGGGGTTGCTGGGAGTGGGGAGGATCGGGATTTGGGGAATCGGAAATGGAACAAGGAGGGGCGGGATAGTGTTGGGGAGAAGGAACCTGGGAAAAGTCGTGGGGCTGGCGGGTGAAATTGGATTTAAGCGATTTTGAGATGCTGTCCGCTGTATTGATATTCTGGCGCAATAAAAATGCGTGTACGGTCAAAATTGAGCGATTAAAGGGCAGTTGGTGGATATGGTGAGCTGGTGATTTGAGGTTTTTTGAAAAATGAGCACAGGATTTGTGGATGCTGGGGAAATGGCGAAGATCTTAAAAATTCCGCGTAAGACGGTTGATCGGTTGAGTCGGGAAGGGCGGATTCCCTTTTTGCGGATAGGGTTATATCGGCGGTATGTAGTTAACGAAGTATTAGAGGCACTAACAAAAGATGAAAAGTCGCGCTCTCGATGGGAAATTTCAAAAGGGGGTGGAGATGTTAACTCTGCCCGTGGGCGAGCTAAGCACGCCCGAGCTAGCAAAGCGGAAAGGCATCGAGCGGGAGTTACGGGTAATTCGAGTTGGGCCGAATCCGCGGATGATAGTGTGTGAGTATTATGAGCTGGCTAGCAGGCGGGTGTGCACGGTTAATGTTAAGGTTAACCGGAAATGGCGGAAGGGGATGGTGTTTGTGATGGAGGAGCCTGTTAGGGAGGAGGAATATGTTAGGCCGTGGGAATATCAGGGGTTGGGGCCGCGGCGTGCTGGGAGGTGGTGAGGTAGAGGTGGCGAGGTATCAGTATGGTAGCAGGAAGTTGAGCTGGGAGCAAGTAGTGCGGATTCGGCAGATGTATCGGGAGGGGTATTTGCGGAGGTTTATCGCGAGGGAATTTAAGGTTAGCGAGAGTAGTTTGCGGGCGTTATTAGCTTTTTCGACGTATAAGGATGTGCGGTGAGGCCATTTAAAAAACCCGGCAGCTTAACGGTTATCAGAAGAACCGATCTGGCTGCGGACTATGTGTGGTTTGTGGAAAACCATTTATACGAAAAGATTGCCGGCCCATTCAAATCCGAAGATGAAGCTTATTCGTACATTGCGCAGAACGTGCAGAAGGAGGAAGAATGACGCATCTGGACCTGTGCAGTGGGATTGGTGGATTTACTTTGGCGGCTGGGTGGGCGGGATTCCAGACGGTCGGGTTCTCTGAGATTGATCCGTACTGTTGCGCGCTACTGAAACAACATTGGCCGGATATACCGAACTATGGAGACTTGCGACGAGCCGATTTTTCCGCTCTTCGAGGAGGAGTTACGGTGCTCAGTGCCGGAGTCCCCTGCCAGCCGGCGTCCCTTGCCGGGAAGCGAAGGGGCGCGGCTGATGACCGCTGGCTCTGGTCGGCAGTGCTCGATGTGGTTGGAGCAGTCCAGCCCGCTTGGTGTGTTCTCGAGAATCCTGATGGAATCCTCACTCTGGACGAATTCGGAGGAGTACTGTTACGTCTGGGAGCGCTTGGATACGAGGTTCGCGCTTTCAGCGTTCCAGCTAACGCCGTTGGGGCAAAGCACAGACGACAGCGGGTGTTCATTGTGGCCAACCGCAACAGCGGTAATCAGCGAGAGCGCTCCAAATCGGAAAGGTGGGATCAATCTGGCGAGCGCAGCGAAGCTCTGGCCGACGCCGAGAGCGGAACACGACAGCGGCAAACATCGGGGGCAAACGGACACGCTGCACAGCGCGGCGAAGCTCTGGCCGACGCCGACCGAGCGGGATTGGAAGAGCACTTCTCACGGCAAAGCGGACAACGCGCGACCATTGAGCGAGGTGGCAGGATTAACGGGTTCCGGTTCACTCAACCCCCGCTTTGTCGAAGAGTTGATGGGATACCCAATCGATCACAGCGCCTTAAAGCGTTAGGCAATTCGATCGTTCCGCAAGTAGTCTATCCGTTCTTTGCCTCAATAGGAGATACCGATCAAAATTTTAGAACATCCTTGTTACCCGTTGCCGAGCTATGAGGAGAGCCAGGCGGATCCGGAAGCGGTTAAGGAGTATCTGTTCAAGCGCAACCAGCTGATCGAGCTTGAGCACGCGGATCCGTGGCGGTACGGGTATCGGCCGAGCGTGTGGGAACTTGTGGAGGAAGAATTCCGCGAGGGGCAGCGGGAGATCCTGATCACCGGGGGTAACCGGGCCAGCAAGAGCGAGTATGCTGGGCGCAAAGTGGCGGAGGTTCTGGAGAGTGGGGAGAAGAAGAAGGTGTGGTGTCTGCAGACGACCGAACTGAACTCGGTGGAGATGCAGCAGCCGATCGTGTTCAAGTACATACCGCCGGAACTCAAAGGGATGAAGAAGGGACAGGTGGTCAACATCAGCTACACGCAGAAGAACGGGTTTAGCGAGAACAAGTTCATCATGCCGAACGGGAGCGAGTGCGTTTTCAGGAATTACGCGCAGGATATCACGGTAGTGGAGGGAGGCGATTGCGATCTGATCTGGTGTGATGAGTTGGTGCCGTTGAACTGGATTGAGACGTTGCGCTACAGGTTGGTGACACGGGCTGGGATTTTGCTGATCACCTTTACGCCGATTGAGGGGTACAGTCCTGCGGTAAAAGAGTTCATGGACGGAGCGCGGACGACGAAGTGGGTCTGGGCGGAGTTGCTTGGAGAGAAGGTGCCCAAGGTGCAACGGTGTGTGAGGAAGGGCTCGAGCATTATCTATTTTCACTCTGAGGATAACCCGTTTGGCGGGTACGAGACGATGAAGAAGACCTTGGAGAGCGCGCCTCGAAGTGAGATCAAGACGCGGGCGTACGGGATACCGACCAAGGCGATTCTGGCGCGGTTTCCGCGGTTCAGAGACAACGTGCATATAATCGAGCCTGGCCGGATCCCGAAGGAGGGGAGCAGGTACATGTTTGCGGATCCGGCGAGTGCGCGGAACTGGTTTTTGTTGTGGGTATTGGTGGATGCGCGTGGGCGACATTTTATTTACCGGGAGTGGCCGTGTGAGGGGAGCTACATCCCTGGAGTTGGAGATCCTGGTTGTTGGGCGGAAGCTGATGGCAGGAAAGCGGATGGGCGAGCCGGGACTGCGCAGACGAGCTACGGGTGGGGTTTGGAGCGGTACGTTCAAGAGATTAAGCGGCTGGAGACTCTAAAGGAGGATGAGCCCGAAGAGATCATCTGCCGGTGGATGGATTCGCGGTTTGGGAACACGCCCAACTTGAAGAATGACGCGGCGACGACGGTAATCGAGGAATGCGCGCTTCTATCTTTGTGTTTTGCGCCGGCACCTCTTGATCCGATCGATGAAGGGATTAGCCTGATCAATTCGTTATTGGATTTCGACTCTCAAAGTGGTAAAGAGGCTAAGCTCTATATCTCGAGCGAATGCAAAGCGGTGATCTTCGCGCTTAAAGTCTGGACTGGGAAAGACGAGAAGCTGGGTGCTTGTAAGGATCCGATCGATTGTCTGAGGTACATGAGTCTGGCCGGGTTAATGGACGTGGGCAAGAGTTTGCAATTGGTAGATCCGATCGGAACGGATGCATTATGAATTTTCCCGAACTCACAGAAGGTGAGGTTGAATTTTTGAGGCGAGCGGGAAAAGAACCGACTGACGAAGCCTACGTGCTGAGTATGCGCATTACGATGAAGGGTATGGTTCCAGCAACGCTCTATGATCCTAAATGGTTAAAACGCCTGGCGAGGAAAAATAAGCGCCTGCAGGATCAGCCGGACTTGGTGCGACTAAAGGCTCTGTACGTCTGGACACTAAATAATCCGCCTAAAAGGCTATGAACTCCATGCAGAAAGCGAATAAGATGTTAGCGGGCCTGAGCGAAAGTCCAGCGAAAAGAGAAGCACTTGAGGCTCTATCGCAAGCCTATGAGCGAATCGAAGAACTCGAGGAATGGGTTAACGGCGCGATTCCTTGGGTGAATGAGAGAGACATCAAGAGTTACGGCAGAAAGCTTCTTTCCAAGAAAGGATCAAGAAAATCAACTTTGCGGAAGTAAAACGCAGTTTTACCTGGGCCTTAACGGAAGCTAGCACCTATATCAGTTTCATCTCGACGCTGGACGATACGCGCTACTGTCGCTGGGCCGGCCAGACCTACGATGGACGCAAATGGAGCGCGAACACCGGCAAAGAGGTTTTTCCATGGGAAGGCGCCTCCGATATCCG
>Ga0126381_100011512_pt1 | contig 10005 bp, 7 predicted proteins | sample PanSoiMetPlot_28_FD_96465 | JGI IMG/M metagenome (GOLD analysis project Ga0126381, IMG submission 96465) | Tropical forest soil microbial communities from Panama - MetaG Plot_28 | ecosystem: Environmental > Terrestrial > Soil > Tropical forest > Bulk soil | place: Panama | collected 2016-02-17 | reverse complement strand
CTGCTCAGCGAGGCGGCAGGTGATGGCCGGCTGAGCCTGTCCGAGCACGCCGAACGATCGGAGCGGGCGCTGGCCGCGCGCACACTTGGCGAGCTAGCCCGGCTGACCTCCGACCTCACGCTGCCGTCCGGGCAGCCGATTCAGCTGTATCCCAGGCGTTCGGTCACCGCCATGTTCGCTCGCGAACGCCGCCAGGGCCGCTGGGTGGTGCCGTCGGCCTTCCCGGTCACCGCGTTCTTCGGCGACGTGGTGCTTGACCTGAGCGATGCCATACTTCAGAGCCAGCGGGTGACTATCTACGCGACGGCCATTGCCGGGCAGATCAAGCTGATCGTGCCGGCCGGGATCGCGGTCGAGATGGCTGGCCGGTCCGTACTCGGAGTCAGGAGCGTGCGAAGTCAGCCGAGGGCTTCCGCGCAGGTGCCGCCCAGCGGCGTGATCGAGGTCCGTACGCTGACGCTCGGCGGCAAGGTGAAGGCGACGACTCCGCGCAGGCCTCGCTGGCGGCCAGGCTTCCGCCGCCGCTAGTAAGGAACGACCGAGTAGCGGGACACCTTCCACAACGCGTGCTCGCTGTGGATGTTGCGGATGGTGCCCGACCTTGCCCGCATGACCAGCGTGTGGGTAGACGCGCCGCCCGCGCGATACCTGACGCCCTTCAGCAGTTCACCGTCGGTGATGCCGGTGGCGGCGAAGAACGCGTCGTCCGACGACACCAGGTCCTCGGTGGTCAGCACGCGCTCCAGGTCATGGCCGGCATCGATCGCGCGGTCGCGCTCGCCTTCGTCGCGCGGCGCCAGCTTGCCGAGGATGACGCCGCCCAGGCACTTGATCGCGCACGCGGCGATGACACCCTCAGGGGTGCCGCCGATGCCGAGCAGGAGGTCGACTCCGCTGCCTTCCCCGGCGGCGAGGATCGCCCCGGCCACGTCACCGTCGGTGATCAGCTTGATCCGGGCACCGGTCGCACGCACGTCCGATATCAGCTCGGCGTGCCGTTCCCTGTCGAGTATGACGACGGTGACGTCGCTCGCCGCGCAGTGCTTAGCCCTCGCCACGGCGTCGATGTTGGCGGCGGCTGGCGCGTCGATGTCGACCATGCCGGCGGCCTCTGGGCCGGTCACGAGCTTGGACATATAGAACACCGCCGATGGATCGTACATCGACCCGCGCGGGCTCACCGCCATCACCGCGATCGCGTTCGGCATGCCGTTGGCCGTTAGCCTGGTGCCGTCGATCGGGTCGACAGCCACGTCGCAGTCAGGGCCAGTGCCGTCACCAACCTGTTCGCCGTTGAACAACATCGGTGCGTGGTCCTTCTCGCCCTCCCCGATCACCACGACGCCGTTCATCGACACGGTGCTGATCAGCTGCCGCATCGCGCCGACGGCCGCACCGTCGGCACCGTTCTTGTCGCCGCGGCCCACCCAGCGCCCGGCGGCCAGCGCCGCCGCCTCGGTGACCCTGGCCAGCTCGAGTGCCAGGTTGCGGTCCGGTGCCTGCGGCTCGGTATCGGCTGGCGTCGTCAGCATGAAGCTCCGGCGACGCCCATGGTGTTCCTCGGCTGAGGTCACGTCATCGGCCATCATGATCGCGCGGCTCACTCGGCCGGACCGGCCGGAGGGGAGCCTTCGCTTCACCTCCTGTCGAAAATGTTAGAACGGCCTGGCCGCGTCGTCGTCGGCGTCGTCGGCGCCGTCGCCGGCCTGCCTGCTGACCGCGGCGGCCAGGCGCGCCCTGGCACCTTCGAGCCACTCCTCGCACACGGCTGCGAGCCGCTCGCCCTGTTCCCAAAGTTCGAGCGACTGCTCCAGCGTGAGGCCGCCGGCCTCCAGCCGCTTCACTAGCTCAACAAGCTGGTCCCGCGCCTGCTCGTAGCCGAGCCGCTTGGCCGGTGCGTTCTTTTCTGTCACTATCGCCAGCCTAGTTTGGCGCTGAGCAGGTATCCGCTGGCGTCGCCATGGTGGAGCACGGCCCGGCGAGGTGTGGGCGGGCGGTGCCCCAGCGCCCTGACCACGGCCGCGCGCACGACCTTCGCGTAGAGCTTGCCGCCGATCGGCATGGGGTGAATGCCGTCACTCCAGAGCAGGTCGGTGTGGTGCTCGATGGCCTTGTGCCAGTTGATGAGCATCACGTTCGGGTACCTGTGCACCGCCTGACCGATCGTGGTGTTGACCTCGCCCTCCCACGAACGAGGCACGAACGTGTTGACGAGCAGCAGCCAGCGGCGCGCGCCTATCGCACTCCTGAGCTGCTGAACCTGCGACAGCGAGATTGGCCCGTTGGTGCCGAGCCCCACGATCACGACCCGGCGGAGCCGCTTGCGGGCGGCAAGCTGCTGCACCAGCGCGACGCCGGCGATCATCGCCCGGCTTACCTGCGCGTTGATGTAGATGCCTGGCATGGACTGCGCGAGCTCTGGCGCCGACGCGAGCATCACCGAGTCGCCGATCGACATGACTTTCGCGCCTAGGTAACGAACTGGTTTTGGCCCGCGCCTGTGCTTGCCCGGCCGGTAAGGGCCGTACCCGGCCTTGAGCCACCAAGGCTCGCCCTGGCCGGTGGACTGGGTGACCGGCGGCTGCTGCTGTTGCGTGCTCGAAATGACCTGCGCGTCGTGCCTGATCTGCTGTGCCAGCGTGGGCCCGGTCTGCTCGTTGACCAGCCCGTAGCCGGCCGTGCACGCCACCGCGAGCACGGCGACCGCGCCGAACACAGCGGGTGCGGTAGCCACCGGCATGCGGAAGATGGTCTTGGGCGCGTGCAGCAAGGCCCGGCTGCGCCGCTTGATCTCCGCACGCAGGCCATTGCGCAATATCGGCTCTTCAAGCCAGTGCCATGACGCGGCCGCGAGCCCGATCGGCACGATGGCGTCGATGGCGCGGGCGCCAAGGGTGTTCGCACCTCGCGGGTCGATGCCGACGGTGATCGCGATAACCGGCCAGTGCCAAAGGTAGATGCCGTACGAACGGACGCCGAGCCACCGGAGCGGAGCCCAGGAGAGCAGTGCCGCGATACGGCCGGGAGCCGCCGCCGCCAGCACCAGGCCGCCAGCCGCCAGTGCGGCTATGACCAGGCCATACGGGTAGACAAACGGGTCGGAGCCCGAGAAGTGCCACGCCGCCCAGCCGAGTACGAGCAAGCCGATCGCGCCGAGTACGTCGAAGCTCAGCCGCAGCTTGCCGGCCGTCGCGGCGACCTTCTTTAGCGGCCAGGTCAGCGCCAGCGCCGCACCTATAAGCAGCGCGCTGGCGTGCGTGTCGGTGCCGTAGTAGACCAGCGAAGGATCCTTGCCCGGCACGTAGATCGCGAACATCGCGAACGCCGACGCCGCGGCCGCGGCCCAGGCGAACAGCACCCGCAGCGCGCGGTTGCGCAGCAGCAGCAACACCACGGTGACCACAAGCGGCCAGATCAGATAGAACTGCTCCTCGACCGCCAGTGACCACAGATGCTGAAATACCGGCGGCGGCCCGTAGAGCGAGAAATAGGAAACGTGGGCGAAGGCCTGCCACCAGTTGCTCGTGTAGGTGACCGCGCCGAGCAGGGCGGGTGGCAGCGTGTTCCGCTGACTGGCTTCGAGCACGGTGACCGCCGCCGTCACGGCCAGCAGCATCAGGCCTAGCGCGGGCAGCAGGCGGCGCGCCCGCCGCTGCCAGAAGGTGCGCAGGCCGACGTTGCCGTCCCGGCCGAACTTGGCAGCGAGTATGTCGGTGATCAGGAAACCGCTCAGCACGAAGAAGACATCGACGCCAAGGAAGCCGCCCCTCAGCCAGGGCAGGCTCTCGTGGAAGCCGAGAACCGAGAGCACGGCGAGCGCGCGTACCCCGTCAAGTCCAGGTGCGCGCCAGGCCTTCTTGCCGTGCGCGGACTCGGCGCCGATCTTGCCCTGCGCGGGCTCGGCCTCGATCTTCGGCAGCGGCGTGGTCTCCACCGCGGCATGGCTCGTCGTGATCGACGGGGCCTCTAGCATCTGGTCCGCAGTAACCGCATCGCCAATCTTGGCAGAGGTTGACTGCACCAGCACGACAGGCCCTCCCTGAACAGATCTTGCTCGCACCGTCTATAGGCTCCGGCCCGCGTCCCCTCGCGAGCGGTCCTCATGGCGCACGCAGGCTTGGCTCTCATGCCTAAGACGCCGAAGACCAGGCTGCGGGATAGTCGCCATTCGATGTTCACTGGACGATAGCTTAGTTTTCGCCAAAGGCAAGCGCTGGGAAACGCCACCCAGAGTGAGTGATACGGCGCACTATCGTGATCAGTCAGTAACGTAACTCGTTTAGCCGCTTACGGTGACTGTCAGCTGGTCAGCGACGAACCGCACCTGCAACGTCTCGCCCACAGACACCTCCTGTGCCGTGCGCACCACCGTGGCGTCGCCGCGCTGAACTATCGCGTATCCGCGGCGCAGCGTCGCCGCGGGAGACAGCGCTACCAGGCGCGCCCTGGTGTGCACGAGGTCGGCGTCGGCACGGTCAAGGCCAGCGGCAAGCGATCGCCGCGCTCGCTCGGCGAGCGCAAGCACCTGCTCATGCCGCCTGGTGACCTCGGCTGCCGGGTTCGCCAGCACGGGTCGTGACCTGATGCCGGTCAGCCAGGCGTTCTCCCGGTCAAGCCGGCCGGCCAGCTGGCGCCTGGCCCTGGACCGAAGCTCGGTGATGATCGCGAGCTGCTCTGAGATATCGGGGACGACGCGTCTGGCCGCGTCGGTTGGCGTTGACGCCCGCACGTCGGCCACGAGGTCGAGCAGCGGGACATCCTGCTCGTGCCCGATCGCGCTGACGACCGGCGTGCGGCAAGCAGCCACGGCCCTGATCAGCGTCTCGTCAGAGAACGGGAGCAGGTCCTCGATGGACCCGCCGCCCCTGGCGACGATGATGACATCGACCGCCTGGTCCGCGTCGAGCACCTGGAGCGCAGCGGTGACCTCCTCGACGGCGAACGGGCCCTGCACGGCGACCTGCTCGACCCTGAACCGCACGGCAGGCCATCTGCGGGCCGCGTTCTGCAGCACGTCACGTTCCGCGGCCGAGTCGCGGCCGCAGATCAGGCCGATCATCTTGGGCAGGAAAGGAAGCCGGCGCTTTCTTTCCTGCGCGAACAGGCCCTCGCTCGCCAGCGTTCGCCGCAGCCGCTCGAGCCGCGCGAGCAGCTCGCCGATGCCGACCGCGCGAAGCTCGATAGCGCTGAGCGTGAACGAGCCCCTGGCCATGCTGAAGTCAGGCTTGACCCAGACCACCACCCGGGCGCCGTTCGCTGCCGCGGGCTCTGCGTTCTCGAACACCTGGCGCGGGCAGACCACGCGGACCGACACGGCGGCCACGGGGTCGCGCAGGGTAAGGAAGACCGCGTTACCGCGCTTGTTCAGCTCCGCGATCTGCCCCTCGACCCAGACCCGGCCAAGGCGGCCGATCCAGTCGCCGACCAGCCGCAACACCGTCCTGACCGGGATCGGCGACTCGGCGCTGGTCTCAAGTGCCATCGGCGAGCTTGGCGATCCTGCGCTCGAACATCGTGACGACGTCGTCCCGGTTGGCGTGCAATCGCTCGTGCGCGAGCAGATCGGCGAGCTCAGCGGTGTCGAGGCTGCGGAGCCTGGCCCGCAGCGACGGCAGCGACAGCTCGTCATACCCGCTGATTGGCAGGCCGTTGACAGGCGACGCGACCTCTGACGTCACTGCGCCGCCTGTCGACCAGGACGACCAGGGGGGCGCGGTGTCCGACCAGACCGGAGCCGCCGTCGTGGCGGCTGCGGCGCTCTGCTGCACCAGTCCGGCCTGCACCGGTGCGGCCGGCATCGTTCCTGCTGGGAGGCCAGGCTGAGCGTCGACCGTGCTTGTCGTGATCTGGTCTGCCGCCAGGTCGGCGATGTCCTGGTCGGTGAGCATGCGGACGTTGCCGGTGAGGTCGAGCGACCTGAATCGCGGTGGCTCGGCAACCTCCTTTGACCGCCCTGATTTGCGGCTGCCGCCGTTGCTTGGCTTCGTCTTGCTCCGCTTGGCGTCGGCCACGTTCTTCCCACTTCGAGCGGGCTGTTTGGTGGCCTTGGCTGGCCGGCCCGCTCGGGCGGAGTCGCCCGGCTGCGGCTTGCGAGCCGAATCGGACTTGCGGCCTGCCGGTACGGACTTGCGTACCGTCGGCTCGGGCTTGCCGCCGGACGCGGCCCCCGCGCCGCGCGAACCCTCGGCATCTTGCTCGGACGGCCTGATCAGCCTGACCGACGATGACAGCCGGCCGTCCCAGGACGCGGGCGCATCGTGATGTTCGTGGCCCGATTCGAGCTCGCCCGCGGCGTCTTCTTCGCGCAGCCGGTCAGCTGCGAGCAGCAACTGCCCGACTCCAGAGAACACCGCTCGAAGCGCTCGAACCGGTGCGCCCCTTATCTGATCGGTAGCGTCCGGCAATCGCACCATGATCCCCTCCTTGTGCGTTCGCGTCGCGTATCGCGTGCTTTGGCCGGCTCGCGGCGGCGCGGCCGTTCTCTCGGCCGCCGTTTGTCGAGTTCCGTCACCAGCCATCGTGCCGTATAAGCGCTGCTGGTGGTGGCTCATCGCCAGCGAGCCGTATAGCCGCCGCCGGCAAATGGCCACCGACTGGCTCGGCCCGCCATGGCCGAGTCAGCTTCACCTAACATGGATGACATGTCCAAGCCAACCAGGAGAGTCCTGCTTGCGAAGCCGCGCGGCTACTGCGCAGGCGTCGACAGGGCTGTCCAGACCGTGGAGAAGGCACTCGAGCGCTTCGGCGCTCCTGTCTACGTCCGCAAGCAGATCGTGCACAACACGCACGTGGTCAGGACCCTGGAAAAGCGCGGCGCGATCTTCGTCGAGGAGACCGACGAGGTACCCGAGGGTGCCGTTGTCGTATTCTCCGCGCACGGCGTGGCGCCCGAGGTGCACAAGGAGGCCAAGGACAGAAGCCTTCGCGCGATCGACGCGACCTGCCCGCTGGTCACCAAGGTGCACAGCGAGGCGCGTCGCTTCGCGTCCCAGGGCTACGAGATCTTGCTGATCGGACACGAAGGCCACGAGGAAGTCGTCGGCACCACAGGCGAGGCGCCAGCGAGCATCCAGCTTGTCGATGGCCCAGAGGACGCCGCCCGGATCGAGGTTTCCGATCCTGCCAGGGTCGCCTGGCTGTCACAGACGACGCTGTCGGTCGATGAGACCAACCAGACCGTGGCCGCGCTGCGGGAGCGGTTCCCCCAGCTCATCGATCCGCCAAGCGACGACATCTGCTACGCGACGCAGAACCGGCAGGTGGCGGTCAAGCAGATAGCCGCCGAGTCCGACCTGGTGATCGTCGTAGGGTCAGCCAACTCATCAAACTCGGTCCGCCTCGTCGAAGTCGCGCACGAGGCAGGCGCGCAGGCCGCCTACCTGGTTGAGGACGCGAGCGCCATCGACCCGGCCTGGCTCGAATCAGCGACCACGGTCGGGCTCACCAGCGGGGCATCGGTACCAGAGAATCTGGTCGACGAGGTGCTCGAGCGGCTGGCCGAGATCGGCTTCGACACCGTCGAGGAAGCCGAGGCGGTAAACGAGACCGTGACGTTCGCCCTCCCGCACGCCCTGCGCCGCCAGTTAGCCGCCAACGGCACCTAAAATCTTCACGCTCATTCCGCCAATTTCCGTGATCACGGCGCGCGCGTGACCACGGAGCGCCCCAAAACTACCCGGGGCCGGCGGCTGGGTCGGCGACTAGCTCGGGGGCGCACAGGGAGCGGACGGGTGACTCGACCGGTCGCGCGCCGTCCAGCTCGGCGTCGGTGACGCCAAGCTGGTTGAGCTTGCGTGCCGTGACGAGCACGCGGCTCTCCAGCGAGCCGACCGCCCGGTTGTAGGCGGCTACCGCGTTCGTCAGCGCCTTGCCGACCGCGTCGACGTGGCCGCCGAGGCCGTTGAGCCGCTCGTACAGCTCACGGCCGAGGTCGAACACCGCCCTCGCGTTCTCCGATAGCGCCGCCTGCTGCCAGGCATACTGGGCGGTCCGCAGCATTGTGACCAGCGTGGTCGGGGTGGCGATGTGCACCTTGCGGCCGAACGCGTACTCGAGCAGCCCAGGCTCGCGTTCAAGCGCCGGGGCGAGGAACGCCTCGCCGGGAATGAACAGCACGACGAACTCGGGCGCCGGGCTCAGCGCTGACCAGTATGTCTTCGCCGCTAGCTGGTCGACGTGGTCCCTGAGGTGCCTGGCATGCGCGTCGAGCCGCGCGTCACGAACCTCGTCTCCTGCGGCTTCGGCCGCCTCGAGGTAGGCGGCGAGCGACACCTTCGAGTCGACAACGATGTTCTTGCCGCCAGCCAGCCTGACCACCATGTCGGGCCGCAACACCGCGCCGCTCTCGTCCAGCCTTCGGTCGGGCACGGTCACTTGCTCGTCGAAATCGCACCTGGCGCTCATGCCGGCGAGCTCGACCACGCGGCGGAGCTGCATCTCGCCCCACCGGCCGCGAGCCTCGGGCCGCCGCAGCGCGGTCACCAGCGCCTGTGTCTGAGCACGCAGCTGATCAGATGACTGGATCGCGAACTTGACCTGCTCGGTCAGCGCCGCATTCGAGACTTGCCTGGCCGCCTCGGTCTCGCGCAGCTGCGTCTCGACCCTGGCCAAGGTGAGCTTGAGCGGCTCGACGAGCTGCTCGACCGCGTTTCGCCTCGAGTCGAGTTCGCTGGCGGCGCTGAGGTTCGCCGCGCGCAGCCGGATCTCGCTGAACTCCATGAGCCGCTGCTGGCTCTGGTCCAGTGCCTGCGCCGACAGCGCCTGGAACCGCTCGGCCAGGTAACCGTCGATCAGCTCGGCGCGCTCGCTCGCGGCCTGGTCGACGAGCGCGGCCCGGTCGGCGGCCGCCTTGGCACGCTCGTCGGCGGCCATCGCCTGCGCGGCGAGCTCGGACGTCGCCCCAGCCAGGCGGCTGCGCGCGTACAGATAGCCGATCAAGGCTCCAAGACCGGCCCCGACGAGCAAGCCAACAAGCAGCAAGATCGAACTCATGCCCAGCATGCTCGCAGCCCCCTACGACAGTGCGTCCCTTTGGCTCGTTCCCCGTAGACTCGCGCGGGTGAGCCTTGAGATCGGAATCGCTGGGCTGCCTAACGTTGGCAAGTCCACCCTGTTCAACGCGCTGACCAAGGCGACGGTGGCGGCGTCGAACTACCCGTTCGCCACCGTCGAGCACAACGTGGGCGTGGCCGACATCCCCGATCCGCGCCTCGCGGCGCTGGCCGGGCTGTACGACTCAGCCAAGATCATCCCCGCCACCGTCAGGTTCGTCGACGTTCCCGGCCTGGTACGGGGCGCGTCGGCCGGACAGGGCCTGGGCAACCAGTTCCTGGCCCACATCCGCGAGACCGACGCGATCTGCCAGGCCGTGCGGGTCTTCACCGACCCCGACGTCAGTCACGTAGACGGCGACGTTTCGCCCGAGCGCGACATCGAGACGATCGCCATCGAGCTGGTGGTCGCTGACCTGCAGACTTTGGAAAAAGCCCTACCGCGACTCGCAAAAGAGGCAAAATTCGCCAAAGATAAGGAAAAAATTGCGGCAGCCGATGCCGCGGTCAAGGCGCAGGAGCTGCTTGACGGCGGCACCACACTGTTCGCTGGAGCCGCCGGTGCCGGCATCGAGCTGGCTCACCTGCGCGAACTGCACCTGCTCACCGCTAAACCGTTCCTGTTTGTCTTCAATATGGACGACGCTGAACTTCATGACGACGCGCTGCGCGACCGGCTGGCCAAGCTGGTAGCGCCGGCCGAATCGGTGTTCCTCGATGTCAAGACGGAGGCTGAACTCGCGGCGATGGCGCCGGAGGACGCGGCCGAACTGCAGGCCGAGTTCGGTCTCGGCGAGCCGGGCCTCGATCAGGTCGCGCATGCCGGGTTCGCCGCGCTTGGGCTGGCCACGTTCCTGACCGCGGGCCCGAAGGAGGCCCGTGCCTGGACTATCAAGGCGGGCGCGACCGCGCCAGAGGCAGCTGGGGTGATCCACACCGACTTCCAGCGCGGGTT
>Ga0126381_100011511_pt1 | contig 10005 bp, 6 predicted proteins | sample PanSoiMetPlot_28_FD_96465 | JGI IMG/M metagenome (GOLD analysis project Ga0126381, IMG submission 96465) | Tropical forest soil microbial communities from Panama - MetaG Plot_28 | ecosystem: Environmental > Terrestrial > Soil > Tropical forest > Bulk soil | place: Panama | collected 2016-02-17 | reverse complement strand
GGCTGACTGGGACCCTCCCAGTCAGCCTTTGTGCTGAATGCAGCTGTTTACGGAATATTCCGCGTATTCTTAATGCAGCTGCAATGAAGTAGAAGGATGATTTTGAACAGTCTGTAAAAAAGTTGTGTCAGATTGCTCCTGCTGGCCTTCTTTGTTATCTGCCTTCCTGCAGGTGCGGTCCAATGGCTGCCGTTTGGCCCTTACGGGGGGGACGCCCGTGCCCTGGTGTTCAACCCACATGATCCTTCCCATCTCTACCTGGGAACGGTCAACGGGTGGATCTACGAGTCAGTTAACGGCGGAAGGGAGTGGCACCGCCTCGCTCGGATCGATAGCCGGGACGATCTCGTCATTGACTCGATTATCATCGACGGCTCCAACGCAAAGCGATTGATTGTTGGCGCGTGGGTCCTCGGAAGTCCTGACGGCGGACTGTACATCAGCGAAGATGGCGGAGCGACCTGGAAGAGCGAGTCGGACATGGCTGGACAGAGCATTCGCGCCCTGGCGGCCTCTCCCTCAGACGCGAAGACGCTCGTTGCCGGGACATTGAAGGGTGTATATCGCTCGCAAGACAGAGGAGTGCACTGGCAACTCATCAGTCCAGAGGGCAGCAGAGAAATCCACGAAGTTGAGTCGGTTGCGATTGATCCGAAGGATCCCAGCATCATCTATGCCGGCACGTGGCATCTTCCGTGGAAGACGATTGACGGTGGAGAGCACTGGGTCAACATCAAGCAGGGCGTGATTGATGATTCGGACGTCTTTTCGATCATTGTCGATCCGCAGCAACCCAACGTGGTTTATGCAAGCGCGTGCTCCGGGATTTACAAGAGCGAGAACAGTGGCGAGAAGTTCGACAAGATCCAAGGGATTCCGTCGACCGCACGGAGGACCCGGGTGCTGATGCAGGACCCTCAGCAATTGAACGTCGTATTCGCGGGTACTACCGAAGGTCTTTATCGCACTTCGGACGGGGGCAAAACCTGGCTGCGCACGACCGGCCCTGAGTTGATCGTCAACGATGTATATATCGATCCGCGCGACTCAAACCACGTTCTTCTCGCAACGGACCGCGGGGGAGTTTTAACCAGTAATGATGGAGGATTCACTTTCTCTCCTACCAATGGCGGCTTTTCGTCACGTCAGATTACTTCGTTGGTGGTCGACTCGCGGAGACCTGCAATTCTGTATGTCGGCGTCGTCAACGACAAAGCATGGGGAGGAGTCTTCCAGAGCGACAACGGCGGCCTGACCTGGTTGCAGCAGAGCGCTGGCCTTGCTGGCCTCGACATTTTTAGTCTCGAACAGGCGTCGGACGGAACGCTGCTGGCTGGCACCGGACATGGGATTTACAGGTTTTCAGACGGCATTTGGACCCGAGTCACCAACGTCAGCGAGCAAAGCCAACCTGTATTGCATGAGACGACCGCGGTTAAGCGGTCGCCGTCGCACCCAGTCTCTGCGCGCAAGGTCACGGGACCTGCCGTGAAGGGGAAGCCAGTCAACTCGGACGACGCGGTCTTTGCGATGTCTCGTGCGGGTGACGTTGTCTACGCAGCTACGTCTGAGGGTGTCCTCAAGAGCGTCACTGCCGGGATGAGTTGGACTGAACTGAAAGCGCTGGATGCGGAAGAGTGGCGTTTTATCGCTGCGCATCGATCGAATGTTTTTGCCGCCGGTCTGCATTCGGCCAGTCTCTCCACCGATGGAGGGGCGAATTGGAAGCCGGTGAATTTGCCTGACGCGCTGACGCAGATTGCAGCCATCACCGTTGATGGGGTAGGTGGTCTCTGGGTAGGAGGACGCGAGGGTGCTTTTTACTCGGAGAATGGGGGAGCGACGTGGCAGACTCTTACGACATTCTCCATCCATGACGTCAACAGTTTCTACTTTGATGAGTCCTCGCAGCGAGTTCTTATAACGGCGAACAACAAGAACACGATGGTGTTCGCGGTGCACTTGCCAGACAAGCGGATTCAGTACTGGAATGCCGGCTGGCACATGCGAATGGTTCGTCCTGTGGGCGATCACTTGGTTGGGGCTACGTTATTCGACGGGGTCGTCATTCAGCCCCGGATGATCGTTTCTGAAGAGGCCTCGGGGCACTAGTTCACAGGGGTATTGTCGTGTCGTTTGAGTTAGAGGCGTGACGGAGGAATACAATCGTTGTATGAGCTTCGAATCGTCCACAACCCTGCACAACCGCCATTCGTTTCAGACCGATGATGCAGCCCTCTATTCCATTGCGGAGAAGGTGCAGGCGGGAGACCGGCTGAGTTTTGAGGACGGCGTGGCGCTCTATCGGAGCGGCGATATTCTTGCAGTGGGCTGGCTGGCGAACTTTGTGCGTGAGAAACTGCACGGCAATACGGCGTACTTCAATGTCAATCGCCACATCAATCCAACAAACGTCTGTGTGGCGTCTTGCCGTCTATGTGCCTTTGGGCGCAAGAAGGGCGAGGCTGGAACCTACACGATGGCGCTTGAAGAGGCGTGGGAGACCGCGGCATCTGGCTACACCGAGGCGGTGACGGAGTTCCACATCGTTGGCGGTCTGCATCCTGATCTGCCCTTTGAGTACTTCATGGATCTGGTGAGTGGCCTCAAGGTCCGCTTTCCGAAGGTTCACATCAAGGCATTCACCATGGTCGAGGTTGCCTTCCTCGCCAAGCGCGGGAAGATGACCATTGCCGAGACGCTGCAGCGGATGAAGGACGCGGGTGTGGACTCGATGCCTGGTGGGGGCGCGGAGATCTTCGCAGACCACATCCGCCACATCATATGCGACCACAAAATTGATGGCAGCGAGTGGCTGGAGACTGCGAGGACCGCCCACAAGATCGGCCTGCGTTCGAACGCCACGATGCTTTACGGGCATGTGGAGAACGATGAGGACCGTGTCGATCATCTGGTCAAACTGCGAGCGTTGCAGGACGAGACCGGAGGTTTCCAGACGTTTATCCCGCTTGCGTTTCATCCGGATAACACAGCGTTGGCGCACATTCCCCGTACGACTGGGATGCTGGATATCAAGCAGGTTGCAGTAGGCCGGCTGATGCTGGATAACTTTGCGCATATCAAGAGCTACTGGCAGATGGTCACGCCGAAAATGGCGCAGATCTCGCTTCGGTTCGGCGCTGACGATATCGACGGCACTGTGGTTGAAGAGAAGATCTACCACGATGCCGGAGCCACGACTCCACAGGGAATGCGCCGCAAGGATTTGATACGGCTGATCACTGAGGCGGGGCGTGAGCCTTTTGAACGCGACACCATGTATCGGGCAGTGACCCGCAGCGAAGATACGTTTACCGTCGCGGTTTAGTAACTCTCTCAACGTAATCACTTTTCGGTTACCTCATCCTGGATACGAACTAAGTTTTCCTTCGACGGGCCAAAGTGTCCTCCAGGTTCATCCACGAGGGAAAATCTTTTCCACTTTTGTGGGCAAGGCTTTGGACTATTTTGCCTTCTACAGGCACAAATTCTCTGTTTTTCCGCAAGAATCGCGGGATTTTCGAGAAGGTCAAGGCTTCCACGAAATGGTCGCCGGTTTGCAAAGAGTTACGGCGTACCAGCAATTCTGAAGAGCTCTGGACACCTGGATTCGTGGATGCACTATGGATCGGGTACCTGAACCGACAGTCACGGTTCCTCGCTGTGTGTCCTGAGTTGGTCACTTTGCCGTTATTCATTCTTTTGCCTTGGAGGAAGTCATGTACGTATTCTTTACACCTGCTTTGCTCGCTCTGATTGTCATCGGCTCCATTGCGATTCGTGATCAGTTCCGCTTTTCCACGAACTAAGGCGTCATGGCTCCGGCGGCAGTGATTTGTATCTTTGCCGCCAGAGCGAAACCGTCGTGCGATCAGCGTGGCTGAAGAATCGCGGCGCCATTGCGATCAAGCAACCACGGGAACCAGCTATCAAGCTACCAATGAGCAGATTGGTGGTTCGCGCATGCCGTCAAGTTTGCAGGCGTGGCTTCGTAGTGACAACACCGCCGATCGTCAGCAAGACAAGTGCGCCCATTGCGGGCACCGTAAGCCCCGCGCGTAGCCCATGGAACTGTGTCGAGATAACACCAGTGAGCCAGGGCAATGTTGCTCCGCCAAGCGAGGCAATGGAGAAGAGGGGGCCGAGCTTTGGATGGCTCCCTGTGCGCGCCAGCAGAAACGAAACGATGAGAGGGTAAAGCGGCGCGATTGCCAGTCCACAAAGCACCGTGAGGGTGATGATCCATCTAGGGCCCAGATGTGGCTCGAAGATGAGGATCGATACCGCGACGATGAGTAGGACGAGAGATCCCCGATACAGGAGAGACTCGCCGAGTCGATTGACAGCGACGGCCATCATGGAGCGGCCGATGAGCTCGGCCATCCAATAGCAAAACGAGATGGAGGATGCCAGTAACAATGCGCTTTGGCGAACCGCGTAACTCGGTAGCCAGCCGCCGAGCGCGTTTTCAACTCCTACGTATAGGAGCAGAGCCATTGCGAATATCAGCAACGGCAAGACGGGGAGGGGCAGGTCGGAGGAAGGTGACTCTTCCGTTGCGGGGCTGAATTCTTGTTTCGGTAGGAGGGTCCCGATGGCTGCGGCTAGGGCCAGAATGGTCGCGGTAACCACGAAGAAGGTTTGTGGACCACAAAGTCGCACGAGGATCGGGCATGCGATTGCGCCGACGCTCCAGCCTGTATTGAGAATTGCGAGGACTCGCGCACGTCCGGAGCTAACAGCTGTCCCGGCGATGATGTTCCCCGCGGTAAGACCCGCTCCGAGGCCGAACCCTACGCCAAAGAGCGCCAGGTGTGCCGCAGCGAAACTGACCCATAGCATCGCAACACATGAGCCGGCGGTAATTGCCGCCCCATAGATAACGCTGGCACGCAAATTCCTCGACGCGACCCACGCCCCGCTAAGCTGTCCGGCAAAGAACGAAGTAAAGAGCATGCCGGCTTGCGCATCCTGAATATGCCATCGCTCACTGAGACCCGGCAAAAGCGGTCCCAGCATGACTGTCGCAATGCCTGCTCCTGCGAAATAGAAGATTAGTGGGCCAAGAACGCGGAAAGAAATTGAGCTTCTGCGATCGGAGATGCTCGGAGATGATGCTGTTGTCTGCACGGCTTCCATTTAGTGCCGAGTCCTCTTCGCTTTGGATGAGGGAGCTGAATGAACTCCGGCGGTTGATTCGCGAACGACTAACTCGGGTTCAAACCAAACCTGATCCTGGAACGGAGCCTCTGGGTTTTGGATACGTTTGACGAGTAATTCAGCAGCTGTGGTTCCCATCTGGTGCAGGGGTTGCCGCACGGTTGTGAGTCGGGGGCTAAGGTACTCAGAGACGATGATGTCGTCAAAGCCGATGACGGAGATGTCACGCGGACAGTTGAGTCCAACGTCTTCAATAGCCCGGATTGCACCGATGGCCGCCGTATCGTTGAAGGAGAAGATCGCCGTAAAGTCTCGTGTGCGTGCGAGCAGTTCGCGGACGGGAGGATAGCCAATATCGGGCGACCATGAGTTCTTCTCGAGGTGAATGGAGAGTTCAGGGCGAACAACGATGCCAATTTCGCGGGCGATGCTGACGATGGCCTCCCATCGGGTATCGGAGTCGCTGACGTAGCGGTTGCCCTTCATGAAAGCGATTCGACGGTGGCCGAGATCGTATAGGTGGCGCAGCGCAACCTTCGCTGCGCGGTCATGATCCAGAACCACGTTGGTGACGCCAGGGAGCCTCGCGTGCGATGAGATGCTGACAACGGGTAAGGCGACTTTGTGGCGAAGTTCGGTATTGATCGTAAGAAAGCCGTCGACCGATCGTTGCATGAGGAGATCCGGATATTCTTCCATGAGGTCGGGCCGGCAGAGATGGCTGACCGTGAAATATAAGTATCCCTCTTGCAGTAGATAGGGCTCTATGCCGAGCATTACGCGCGTGAAGTAGCCTTCGCTGACCTCCGGAACGATGACACCGACGGTGTTGGTGAGTCTTGTCCGAAGCATGCGGGCATGCAAGTTCGGCCGGTACTCGAACTTCTGAGCCGCTGCATGGACGCGCTGCCGTGTCTCTGGCGAGATCGACTTCGCCACAGGCGAATTGTTAAGCACGATGGAAACGGTGGCGGGGGAGAGGTCGAGGTATTCCGCGAGTATTTTGAGGGTTATCGGCTTTCCAGAATCAGGCTTACTCTTCTTTCCGGTCATTTCACTCCCGCAGGCTTCGATTGGATGCAACAGTTGTACACCTTTCGCGGATAGTCAAAACGAGTTTCCTTTGTGACGGAGAATGGTCGGTAAGTTGCTTTTGCAAAAAAGAGACAAATCCCATACGCGCCCATGACAACGAATTTGGGGAATTCGGACTACTTTCACAAAAAAGCACTCTTCAACACGAAGAGTGTTTCGAGAGAATGAACAGAAGTTTCAAATTGTGATCGTTGATATTGACATGGGTTGCCGTTCGTGGAACTTTAATAACATATTTATTTTCATGCCGGTACTCCATTCGGTTTCACGCTTGCACAACCTTTGAAGTGCGAGTGTTTGAGGATTACGACGATTTAGTTTTGGAGTCGCCAAATATCTTGTGGACTCGTGACGACCCAGTCGAAGTTCGTCTGCAGTCGTGCCGGTTCATAAATTGTTTCAGAAGTGAAAAAGAAGCTTGCAGTTTTTTCAGGAGGCATCAGATGAAGCAGTCGGGAAAGCTGTATGGATTGATTGCATCTCTCCTTTTCGGTCTGCTGTTTGCGGGCTCGTCATTGGCACAGTCAACTGCGACATTGTCTGGAACAATCACAGATCCCACTGGAGCAGTGGTTCCGAACGCCGCAGTGTTGATTCACTCTGTGGCGACCGGTTTGGATCGCAGCACAATGAGCGATGCATCTGGAAACTTCACAGCACCTGCGCTTCAGCCGGGTGACTACACGCTCACTGTCACTGCTGCGGGATTTGCCAAGTGGGTCACCGAAGCGATTACTCTGTCGGTGGATGGGTACGTAAATATTAACGCCAAGCTTTCGCTCGCAAGCACGGGTGAGACGGTACAGGTCGAGGCGGCGTCGCAGACTATTGAAACTCAGACGATGACGGTCGGACAGGTCATCGACAAGACGACAGTGCAGCAGATTCCACTCAATGGACGCCACTTCCTTGACCTGACGGTGTTGACCCCGGGAGGTGTGGTTGCCGATACGGCCGGCAGCTTAACGAGCCCGAGCCGCGGACTTGGCGCAAACTCGTTTATCACAGCAGGCAATCGCGAAGACTCGGTCAACTTTCAGATTAATGGCGTCAATTTGAACGACATGAGCCAGAACCAGATTACGTTCCAACCGTCGATCAATACGACCTCCGAGTTCAAGATCAACAATTCTACCTTCAGCGCGGAATACGGCAGAAGTTCTGGCTCCATTGTGAACGTAAGCACGCGTTCCGGTACGAATGGTTTCCATGGCGAAGTCTTCGACTACTTCCGCAATGAGGCCCTCGATGCCCGCAACTACTTTAATCGGAACTTCAACACAGCAACGGGGGTCCCGCTCGTTGGAGCTACGGGCGACAAGGCTCCGCTGAAGCGCAACAACTTCGGGGTCGCTGTCGGAGGACCCATCTGGCGTGATCACACCTACTTCTTCTTCAGCTATGAGGGGCTTCGCCAGCACCAAGGCATCCTCCAGAACAGCACGGTCTTCTCGCCTGCGCAGCGAGCGTACATTACCTCCGTTGGCAATCCCACAGCCGTCGCGTTGCTTGGAGTAATCCCTCAACCAAACAGTGGCAACAACTATGTTGCGTTTACGCCAGGGCCGGTGCAGATCGATCAGTTCACCGGCGATGTCATGCAGATTCTCGGCAAGAACGATCAGTTGCACGGCTTCTATGCGTTTCAGAAGGACGTCCGGACAGAGCCTGCTCTGCAATACGCCACCCCCTCCATACCGGGATTCGGCGATCATCGCAACGCGCACCGCCAAATCCTCACCTTGAACGAGGTTCACATCTTTAGCCCGACCTTCACGAATGAGGCCCGGCTGGGCTTCAATCGCATCTCAATTGCCTTTACTCCGAATTTGCTGGCCGACCCCTCCACCTTCCATCTCGGTACGGGCACGAGCGGCAATGTCGGCCTACCACAAATCACCTTCGTCGATCTCAACATGTCGATGGGCGGCCCGTCCGGCTTCCCTCAGGGGCGCAACGATACCCTGGGACTCATCTCAGATACCGCGACCCTCCTGAAAGGAAAGAACACCATTAAGTTCGGCGGCGAGTTCCGCCGCTTCCTCGAGGCCAGCTTCGCTAACGATCCCGGTGTTCTCCAGTTCGCTACCAGCACCGGCATCACGCCCGGCCAGCCAGTAAGCGCCAACATCTTCGCCAATGGTCTTGCGAGCGTGTTCACTCAAACCCCAAACGACATCGTTGCTCGCATCTATATCAACGCGGTCGGCGCCTTTGTGCAGGACAACTACAAGGTTACGCCGAGGCTCACTCTCGAAGGCGGCCTTCGCTTCGAGTGGAACGGCACACCGGTCGAAGGGGAGAATCGCTTTATCCTCTTCATCCCTTCGGGTCCATCGCTCGTTCAAGTCGGCACCAATGGCTACGGTTCTCCTTACAAGCAGAACTACAACGTGGAGCCGCGCGTCGGATTCGCCTATGATATCTTCGGCACTGGCAGGTCCGTCATTCGTGGCGGCTACGGGTACTTGGTTGATCAGCCTGTGGAATCGGTCGTCGGAGGCCTCACCTCCAACCCGCCCATCAGCCAGAAAGTCTCTTTTACTGGATCATCGACCAGCACCATTCCAACGGTAAATCTCTATGGCTCCGCACTGGCTGCGGCCCTCAATGTTTCGAGCGTGAATCCCAGCTTCCACAACGCGTACACACAGACATACAACCTGAACGTGCAGCAGGCGCTTCCCGCCGGTCTTGTCGCCTCACTCGGCTACTATGGCTCGGTGGGCCGCCACTTGCGCATTGCCACCAATCAGAACCAGCCGGTTGGTGCAACGAGCGCAACGCAGGTGCGTCCTTACCTGACTCTGTCTTCTTCAAGCCCCATTGATCCCGGCAAGTCCATCAACTCCAACATCACCGAAGCCAACAGCACCGCTTATTCCAACTACAACGCGATGTGGGCCACGCTCAGCAAGAACTTTAGCAAGGGCCTCCAATTCAGCATGAACTACGAGTGGGCCAAGTCCATGGACATCAGCTCGCTCGGTTCACAAGGCACTTTGGCCGGGAACGGACTGCAGGATAGCAATAACCCGGCGGGCAACTACGGTCTCTCCGATTACGACGTGCGTAACCACTTCGCGGGAACGGCGATCTACAGTCTGCCGTTCAAGGGAAATCGCCTGGTCTCGGGCTATCAGTTGTCCGCGATCGTTCAGTACCAGACGGGCAATCCCGTCAATATCCTGGCCAGCAGCTCCAGCTTCAACGGCGTTCCCGGTCTGGTACGCCCGAACCAAGTCGGAAAGGTCGTGCGGTCGAAGCAGCAAGTGCCTGGACAGGCGAATGTAACACTAATTCAGAATACTGGTGGCTTGGCGTACGGCGGCTCGGTTTGCGACGTCACCAACTACACTTCTGCCTGCGTCTTTCAGATCCAGGGAACTCAGGCCAGCGCGACCGCCGCTACTTTGCCTACTCTTTACACGGGCGTAGGCACCGTCCAGCGCAATTCTGTGAGCGGCCCGGGCTTCGCAGACGTCGATCTATCGGGGCAGAAGGAGACGAAGATATGGGAGAGTCTGTCGTTCACGATCCGCGCGGATGCGTTCGACATCCTCAACCATCCCAACTTTGGCCAGCCGTCAGGCAACGTGCAGGCCGCTACGTTTGGTCAGATCACAGCAACCCGCTTCGCTACGAGTGATGGTGGCTCGTCGCGCCAGCTTCAGATCAGTGGCAAGTTTACCTTCTAACTTACGAATGAAAATTGGCCTCGCTGAGTACTCTCAGCGAGGCCAATTTTTT
>Ga0126381_100011510_pt1 | contig 10005 bp, 7 predicted proteins | sample PanSoiMetPlot_28_FD_96465 | JGI IMG/M metagenome (GOLD analysis project Ga0126381, IMG submission 96465) | Tropical forest soil microbial communities from Panama - MetaG Plot_28 | ecosystem: Environmental > Terrestrial > Soil > Tropical forest > Bulk soil | place: Panama | collected 2016-02-17 | reverse complement strand
CCCCACACCGTCTCGATGTAGTTCTTGCCGCTCGAGGCATTGGCGAGCTTCTTGCGCAGCTTGCAGATGAACACGTCGATGATCTTCAGTTCCGGCTCATCCATCCCGCCGTAGAGATGATTGAGGAACATCTCCTTGGTCAGGGTCGTGCCCTTGCGCAGGGAGAGGAGTTCCAGCATCTGGTATTCTTTTCCAGTCAGATGCACGCGCGCGCCGTTCACCTCGACGGTCTTGGTGTCGAGGTTCACAACGAGGTCGCCGGTCTGGATGACCGATTGGGCATGTCCCTTGGAGCGGCGCACGATCGCGTGGATGCGCGCGACCAATTCGTCTTTGTGGAATGGCTTGGTCATATAGTCGTCGGCGCCAAAGCCGAGACCTCTGACCTTGTCCTCGATGCCGGCAAGACCGGAGAGGATCAGGATCGGCGTTTTTACCTTTGAGACACGCAGGGAACGCAGTACCTCAAAACCCGACATGTCCGGCAGATTAAGGTCCAGCAGGATAATGTCGTAGTCGTAAAGCTTGCCGAGATCGACACCTTCTTCGCCGAGATCGGTGGTGTAGACGTTGAAGCTCTCGGACTTCAACATCAAATCGATCGATTGCGCGGTCGCGCTATCGTCTTCAATCAGCAGAACGCGCATGCCAATCCCCTTCCTGGGCCCATGTTGGGCTGGCGAACCCCCTGGGCGGCTTGGAATACGCCTTGGGACAAAGCGATTCGGAACGCTAACGAGCCTTGGTTAACAAAACCTGATTCCTCGGCGCAAGTACGCTCTGGGCACGCCAGCCCGAATCGTCTTAAGATGTTGCCGGAGAGTGGTTTTTTTGACACGTCGTCGTTCATGTTTCACTTTAAGGAGTCGGCACTAACCGACTCCCGCCGCTCGCCCTCTCCGTCCTGGTCGGGCGAACTCGCGGTGTGATCCCAAGGACGGCGACGCAATGATTAATGACGCGGGTAAACACCGAGTTAAAAGGTGCTTGCGTATTTGCCGCATTTTTCGAGAAGTGCAGTAACCCCAGTCGGGGATCGTCGTTCATGGTGGGAGTCAGCGCTCTCTAACGCGTAGGCGCACGTGCGGCACGGGAACGGAGAGGGGCGGTGAAGGCACTGGCCGAGCAGATTGCCGACCTCGACGGCGTTGAGGTCTACGGCCGGGTGGTCGGCGTGCGCGGGCTTATGGTGGAAGTTGCCGGACCCCTTCACGCCATGTCTGTCGGCGCGCGCATCACGATCGAGACCAGCGACCGTCTGATCCCCTGCGAGGTCGTCGGGTTTTCCGGCGTCAACGCTTTGCTGATGCCGTTTGCCGCGCTTGAAGGCGTGCGGCGTGGCTGCCGTGCCGTTGTCAGCGCCGTTGCCGGCTCCGTGCGGCCGTCGCTTGGCTGGCTCGGCCGCGTGGTTGATGCCATGGGGCGGCCGATCGACGGCAAGGGGCCGTTACCGCCAGGGCCGTCGCCCGTCCCGTTTCGCAACGTACCACCACCCGCCCATTCGCGTCGGCGCGTGGGCGCTCCGCTCGATCTCGGCGTGCGCGCGCTCAATACTTTCCTCACCTGCTGCCGCGGCCAGCGCATGGGCATCTTCTCCGGCTCAGGCGTCGGCAAATCCGTGCTTCTCTCCATGCTGGCGCGCAACGTCGCCGCCGACGTTTCGGTGATTGGCCTCGTCGGCGAACGCGGACGCGAAGTGCAGGAATTCCTGCAGGACGATCTTGGTGAGGTCGGGCTGGCGCGTTCGGTGGTCGTGGTCTCAACCTCCGACGAGCCGGCGCTCATGCGCCGACAGGCCGCCTATCTCACCCTCGCGGTCGCCGAATATTTTCGCGACGAAGCGAAGGACGTGCTCGTGCTCATGGATTCGGTCACGCGCTTCGCCATGGCGCAGCGCGAGATCGGTCTCTCCGCTGGAGAGCCGCCGACCGCCAAGGGCTATACGCCGACGGTGTTCACTGAATTGCCGCGGCTCTTGGAACGCGCTGGTCCCGGCGCCGCAGACCAGGGAACGATCACGGGGATCTTCACCGTGCTGGTCGACGGCGACGATCACAACGAGCCGGTTGCGGATGCGGTGCGCGGCATTCTCGACGGCCATATCGTGATGGAGCGCGCGATCGCCGAGCGCGGACGCTATCCCGCCATCAATGTTCTCAAATCGATATCGCGGACGATGCCGCGCTCCGCCGACCAGGCCTATCTCGCCTGCATCAATCAGGCACGGCAAGTGATGGCGACCTACAACGACATGGAAGAGCTGATCAGGCTCGGCGCCTATCGCGCGGGCTCGAGTGCGGAAGTCGACGAGGCGATCCGACTGCACCAGCCGCTGGAGGATTTTCTCGCGCAGGCCAAGGACGAGGCCACGGGTCTTAGTGAAGGTTACCAAAGGCTTGCTCAAATTTTACGGCCGATCGAAACACAAAACTAACGTTATGCTCTCACAATCGCCGGAGGTGCAGGGGGGTGCGCCCAATGCGGAGCATGGCCGCGGCTGTTTTTGCCCGCGGCCCTTGGGCTTCTGGGGAGTACAGAGTCGATGAAGTCGCGAGAGACGCTCATTCGCCTGAAGAAGTTTCAGGTCGACGAGAAACGGCGGAAGGTCGCCCAGATCGAGGGCATGATCGCCGAATTCGAGCGCATGGCCACCGATCTCGATCGCGAGATCAAGGTGGAACAGGAGCGCGCGGGCATTACCGATCCCGGGCACTTCGCTTATCCCACCTATGCCAAGGCCGCGACCCAGCGGCGCGAGAACCTCAAGCGTTCGGCGGACGAGCTCAAGGCTCAGCTCGACGACGCGCAAGCCGCGTTGCAGGAAGCGTTCGAGGAGCTCAAGAAAGTCGAACTGCTCGACGAGCGCGATCAGATGCGGGAGCGCGCCAGTGAAAACGCGCGCGAGCAGAGCGAGCTCGACACCATCGGCGCGCTACGCTCCCGCGGCGCCATCATCGCCTGATAAATCACTCGTCGTTCGTAGTTCGTAGGGTGGGCAAAGGCGCATCGCTCGGGCCATCCGCGTGGGCAAAATCGCGCACGCGCCGTGCCCACCGGAAACCACACAGTCAGGCGATTTTGCCCACCCTACGCGCTACGGGCCCCTCGCGCGCCTGCCGACATTCGCAATTCGCTCGGGCACGCCGAATTCCTTGTGACAAACTTCGGCAAGCGCTGCGATACCCGCTCGGATCTGTTCACGCGAGGGGCTCGCGAAACAAAGCCGCATGCGGCTGCGGCTGTGCGTGGGGTCCGTCGACCATTCGGGACCTGGGTTGATCGCGACGCCGGCGGCGAGCGCCGACTGGTAAAGCTTGAGCGTGTCGACGCCATCCGGCAGCTTGACCCAGAGGAATATGCCGCCCTTGGGATCCTCGAACTCGGCGGCGGTGCCGAAGTGCTCGTTGAGCGCGTCCATCAGGGCGTCGAGTTTCGCCCGCAGGCCGCGCGCGAGCTTCGGCACATGCTCGACAAAATGCTTCGCGCAATATTCCGCGAGCACCATCTGCTCGAGCCCGCCGGAGCCGGCGTCGATCTTCAGCGCGAGCATGCGCGACAGCATCTCCCAGCCGGCGAGGATAAAGCCGACACGCAGGGCAGGCGCGACCGACTTGGAGAACGAGCCGATATGAATGACGCCGCCGGACTTGCTCATCGCATGAATCGCAGGTGGGCGGCGGCCGTCCCAGGTGAGATCGGCGTAGCAATCGTCCTCGAAAATCGGCACGCCGTAGCCTTCCGACAGTTTCAACAGCGTGAGCCTGCGTTCCTCGCTCATGATGGTGCCAGTCGGGTTCTGTACCGTCGGAATGACGTAAACGTATTTCGGACGGATGCGGCGCCGTTTGAGATCCTCGAGCGCAGCAGCGAGCGCGTCCATGCGCATGCCATCCGCATCGAGAGGAATACCGACGGCGTTGACGCCAAGCCGCGCCAGGCGCGTGAGCGCGCCCTGATAGCTCTCTTGCTCGATAATGACGGTGTCACCGCGCGCAAGCAGCGCGCCATTGACGAGATCGAGCGCCTGCAATGATCCGGAGACCAAGAGAATATCGTCATAGCTGCAGGCGATGCCGGCATCGCGCTTGAGCTTTGCTGCGAGAAACTCGCGCAGTGGCCGGTAGCCCTGCGGGCCGCTGGTGAGCCCATAGGTCGCAAGACTGCGTCCCTCGCGTCGCAGCACGGCATCCGCGGCAACGACGAGCCCATCGAGCGGAATCTGCTCGGCGTCATTGTTGCCGCCGGTGAAATTGTATTTCGGCGATCCCCGCCATTTGATCGCTGGTGGCGGCAGATCTTTCGGCAGCAGCGGCAAAAAATCGAATGCCTCGGCGCTCATCGACGCGGACCTCTTTTTCGACGCATGGTTAACCAAGTCTCAAAGAGGCCCCCAGCTTCACATGTTGCCGACCAAATGGGCAGGCCCATTTACCGATTCTTTTGCTCCCATGCGCATGGTTAGGGTGCTGAAAGCTTGACTTCGCAGCCTTGCACTGCGATGGGGCCTTGGAATGCTGACGGTTCTCAATTGCGTCGTCTACGAGCATGATCTGCGCCTGGTCGTTCTGGCGGCGGCCGTTTGCACGCTCGCATCCTTTACAGCCATCAGTTTGCTGCATCACGTGCGCCGATCGAGCGGCCAGATGCGCCTCACGTGGCTGACGGTCTCTGCGACTGCGACCGGTTTCGGGATCTGGGCCACGCATTTCATCGCCATGTTGGCATTCTCGCCCGGCATTCCCAGCGCCTACAACATTGCGCTGACCGCGCTCTCGCTCGTGGCGGCGATCTTTCTCACCGGTGCGGGCCTCGCCGTCGCGGTGTCGTCGATATCGAGTACGGGCGCGTGGCTCGGCGGCGCCATGGTCGGTGGCGGCATCGCAGCGATGCATTACACCGGCATGGCCGCGTTCGAAATTCAGGGACGGGTCGTCTGGGATCCGGTCTTGGTGACGACGTCGATCGCGCTCGGGGGGCTCATCGGCGCGATCTCATTGCCGGTCGGATTGCGCGGCGACTCCATGAAATGGAAGGTGCTCGGCGCGCTCCTGTTGACGGTCGCAATCTGCAGCCATCACTTCACGGCGATGGGGGCCGCCAAGATCATTCCGGATCCAACGGTTGAGCTCTCCGATACGGCGCTTCCCTCCGGCCTGCTCGCGATTGCCGTGGCAGTGTCCGGGTTCATCATCCTCATGTTGTCTTTGGCCGGTGTCGCCATCGACATGCGCGACCGCAAGCGCGGCGAGCTCGAGAACGACCGGATGCGCGGGCTTGCCAATGCTGCCGTCGAGGGCCTGCTGGTATGTAACGGCGAGACCATCGTCACCGCCAACGACAGCTTTACCAAGCTCATTGGCGGCGGCGCCGACGACTTGATAGGCGCGAAGCTCGAGCAATTCATCGTCGACGAGGGTACGCGCCAGACATTGTGGGGCCGCCCGAACCACCCCGTCGAAGGCGAACTCCTGCACAAAGATGGATCGAGCACGCCGGTCGAGCTGATCCAGCGTCCGGTTGATTTTGCCGGAAAGCCCCATCGCGCCGTCGCCGTCCGCGATCTTCGCGCACGCAAAAAGGCCGAACAGCATATCCGCTTCCTCGCCCACAACGATGCGCTCACCGGCCTTCCCAATCGCAGCAGCTTCAACGCCAGGGTCGATCATGAGATCGAGATGGCGTTGGCGTCGGGAGAGCGGGTCGCAGTCCTGTGTCTCGATCTCGATCGGTTCAAGGAGGTCAACGATCTCTTCGGCCACGCCGCCGGCGACCGCGTGCTCCAGACCTTTGCAAAGCGCGTGACCGGGCTCTTGGACGACAGACAGATGATGGCACGGCTGAGCGGCGACGAGTTCGCCATCGTTGTTCCCGGACTGTCCAACCCGAGCGTTGCCGGCCGCATCGCCGAGTCCATCCTGGAAATCTCGCAATCTGCGATCGAGGGCGCCGAGGGTGAAGCTCCGATGGCGACCAGCGTCGGCATCGCCATCTGTCCCGACGACGCAAAGGACCGGCACGCCTTGCTCTCCCACGCGGATACCGCGCTCTACCGCGCGAAGAACGAGGGTCGGGCGACCTATCGATTCTTCGAGGCGTCCATGGGCGCGGCCGTGCGCGACCGTCGCCTGTTGGAGCACGACCTGCGCAACGCGATCGCGCGCGGGGAGCTGCGGCTCGTGTATCAGCCGCAGCAGGATATTCGCACCGGCGAGGTCATCGGCCTCGAAGCGCTCCTGCGCTGGAAGCACCCGACGCGCGGCCATGTCTCTCCGGCGGAGTTCGTCCCCATCGCCGAGGATACCGGCATCATTCTTCAAATCGGCGAGTGGGTGTTGCGCACCGCGTGCCGCGAGGCAGCGACCTGGACCAACCCGCTGACCGTCGCGGTGAACGTGTCAGCCGTGCAGATCCACAATGCAAACTTCGCCCACGCCGTCCACGAGATCCTGTTCGAGACGGGGCTAGCGCCCGGGCGGCTCGAACTGGAGATCACCGAAACGGCGCTTGTCCGCGATCTGCACCGTGCGCTCGCCACGCTGCGGCGAATCAAGATGCTCGGCGTGCGCATTGCCATGGACGACTTCGGCACCGGGTATTCATCGCTCTCGAACCTGCGCGCGTTTCCATTCGACAAAATCAAGATCGACGGCTCCTTCATCAAGTCGGTCAACGTGAACGAGCAGGCCGCCGCGATCGTGCGCTCCGTCGTGGGACTGGGGCGCGCGCTCAAGCTTCCGGTCCTTGCCGAGGGCGTCGAGACCGCCGCCGAGCTCGCGTTTCTCGAAAGCGAGCTCTGCAACGAGGCGCAAGGTTATTTACTCGGACGGCCGGACGACATCGAGGCCTTCCGGGAATTGACCCACGGTTCCCGATCGGCGGAGCCCGTCATCGTTCCTCTCGCCCCCAAAGTCTTGTCCAAGTGACGCGACGCGGGCGTTACCTCTCAGTCGAAGTGGGATGTTTCCGACTTCGACTACTCAATGACTGCCGAAACCGGGTAAACCCGATTTAGGTGCAAGCGGGGCGAAGTGAGTCCCTGCGCTCGTTGAAATCCAAAATGTGATAGCCCGGCGTCGATCGACCGATCCACATGCTCGACACCCCAGTGGCCTTTGGCGCCTCGACGCCAGGAGATGAGGCGGCCATAATCGGCGCTGGATCAAAGGGGGAAGGGGCTCGCATTCGCGGATGCTGACACCAGCGGAACTTGTCTGGCTGCTTGCAGCGGTCGCCAAGGGGGATCGGGCCGCCTTCGAGCGGCTTTACGCTGCAACCCGCGCGAAACTCTACGGGGTCGTCCTGCGTATCTTGCGTCGGGCCGACCTCGCCGACGAGGTCATTCAGGAGACCTATATCAAGATCTGGACCAGCGCCGGCCAGTACAATCCGGCGCTCGCAACGCCGATCACCTGGATGGTGTCGATCGCCCGCAACCGCGCCATCGATCTGATCCGCAAGAAATCGGAAGTGCCGATCGATGAGGAATCGGATGCCATGGACGTCGCGGCCGAAACCCCCGATCCCCTCGCCGGACGCGAATTTTCCGAGGAGCTCAAACGACTGCTCGCCTGCATGGGCAAGCTGGACAGCGAGCGCCAACGGCTCGTGTTGCTTGCGTATTACAGCGGCTGGACCCGCGAGCAGCTCGCGGCGAAGTTCGAGAAGCCGGTAAACACCATCAAGACCTGGCTTCGGCGCAGCCTCGCGGAAATCCGGGAGTGCCTGGGCTCATGACGTTCGAAGACGCATACGACAACGACGAATCGCTCGCGGCCGAGTATGTCCTCGGTACGCTCGATGCGGATGAGCGCGCGCGGGCGCAGGCCCTGATCGAAGCCAACTCTGCGTTCGCCGCGCAGGTCCAATACTGGGAGCGTCGCCTGGGCGAGCTGCATGCCATGGTCGAGCCGGTCGAGCCGCCGGCACAGACGTGGGCGAGCATCGCAGCGCGTCTCGACGGCGCCACGCAGAGCGAACAATTCGTCCTGCCCCGCGTCGACGAGCCCTTCGACGCGGCGCCCGTGGAGGACAACGTCGTCTATCTCTCGCGCCAGCTTCGGCGTTGGCGCGAGGGCACGCTTGTCGCCGGCGCGCTCGCGGCCGGGCTTGCCGGTTTCATTGTCATTTCCTCGACCGCGCCGGACCTGTTGCCGGAGCGCTTGCGTCCGAAGCCGCGCGTGGTCGAGGTGGTGAAGACCGAGGCCTTGCCGAAGTTCGTCGCCGTGCTGCAACGGGACGCGGCGTCACCGGCGTTCATTCTCACCATCGACATCGAGAACCGCAACCTGACCGTGCGGCGCGTATCGGCCGACGCTCAAGCCGGCAAGAGCTACGAGCTTTGGCTCGTGTCCGATCGATTCCCGGCGCCGCGATCCCTCGGGGTCGTCGGCGACAGCGAGTTCACGATCGACAACCGGCTCACAGCCTATGATCCCGCCACCATCACCGCAGCGACGTACGCTGTCACCCTGGAGCCGGAGGGCGGCTCTCCGACCGGCGCACCGACCGGCGACATCTTGTGGACGGGAAGGCTCGTGCAGACTTTGCCCGGTGCGCGCTCGCAGCAACCACCCACGCGCTCGCCTTTGCGATGAAACGCGTAGGGTGGGCAAAATCGCGCGTAGCGCCGTGCCCACCTGAAACCCCGCGGGCGATTTTGCCCACCCTACGCGACGCCGCGCCTGACAGGTGCGCGCACGCCCTCAGCGGATTTGAGCAGCTTGTTCGGCCGCCGCGATCATCGACGGGCCGACTTTGACCGGCGCATGAATAGCTGGCGCGCGAACGCCGACGCTCCTCGCTTGCGGCACCACCGGCCGCGCGCTCACGCCAATGACGACGACCGCGAGCGAAGCGATCAATGAAACCGTGATGATCTTGAAATGCGTCATCCAGTCTGCGGTGCAGATCGACGTATTGTTCATGGCGCACTCCCGTCTCGTATAATCGTCGCTGCAAGGGCACCATCGTCTCAGTGGTATTTATGGATGCCCTTGCAGGCGACGCAGCTTGCCGATCTCAAACGTTTCTTCTTCCATCACGCGGAACACGCAACGCTACGCTACGCTACTCAACTCACTGCGCGACAACGCCAGCAACGGCGCTTGGTTCCAAGCCGCCGTCATGTGTCGTCGAAAACGGAACGAGCCAGTTTTTGTGGTGTCTAAATACTTCCGACGGTCTTCAGCCGTGCGCGCGGATGAATCTCCGACTGCGACAACACCGACGTCTGCGCGCGGAAGCGCTCGACGATCGAGCGCACGAACGGACGGATCGCGGCCGAGGTGACGAGCACCGGCGCCTCGCCCTGACGCGCGGCGTCTTCGAAGCGCTCGCGCACCAAGGAGATGAATTCGGTGAGGCGCGAGGGCTGCATCGCCAGCTGACGCTCGTCGCCCTGACCGACGATCGATTCGGCGAAGGCCTGTTCCCATTTGGCCGACAGGGCGATGAGCGGGAGATGGCCGCCCGGCGTGCTGTACTGCGCACAGATCTGGCGCGCGAGCCGCGTGCGGACGTGCTCGGCGAGCGTCGCCGGATTGCGGGTGTGGCTGAGGCCGTCGGCGATCCCTTCGAGGATCGTCGAGAGGTCGCGGATCGAGATGCGTTCCCCCAGGAGATATTGAAGGACGCGCTGGATGCCGGTCACGGTGATCTGGCCAGGCACGATGTCCTTGATCAGCTCCGCCTGCTCCTTCGGGATTTCTTTCAGCAGCTTCTGCACCTCGCCGTAGGACAACAGGTCGGGCATGTTGTTCTTGAGCAGCTCGGTGAGGTGCGTCGCGAGCACGGTTGCGGCGTCGACGACGGTATAGCCCTTGACTGCGCCTTCTTCTTTGAGCGAGGCGTCGACCCACGTCGCGGGCAATCCGAACGTCGGCTCGGTCGTATGCGTTCCCGGCAGGTTCACCTGGCCGCCCGCGGGGTCCATGACCATGAATTGCCCCGGCCACACCCGTCCGTTTCCGGCGTCCACCTCCTTGATCTTGATGACGTAGGCATTGG
>Ga0126381_100011509_pt1 | contig 10005 bp, 5 predicted proteins | sample PanSoiMetPlot_28_FD_96465 | JGI IMG/M metagenome (GOLD analysis project Ga0126381, IMG submission 96465) | Tropical forest soil microbial communities from Panama - MetaG Plot_28 | ecosystem: Environmental > Terrestrial > Soil > Tropical forest > Bulk soil | place: Panama | collected 2016-02-17 | reverse complement strand
TGAAACAGATTCGTGCCCCACGTCAGGCACACGAGCGTTGCGAGGACCACACCGTCGCTGAAGTGGGTCCTGAGGAGTGACCGCACGATGGCGAGTCCAGCAATGAAGTAGGCAAGGCCCGCGAGGCCCGCCGCGTACTGGTAGTAAAAAGAAAACCCATCACGCGGAAAGTTCGACCACCACGAGAGGGCGTGAGCCGCCGCGAAGAACGGCGCCATCAGCACGGCGACGCCGATCGGATGCGGGTTCACCCAGCGTCCCGTGCCTGGCCAGCGGCGGATGTCCGTGAAGTCGGGAAAGGCGCCGTCGAACCAGTCGCGGCTCAGCGCCTCGAGGGAAGGATCTCCATAAAGAAACGTCGCGGGCAGATACACGTAGTAGCTGTAACCGTCAGAGCGGATTGGGGGATTGACCGGTGCCTCCGTGCACACGAACACGAAGGCCGCGACCGCGAGCACCGCGGCGACGGCGACGAAATGACGAACGCCGGCGGAAAGCACGCCGGCAGCAAACATCGGTCTCGTCATCGAAACCTGAGGAAGAGATCGCGGTACTGGGTCCACGAGGTATCGATGATCGGCAGAATGCCGAGCCAGTACTGCGCCATCTGGGCGATCGACAGCACCACGGCTGTTGACACGGCGATCGTCACGAACACGCGCGCCGCAGGTCGCGTCGACGTCCACGCGAAGGCCGACGCCATCAGCGGCGCGGCGAGCGCGAAGCCGTCAGTGAATGCGCGATGGCCGAAGCTGCCTCCGAGCTGCCAGTCGCTCCAGCTGGCTACAAGGTACATCTGAGCGGCGAAGATCAGCGCAACGGCCGGCACGAGGCCACGTGTCCAGCCGCGCGCGACGAAGGCGCCGGCGAGCGCCAGGAGCAGCGCCGGCGACCAGAAGAACAGACCTTTCTGCGTGCTGAAAAGCACCGCGAAGATCCGCGGCGATCGAAAGTCGAACCGGTTGCTCAAGAGCGCGTACGAGTTCACCATCCACGCACCGGTCGCCGATCGATAGAGCCACAATTGCGGCGCCAGCAACAGCGCGCCGACGAACGCGGCGGCGATCAGCATCCGGCGCCGCGCCCACAATTCTGCCGGGCGCGTTCGCATGACATTCCAGCTTGCCACGCCATAAAGCGGCAGGAGCAGCAGGAACACGGCGTTCACGTTGCGTACGAGGACGATCAGCCCTGCCACTCCGCCAACCGCGCACGAGACGAGCGGCGCCGGATCGCGCCACCAGCGATCGACGATCGCCAGCCATGCCGCGATCAGGCAGAACGAGAACGCGTGGCTGAACGTCGCGTCGTACGTCCCGTAGTGAAAGAGGTTGGTTCCGAAAGTCAGGGTCACCAGCGTGGCGAGGACGATGCCGTCGCTGAAATGCCGGCGGAGTATCGTGCGGACGAGCGCGAGACCGGCGAGGAAGTACGTCAACCCCGCCAGGCCCGCGAGATATTGGTAGTAGAACGAGAAGCCGTCGCGCGGGAAATTCGACCACCACGTCAGCGCGTCGGCGGCGAGAAAGAACGGGAACATCAGGACGGCGACGCCGATCGGCACCGCGTCGAACCACCGGCCGGTCGGCGGCCAGCGGCGGATCGCGGCGAAGTCGGGGTACGCGCCGCCGTACCAATCGTTCGCGAGCGCGTCCAGCGAGAGATCGTGATAGATGAACGCCGACGGCAGGTAGATGTAGTAGCTGAAGCCGTCGGATCGAATCGGCGCGTCGGCGAGTCCGCGCGCGTAAATGAACGCGTACGCCGCGAGCGCCGCCACCGCGACGATCAGAACGAAGTGGCGGACGCCGCGGGCGATCATCAGACCTTCACGTAAATCTCGCGACCCTTTCTGAATTCGATCGACTTCTCTTCCATGCCGCGCTGCGCTTCCTCGCGCACCTGCTGCGTCAGCTCCATCGAACAGAACTTCGGGCCGCACATCGAACAGAAGTGCGCGACCTTCGCGCCGTCGGCCGGCAGCGTCTCGTCGTGATACGCCCGCGCGGTCACGGGATCGAGCGCCAGATTGAACTGATCCTCCCAGCGGAACTCGAACCGTGCCTTCGACAGTGCATCGTCCCACTCGCGTGCGCGCGGATGGCCTTTCGCGAGATCCGCGGCATGCGCCGCGATCTTGTACGCGATGACGCCCGCCTTCACATCGTCTTTGTTCGGCAGGCCGAGGTGCTCCTTCGGCGTCACGTAGCAGAGCATCGCCGTGCCGTACCAGCCGATCATCGCGGCGCCGATGGCAGAGGTGATGTGATCGTAGCCGGGCGCGATGTCGGTGGTCAGCGGGCCGAGCGTGTAGAACGGCGCCTCCTGGCACCACTCGAGCTGCTTCTCCATGTTCTCTTTGATGAGATGCATCGGAATGTGGCCCGGGCCTTCGTTCATCACCTGCACGTCGAAGTCCCACGCGATGCGGTTCAGCTCTCCCTGCGTCTTCAACTCCGCGAACTGCGCTTCGTCGTTCGCGTCAGCGATCGATCCCGGCCGCAGGCCGTCGCCGAGCGAGAACGACACGTCGTAGGCGCGCATGATCTCGCAGATGTCCTTGAAGTGCGTGTACGTGAAATTCTCCTGGTGATGCGCGAGACACCACTTCGCCATGATCGACCCGCCGCGCGAGACGATGCCGGTGACGCGGCGCGCGGTCATCGGGATGTAGCGCAGCAGCACGCCGGCGTGGACGGTGAAGTAGTCGACGCCCTGTTCGCACTGTTCGACGAGCGTGTCGCGATAGATCTCCCACGTCAGATCTTCGGGACGTCCTCCGACTTTTTCCAGAGCCTGGTAGATCGGCACCGTGCCGATCGGCACGGCCGAGTTGCGGATGATCCACTCGCGCGTCTCGTGGATGTTCTTTCCGGTGGAGAGGTCCATGACGGTGTCGGCGCCCCAGAGCGTCGCCCACCGCAGCTTCTCGACTTCTTCTTCAATCGACGAGGACACGGCGGAGTTGCCGATGTTCGCGTTGATCTTCACCAGGAAGTGCCGGCCGATGACCATCGGCTCCAGCTCGAGATGATTGATGTTCGACGGGATAATCGCCCGCCCGCGCGCGACTTCGTCGCGAATGAATTCCGCCGGGAGGCCTTCGCGGATTGCGATGAACTCCATCTCTCGCGTGATCTCGCCGTTGCGCGCGTAACGGAGCTGCGTCACGCATGGCTGACCTTTGCGCGCGCGAACCCAAGGCGCGCGCAACTTCGGCAAACCGGCGGCGACGTCATGTCCTTGCGGACCGCTCGTGTCGTAGACGCGAATCGACGAAGCGCCCTGCTCGAGCGCGATCTCCCGCATCGGCACACGCACGCCGCACGAACCGTCGAGGTAGATTTTCTTCGCGTTCGGGAAAGCTGAAGAGAAGTCCGACATTCCGCGCTCCCTCCGTCCGCCTCCGCCGCTGTGCGGCCACGGCGCGACCAGGTTCCAAGGGTCTTGTCTCAATCCACCGAAGCATGCGGAGCATGCGAAGGCGAATACCCCTGGCGGTCTCACGACTATAACAAATCGGCGTGCAGCGCGCGTCGCATTCCGTTGGTACGATGCGGCAATGTCGCGGCGTGCGTGGGCGATCGCGTGTATCGGATACAGCGCGATCGCCATCGCACTGACATTTCCCCTCGTGCTCCACCTGTCGTCGGTCGTCCCCCACGACACCGGCGATCCGATGCTGAGCACGGCAATTCTGTGGTGGAACGCGCACGTGCTCCCGTTCACCGCGCGCTGGTGGAACGGTTTCGCATACTACCCGGCGCCAGGCATGCTCGCTTTCTCGGACACGCGGATTGGCGAGAGCCTCATCGCGACGCCGCTGCAGTGGATGGGGGCATCGCCGGTCACCGCCTACAACCTCACGCTGCTGGCAACCTATCCACTCTGCGCGATGGCGGCGCACTGGCTGGCCTTCGTGCTGACGCACCGGCACGACGCGGCGGCGGTGTCCGGCGTGGCATTCGGCTTCTGCCCGTTTCGCGTCGCGCACATCCCGCACCTCGAACTGTTGGCCGCATTCGGCATGCCCGTCGCGCTCGCGGCGCTGCACCGGTATCTCGAAACAACACAACGCCGATGGCTCGCCGTCTACGCCCTGGCGCTCGCCGTCCAGGGATTGTGTGCCGGCTACTACTTGTTGTTCTCCACGGTGCTCATCATCTTCTGGCTGGCGTGGTTCGTCCGCGACGACTGGCGAGCGGCGATTGCGATCGGGCTGGCGACGTCCTGCGCGGGACTCGCGCTGGCGCCGCTCATCGTCGGCTACGCGCGGATCCACGCCCTCTACGGCTTCGAGCGTCCGTTTGACGAGATCCTGTCGCTGAGCGGCGACGTCTCGGGCCTCGCGCTCGGCTCGCCGCTGCTCGCACTGTGGGGATGGACCGATCGCTGGATCGGCACACACTCCGAAGGTGAGTTGTTCCCAGGCCTCACGATCGCCGTCCTGGCCATCGCGGGCGCCGTCGCGGCATGGCGACACGAGCCGTCGCTCCGAGATCGACTCGATCGACTGTCGCTCTGGCTCTGGCCGTTGGCCGCCATCTTCTTCACCGTGGCTGCATGCGGGTGGCTGCTCGGGCCGTGGCGCATCGGGTTGCCGGGAGTGCTGATCACGTCTGACATGCCGTTCAAGCCGTTCACTATCGCGTGCGTCGCGATTGCTGCGTGGCTCGTCTCCTCGTCGCGCATGCGCGCCGCGTACCGGCGGCGCTCGCCGCTCGCCTTCTATCTGCTCGCAACCGCCGCGCTGTTTCTGTTCAGTTTCGGCCCGAAACCGGCCTTTGGCGGACATCAAATCCTCTACGAAGCGCCGTACGGCTGGCTGCTGAGGATTCCGTTCTTCAGATCCGTGCGCGCGCCGGGACGATTTGCAATGGTCGCGATGGTCCCGCTCGCGCTGAGCGGCGCTCTCGCTTTCAACCGGTGGCGCATCTTCGGCACCGTACGCCGCACCGTAACGATCGCGCTCGTCGTCGCCGTGCTGGCTGACGGATGGATGCGACACCTTCCACTGCCGGCCGTGCCCGACTTCTGGCCGGCCGCTCGCGCACACGGCTTCGACGCTGTGCTCGAACTGCCGGTCGGCGTGCCGGAAACGGATCTTCCCGCGATGTTTCGCGTCGTGAATCACCAACGGCCGGTGCTGAACGGAGACAGCGGCTTCGAGCCAACGCACTACTTCACGATCCGCACCGCCTTCGCGGAGCACGATCCCGCGGTATTCGACGGACTGCCCGGTCATCTGCTCGTCGTGACCAACGCCAGGGACGATGTGGACGGCGGCTGGACAGCGTTCACTGCGGCGAACAGCCGCGCGACGGCGCTGGGGCGCGACGGACAATGGACGTTCTTCTCGCTCCAGCCGCGGCCCGCACCGCCTCGCCAGTGTACCGGCGGCGACGTCCCCATCGAATCAGCGCATACGAGCATGGGCGCGATCGATCTGCACGCCGTGACCGATAGGAATCCGCTCACCTGGTGGTCGAGCCCGGAGCCGCAGCGCGCGGGCGATCGAATCGAGCTGACGCTCGCGCGTCTCGCGCGCCCGTGCGCCATCGTCCTGTCCGTCGGCCAGTTCCGGGCGAGCTACCCGCGGCACCTCGTGATTGACACTTCGTCCGACAGAAGTTCGTGGACCACGGTGGCGGATGTCCGAACCGCTGGATTGACCATCCGCGCCGCTCTCGAGGATCCACGCGCCGTGCCGGTGACCATCGCAATCGAACCGCATGCCGCCCGGTTCATTCGTCTACGACTCGCCGAGTCTCACCCGCGAATTCCCTGGATGATCACGGACGTCGCGGTCCGTGCGGGATCGTAGCGAGCGCATCGATCTGGTTGCGATAGAGATCGAAGGCCGGCTTGTTCTGATAATCGCCCGTCAGAATCGCATCGGTGCAGCAGGCCTGGCCATCCCAAAGACGATAGAAGATGACGTGCGTCCACCACCAGGGGCGGTTCGGCGACAGGAACCGGTCGAGCATCTGGCTGTAGAAGTCCGCTTGCGCCGCGGCGTCTGGCGTTGCGATGCCAGTCTCGCTCAGCCACACGTCGCTGTCCGGAACGACCGCGTGCACGGCTGCGAGGTAGTCGTCGAAGGGCGGACCGTCCGGATACCAATGCACCGCGATCACGTCCTGCCGTGCGAACGCGCCCGAAGCGCGAATGGCATCGACAGTCTGTTCGAAATAGCCGCTCGCAACCGCATGATGGCTCGTCTCCGGACCGGCGAGCACGATGTCCGGAGAAACGGCGGCGCGTGCGCGCGATGCGTTCACGAACAACAGCGCGTATCGATGCCCGTCAGGCGTATCCGAGAGCGTGAGATTTGGTTCGTTCCAGATGCCGAGAATCGGGCGGTAGGCCGAGTAGCGGCCGACAAACGCCGCGACGAAGTTGTACCAGTCGTCCACGTCGTCGGGAATGACGCCACAGCCCGCGCCGCCGTTCGCCCACGCCGGCGTACACGTGACGGTCATATAGCTGCGAAGATTCGCGCGCGCGCCGCCGACGATCACGTTGTCGGCGCAGTCCCAGCGGAACACGCCGCGCGCCGGCTCGAGATCCGGCCAGCCGCACGATCCGCGCACCAGGCCGACGCCAAGCTCGATCAGCTTCGCCGGCACCGGCGCGCGCAGATCGAACGCGACGATGCCGAACCGCGGGCTCGGATGACGCGGCGACGCGCCGAGCAGCGCGGCCGCCACGAAGACGAGGGCGATTCGCACCGGTCCCGACGCTACCACAGCGCGCGATGCGCGGGCGTCTACGCCGTCGCCGGCTTCGATTCCAACCCGGTCGAAATGCGCCGCGTTTTCACGAGCGACGCCATGTAGGTGTAGACGACCGGCGTCAGGTAGAGCGTGATGAGCTGCGAGACGATCAGCCCGCCAACGACGGCAAGGCCGAGGGGCCGGCGCGCTTCTCCGCCCGCGCCGAAGCCGACCGCGATCGGCACCGCGCCCAGGAGCGCCGCCATCGTCGTCATCATGATCGGTCGAAAACGAATGAGGCAGCCTTCGTGGATCGCTTCCGCCGGCGTCTTGCCATGCACGCGTTCGGCCTCGAGCGCGAAGTCGATCTGCATGATCGCGTTCTTCTTCACGATGCCGATGAGCATGACGAGACCGACGAACGAGTAGATGTTCAGTTCGTTGCCGAAGAGATACAACGTGACGAGCGCGCCGAGGCCCGCCGACGGCAGGCCGGAGAGAATCGTCAACGGGTGGATGTAGCTCTCGTACAGCATGCCGAGGACGATGTAGACGACGCCGATCGCGACGAAGAGCAGCAGACCGAGGTTCGACATCGACTGCTGGAACGTCTTCGCGGATCCCTGGAACGCTGTCGTCACCGTCGGCGGCAGCACGGCGGCCGCAACCTGGTTGATGTGATCCACGGCCGCGCCCAGCGAGACACCGGGACGCAGCGCGAAGGAAATTGACACCGCGGGCAGTTCGCCGACGTGGTTCACCGTCTGCGGTCCGACGGTCTCCTGCAGCTTCACGACCGACTCGAACGGAACGAGCGCGCCGCTCGGCGTCTTGAACGCGATCTTCTCGAGCGAGTCTGCCTGCTCCTGATACTTCGGGTCGAGCTCGAGGAGCACCTTGTACTGCGCCGTCGTGCCGTAGATCGTCGACGACCACTGCGGACCGAAGCCGTCGTAAAGCGCGGTCTCGATCGCGCTCGCGTTCAGGCCCATCGCCGCCGTCTGGTCGCGATTGATGACGAGGTTGACACGCGGACTCTTCATCTGCATGTCGTCCGACACGTCCTGCACCTCGGGCAGCGGCGCGATCGCCGCTTCGAGCTTCTGAGCCCAGTCGTAGAGGCTGTCGGTATCGGCGCTCTGCACCGTGAGGCTGTACGAACTGTTGCCCATGCGTCCGCCGATTTGAATCGCCGGCGGCAGGCTGACGAACGCGCGGAAGCCCGGAAAGCGCAGCAGCAGCGGACGAATCTGCTGCGCGATGTCCGCGGCCGACACCGGCCGGGTACGGCGCGGCGCCAGCTGCAGGTTGAAGCGCGCCATGTTCATCGAGCCGAAACCGCCGCCGGTGCTCGCGAAAAACGTGTCGACGTACGGGTTGGCGTTGATGATCGCGCCGATGCGCCGCACGTTGTCGACCATCTCGTAGTAGGACGTGCCCTGGGCCGCCTGCACGTTGACGTTCAACGAGTCGTTGTCCTGATCGGGAATGAAGCCCTTCGGCACGATGCCGAACATCTTCATCGTCGCGCCCAGCACGACGAAGAAGACGAGGAGCATCACCAGGCGGCGACGCAGGACGACGCCGAGGCTCCATTCGTAAAAGCGGAACATCCGGTTGAAGATGCCTTCCATCCACCGCGCAAACCGCCCTTTGGCGTGCAGCGATGCGGCGTTGATGAAGCGGCTGCAGAGCATCGGCGTCAGCGTCACCGAGACGACGCCGGAGATCAGAATCGCGGCGGTGATCGTGATCGCGAATTCGCGGAACAGGCGGCCGAGAATGCCGCTCATGAACAGAATCGGAATGAACACCGCCGCGAGCGACACGGTCATCGAGAGGATCGTGAAGCCGATCTCCCTCGAGCCCTTGAGCGACGCCTCGAACGGCTGCTCCCCGTGTTCGATGTGCCGCACGATGTTCTCGAGCATCACGATCGCGTCGTCGACGACGAAGCCGATCGAGAGAATCAGCGCCATCATCGACAGGTTGTCGAGGGTGAAGCCGAGCACGGCCATCACGGCGAAGGTGCCGAGGATCGAAAACGGCAGCGCGAGCGCTGGAATCAGTGTGGCCGATCCGCTGTGCAGGAACGCGAAGATCACCGCGACCACCAGCGCGAGCGTGATCGCCATCGTCCACTGGATGTCTGAGAAGGCTTCGCGGATGTTCTTCGAGCGGTCGCCGCGGATTGTCAGGTGGACGCTCGGCGGCAGCTGGGCTTCGAACGTCGGCAAGAGTTCGCGGATCGCGTCGGTGACGGCGATCGTGTTGCTGCCCGGCTGCTTCATCACCTGCAGGTTGATCGCTCGTCGCGGCGATCCGGTCTTCGTGTAGAGCCACGACGCGTTCTTGTTGTCCTCGACGTTGTCGAGCACCGTCGCGACTTGCTCGAGGCGGACGGGTGCGCCGTTCACGTACGACACGACGATCGGCTTGAACGCGGTCGCGTTCATCAGCTGACCGCGTGCCGCGATGTTGTAGGTCGCGTCGCGGCCAAACAGCTGACCCGTCGGCAGGTTGACGTTCCAGTTCTGCAGCGCCGCGTTGATCTCGTTGATGCCGATACCCTGCGCGTGCAGCTTGTTGGGATCGACCTGCACACGGACGGCGTATTTTTGCGCGCCCTGCACCTGGACTTGCGACACGCCGCTCACCATCGAGATGCGCGGCGCGATCATCGTCTCGGCGTAGTCGTCGAGCGTGTACATCGGCACGACGTCGGACGTCAGGCCTAGGAACATGATGGGCTGATCGGCGGGATTGAACTTGCGGAACGAAGGAGGCGCCGGCATGCCGGCAGGCAGCAGCGGCATCACCGCCGCAATCGCCGTTTGCACGTCGACGGCCGCGCTGTCGATGTCACGCGCGAGATCGAACTGGAGCGTGACGTTCGAGCTGCCGGTGGAGCTCGACGAGGTCATCTCGTCGATGCCCGCGATCGTCGTGAATTGACGCTCGAGCGGGCTCGCGACCGCCGACGCCATCGTGCTCGGATCGCCGCCCGGCAGCCCCGCGCCGACGTTCAGCGTGGGGAAGTCGACGTTAGGCAGGTCGCTGACGGGCAGGAGGCGGTAGGCAACGACTCCCATCACGGCGATGCCGAGCATCAGCAAGCTGGTCGCAATCGGCCGCCGGATAAAAATCTCGGAGATGTTCACCCATCGATCGGTACCACGTCGGTATCACCACGGCGCGTAGTCTTTTCGTTATTCGCACGAAGTTCACGCTTATGGAGAAGTGCAACCGAAGATGCCATGTACGTGTACACGACCGGGGTCAGATACAG
>Ga0126381_100011508_pt1 | contig 10006 bp, 11 predicted proteins | sample PanSoiMetPlot_28_FD_96465 | JGI IMG/M metagenome (GOLD analysis project Ga0126381, IMG submission 96465) | Tropical forest soil microbial communities from Panama - MetaG Plot_28 | ecosystem: Environmental > Terrestrial > Soil > Tropical forest > Bulk soil | place: Panama | collected 2016-02-17 | reverse complement strand
GGCATTCTCGCTTTCTTCATGAGATGATATGGGGTTTTCGGCAGGTTTAGTTCGACATTCCAATTAATTCTGCGGTACAACTTGATATCACTAATTCGCGCTTAAAATCAACCTTTGTGTTTTCACACAACGGGGGAAGGCAAAACCAAAGTGAGGAACCCATCGAGGCGAGAGTTCTCGGCGGCAGGGACCCTGGAGGACGAGTGAATTTCATCCACGATGACTTTCTTCTGAATTCCGAGGCTGCGCGACGCCTGTTTCATGAATTTGCAGAGAGTGAGCCGATCCTGGATTTCCACTCGCATCTACCCGCCCACGAGATCGCGGCGGACAGTCGCTTTCGCGATCTGACGCAAATCTGGCTGGAGGGAGATCACTATAAATGGCGGGCCATGCGGGCCAACGGCGTCCCGGAGCGCTTTTGTACCGGCGACGCAAGCCCACGGGAAAAATTCCTGGCCTGGGCGAAGACAGTTCCCTACACCGTCGGAAATCCGCTGTATCACTGGACCCAACTCGAACTCAAGCGTTATTTCGATATTGACCAACTCCTGGATCAGAGCACGGCGAGAGCTGCATGGGATCGGGGTAACCTACACCTGTCTCGGGAACTGACCGCGAAGGGCATACTGAGGAAATTCCATGTTCGGGTGGTATGCACGACTGACGATCCGTGCGAGGATTTAGCTCCCCACCGTCGGGTGAACTCGAACGACGCTGATTTGCGAATTTATCCCACCTTCCGCCCCGACAGAGCCCTGAGCGTAAATGAGCCCGAGCATTTCAACCTCTGGGTGGATCGACTCGAAAAGGCCACCAACCAGTCGATCACAAAGTTGCCGGCGCTTCTCGATGCCTTGGCGAAGCGGCACGAAGCTTTTCATGCCGAGGGCGGAAGATTGTCCGACCATGGATTACCGTACTGCTATCGGAACCCCTGCAGCCATCGCGAGGCCGCTCAGATCTTTGAAAGCGCGCGCGCGGGGCACGCCGCCAACCCGGAGAAGCACGAGCAGTTCGCCTCCTTCATGATGCTTTATTTCGGCCACCTCGATGCCGAAAAGGGCTGGACCAAGCAGTTGCATCTGGGGGCGTTGCGTTCTCAGAATTCACGGATGCTCAAGCAGCTTGGCCCGGACACGGGGTTCGATTCCATGGGGGATTGGCCGCAAGCCGAGCGGCTGTGTGCCTACCTCGATCTGCTCGATCGGGAAAGCGCGTTGCCCAAGATGATCCTGTACAACGTAAACCCCTGCGATAATGACGTGTTTGCAACGGCAGCCGGCAATTTCCAGAATGAATCGACTCCCGGCAAAATTCAGTTCGGCAGCGGCTGGTGGTTTCTGGATCAGAAAGACGGGATCGAGGCGCAGTTGCGGGCACTTTCGAATACGGGACTGTTATCGCGGTTCGTCGGCATGGTGACGGATTCGCGGTCGTTCATGTCCTTCCCGAGGCACGAGTATTTCCGCCGGGTGCTGTCGAATCTGCTGGGGAGCGAACTGGAACGCGGCGAGCTTCCGAATGATTTCGAACTTATCGGCGGAATGGTCCGCAACATCTGCTTTGAAAATGCGCGGCAGTTCCTGGGGCTGGAGCTGCCTGGAGCAACCGAGCGGAGTGAACTCACCAGCGCGGGCACGCGGGCGTGACGGTTACTCGGTCACTTCTAAAGCCACGCCTCCCGGTATTCGACAGGTTAAGACCCCTGCCTCAGAACCATAAGCAATGCCCACAGGGCAAATCCTAACGCCGTGACCAAAGACGCCGGCATCCAGAAAAGTAAAATCCTAAGCGCTGGTTTTGAGCATTGGCGTGCAAGGTAGAAACACGAGAACAAGAGAAGGAAGGAAATGGCGAAGCGTAGCGAGAACAAGTTTTCGAGCACCCAATCCGCGACTGCGGTCAGCCCAGGCGCGTGACGCGAGTTGAGATCGCGGCCATAAGCGACGAATATTGGCAGCAGCAGGGCCAGGGCTAGACTGGCAACGGCATTTAACAGCGACGCGAAGTAGTTGGTTACTTTGTTTTCGGTATCGCCTGCGCGTAATTCGACTGTCGCTCCCATGATTTCCTTTCACCAGCTGTGCATGGTGCCATCCAGCTTGCGGTTTACCGGCAAATAGGCGCGCTGATATGGGTATTCGACCCCGAGCTTCTCATCGATGTCGACGCCGATACCCGGCTTCTCCCCGGGGTGCATGAATCCATCCCGGAACGAATACGCGTGCGGAAACACGCGATCGGTTTCGGGCGTGTGCGGCATATATTCCTGAATTCCAAAGTTATGCACGCTGAGATCGAAATGCAGGGCCGCGCCCAAGGAGACGGGGCTCAAGTCAGTTGCGCCGTGCGAACCGGTGCGCACCTGGTAGAGTTCTGCCAGGTTCGCAATCTTTCGCAAATGCGTGATCCCGCCGGCGTGGACAACGGTGGTCCGGATGTAATCGATCAATTGTTCTTCGATTAACTGCTGGCAATCGAAAATGGTATTGAAAACCTCACCGACGGCGAGGGGCGTCGTCGTGTGCTGCCGAATCAGGCGAAAGCTCTCCTCGAGTTCCGCAGGGGTGGGGTCTTCGAGCCAAAACAGATGATACGGCTCGAGTTCCTTTCCCAGCCGCGCGGCCTCAATCGGCGTCAAGCGATGGTGGGCATCATGCAGCATGTGAACCTCAGGCCCAAACTCACTGCGCAGGCGAGCGAACAACTGCGGTACGAAGCGCAAGTAGTGCTCAGTGGACCACTGATTCTCGGGAGGAAGATTCTTTTCGGCGGGCTCATAAGCCAAGCCCCCATGACTGATGCCATACGTGCTCTTCAGCCCCGGAATTCCCGACTGCGCACGGACCGCCTTGTAGCCCAGGTTCAGGAAGTGGCCGAAAGCTCCGAGCGTTTTCTCTAAATCCTCGCCACTGGCGTGACCGTAGACCAGGACGGCTTCGCGGGAAGCGCCGCCTAGCAATTGATAGAGCGGAACCTTCAGACTTTTGGCGCGAATGTCCCAAAGCGCCGTGTCCACGGCGGCGATCGCGCTCATGGTCACCGGCCCACGGCGCCAATAGGCGCCTTTGTACAGGTATTGCCAGGTGTCTTCAATGCGCCGCGCATCGCGGCCGATGAGCAGCGGGAGAACGTGATCGTTCAGGTAGCTGGCTACGGACAGTTCCCTGCCATTCAGGGTGGCATCCCCGAGTCCAGTAATTCCATCTTCGGTGGTCAACTTCAGCGTTACAAAATTCCTACCTGGACAGCAAACAATCACTTTCGCATCGGTAATCTTCATCGAAGGTCCTGGAGCAATTGAGTTTTTGGAAGTTAGAAATCATCTCATATGCAAGCGTCATCAGGGCAATGGATTTTGCGATGAAAGTCGCGATGCGCCGCACGCGCCGCGTGGTAACTGACAGCCGGTCGCTCACGGCCGTTTCCGTCCTGATCAGCTTCGCGATCGCGCCCAGCCCGGTTTTCGATTTGGAATCCTGAAAAGAAATGAAAGCGCACGCGTCCATTCCACAAATGGCGAGCGGCCTCGGATGCCACGTCAGTTTTTCTCGAGGGGTTCGCGGCCACGAATGCTTCTCTCGGCATTCCGAGCGACCGTTTGAGTCTCTCCGCTAACGGCGGACGCCCGAGGGCTTGGCGAAACGGTTGGAGCCGAGCAGCACTTCTGCCAGGTCAACCCAGCGATAGGGGGCCTCTTCGCGCACGAAGGTGAGATCGCGAATTTCGATGCAGCGGCTGCCTTCGAACTCCGACCAGCGCGTTCGTGCGGCGCGGTAGGCGTACTGTGCCTGGTCTTCGGAACTCATCTTGACGATTGTCAAGTGGGGCATATAGGGCCACTCTTCCTGCGTCTTCAGCCCGCCAACATTCAACAGGTCGTGCAACTCCCGCATGCGATAGGCGGCGTGCGCGACGCGAATGAAAACCGTGGGCGTGACCGGAATAAAGGTTTCGACTTCACCCAGCGAGACTTCGAATGGCTCCACCTGCTTGCAGTATCGCTCCAGAATCTCAAGTGCCGCAGGTTCGCTACTCGACAACAATCGGGGAGGCAGAAGGGTAACGTGGGCCGCCAGGTGAGGAAGCTCAGGGTGCAACTCGCGGCGGAGGTTCTCTACGAACTCTCCCACCTGATTCCTCACGTAAGCCACTAAGGCATAACGCTGTGGTGCCATGACCACAAAGAATTATAAACATCGGCGGCATTATGCGCTTTCGCCCCACTGCGATGCCGTCACTCTTCTCAGAGTTGCCGGATAGAATTTTCCATAGAGAGAAACTCTGGGTTGCACCTTCGTGAGGCAACGGATGGCCGCCAGAAGCCCTCGTAAGCGGCGAGTCAAGCTTGCTGCTCAGACGCGAGTAGGAAGCGCAACATTTCTCGGAGGTTTTCATGAGAAAACACACACGGATTTTCTGGGTATGGGCCGCGCTTGCGTTCGTACTCGAGGTAGGCTTGCTGAGTTCGCAGGTAAATGCACAAGAGAACCCAGCAGGCTCGCAGGCCCAGCCTTCACAACCCAGTCAACAGCCGTCGCAACCGCCAAGCCAGGCCTCGCCCTCGCAGCAAGCCCCCAGTGCACAACCCGGGCAGGCCGCGGGAGGACAAACCTTCACGGGAACCATCGTGAAGTCGGGTGACAAGTACGTTCTACAAGACACTGCGACGGGGAAAACATACGACATCGATCATCAGGACATCGTTGGGCAGCACGTAGGCAGGAAAGTCCGGGTGACGGGCACGCTCGATCCGGATGGCAAGACCATCCATATCGGGCGCTAGGACTTGCAGAAATGGAGACAGGGGCCGAAGCCTTCGGCCCCTTTTCCGTGTCCGGTCAGGTTTCTGCCCTCACCAACTATGGGCGGATCATGACCTCGTCGGGTCCAGAAGGGAGCTCAAACTTGACTCCGCGATCCTGATTCTGTTTGAGCGTCGCGGGCAGATCCAAATCGGCGATCTGGATTTTCCGGGCCCAGGTGCCGCTCGCCCAGTAGTCGGACTTCGTGTAAATTACCGGCCCAATGATCGAATAACTACTCACTTCTTCAGTATGGCCATCGCGGAAGACCAACACCGCCGGCGGAAGGGCGCTTGGCTTCGGATTTCCCGTTGAGAGTTGCTGTGTTTCGGCTGCGGGTGGCGCAAAGCTATTGACCTGCACCCACTGCTCGCCGTGCAACTCGAGCAAGAGGGGGCTAGGCAGAGGCTCCTTCGATTCTTCGACCGCTGGCGCTGCCGGCGGCGCGGCCTGCGGCTCAGGCGGCGGATATTCGTAAGGCTCGGAGTCGTATCCGGATCCGTATCCATAGTCCGCAAAGTAAGGCCAGCCATAATAGCCCCGGTTGCGGCGGAACGACCGATTTCCGAAGCCGCTAGAAACAAAGACTCTGGTGGAGGAGCGGTGGACGCCGGGAGCAAGACCACGGTGCCCCGCAGGAGGCGTCGAACGCAGCGTGCCCATGGCCATGCGTTGCGGCCATGCGCCGGGGACGCAAAGCGCGAATGTAAGCAGGATCACCGGTACCCTCAGCATGAGGTCACCTTCAGTTCAGCTTCGTTCCTGCAGGAAGCTGGAAGTCAACGCCGCGCAGGTCATTTTGCTTCACCGTAGCTGTCAGGTCAAGCTCCGCCAACGCGACCTTGCGGGCGCGACCGTTTGAGAGGTCATAGAGAGTGGCGCCGACAATCGCATAATTCACAACTTGCTGTTGGTGACCATCTTTGAACACCAGCACCGTCGGCGGCTGCTCCGCGACCGGTTGCTCGACTTGAGGAACCGGGGCGGCTTCCGCCTTCGCTCGGAGCTCGGCGCGATAGTCTTCCTCGGAAGGAGTGGGCGTGGCAACGGGCACCGGCGCCTGACCGCTCCGGTCGAAAATCGTAGGCCCGTACGAAGAGTCGTCTTCCATCGAATCATCCACACCCGTATCCATCACGTCGGAGGGATAAGCGTACGGAACGTAGTAGCCGCCACCCACGAACACGGGGAAGCCGAAGCCGCGATGATGACGGCGAAGGCCGGAATGTACGACGAACACTGGGGTACCGAAACCGTTGTGCAGGTGGAAGCCGTTGCTGCCGAAGCCGAGAGAAGTAACGCTCGCAGGAACGCCGTGGAAACCGGGGTGTCCGCCAAAGCCAAAGGAGGTCACGCTGGCAGGCACGCCGTGAAAAACCGAACCCGACCGGTTGAAGTTGGTTTGTGCGAGAGCTGGAAAAACCAACAGAGAGCCGGCCACGCCCACCGCAAGAGCAAATCGAGTAACCCGACGCAAATCCCTTGCACGCATAAAGCCCCCTTTACCTTTTAGAACGCCGATCGTCCCTGAAGGTTGCGGTATTTTCTATTTTACGCCGCTCCGGAAGGGCGAGAGTGCCTTTCAGCGGCCGATTCGGATCAAAGCCATGACGCTCCAGATTGCATTCGCGGATAGGAGACCCACGAGCACCGCACCGGTCAGTTCGCGAGCCTTGGTTTCAAGCAAGTCGGCGGCGATTCCGGCAACGAAGACGAACAGAAAAATGGCTGCCACCAGGCTGAACACGGACTCAGGATCGTGCGGCGCCGCAATGCGCAAAATGATGAAAAGCAGGGCGACCACCAGCGGAGCGGTGTTGCCGAAGTAACGGCTTCTCCCCCAGGCCGCATAAGTGACGAGGGCGGCAGGTACGAGGAAGGCCAACACGGGACCGGAAGCGAGCCCCTCACGGATCACCTGCCGGTATGCCCCCGGCATGCCCAGCGCTCGAACGCTGACATCGAGCCACTTGGCATGAGAGAAACTCTCCCCAAGGATTCGCGGGTGAAAGAAATAAGCCGTAAAAACCAACAGAAACGCGAGCGCGCACGAGGCCAGAAGGATGCCTATCGCCGCCGCCTTGCGATCGGTAGCCACGTAGAGCATAAACACCAGAAGCAAGGGCAAAATGATCACCAAGCTGAAATGGGACCCGATGGCGAGTGCCAAGGAAATCCCAAGCAGCAGGATTCGCTTCCAATTCCAAAGCACAACCTCACGCGGCGCATAGAGTGTGTGTGCGACCGCGATGGCCGTGAATACGGCTCCGAAGGCTCCCCATGCAGCCCCGATCTCGGGACTGGAAAACCATAGCGTGCTGTTGCGAATCACGGTGGGAGAGAAACAGTAAAGAGCCAGCGCGATGTAGCCACCGAAATCGCCGTAGAGCCGACGCGACACGTACCAGAGCGATGCACCCAACAACACCCCAAACAGCACATAGGGCGCTCGCGTGAGCCAAAGCCACAACCGATGATCAGGGGAAATGCCCAGAAGCGTTACGGGAGCAGACCCGATCAGGTACCAGAGCGGCGAGTGATATTCATCAAAGCGTTCTCCGTGCATGGGAATCAGTTCCCTAGAGGGGCTGGCAATCACGGGGGTCCCGGCGATGGCGCGGCCATGCCACTGCGCCATGCCTTCCTGAACCCGGTCAAAATCAGAATCGCTGATCGCCTCCATACCCGAGTGCTCGTGAGTAATCAGCCAGGCGCACTGCCCCAAGAACAGCGCTAACAGGAGCGCAGCCCACATTTGTGGACGGCCAAAGCGCTCGCGTGCAAAAGTCGTGCTCATCAGGAACGAGTGTTTTACCATGTGAAGACGCCACTTGCGAAATCGGCGGGCCCCGGGTCGAATGCCTCCCCAGACCAACTCCCAACTGAGTGCTAGCAGTGACAGGAATACGCGGTCACGGTCCCAATGGCGATCATGGTTGCCCTTCACCGGCGGCGCGGGTTTAAAGTCGCTGCAACTGGTACCGGCTTACGTTGCCGGCGGCGTTCTGGTTTTCTTGCTGTTGTCGTCCCTGACCGGGTTCCTGCTGCCTCCTGAAGCGCCGTGGCTTTGGCGGCGTCTGCTGGACGAAGCAATTCTCGCGACTGCGGCTATTGCTCCCGCATTTGTGGTCGCAAGAGTGGAGGAGCGAAGTTTCGGAGCATACGGATTACCGCAACAAGAGGCATTCGGAAAACCGTTTTGGATCGGAGCAGCGTGGGGGCTGGTCTCTCTCACCACGCTTCTCATCCTGTTACGAATTGCCGGAGCCATAAGCTTCGAAGGCTTGGCGATCCATGGGGCCCGTATCGGCAAGTTCAGTTTGTTCTGGGCCTTGTTTTTCGTCTTGGTGGCGTTCTCCGAGGAATTCGCCTTTCGCGGATACCTGCTGTTCGCGTTCAGTCGGGCCATCGGTTTCTGGCCATCTGCCCTGCTTTCCTCGTTGATCTTTGGCTACCTGCACCACCTCAATCCTGGGGAGAACTGGGTAGGCGCGGCGGGAGCAGGTGCCATCGGTCTGTTCTTGTCTTTTACCGTTCGGCGCACCGGTAACCTGTGGTTCGCGGTCGGAATGCATGCGGCTTGGGACTGGTGCGAGACCTTCCTCTACTCCGTGCCAGACAGCGGATTCGTTCTTCCCGGACACCTGTTGAGGACGTCCCTGCACGGTTCCTCTTGGCTGACCGGGGGATCGGTCGGACCCGAGGCCAGCGTCCTGCTCTTCGTGCTGGTGGCAGTCCTCTCGATCGTGCTCAATCACCTTTATCCCCAGGCCAAGTACGGCGTTCCCGACCCATCGCATTGAGCACGTCAATTCTTTAAGTTGTAGAATCGCTCGCGACACTTTCGAGTCGTTCGAGGAGGATTCGAAATGCGATTCCTGCACGCCTCTCAACGTGCCTTGGTTGCTTTCGTTGTGGGATTCGCTGTCCTCACCTCCAGTGCACCGATCGCGAGCCAATCCGCTGCCGATCGGAAGCTCTGCGGGCATGACGACAGCGATTTGAAGTTGCCCCCCGGTTTCTGCGCGACCGTATTTGCCGACGAGATCGGTCACGCTCGTCAATTGGTCGTGGCGCCCGACGGTGTGGTGTACGTCAACACCTGGTCCGGCGCTTACTACAACAATGCACCTACGCATGCGGGTGGATTTCTCGTGGCATTGCAAGATAAGACCGGAGCCGGAAAAGCTGACGTTATCGAGCGCTTTGGTGAGACCGTCCAGACCGGGGGAAAAGGCGGGACTGGCATCGGCCTGTATAAAGGCTCGCTTTACGTGGAAATCAACGATCGCATCGTTCGCTACCGACTGACTACGGGAGAAATTTTGCCGAAGGATGGTCCGGCAACGATCGTGTCCGGATTACCGCTCGGCGGCGACCACCCTATGCATCCATTCATCATCGACGCTGCCGGATCGATGTACGTCGATGTTGCCAGCGCGAGCAACGCGTGCCAACTCGAGAATCGCCAGCCGCATTCGCCGGGCACGAAGCCCTGTACCGAACTGGAGACGCGCGGGGGCATCTGGCGCTACGATGCCAACAAAACCGATCAGACGTTTTCACCCACCGAGCGTTACGCGACCGGCATACGCAACGGCGAGGGATTTGCCATCGATGCGGCCGGCCACCTCTTTGTGACCCAGCATGGAAGAGATCAGGTGCGCAGCAACTGGCCGGAGCTTTACAAGCCGGAGCAGGAGGCCACCCTGCCCGCCGAAGAGCTTCTGCTACTCGAACGAAGCGATGACTATGGCTGGCCCGAGTGTTATTACGATCCCTTTCAGCGAAAGCTCGTGCTCGCGCCCGAATACGGCGGTGACGGCGGCAAAACCATAGGCGTGTGCGCCAGTAAGGTTGCTCCGGTCGCCGCCTTTGCTGCGCATTGGGCGCCCAACGCCCTGGCGCAATACCAGCAAAAGCAGTTTCCCGCGCGCTATCGCAACGGAGTCTTCATCGCGTTTCATGGATCCTGGAACCGGGCACCCTATCCGCAAGGTGGTTACAACGTGGTCTTCCAGCCGCTCGCCGGCGTTCGCGCCGCAGGCAATTGCGAGATTTTTGCGGATGGTTTTGCCGGAGCGGTTAGGACTCCGGATGGCGCCGCGCATCGTCCTTCCGGCCTCGCCGTGGGACCGGATGGCGCGCTTTATGTTTCTGATGACGTCCGGGGACGGATCTATCGAATCGTCTACCAG
>Ga0126381_100011507_pt1 | contig 10006 bp, 8 predicted proteins | sample PanSoiMetPlot_28_FD_96465 | JGI IMG/M metagenome (GOLD analysis project Ga0126381, IMG submission 96465) | Tropical forest soil microbial communities from Panama - MetaG Plot_28 | ecosystem: Environmental > Terrestrial > Soil > Tropical forest > Bulk soil | place: Panama | collected 2016-02-17 | reverse complement strand
CTGGGCAGCGGCTTGACCGCGGCGGTAGTCACGGCGATCCAGGGCTCGCCCTTCTTGGCGGTGGGATCGGGATAGGCTTCGCGAATGATTTCGCCGATGCCGACGACCTGCTTCTCGTCGCCGGTGTGATAGAAGAAAAACTTCTCGCCTTTCTTCATTTCTTTGAGATTGCGCCGCGCGATGAAATTGCGCACGCCGCTCCATGTCTCGCCTTTGCCGGCGCGCTTGACCTGGTCGTTCCAGGAAAATTCTTCCGGCTCGGTTTTCATCAGCCAATAGGCCATGTTCGTGGCTCCCGCGTTCCTCGCTTCGGCTCGAACTATGCCTCGGCCCTGAATGGCCGGGTCAATAGCGATCCGATCGCCGCTTCGACGGTCATCTTACCGCTCAACAAATCGGCGACCGCGGCCGAGATCGGCATATCGATCGCGCGATCTCGCGCCATTTCAAGAAGCACCGGCGCCGTGAAAACGCCCTCGGCGAGCCCGGCGTGAATGGAATCCGGCGGCTCGCCGCGGCCGAGTTTGATACCGAAAGTGAAATTGCGCGATTGCGGGCTCGAGCATGTCAAAAGCAGATCGCCCAAGCCGGACAGGCCCATCATGGTCTCCGGCTTTGCGCCATAAGCCTTGCCGAAGCGCACCAGCTCGGCAAAACCGCGTGTTGTCAGCGCCGCGAGTGCGCTCGCGCCAAGCTCGCGTCCGGTGACCACGCCGGCGGCGATCGCGAGCACGTTTTTCGCGGCGCCGCCGATCTCGACGCCGCGGACATCGCTCGAATGATAGGGCCGGAACGTGGCCGAGCCGACCGCCTGCGCCAGGGCGCCGGCCAATGCGCCATCCGCCGCGGCGAGCGTGACGGCGGTGGGCATGCCGCGCGCCACATCGGCGGCAAAGCTTGGTCCGGACAAAATCGCCGGGCTCGCTTTGGGCGCGCATTCGGCAATGACCTCGGTCATGAATTTCTTGCTGCCGCGTTCAATGCCTTTGGCGCAGACGATCACGGGCGTGTGCTGCGCAAGGGCCGGCGCCAGCGCCTGCATCACGGCGCGCACGGCTTGCGCCGGCACCACCGACAGGATCGCTTCGGCGCGGGCCGCCTCGGCCAGATCCCCGGCAACCACGATACGCTCATCGAGAGCGATGCCAGGCAGAAACGCGCTCTCGCGTAGTTTCTTAAGCCGCTCGGCATTGGCGGCGTCGTGCTCCCAAAGCGTGACGCTTCGTCCCGCGCGCGCACAGGTCAATGCTAAAGCCGTGCCCCAGGCGCCGCCACCAAGGACCGCAATATGGTTCAACGCCATGTTTTGCCGAAAAAGATTGCCGCCCGGCTGCGTGCCGGGCACCGCGCGTTCGAAGTGAGGACAAAGAGTAAAGGCATTAACGGCCGGAACAAGCCCGGCCGCCGCAATGCAATTAAAGTGCTTCACCGCGCAGCAATTTCGGGACTTCACCGACCAGCCCAGCCGCCTCGCGAATGAACAGGCGCTTGAGCCCGGGAAGGCGATCAACCAGACCGAGGCCGACATCGCGGACAAGCCGCAAAACATCCGATCGGTTGGAGAACAGGCGATTGAGACCATCAGTGGCAACGCCCATCGCCATCGTGTCGAAGCGCCGCCACCGCTGATAGCGTTCGAGCACATCGACGGCTCCCGGATCGAGCCCAAGGCGCGCCGCGTCGACGATGACCTCGGCGAGCGCGGCGACATCCTTTAATCCCATATTGAGGCCTTGGCCGGCGATCGGATGGATCAGATGCGCGGCGTCGCCAACGAGCGCAATGCGCTCGGCGATGAAAGAGCGGGCGACGAAAAATCCGAGCGGATGTACGCGCCGTTGGCCGATCACTTTGATCTCGCCGAGATGCAGCTTGAACCGTTGTTCGAGCTCGGCATCAAATTCCTCTTCCGGCAAGGCCATGATGCGCTCGGCCTCCGCCGTGGTTTCGGTCCACACGATCGAGGCGCGGTTTCCTTTGAGCGGTAAAATCGCAAATGGGCCGGCGGGCAGAAAATGCTCCTCAGCCCGTCCGTGGTGATCGCGCGCGTGCGCTACATTCACGACGATTGCCGACTGGCCGTAGCTCCAGCCATGCGTAGCGATTCCCGTCTTGTTGCGGATGGTCGACCGCGCGCCATCGGCGGCGACGAGAAGACGCGCGCTCAGCGCCTGCGCATCGCTCAATCGCGCGTCAATGCGACGGCGATCCGTCGTCGCGTTATCATCGCCTGCGGCGGCAAGCGTAAAATCCGTCACCGCCGCGGGTCGCAAATCGATGCCAAGCTCGCGCGCCTTGGTCGTGAGCACGTCAACAAGAATTCTGTTCTCGATCATATGGGCGAAAGGTTCGCCCGGCTCGACCTCGCCGGCGAAAGTGAGAAAAGTCGGCCGCACCGCATCGCCAAGCCGGCTGTCGGTAACCACCATGTCGAGAATCGGCTGGGCGTCGGCGGCAACGCGCTGCCAAACGCCAAGCGTCTCGAACAACCGGCGGACCGAGGCAACGATCGCAGACGCCCGTTCGTCATTGCCAGCCGCGGCGCGGGCGAGGCCCGGATCGGCAACAGCGACCCCGAAGGAGGCGCCAAGCGTCTGGCGCAATGCGACGGCGAGCGTGAGCCCGGCAAAGCCGCCGCCGGCAATCAGAACATCGAGATCAGAACGCGCCATGATCTAGGACTTGGCTGCAGAAATTGATGCAAAACCGCGCGACAACGCGTGGCGGCTGCCATTATCAATTCCAGTCTAACAGATTTGCTCCGCAGCGATCGTTAATGACGGGCTTGACCGGCGGGCCGATCCCGTATGCAACCAAGGCTCCACGATCGCGCCGCGCTGCTGTCCCGAGATTGGAAACAGCAAATCTGGCCACTGGAGACACAATGGCCTCCGCCGTTCAAGATTTGATCGGGATCCTCGACCTCGAGCCGCTCGAGGTGAACCTGTTTCGCGGGCGCTCTCCCCAATCGAGCTGGCAGCGCGTGTTTGGGGGCCAGGTGCTCGGTCAGGCTCTAGTGGCGGCGTGCCGCACGGTCGACGATGTTGCGGCTCGGCCGCCGCATTCACTGCACGCCTATTTCCTGATCGGAGGCGATCCGAAAGTGCCGATCATCTATGAAGTGGACCGCATTCGCGACGGTCGCAGCTTCACCACGCGGCGCGTGGTCGCGATCCAGCACGGCCATGCCATCTTCTCAATGTCGGTGTCGTTTCACGTCGAGGAAAGCGATCTGTCGCATCAGTTTGCCATGCCGGATGTGCCGAAGCCGGACGAATTACCCACCGAAGCGGAGTTTAAGAAACGGATCACGCCGCTGATGCCGGAGGCCGTGCGCCGCTACTACGAGCGCGAGCGGCCGATCGAACTGCGGCCGGTCGAGTACAATCGCTATGCCGGCGAGAAGCTCGCCGGCGACCGCTTTCACGTCTGGGTGCGCACCACCGGTCGGCTGCCCGACGAACCCGCCATCCATCAATGCGTGCTGGCCTATGCCTCCGACATGACCTTGCTTGATGCCGCGCTGATCGCCCACGGCCGCACCGTTCTCAGTGACGACATCATGGCTGCGAGCCTGGACCATGCGATGTGGTTCCATCGTCCATTCCGCGCCGATGAATGGCTCCTCTACGCCCAGGACAGCCCCAGCTTGGCCGGTTCCCGCGGCTTTGCACGGGGCCTGATCTTCGCAAGCGATGGCACGCTGGTGGCGTCAGTCGCCCAGGAAGGGTTGTTGCGGCAACGGCGCGGTAGCGGCCATCGGACCACTGGACGCGGCGCACGCTGAGCAACACAATAGTTGTATCTGCGGCAGCAAACCGACACCAAACGGAATGCAATCTCTCGCCGCAAACCGGGGAATGCCATGAAACTGGTCACTGCCATCATCAAACCGTTCAAGCTGGAGGAAGTGCGGGATGCTCTGCTCGCGATCGGCATCGACGGCATGACGGTGACCGAAGTGAAAGGCTATGGACGGCAGAAAGGTCACACCGAAATCTATCGCGGCGCCGAATACGCGGTGAACTTCTTGCCGAAAATTCGCATCGAGGTCGCCGTGACGGAAGAGAATGCGAATAAAGTTGTGGAGACGATCAGCGCCGCCGCCAAAACCGGGGAAATCGGCGATGGCAAAATATTCGTCGCGCCGATCGACCATGCACTGCGCATTCGCACTGGCGAGACCGGTGGAGATGCGCTGTAACAGACGGAAAGGCGCCTTGCGCCGGCCAGGGTGAACAGATCGACAAAACCTGCTAATTGCTCCGTCCGAACGGAGCCCAGAGGCAGACCCCAGTAAATAGTCTAAGGGAGCACAACGAGGATCCTCATGTACGCCAATCTCGAACTTTTCATCGACGGCAAATGGCTGGGCGGCAACGGCCGCCGCGGCGAGGACGTGATCAATCCGGCAACCGAAAAGCCGCTCGCGCATTTGCCGCTTGCGAGCCAGGCCGATCTTGATGCCGCGCTCGAAGCGGCCAAGAAGGGATTCGCAGTATGGCGGGCGACCCCCGCTTATGATCGCGCCAAGATCATGCGCAAAGCCGCCGATTTGATGCGCGAACGTTATGACGCGATCTCAAAAACCCTGGTGCAGGAGCAAGGCAAAGTCTATCCCGAAGCCCGGGCCGAAGTGATCACCTCGGCCGACATCATCGAATGGTACGCCGAGGAAGGACGCCGCGCTTATGGCCGCATCGTGCCCGGCCGCGGCAAAGGCATGCGCCAGATCGTGGTGCAGGAACCGGTCGGAATTGTCGCCGCGTTCACGCCGTGGAATTTCCCGACGCTCACTCCCGCGCGCAAAATCGGCGGCGCGCTTGCCGCTGGCTGTTCGCTCATCCTCAAGGCGTCGGAGGAGACGCCGGGCGCTTGCATCGAAATGGTGCGTTGCTTTGCCGATGCCGGCCTGCCCGCTGGCGTGCTCAATCTGGTATTCGGCGTACCATCGGAAATTTCCGAGCATCTCATCGCCAAGGACGAGGTGCGCAAGATCTCCTTCACCGGCTCGATTCCGGTGGGCAAGCATCTCGCTGGGCTTGCTGCCAAAGGCATGAAGCGCGCCACCATGGAGCTCGGCGGCCATTCGCCGGTCGTGGTGTTCGCCGATGCCGATCCCGAGAAATCTGCCGAGACCATCGCGGCGTTTAAGTATCGCAATGCCGGCCAGGTCTGCATCTCGCCGAACCGGTTTTACGTGCAGGAGCCGGTCTATGACCGTTTCCTGGCGCGCTTCACCGAATATGCCAAATCGATCAAGGTCGGTGACGGGCTCGAAAAGGGCATCGCCATGGGCCCGATGGCTAATGCGCGCCGGATCGACGCGATGGAAGGCTTCGTCAACGACGCCAAGCAGCGCGGCGGCAAGATCGTGACCGGCGGCAATCGCCGCGGCAATCAAGGCTATTTTTTCGAACCGACCGTCATCACCGACGTGCCGGACGACAGTAAGGTCATGACCGTGGAACCGTTCGGCCCAGTGGCGCCGATTCTCGCGTTTAAGAGCTTCGACGAAGTCGTCGAGCGCGCCAATTCGCTGCCCTACGGGCTCGCCGCTTACGCATTTACCAGCTCGGCGCAAACGGCGACCATGATCGCCGATGCGCTGCAATCGGGCATGGTCGGCGTGAACTCGATCGCGGTTTCGACTCCGGAAACGCCGTTCGGCGGCGTTAAAGAGTCGGGCTACGGCAGCGAGGGCGGCATCGAGGGTCTCGCGGCCTACCTGAACACCAAATTTATCTCGCAAGCCTGATTGTAATTTTGTGACTCCCGCCGGCGTTATGAGCGCCGGCGGCGTATCACGGCCACGTTACCGACACGTCAGGTTCTCGCTCCCTTTTTTTGAATGCCATCTATTCCGCGCCGCGATTGCCGGTGAAGGAACGAGCATCGACATCCGGCAGTTGTAGACCGGGGCGCCGGTTCCACCGCGAGTGCGTCGATGGATATTTTGGCAGGCATGCTCGCTTATGTGGCCGGTATCGGTGCGCTGTCCGCCGGCTTGGCGATCTCGTTCTTTGTTTTCTTTTCAACGCCGCATGAACCGCTGCAAACGCAAGCTCAACGGCAAAGCGCTAGCGCGATGCTGGTGCGGCCGAGCCCGCCGAATAAACCAGCGGCGATCGAGGCCCACACAAAACAAAGCGCCAATAATTCCGAAAGACATGCGGCCGCCGCTGGCTCGCCGAGCGCTGCACAGCCGACGGCATCCGCCAGAAATATCCACAACAGGACTGGTATATCCGCGGCTCAAACGCGGCGGCTTATTCAGGAGGAGCGCGCCCGCCGCTGGGCTTACCAGCAGGACTCAGGCTTCGAAGGCCTCTTTCTCGGTTACGCTGACTGACCGGTCGCGCCCTGAGGCCGATAACCTTCAGGCATAAGAACGGTCCAGATACGACACCGCATCGTCGGCGAGCTCCTCCGGATTGCGTTCGCCGCGCTGGGCCATTTCGATGATGCGCTTGGCGATTATCTCCTGGGCGGCGCGCTTATAGGCGGGCGATGCGAGCTTGCTGCCGGATTGCTCCACTTTGCGCCACGCCGCTTCGAAGACGGAGACCAATGTTTCAATCGTTTCCGGATCAAAGGCCGATTGTGCGAGCAAAGGAATTATTGCCATTGGGGCCAATCCAAATTGGGGCCATTCCGAACTTGGGCTTTCGCTTTATATATTAACTCGCGACGAAGAGAATCGATGTCGGCGACCGTTCGAGGACGCCCACCGCGGTGTTCCCAAAGAATAGCATGTCGCCGGGTCGCCGACTGACGCCAAGAACGATAAGATCATAGCCACGACCTGCTTCACGCAGAATCGCCTCATCGGGGGCTATGTCGGCGCGGGTCGTGTTGCGCAGCGGCACGTCGTAGCGCTCGGCCAGGGCGGCGATATCCTTGAGTACGCCCAATTCATTGCGCCGCATGACCAAACGGCGGGGTGCACTGGTGGCGGGACTGGCGCGGGCGCGGGTGACGTAAAGCGCGGTGACGTGTGCATCGCTGGCGCGCGCCAGCGTGAGGCCGACCTCGACGGCGCGGCGCGAGACATCTGTGCCATTCACCGGGATTAAGACCCGGCCGTGCCGCTCTTTTGTTGGGTCCTGCCCCGGCACCCGCGTATCAACCACCGCGAGTGGACCTTCGAATCCTCGCGTGATCAGCGACAGGTCCTTGCTGAAACCGCCTTTCGGATCGCGGCTATCCGCAATGCCAACAATAAGAAGATCGTAGCCTTTGCGGGCTTCACCGGCGACCGCTTCCGGGCCGGCCACGCCCTGGCGCGTGATCACCTCGACTTCGCCCGGTCTCTCCTCGTCCGGATGATCGTGCGAGGTCGTCGGTTCAGGGGCAGTTTTGACCGCCTCTTCAGAACGGTCGTCGTCGCGTGCGCCCTCCTCAGTGGCTGAACTGACTTTCGCGGCCGAGCCTACGGCTTTCGCAGTTTTGTCCTTGTTCGGCTTAACGGTGAGATCGATGACCGTTGTTGGTTTGCCGCCGAAGGCGGCAATCATGCCGGCAAGTTGGCCGGCGAATTTGCCGTTGGCGCTGTCATCGGAGGCAAGCAGCAGCCGTTCCAGATTAGTTACAAATCCTTTCGCGTCCAGCTCTTCGCGTTTGAGCCGCAGGCGTTCTTTTTTGCGCAACGGCAAGCGCTTGAGCGACCAGCGCAGCACGCTGGGCATCGCTGTCGTCGTTACGATGGCCATCGCGACGATCAAGGTGAAAAGGTTTTGACTGAGCAGACCGGTCGAGAGACCGAGCGTTGCGACGATCACCTCGGTCGAACCGCGCGCATTCATGCCGCATCCCAGTGCCAGCGATTCGGCGCGGGACAATCCGCCGATTGTGCCGCCAATGAATGCGCCAAGAAACTTTCCGATGCTCGCGATCACGATCAGCCCGACGGCGAGCAGCGCCAGATCGGGGCTGCGTAAAATCGTGAGATCGGCGTTCAGGCCGGACAGACCGAAAAATACCGGCATGAACAACGCGACGATGAGGCCGCGCAATTCTTCGTCGATGTGGCGGGTTAGGATCGGTGATTCGCCAATCAGGATGCCAGCGACAAATGCGCCAAGCACGGTGTTGACACCGATCAGCTGCGTGATCAGCGCCATTGCCGCCATGATGATCAGAATCGTGGTGATGACCGGAAAGTCGCTTCTGAAATTGTCGTTCACCCACCGGATCAAGCGGAACACGATGCGGCGCCCGACAGTGAAGCTCGCCAACATGAACAGTCCGGTGCCGATAATGGCGCGGCTGATCGACCAGACGTCGATAGTGCCGGCGGCAGCGAGGCCGAATGCCACGGATATGATCACCCATCCGATCGTGTCTTCGAGTATGGCAGATGCGACGATGATCTGGCCGAGGTCGCGGCGCATGAAATTGACTTCGCGGATGACCATCGCGACGATTTTCACCGAAGAAATGGACAACGCGGTGCCGAGAAAGATCGAGGTAACGAGCCGCGCATCGGGCCTGGGCAAGAATTCGGCCGGCAAGGATTCGCCCAGGGCAAAGCCGCAGGCAAATGGTATGGCGACGCCCGCGAGCGCGGCGGCGATCGCCGCGCGGCCGACCCGGCGCACCATTTGCAGGTCGGTCTCCATGCCGGTTAACAGCAGGAGCATCAGAACGCCAAGCTCGGAAACCGCGTCGAGCATGCTCTTCTGCACGGGATCGCTGGGAAAGATCGCGTGCTGAGCAGACGGCCAGAGCAAGCCGAAGAACGAAGGGCCGAGCAGAAGACCGCCGATGAGTTGGCCCATGACCGAGGGCTGGCCAATGCGTTGCGCGGCTTCGCCCATCAACCGGCCGACCAACAGCAACAGCGCGAGCTGCGCGATGAATAGCGCCTGCGCCGCGCCGCGCGAAGCGCCCTCGGCCGCCAGGGCAGGGACGGCCTCGACCGCGGCTGCCGCGCCAAGAAGCACGCAGATGACAATCCAGGCGCCGCTGGATCGGCGCACAACAAAGGTCCGGCTGTTGGCTGCAGCAGGCCGTTGAACCACTTTTGTCATCGACGGGCTCGATCACCTCACGCTCGACCAAGATAACGCGCGAGGCGGCCGCACGATCCCGCGCTATCTTACGTGCTGCGTGCGTTCATCAAAAAGTTGCGCCCGCGACACGAAATCGTGTCGCTCGTTTTACAAAGCTCAACAAACAATGAAATTGATTCACTTTACCTGAGGCGTCGGCTGAGAAGAAATGCCAGCGCGCTCAAAATGAATTAGCGCGCTTGGGATCTAAGCGCCGCAACTGCGCATCCAAAAAATCATGAGGGAGGAGAAGCGATGTCTCGCACAGCAATGGCACGTTCGTGGGCAATCGGTTTAGCGGCGATCTTGATTGCGCCGCTCGTCTGCATTCAGGGCGCCTCCGCGCAAGATCCGCCGCGGGTTCGCATACGCGGCACCATCGAACGCGTCGATGCAGCGAACTGCGTCGTCAAGGCCCGCGTCGCAGCCCGACGGCAGCCTCAACGCCGTCGAGGTGCATATCTTTCCGGAATCTATGCGCGGCACCGGCGAGGGACATTATCCGTGGGATCTGCTGCCGCAGAGTACGATGACCAATGCCAATGTCGAGCAGGTCGTCAGTGCGGTCGACGGCCGAACGTTGACGCTGAAATACAAAGACGGGGAAAAGAAGATCAGTGTCCCCGCCAATGCGCCGATCGTGACTTACGTGCCGGGCGACAAGAGTGACATCAAGCCGGGCGCTAAGGTCTTCATCGTCGCGTTCAAGCAGCCCGATGGAACGCTGCAAGGCCGCGCCTGGCGGATCGGCCGCGACGGCGTGACGCCGCCGATGTGAGTGTGCGGGCCTAGCATCGCAGTGGGGAGGAGGCGCCAGCAGCGATCAGCGTAACGGCTTGTTTCGCTGTGGCGCCGCCGCTAAATACAGGCTGGACCACTTAAGCTTTTCCTCTCGGAGAGGTGGCAGAGTGGTTGAATGCACCGCACTCGAAATGCGGCATACGGGCAACCGT
>Ga0126381_100011506_pt1 | contig 10006 bp, 4 predicted proteins | sample PanSoiMetPlot_28_FD_96465 | JGI IMG/M metagenome (GOLD analysis project Ga0126381, IMG submission 96465) | Tropical forest soil microbial communities from Panama - MetaG Plot_28 | ecosystem: Environmental > Terrestrial > Soil > Tropical forest > Bulk soil | place: Panama | collected 2016-02-17 | reverse complement strand
GCGTCGGTGGATGAAATAACCGGCGGCAGGTTTGGATCGGCGTGCGCCGTGGCGTCTGCACCGTGCCAAACGTATTGTTCACTGCCAAACGTGACCATGCGAATGGTGCCGGAAAAATGTCCAGCCCTGCCCTTGCTTTCAAAGGCGATTCGAACGGGATGCGCACGGTCTCTATCTTTGTTGATGAGCAGTAAAGCCCATTGGCCGTCTGGGCGCCGCACGGCATAGCTCGTAACCAGAGCGTTTCCCGCGGCGTCTTCGATCCCCACGTCGACGGAATACAGGTGATGGGTGCCGCTACCATGGGTTACCCATTCGTGGTTGATCATTTGGCTAGCGTAGTAGAAAGCGGTATGGCAAACGACCTTCCCATCATGGTCCCAGAGGACGTTGCTCCAGATGGCCCAGCCTTGGCAGCCCTGCTCGATGGCGCTCGGTTCGATGGGCGAATGAATGTAAAGCGCACCCCCCTCGGCGAAGAAGCTGCCGATATTGTCGGCAAGCCATAGGGCTGAAAAAATATCGGACATGTAGACCGAAAGCGAACCGCAGAGATTGCTTTCCGTGTTCATGAGCGGAATTCGAGCAGGCAATCCGTCATCGCGGAAGGCCTGCAGGGTCTTGCGCGTCAGCTCACGGCATCGGTACAAATCGTCCCATTTCATGGTGCAGGCGTCGTACGGATAAATTTCAAAAGAAGCGAACGATAAATCTCCCTGACGATTGTGCGATTTCAGATAATCGTAGAATCGGCCGAACCAAGACTTGCGTCCGCGCGCATCGGGCCAGACCGAGGCATCCTGGTTAAGTCCCTGGAACACCGGCCCACCCAGCTTGAGGGAGGGATCAACCTTGTGAATTGCGTCCGCAAATTGAATATAGAGTGCCCCGTAATCCTCAGGCATGTAGTATTGCCCGTCGGCTTCTTCGTCCATTTCGACCCAGCTGATCGGATACCCACGCTTTTTTAGATAAGCGACCATAGCGGCCGCGTCTTCCGGAACGCTATAAATAAGAGGAACCGTTATCAGAGCAGGTAAACCGTTGGTTATGCCGCTGGTGAAAAACAGATCCCAGCCGGTCTGGTCTCCGTGCGGACTGAGGGCTTCTGCGTTGTGCCATGGGTCTGTAGAAGAGCAATAGGTCGCGGTCTGTTGGTGACCATCAGGAGCGTGCCTCACGAAATCCGCGAACTTACCATCGGCCTCCAATCTACCCACGTAAACTTCATGAATTGCATATCCCACCCGGTGGCGCAAGTCCTCGTTTCCGTGCGGCCCGGGCTGCTGGGACGATTGCGTCATCACCACGCGAACCCAACGCGTGGAAATCAGGCTATGCGCAAGTTTTAGGGTTGCGCTTCCTCCCTTGCCTTCGTGGACCGCACCATGGGGGAAACGAAGCCAGGTGCCCATGGCTTGATCGGCGACAGGAAGGTAGTCGCCTCCCTGGCCCGTAGAGTCCATGGCCGGCTCTTCCCAGTTCATGGGGTCGGCTCCGACCCAATACTGCACTTCGTACTCCCGGGCGCTTGGTTCGCACCAGTCGATGCGTATCGCGTTCACGTCATAGTATTCGCCCAGGTCAACGATGATCCATTGCGGATGCAAAGAGTCGTCTTCGTGAGTGAAGGCTCTGGCCAGGTAAGGGTTGCTCTTCCAGAAAGAGTTGGGATCACCATCCGTGAGGCGAGAATAACCGCGGTCGGTACCGCCATTGTGGGTGCAGCCGCGGTGGGGGAGGCTGTAGCCAAATGAATCGCGAATGGGGTCACCCAATTCCGAACTGCCGACGAAGTAGCCGCATTGATTGGCTTCGTCCGTCCAACGGCCGTTGGGATTCCAGTGCCAATAATCTATGGTTTCCGGAGTATGCAACCGATAGCTGATCGGGCCCCAGCCCGCAGACAAGCAAACCTTTATGTTTTCGGGCGTGTAGATCTTATTGATCGACTCACGTGACTGAATGTCCATCGATGTCGCAAAACTCTTATCGGGATCGAAGGAGTTGACGATTTGGGCAGCGCTTACCCGGACGACCGCGGAACCCTCGGAAGGCGAAGTCGCCTTTTCATCAGACCGAACGACTGCGTCAGCCAGATGCCGAAACATCCTCGACGCGGCTGCGCCGGCGCTGACTCCCAAAAAAGTACGCCGCGAAGTAGCCATGCGATGCCTCACGCAGAAACCCGAAATCCAAACCGGGATAGCCTGCCGTAAGTTAATTCATTAACGACATAAAGTGTCTGTTGACATGTATCCATCTACTGCGATCTGTTACACACTCTCTGACTCATCGGGCACTCTCGTGAGATATCACGGTTGAGGGGCTCCGCGTTGACTTGACTTATGCTGCCGCATAATATTGGGCGATTTCGGTGGTTGCCATGCTCGGAACCGTAATCTCCCACTATCGCATCGAGGGCCAAATCGGTACCGGTGGTATGGGAGTGGTCTATCAAGCTTACGACGAACGTTTACGGCGCAAGGTCGCACTGAAGTTACTCACCGACAAGATCTCCAGCCGTTCCGAGCGCAGGTTACGAATTTTAGCAGAGGCTCGAGTTGCGTCTTCGTTGAATCATCCCGGAATCACGACCATCTACGAGGTAGGTGAAGACGGTGAATACCTATTCATTGCGATGGAACTGGTTCCGGGCAGGTCTCTGCGAGTGCTACTACAGGAAGGTCCGGTTGAAACACGGAAGTTGTTGCGGCTAGCCAGTCAGACAGCTGAGGCCTTAGCTGCTGCTCACGACCATGGCGTGACACATGGCGACATCAAGCCGGAAAACATCATGGTACTGCCGGACGAAAGGGTAAAACTGCTCGATTTTGGCCTCGCGTCTCACATGGCTGCCGATGTCCTTACCGCTACGAGCCCTGTCAGTCAGGCATGGCTTCCAGAGTCACTCGTTGCTGGGACCCTTGCCTACATGGCTCCGGAAAAGATTCAGGGAGAATCGGGCGACAAGCGTTCCGACCTGTTTTCTCTCGGAGTGGTCTTGTATGAGATGGCTGCCGGACACCGACCATTTCCCGGACCGAGTGCCACTGCTTTGTGTGCTCAGGTAATCCACGACTCGCCCGCCGCCTTGGCGGGAGCCGGAAGGAACACTCCGGCGGAGCTTGCCCGGATCATTCTCAAGCTCCTGAAAAAGATTCCTGACAGCCGTTACCAGTCGGCTCAGGAGGCAAAAGCAGACCTGACAAACCTTGCGCGGGACCTCGAACTCGGAAAGAGTCTGCCAGCCGCCATAGCCAACAAGACTTCCGTCGCCGTGCTGCCGTTCCAGTTACTGACTCCTGATGCCAACGACGAGTATCTCGCAATAGCCCTGGCTTATCCTGTGATTAACCGGCTCAGCGCCAGCGGGTCCCTGCTGGTGCGTCCCGTCAGTGCGGTCATGCGGTATGGCTCTCGCGAGGCGGATCTGATGCATGCCGCGCGTGAGCTGAATGTGGACCTCATCGTCGAAGGCAGCGTGCAGCGGTTTGGTCAGAAGCTGCGTGTCCACGCGCAGGCCTGGAGCGTTGCCGATGGCAGCGCGCATTTTTCCACGAAGTGTGATGGCGAGAACAGCGATCTGTTCGGACTTCAAGATCGTGTTGCTGATGCCTTGGCACAAGCTTTAGCTCCGAATGTCACAAAGACCGCCCGGACGGGAGCTCCCACCGAGAACTCGGTCGCCTACGAGCTCTTCATGCGGGCTAGCGAGCGTATGTTGCGCAACAACCGCTGGGACACGCGCACCGCCATCGAGATGCTCGAGAATGTGACGGCGATGGATAGCAAGTTCGCCGATGCATGGGCGCGGTTAGCCGAAGCCTATGTCCTCATGGGGGTTACCTTCGAGCCCGGCGCGAAATGGATGACGCGAGCCGAGACGTCGGTGAAACGAGCATTGCTGCTAGACCGCGGGAATGTCGAAGCACAGATTGCTCGCGGGCGTATGCTGTGGACGCCGCACCGGAAATTCCGTAGTGCTCCGGCACTCCGCTCGATCCGCAAGGCTCTCCGGTCTCAACCGTCGAATCAGCAAGCTTTGAGCTGGCAGGGATGCATTCTGGCTCACATTGGTCTGCTGCCGGAAGCACGAGAATGCCTAACGACGGCTCTTGCGGCGAACCCTGACGACACCTTTACCCTGGTTTTCCTGGCCCAGACGGCGATGTGGGGCGGGTTTTACGCGGAAGCGCAGGAATCGTTCGCGCGGGCGCTCGTTATCGACCGTGCGAACTTGTGGGCTAACTTGTTCTCACCTACAGCAACTCTCTATTCCGGGGAACTGGAGAAGGCCGATGAAAGCATACGCGTGGCGAGCCAGGTGCTGGGAAAAGACCCGATGGTCATCGGCTGTGAAGCTCTGCTATGGGCCAAGCGTGGAGAAAAGAGTAAATCTGAACAGCTGATTCAAAAAGCCGTCCACGGCGGCAAGTCTCTTTCCCATACTCACCACATGATGCACGCCGTCGCCGCAGCCTATGCCGTGCTCGACCGACCAACGCAAGCCCTGGCCTGGCTCAGCAAAGCGGCTGCCACTGGCCTGCCTCTTTATCCAGGGTTCCGCGACGATCCACATTTCACTTCCCTGCACAACCATCCGCAATTCTTGTCCCTCATGGCTAGCCTGAAGAAGGAATGGCTTTCCTACCAACGAGAATTTGGCAATTCGGCGGCGCCGGGGCCCAGCGCGGCGGGTTAGGTACCACGCAAACCGGCAGTCTCCCTTTGAATACCTAATATGCAAGGTTATAATCTTGCATTTCGAAATAATACCTCGTATATTAGGTTAATGTTGCCCCTGTGCTCACTGGGCGAGCAGATCTCTGCAAAGCGCAAAGCGCTCGGACTGACTCAGCGCGCGCTTGCCAAAAAAGCCAGGGTCGGGCTCTCCACGATCGACGCCCTAGAGAACGGACGGCTAGGCGAATTGGGATATTCCAAGATCACCAATATTCTCACGGTGCTGGGCCTGGAGATGAAGCTCCAGGAAGCAAGCACAGGCCGGCCGACGCTTGAAGAACTCATGGAAGAGGGACGGGATGATCAAAGTCTGGACCGACGCCGCTGAGGCGGGACTACTCGATCGTCACGCCGAGCGCGGCAGCACGTTTGCTTACCTTCCGGGCGTCTCGCCCATGCGCGAGGTCTCGGTAACGATGCCGTTGAGGCTTGAATCGTGGAGCGTACCCTTCGGCCTACTTCCGGTTTTCGAGATGAACCTGCCCGAAGGCGTACTGCGGGAGCGGCTGCGCCTTGCCTTTGCGAAAGCCACCGGCACCTTCGACGAATTCGACCTGCTGTCCGTTGTCGGCCGCTCGCAGGTCGGACGCATCCGCTACACCGGCGACAAGGAGCATCTGCACGAGGACGTGCCCTTCCAGTCGGTGGACGAGATTCTCGAACGCAGGCGGCGCGGAGACCTCTTCCGGTATCTGCTGGAAAAATTCGCGACCTTCTCGGGGATTAGCGGCGTGCAGCCCAAAATTCTCGTGCGCGATGAAAAAGCCTTCTCCGAGATGGAGCATACGGAACATCGCTTCTCGCAAAGCCACAAGGGCGCGACCCACATTGTGAAGATGTGGGAACCCAATGAATATCCGCAACAGGCGGCCAACGAGTATTTTTGCCTCACCGTGGCACGCAAATACGGACTCGACGTCCCCCCCTTCCGCCTGGCCGAAGACGGCATGGCGCTGGTCGTCGACCGTTTCGATCTGCGCATCGACGGGACCTATCGCGGATTTGAGGATTTCTGCGTGTTAAACGGCCGCCGGACCGACGAGAAATATCGCGGCAGCTACGAGACCTCGGTCATCAAGCGATTCGGGCAGTTTGCGAAGTCGACGCATTTGGGCGAGGACATGGAAAAGCTGTTCGCCCTGATTGTCCTGAATTGCGCGCTTCGCAATGGCGACGCGCATCTCAAGAACTTCGGGATTGTTTACGATGACGTTCAGGGCGAAGCGAGACTTGCACCCGTCTATGATCTTGTGACTACGTCCGTCTATCTGCCGAAGGACAGCATGGCGCTGACCCTGAATGGCACGACGAAATGGGCCAGCGCGAGGGAATTACAACGACTGGGCGAGACGCGGCTGGGATCAACTCCTGCCCGAGTCCGGCAGGTACTCGAAGGCATAGAAGCTGCCATGGCAGATACCTCAAAGGAACTCGACGCCTACGTGAAAGCGCACGCGGAATTCCTTGAGATAGGCAATCGCATGCTCGAGCAATGGGAGCAAGGTGTCGCTCTTTCGCTTAAGGCGGCCTGAGCAAAGCGTCCGCTATCTAAGTCAGCTCTCCTACGGCCTCCTCATGGTGAGGACACTTCGCAACTACTTCGAAGGCTTCGGCTGTTTCCCCATCGTATGAGCAGCACTCCGCCGTCTCAGATTTTGTTGCTAAAAATGATGACTCGATCCATTCCCGCACGATCCTACAGCCTTGGGTCGACGGGCTCACTCTCCAAAGCCAACACGCCAAAAACGCACTCGTGAACTCGGCGGAGAGGTTCTTTGTGTACGAATCTCTCCAGTGCTTCGAGCCCCAAGGCGAACTCACGAAGAGCAAGCGATCGCTTAGTCCCGAGGCCCCGGCTCTTCAGTCTCGCCAAGTTTTCGGGCAACGTGTATTCCGGTCCATAGATGATCCTCAAGTATTCTCGGCCACGAACCTTTACCGCAGGTTGGACCAGCCCTTTTCTTCCTTTGACAACGAACTCCAACGGCTTCACCACCATGCCTTCACCGCCACTTGCGGTTAGTTCCTCCCACCATTGGATTCCTTGGTTTTGATCGGCTTTGTCGGTGAGATCCACAACCCGGAATGGCGTCGCAAGCAACAATTCGGGTTCCGCGGCGCAGATTCTACCCAGCGTCTCCATATGCCACACGTGGTCATTGGCCGTGTGAACGCCTGACTCGCTGGCGAGTAGGTGGAAGGGAGCGAGCTTCATGTCAACGAGAGAATGAACCGTCCAGCAGTATCGACGGTATGCCTCAACATATAGCAGGGCGGCTTCTTCTCGCTGCTGGAATCGTTCTGCCAGCGCGGCGACCTCCGGATTTGCCGCCGCCGATTTCAAGACGGCGATTGCCGCGGGCAAGGCCGCTCCCGCGGCCGCTCCTGTGGGGGCATATTGCTGGCGCAGCAACTCTTGTGCCTTGGCCGACCAGGGCATCAATTCGCAGTCAAGCGAGACCCACTCCGTTTTCAGACTCTCCCAGATGCCGGCGGCCTCGACGGCGCGCGAGACTCGCTCCAGGAATTGCGATTCAAGAGTCGGGTCGTTGAAGAAGCGCCTTCCGGTCCTTGTGTAACAGGCTCCGGATTCTCCTTCCATGATTCCGAAGCGCTTCCGGGCAGAGTCCGCATTGCGACAGATCACCACGACTGCGCGCGATCCCATGTGCTTCTGTTGACAAACGACTTTGTGCACACCTTCGTGCAGGTAGTAAGCAAAAGCGTCCTCGGGATGCTCGAGCAACCCATCCCGTTTACTGGTCTCGCAGGGAGACATCGTGGGTGGCAGATAGATGAGCCACTTCGGATTCGAGGCGAATCGGCTCATTACCTCCAACGCGGTGATGGCGTTCTCTTCCCGGATGGTGATGGTTTTGTTTAGCCGTGTGTGGATGATCCGCTTGCCGATTACATCTCCGATATCGAGGAGATCATCCAGTTGCTGCTGGGCAGTCAAGGCGGGTGCGGTTTCGGCCAGGAACGGTTTTACCGATTCGTAATAGGTGTCGAGCGCCGGCACCGACACCAGTTCGCGTTCCGGGTAGCGCAGGGCAGTGAGTTTCCCTCCGAACACGCAGCCGGTATCGATGTTGATCGTGCGGTTCAGCCACTCCGGCTCTGCAATCGGCGTATGCCCGTAAACGACCCTGGCCGTGCCCCGGTATTCGGCGGCCCAGTTATAACGCACAGGAAGCCCGTAATCATCGGTCTCTCCCGTGGTTTCTCCGTAGAGCGCAAAGTCTCGCACCTTGCCCGATCCACGCCCTTGCATTTCCTCCTTCATGCCGGCATGTGCAACCACGAGTTTCCCATCATCGAGCACATAGTGGCTGACCAGGTTGTCGAGAAACTTGATGACGGTTTGTTTGAAATCAGGGCCCTCGGAATCGAGCTGCGCAACGGAATCTGCCAGCCCGTGCGTCATCTGTACGTCGCGGCCCTTTAGCTTCCGCATCAACTTCATGTCATGGTTTCCGGGAACACATAACGCCGTTCCCTCGGCCACCATTTTCATGACCAGACGCAAAACGTCAGGAATCCTGGGCCCGCGGTCGACAAGATCGCCGACGAAGACTGCTTTTCGCCCATCTGGCGGAGTGGCCTTCGGTCCGTCCGCTCCGTTCTCGATTCTGTAGCCAAGTTGACCGAGTAGCGTACTAAGTTCCTCGTAGCAACCGTGCACATCCCCGATGATGTCGAAAGGCCCGTGCTCGTGTTTCAGATTGTTCCAAAGCGCCTGGCGCTCGATTGTGACCGAGGAGACTTCTTGTTGCGTGGACAGAGTGAAAACATGCCGAAACCCCTCCCGCTCCAATCCTCGCAGCGAGCGTCGTAGTTGCTGCGACTGGTTTCTAATGACGTGCGGACCAAATTGTCGGTCGGGTCGATTGTGATTACGTTCATGACAGAGCTTCTCGGGCAGGTTGAGCACGATCGCCACCGGTAAGACATGAAATTCGCGAGCGAGTGCGACCAGCGGCTTACGTGCTTCCGGCTGAACATTTGTGGCGTCAACCACTGTGAGGCGTCCAGCAGCGAGTCTCTTGCGCGCGATGAAGTGCAACACCTCGAACGCATCTTTGGTGGCTGCCTGGGCGTTTTCATCGTCCGATACCAGCCCACGACAGAAGTCGGACGAGAGCACCTCGGTGGGCTTGAAATGCGCCCGAGCGAAGCTCGACTTGCCGCATCCCGAGGGCCCGACCAAAACGACCAGTGAGAGTTCAGGAATGGTTATGTGCACAGACTGAAGACCCCCATTTGGGTGGGCGCCCCGACTTCTGGGTCTTCTTTTCCCACTGGCAGAAAACGCACCTCATATCCGAAACGCTCAGAGATGCGGCCTGACCACCGTTGGAATTCTTCCCGATTCCACTCGAATCGATGATCCTTGTGGCGGAATTGTCCCGCGGGGAGAGTGTCAAACATCACGTTGTATTCGGCGTTGGGCGTGGTCACCACGATCGTTTTCGGGCGGGCTGCCTCGAAAAGCACTCGCTCGAATGCGGCCAACCGCGGCGCGTCTAGATGTTCAATTACCTCCACGACCGTCGCGGCGTCGTATCCGGATAAGCGACTGTCGCGATACATCAGCGAACCCTGCATCAGTTTCAGCCGTTCTCTTTGCTTCGTGGGCATTCGGTCGAGTTTCAAACGTTGACTCGCAATTTCGAGGCTTCGATAGGAGACATCCATGCCTACGATCTCGGTGAACGACTTCTCTTCCAGCAACGCCCGCAGGAGCTTTCCTTCTCCGCAGCCCAAATCCAAGACACGTTTCGCTTCTGCTGATCTAAGTACCGCAACGACGGCTCCCATCCGCTGCTGCCACAACCGGATCGGCTCCTCCATCTTCGTTTCTTCTTCCCCGTGCGCTTCTTCGGTCGCATCGGGATCTGGATTGTCTTCCTCTGTCAGCCGGGCAAGCGCCTCGCGTGCGAGTTGTCTCTGTCGTGGTAAGTAGCGCTTCACGATCGTCTCTTTATGAGGATGTGAGGCCAGCCAGCCCTCTCCTTTGCGCAGCAGTTTCTCAACCTCATCTTGGCCGATCCAGTAGTGCTTCTCGGCATCGAGCACCGGCACCAAAACATAAAGATGATTGAGGAGATCTTGTAGCCGGAAGGCCCCGGTCAGTGTCACCGAGTAGTAAGGTCCGTCGCCCCACTCAGGAAACATTTCGTCGAGCGGTTGTTGATGAGCCACCACACTGTACCCAAGAGGGGCAAACAACTCTCGGATCAGTCCCTCGCCTGCCCTG
>Ga0126381_100011504_pt1 | contig 10007 bp, 7 predicted proteins | sample PanSoiMetPlot_28_FD_96465 | JGI IMG/M metagenome (GOLD analysis project Ga0126381, IMG submission 96465) | Tropical forest soil microbial communities from Panama - MetaG Plot_28 | ecosystem: Environmental > Terrestrial > Soil > Tropical forest > Bulk soil | place: Panama | collected 2016-02-17 | reverse complement strand
TTTCAGTAACTGATAAGCGGGCCCATAGCGCCAGCACGAGGGCGATCGCCACCTTTGGCAACGAAGTAAGCCTCGGCAGTCGTCTTTGGCATACCAAACATTCCGATTTATGGCTACACTGGCATCGCTAATCTTCTACAGTTCATCTGAAGTGCCATTTCCTCTACCAGTCTTCCCAGCGAGTTGCCAATGACGAGCATGATGAGCCCAAGCGACATGGCACGGACGATAGGCCGAGGCCTCCTATCGTTTCCTGTCACCCATTTCGACGACAACCTGGAATTCAATGAATCTGCATTTCGGCAACATGTCTCGTGGTTGTTGGACCACAAGCCTGCCGGGATCTTCGCCGCGGGAGGCACCGGCGAATTCTTCTCTTTGACGCTATCGGAATATTCCAGCGTGATAAGTGCGGCCGTGGCCGAGAACGCGGGAAGAGTTCCATTGCTCGCAGGATGCGGTTACGGAACACGCACGGCAATTGAATTTGCAGCCGCAGCCGAGAAGGCTGGAGCCGACGGCCTCCTGCTGTTTCCTCCCTACCTTGTCAACTCCGAAGCCGCCGGAATCCTGGAACATGCGCGAGCATTATGCGCGTCGACCCGCCTCGGAGTCATTTTCTACAACCGTGACAATGCCATTCTCACCGAGCGTTCTCTCGAACAGCTATGTCAGAAATGTCCGAACCTCGTTGGTTTGAAAGACGGCCATGGCGATATCGAACTGATGACGCGCATCTGTGCGCGCCTTGGCGATCGTCTCACTTACATCGGTGGATTACCCACGGCGGAAACATTTGCGCTTCCGTACCTGGAGATTGGCGTCACAACGTACTCCTCAGCGATCTTCAATTTTCTGCCGGAGTTTGCGCAAGCATTCTATGCTGCTGTAAGGCGACGTGACCGCGAGACTGTTTTTCAGTTCTTGCGCGAATTCGTGCTGCCATACATCGCCATCCGCAGTCGTCGTAAGGGATATGCAGTATCCATCGTCAAGGCTGGAATGAGGGCGGTTGGCAGACCAGCCGGACCGATTCGTCCTCCTCTCGTTGACCTAGACGCGAGCGATTTGGAGGAGTTGGAGAAGCTTATAAAGGAACGCTCCCGAATCTTTTAGAACATCAGATTCCGATGCTCGCAAAGACCACGCATGTCCGTTACCTGATCGTGACGATGTTGTTCATCGCCAGCACGTTCAGCTATGGAGATCGTGTTGTCCTCTCAATTGCTGCGACCGATATCAGTCGCGACCTGCATCTAGACGCGTTGCACCTGGGATACCTCTTATCCGGCTTCGCCTGGACCTACGCAGCCGCGCAACTGCCCGCCGGTGGGCTCCTCGATCACTTTGGATCCAAGCGCGTATACGGAATCAGCATTCTCTGCTGGTCGACCTGCGCACTACTATGCGGGATGGCAGGATACCTGCCCGCAGCTGCGGCATTCTATGCTCTTTTTGCTCTTCGACTGGTCTCCGGATTGGCGCAAGCGCCAGTGTTCCCCGGCAACGGCCGCATCGTCGCTGCATGGTTTCCGACCTCAGAACGCGGCGGAGCAGCCGCATTCTTCAATGCATCGCAGTACTTCTCGCTCGTACTCTTCGCACCGATCATGGGTTGGCTTGTTCACACGATGGGCTGGAAACAATGCTTCTGGTTCACGGCAGCAGTCGGGTTCGCGCTTGCTGCTTTGTGGTTTCAGCAAGTGCACGGTGTAAAAACACACCCTCGCATCAGCCAGGACGAGATTGCGCTCATTGAGCGCGGGGGCGGTCTCGCCAACCTCGATGCGAGGCTACAAAATCGGCGAAACACTTTTACGTGGGCGGCAATTCGATGGCTTTTGAGTAAGCGGATGCTCGTCGGGATCTATCTCGGCCAATACTGCATCACCACGCTGACATGGTTCTTTCTTACCTGGTTCCCGATCTACCTCACCCAGTCACGGCACATTCCGATCGCCAAGGTCGGAATGCTCGCGGCATTACCTGCGCTCTGTGGCTTCCTAGGAGGCATACTTGGCGGGGTCATTTCTGATCTACTGTTGCGCTCAGGGCGGAGTCTGACCTTTGCGCGAAAGCTGCCCGTCGTATCGGGAATGTTGCTGGCCATGACGATGGTTGGTTGCAACTACGTGAATTCGAGCATCGCAGTCATGATCCTTATGTCGATTGCGTTCTTCGGCAAGGGTTTTGGCGCGCTCGGTTGGTCGGTCATTTCCGATGTATCCCCAAAGGAATTGGTCGGGGTCAATGGAGGGTTGTTCAATCTGATCGGTAACCTTGCAGGAGTGACCACGCCGATAGTCATTGGCGCGATCGTCAAAAATACTGGATCCTTTCGATTCGCACTCATTTTCGTTGCGGCAACCGCTTTGCTGGCCATCGTCGCGTACGTTCCAGTGGTCGGCGAAATCAAACGCCTGGAATCGGCGGCCTGCACGAGCCAAGGTGTCAGCGCATGACGCTACCGGCAGGTGCAGATACTCCGCGAGTCACTTCGATGCGGGTGATTCCCATCGCGGGTTACGACAGCATGCTGCTGAACCTGAGCGGGGCGCATGGTCCCTTCTTTACGCGTAACGTTTTGCTGCTGGAGGACAACGCCGGTCACGTTGGATTGGGCGAGGTGCCTGGGGGCGAATCAATCCGCACGGTGCTCGAGAAGTCAAAGGAACTGATCATCGCCGCGCGGATTGGTGACCGGGAACGACTGATCGAGGAAATGCGGTCCCGATTCGGTTCGCTCGATATTAGGGGCCGGGGCATTCAGACCTACGATCAGCGCGTTGCTATCCACGCAGTGACTGCCGTCGAGTCGGCGCTACTTGATCTAATGGGCCGGCACCTTGGAATACCCGTCGCAGCTTTGCTCGGGGAAGGACAGCAGCGGACGTCGGTCGAGGTGCTCGGATACTTATTCTTCATCGCCGATCGGAACCGGACCAACCTGCCTTACCGAAGCGAGCTGGACAAAGGCGACCCATGGTTCCGGTTTCGCAACGAAGAAGCTCTTACGATTCCAGCCGTGCTGCATCTTGCCGAAGCCGCTCAGGAACGGTATGGATTTCACGATTTTAAGTTAAAAGGAGGGGTTTTCGCGGGTCATTTCGAAATGGAAGCAATCTCGGCGTTGGCAGAACGATTTCCGAAAGCCCGCATCACAATCGATCCGAATGGAGCATGGTCTCTTGATGAGGCCATTGCACTCTGCGCCGGAAAACAATCGATGTTGGCATATGCAGAAGACCCCTGCGGAGCCGAGAATGGCTTCTCCGGCCGCGAAATCATGTCCGAGTTTCGCCGTGCCACCGGTATTGCAACGGCCACAAATATGATTGCAACTGACTGGCGGCAACTCGATCACGCCGCAAAACTACATTCCGTTGACATTCTGCTTGCTGATCCCCACTTCTGGACGATGTCCGGTTCTGTTCGTGCATCCGAATTCTGTCGTGAGCACGGAATGACCTGGGGCTCTCACTCCAACAATCATTTCGACATCTCCCTGGCGATGTTCGCGCACGTCGCTGCTGCAGCATGCGGAACTACGACAGCAATCGACACGCATTGGATTTGGCAGGATGGTCAGAGAATCACCAAAGAGCCGCTTCAGATCGTTGGAGGGAAGATCAGCTTACCTCAACTGCCCGGGCTCGGAGTAGAGCCGGACTTCGAACAACTGGAACAGGCTCATGCACTCTATCGACGGCTCGACATCCGAGTGCGGGACGATTGTGCGGGGATGCAGTCCCTCATACCCGGATGGCAATTCGATCCAAAGCGTCCGTGTTTGGTACGGTGAGGTTCTCTCTCGGTGGCACGCGCGAGGAACGGGTGGCTCGAAGCGAATACCTATCGTCCTAGAGATCGAAAAGCTTGGAGTTCTGTTTCGGGATACGTCGACCAGAACAGTGACGCGACCGGCGTCTGCCAAGCCACGAACAAGAAGAGCGATCTGGAGTATTACCTCGAGCATAAGCGAAGGACCGGCGACTATCATGGGCAGGCGCCGATTCTCCGGGCGCCGCGTCGGCGCTGCTGCGCTTGCACCTGACCCAGCGCGAACAGGGAGGAACGAATGTCGAGCGAACGGAAGACAGCTCCGCGATTTTTCCGGATGAATCCCAGCGACACAGTTGCCATTGTCGTGAATGAAGGCGGCTTGCCTGCGGGAACACAGTTCGACTCGGGGCTGGCGCTGGTCGAAGACATTCCCGAGGCGCACAAGTTTGCAATGGTCGACATCGAACCTGGAGCAGCGATTCTTCGCTACGGCGCAATCATCGGCTATGCCGTCGAACCAATCGCAAAAGGAAGCTGGGTCCACGAAGGACGGATGCGCTTGCCCGCCGCTCCATCGCTAAATGACCTTCCACTGGCAAGCGCGCCGCCTCCCTCCTTACCGCATCTTGGAGGCTGCACGTTCGAGGGCTTCCTGAACGATGACGGCTCCGTAGGCACAAAGAACATCCTGGGTATTACGACCACAGTACAGTGCGTGGCAGCCACGGTCGACTTCGCCGTCAAGCGGATCAAAGCCGAGATCCTGCCGCGATATCCGAACGTAGATGACGTGGTTGCGCTGACCCACACCTACGGTTGCGGTGTGGCGATTGACGCACCGGGTGCGGAAATCCCTATCCGCACTCTCCGTAACCTCAGCCTCAATCCAAATCTCGGCGGAGCACCCATGGTGGTGAGCCTCGGCTGCGAAAAACTCCAGCCGACGCGATTGATGCCAACAGACACTCTGCCGATCCTTGCTTCCGGTCCCTATGTTGTTCGGATGCAGGACGAGGAGTACCACAGCTTCGCCGATATGGTGACTGCCATCATGAATCTGGCGGAGAAGCGCCTTGTTCGGCTTAATCGAAGAACCCGCACTGTGCAACCTGCGTCGGCACTTGTCGTTGGCGTGCAGTGCGGCGGCAGTGACGCATTCTCTGGAGTCACCGCGAACCCAGCCGTTGGATTCGCCACGGATCTGCTGGTTCGTGCGGGTGCGACCGTGATGTTCTCTGAAGTGAGTGAAGTTCGTGACGTACTTTCCTTGATGACCGCGCGGGCCTGTGACGCGGCGGTGGCGCGGGACCTCATTCGCGAAATGGGTTGGTATGACCGGTATCTGGAAAGAGGTGGCGTCGATCGCAGCGCTAATCCAACACCGGGAAACAAGTCCGGCGGAATCGCGAACGTCGTAGAAAAGGCTCTGGGTTCGATCGCCAAAGCCGGCAGCAGCCCGATTGCAGGTGTGGTTGGTCCGGGCGAGCGCGTCACAAACAGTGGGCTCATCTTCGCGGCTACACCCGCCAGTGATTTCATCTGTGGGACACTTCAGCTGGCAGCAGGCATGAACTTGCACGTCTTCACCACCGGACGCGGAACCCCCTATGGCCTCGCGATGGCGCCTGTTATCAAAGTGGCATCCCGAAGATCGCTCGCGGAGCGCTGGTCCGACCTGATTGACATTGATGCCGGCGGCATCGCCGAGGGCTCCGCCACCATCGAGAACGTCGGCACACAGATCTTTCAAATGATTCTGGATGTAGCCAGCGGCCGCACACAAGTATGTGCAGATCGATTGCATCTACACAATGACCTTGCCCTCTTCAATCCGGCTCCGATCACGTAAGAACGAACGGTCACTCTCGGGTTAGATAAAAACAGCTGGCGAATCGTCAGTCATATACTCACTACCACGAGTACATCAATCTCGACCGAGCCATCAACTGTCACCGCAGGAACGGACATCAATCACTACAAGCCGACTGGAGGGGGACTTGGATTACAGGTCTCTCATTGTTGCGGAGTCCAGCGTGCCTCTTCCTGCGCAGACAAGGTCACCGTCAAATGCGGGCCCACCACACCGCTCCTGGAGTTGCTGCTGAGCTGGTAATGAGTGGCGGCGAATCCAAGGCCTGACAAATCTACCTCGAATTGCCGCGGCTTGGAGGAGAGATTCTTCAGCGTAAATCCGTTCTCCTTATAGCTGTATCGCAGCGCGTACTGTGGGGTCGCAAACTCCACAGTGCCGTAGCCGGTGAGATGCGGGGCAACGGACACATCCACATCGGCGGGAACGGAGAGGCCGAGAAACTTATCTACCAGGACAGCTGCGAAGACATTTGGATATTCGTAGTACTTCTGAGCTCCATGCGAATCCCTGCCGTCGACGTAATAGACATAGTCCATATCGTAGCGTTCGTCCATGAAGTAGCCGTTTTGCGCGCCTTTGGTCGCGACCGCCCTCAGCTGATCGAAGAGAACGCCGTTTTCCTTCTGCGACTGACGAAACGCTGCGTCCCAGTACCAGTACCTCCCAGCTGCACAAAGATCATAGGGTCCGGCAATTCCAATCTCAGACTTATCGTATGCGGCGATGTTCGCCGCCACAAAACTGGGGAACCGCTCAAATTGCGGGGCGTTCTGGTCGATCAAGCGCCGTACGGCGGCCGCCTGATCCGCCGTTGCGTAGCCGAAGGTGACGGGCAGCTCATTGGCTAGAAGATGAATGTGATCGTGAGCCTCTCCGTTGCGATCAACCCAGTCAATAAACCGCTGGTTCTTAGCATCCCAATACCCCAGAGGAAGAGGTGCAACCAGCGCGTCGGCCATCCTCTTCGTAACCTGGGTGTAGCGAATGGACTCGGCTGGCCGCGCCAACAGCTTTTCCATGTTCGCCAGCAAAGCGAACGCGTGAGCCGCAAATGCCTGAGCTTGCGTCACCCGTCCATCCTTGATCACCTGGTCTTCGTAATACACATCTGACCAAACACGGCTGTACTGATCGGTGTTCGCCAACACCCAGCCGGCGGCATTTTCAAGGTTCTCGATGTTCGATTGCAGCCACGCCACATCTTTTGTGACTTCGTAATAGCGCCAGGCTTCTTCGATTACTTCAATGTTCCCGGTTACGGGAAACATTGCCGCATTTTCACGGTGGTCCAGGCTATCTCTTCGGACGTGGTACTCGCGTCTTCCATCGGGCTGCACCGAGGTGGGGGCGCGATAGAGATGCTCGGGGTCATCGTTCATCAGCCTGAACTGCAGCTCGATCATCCGCTTTACGACATCGAGATCGAGCTGCGAGCCGACAGCGAGACGTCCCTTAATCTGGAACTCGTGATCGACCGCGGGGTAAGACCCCGCATAGGAACGCACATTCAGCGTGCTGAGAACATACCCATTGCTGTAGGGGAACTTCGCCGCCATGGTCTTCTCTACAACTGACGGCAACATGGTGCCCCAGTAGAAGGCCGCCAATGCATCTTCCAGTTCCGTTCCGCCGGCAATCTGAAACGAGAATCGATTACCGAAGGGATCGCTGTGCGGCCGAGCCTCCGCCCGTGAGAGTGCGACACTCTGAGCGTGCACGGTAACCTTGAGCCCCGCGTCTGTTTTCGCGGCACTCAGGCTGCCACCGTGCACCACTAGATGCCAGGAGTATTCCTTTGATCGCGCATCGAGGGGCAGAACCCATAATGCGCTGTTCGCATCGATCTGCGCCCTGGTGGCGTTGACGGGAAGAACCCACCACTGATTGGTTTCATGCTGAATCCCCAGCCCCTGACTGCTGGTGAAGACAATATCAACGGGCCTGCGGGCGTCAACCGGGGTGACCAGAAGTTCTTCTCCAGCACGAGTGAGGTTAGCGTTCTCGATGGACTGGAGAGTCCCATCGCCATTGACCGACTGGGCAACATTTGGAGCAGTTCCGCTGCCCTGCGCAAATACATTCGTTAACGCTCCCAGGAGCAGGAAAATCGCGATCGGTGTTTTCATATGACGTCTGAGAGGTCCCGGGTTCGTCGAAATAAACAGATGATCGCTGGATCGAGTGTCGCGCGATTCAACAGCAATCGGGAGACATCGCGATTCGGTCGCGGAATGGCCTCTTTGCTGCTGGGGTGTGTCTTAATGGCTGCGTCGGATTCTACCATTAGGGATCCGTGCTTTGCAGAGCATGGATGCGATCGCGATGTTCGATCTGACCAAGAGAGTGCGGTTCGATCCAACTGAATTGGACGAACCCCAAAAGATGACTCAGGCGAGAAACCTAAACGAGGAAGCGCTGTTAGCGCGACCTCCTCATTGGCTTAGACCAGAAAGGACCATGGCCGGATCTCCCCGATCCGGCCGTGGCAAGACGAAACAGCGGCATTCGAATTCTGTCGAAAATCAAACAGCGAGGTCCAAAAAGCAAGAGGTGCCATGTATCGAGTCGTTTCTTCGCTCGGCGCACGGCAGCTTGACCGTGCTTTTCACCGTGCAGCTACCAGGGTTTGTTCCCCGCCGCTAGGCAGTTTTGCCTCGATCGCTCGTTCACGAGCCCTCTTCTCGGCCTTGCTCGCTGCGATTGCAAGATTCAGCGAATAGACTTTGGGGCACAGAACCTTGCGGAGGAAGTACTGGTCGCCGTACCTGTCAAAGACCAGTTTGCTTCCCGAATTCGATTCATCATTGCTCTGAGAGCTCACGACCAATGCAATGTGGCTGCCTGTCCTGAGCTCAAGAACCTGCTGGGTGGGCAGAGAGATTGTGTATTCGCCGGCCGGCATCCAGGTATTGCCGACTGTAAAGTTGAACGGAATATTGGCTGTCAAGCCGGGCTGTTGAGCGATTGCGCCAGCGCACGTTGCGAGTGAAGCAGCGGCGAGAAAGGCAATTGCTGAGATTCGGTTCATTTGAGTGTCTCCTCTCGATGAAGCGTCTTGGATTCGACCGCCTTCACTCTCTAAGGCGAAACGCTTATGAAATTCGTGACACTCATTCAGAAATTTTTCGTACCCTCTTCCCTGGCAGAATTACACATTACAGAGTGAGGACCTCGAGAGGGACGGATTGGACGTGGTCAGGAGCGCTCCGCGCGACGTAGTTCCTTGAAGAGCCAGATCCGGGCGAGGCTCCAGTCTCGCTTGACAGTGCGCGAGGACAATTCCAGGGATGCGGCAACTTCTTCGAATGACAGGCCGCCAATGTAACGAAGCTCAACGACGCGGGCCTGGCGCGGGTTGATCTTCTCGAGGCGGTCGAGTGCCTCGTCGAGATCGATCAATTCGGCAGCGCGCTCAGCGGGAAGACCAAGAGTCTCGTCCCACTCGACCTTGCGGAACTCGCCGCCGCGGGCAGCGGCCAAGTGAGCTCGGGCGTGATCGACGAGGATCCGCCGCATGGCACGTGCGGCAATGGCAATAAAGTGCGAGCGATTCTGCCAGTCGATGGGAGACTTCACCATCCGGATGTAGACCTCGTTGATGAGCGCGGTCGGTTGCAGGGTATGGTCGCCTCGTTCGCCGCGCAGGTACGAACGTGCAAGGCGGTGAAGTTCGGAATAGACCAAGGGAATGAGTTGTTCTGCGGCCTGCTGGTCTCCGCGACGCATTGCCTGAAGGAGCTGCGTAACGTCCCCGGGAGAGCTTGACATGGCTGTACCTCAAGTAGGGCGATAGAGCGGCCTCGGGTGTATCGACATATACCAGCGGGTAGCAACGGGGGCCGGTTTTCCCTCAGGTCTAGTAGGGAGGAGCGACGCATTCCGGGTATCTGCTAGCGACGAGCGAGAACGAGATTGAGGAAAAATGGCTCCCGTCCCTTCGGGTCGGGGGGTAAATTAGGCCACCCGTCGACGTTCGGCCTCGACTTTGGAGCCACCAAACCCTTCGGCCTCCGCCTCGTCGGCCCAACCTTGCTCGCGACGCTGGCCACCCGGTATATGTCGATTCAACCTGAGGACTACGCCGGTATCATAGACGATGTCCCGGGGACGGAAAACATCTTTCGGGAACCCGGCATTTGTGCGAGGCACGCCGAGCAACTCGATAACGGACCCTCGTTCCGCAAATCGTGCGCCACGAAATCGACCGAGTCGGGTGGCAGCGAATGGACCCCCAGTTAAGAACTTCAGTCGTGTGAGCAACCGTCGCCTAAAGGGCGACGGCTTCTTGGGGCACGCATGAGACAGCATCCTCTACGTTAAGCCCCAAAAGCCCGTTCCGGGCTCTGGAAAG
>Ga0126381_100011503_pt1 | contig 10007 bp, 8 predicted proteins | sample PanSoiMetPlot_28_FD_96465 | JGI IMG/M metagenome (GOLD analysis project Ga0126381, IMG submission 96465) | Tropical forest soil microbial communities from Panama - MetaG Plot_28 | ecosystem: Environmental > Terrestrial > Soil > Tropical forest > Bulk soil | place: Panama | collected 2016-02-17 | reverse complement strand
CGGAGCAGTTTTACCGCGAGGCGCTCACCAAGAATGACAACCTGCTGGCGGCGCGGCACAATCTCGCGCTGCTGCTGTCGAAGAACGAAGCCAGACAACCAGAGGCGATTACGTTGTGGCGCGACAACCTGCGACGGGATCCGGGATATCTGCCCTCACGGCTGAGCCTGGCCGGAACGCTTGCCGCCCGCAACGATACGAACGGGGCGATCACGGAATATCAGGCAGTGGTCAAGGCGAAACCGGAGTACATAGCCGCGCGGACCGCCCTCGCGGATCTTTACGTCCGGAATCACGATACGGCGGACGCGATCGGGCAACTACAGGAAGCAGCAAAACTCGACCCGCAGAGTTCGCCGGTGTACGAGAAGATCGGGGATCTGGAGTCGGCGGGCGGCAATCGCGCGGAAGGTAAAGCCGCGTGGCAGCAGGCGCTCGAACGTGCGACAGATAAAGCGGCCCGCAAGCGACTGTCGGCCAAGATCGCAGGAGCGAATCGTTGATCCAAATCAAGTTTTGGGGCGTGCGAGGGTCGACTCCGACGCCTCAACTGGAGAACCTCCGCTATGGAGGGAATACGTCGTGCGTGGAACTGCAACTGCCGGATGGCCAGTCGCTGATCTTTGACGCGGGAAGCGGCCTGCGAAATCTGGGGACGGCGCTGGTAAAACAGGCGGACGGAGCCAGCCTCGATTTAGGCATATTTCTGACGCATTTCCACTGGGACCACATTCAGGGCATTCCCTTTTTTGCCCCAATCTATGGGCCCGCCAATCGCGTGGTTTTTCATTCGCATAACGAAAACGGTAGCGTCGAGGAGATCCTGCAGGGTCAGATGGCGCGGCCATATTTTCCGGTCGATCTCGCGTCCGTTGCGGCGACGCGGGAGTTTGTGGAACTCAATTGCGGCCCAGTGACTTTTGCGGGGGCGAAGGTGTGGGGGTTTCCGCTGAATCATCCCCAGGGGGCCGTCGGATATCGGGTGGAATACGGTAAGACCGTGGTTGTCTATGCAACGGACCTGGAACACGGCCATCCCAAGCTGGATTCGGTTTTGCGAGACCACGCGACAAATGCAGACGTTCTCATCTACGACGCGCAATACACTCCGGAAGAATACGAAACGCACCGTCACTGGGGCCACAGCACATGGGTGGAAGCAATCCGCACGGCGCGCGACGCACGTGTGAAGCAGGTGGTGCTCTTTCATCATGATCCTTCGCACGATGACGATTTTCTGGATGCTATCGGAGAAGCGGCTACCGCGGAGTTCGCCGAGGTCTCGCCGGCAAAAGAAGGGTCCGTGATCGAAGTCTGCCGTTAGCTTCACGGTTGCTACAATACGCGGTGAATGTCGGTCCGACAGAGGAAAAAACCGGTTAAAATATCCGTGCCTACGCAGGCGGCGGGACTTTCGACGCCCGTCATCCTGCTCTGCTTTGCAGCCTTCGTGCTGATCTATTACTGGACTCCGTTGCTCGACCGGTCGGCTTCGATCCAGTGGGACGCGGTGGACGTGCACTACAGTTCGCAGAAGTACTTCGCGGATTCCGTCTTGTCGGGACACCTTCCATTCTGGACGCCTTACATCTACTCCGGCTTCCCGTTTCTCGCCGATCCGCAGACAGGTGCATGGTATCCGCTGAACTGGCCGTTCTTCCTACTCGGCGTTGTTCCGCGATCGATCGAATGGGAACTGGCGCTGCACTGCTGGATTGCGGCCGCTGGAGCCTTTCTGTTTGCCAAAGAGTTTTTTGGATCGCGCTGGGCCGGAGTCTTTTGCGCGGCGTTTTACGCATTTTCGGGATTCTTTACGGGCCATAGCTCGCACGTCGGGATGTTTCAAACGGCGGCGCTTTTTCCCTGGGTTCTATGGACTGGCCGACGCGCCATGCAATCGTCGGGATGGTTGCCGGCGCTCGCGATTGCATCCGGCTTAATGGTACTCGCGGGGCATTTTCAGACGGCGCTCTACGCGTTCTGCGGGCTCGCCCTGGTGGCGATCGGCGAATCCGCCGTCGAGAAGAAGTGGCTGCGTGGCGCCGCCGTACTTGCCAGCGCCGCGATCGCTGCGCTGGTTCTTCCCGCCATCACGACGCTGCCCGGCCTGGAGTTGGCCGCGCACTCGGGACGTGCGGGAGCGAATTACGTTCACGACACAAACGGGACGCTGGCGCCGGAGTCGCTGTTGACGCTGGTGAGCGCGGATCAATTCGGTGTCTGGGACAACCACAAGTACACCGGTCCGGCGGATATCACGCAGTTCTATTTTTATCAAGGACTTCTGCTGATCCCCCTGGCGGCGATTGGGGCCATGTTGGCGCGCGTTCGTATTTATGCTTTCATCCTCTTGATCCCCGCACTCTGGTATGCCATGGGACCCGGCGGCGGCTTCTACGTTCTCGTCGCCCAACTACCGGGATTGCGCAGCGTGCGTGCGCCCATTCATGACTGGTTTCTCGTGGCGTTTGGGTTGGCGCTGCTCGCCTCAGCCGCTACACTGATGATCCGTAAATGGATTCCGTCGCGTTGGCTGCTCGCGGGCCTGCTGGCGGTGATCTGCGCAGATCTCTGGTATTCGAATATGGATCGCAACCGCCTGGCCTATGCCCGCAGCAGCTTCGAGGACACGTACGGAACGCGTGAACAGCAGTTCGCGCGCGTGGCGTCGGCGCCTGCGAACGCACCGATGGCGCGATTGTGGGCTCCATTCGACACCAACGACTTCGGACCGCTGAACGGGGCGCTTGAAACGCGGATGGAAGTGACCTACGGATACAATCCGCTCGCCATTCTGCGGTATTCGCGATATCTGGAAGCGGCATCCAAGAATCCGCGCCTGCTAGATTCTCTTGCTGTCACGGCAAAACTCGATCTGAAGGAGGGACTGTTCATGGCAAACCCCTCCGCGCTGCCTAGAATTTCGGTCCCGGCATCGGTCGTTCCCTCGGGGCGCCTCGAGGAACTGGATCCCGCGAAGACCGCGATTGTCGAGGGTTCTGCGCCGACCTCCCAAAACGGCCCGGTGGAATTGTCCATTACCCGCTACGACGGTAGCCTCTATGAGGCGCATTATCGTGCGGAGCAACCGGCTGTTCTACGGCTCGCGGTACCGTATTTTCCGGGTTGGGGCGCCGAGGTGGACGGGCAGGAACATCCGGTCTTTGCGCTCGACGGGGCCTTGACCGGCGTACGCGTTCCGGCGGGCAGCCACGATTTAGTCTTCCGGTATCGCCCGAACTGGTTCAGGGCCGGCGCTGCGATCAGCGCCGTGGGATGGCTGGGAGTCATCGGCTGGACCTCTCTGGTGTGGCGCCGGCAGAGACCCCAGCAGGCGTCAGTCCGGGCTGCATGAGCTCGTGTTTTGGGCCTTTTCGGGGGTCAACATGCGTGGTATATTTGTTGCTGAAGCAGCCGGCAGGTCGCAATGCCGGCTGCTTTCGGATCAGCGTCCAAGATCGAGATTGATCCTGAGTTGAATCCGTCGAGTCCTTAGAACGAACAGGAACACGATCAGCAACAAGAGGATCATAAAGCCGGTCCTTCTTTCCGCTCCATAGATTTACAGACCCCGCTCCCGGCGGGGTCTTGCATTTTAGTAGGAGCCGCCAGAAGCCCCTACGAATCAATGCAAGCCGCGACTCTGCCAAATCATGAGAGCGAACCTCCTCAGAGTAACGACTCGTCCTGCATTTGTCTGTACCTCCGGAGAGGTACTCGGGGAATAGAACGACAGGCTGCGCCGTAACGCGGTAAAATCTAGAGTTACGACCTTGCAGCCGCCCCGAAATGCCCCTATGGTCGCGATCTACCCGGGATCATTTGATCCGATAACCAACGGGCATTTGGACCTCATTCAACGGGGTGCGCGGCTTTTCGACAGGTTGATTGTCGCGGTTCTATTAAACGACTCGAAGCAGCCATTGTTTTCAGTAGCGGAACGGATGGAGATGCTCAAGGAATCAACCCGCGCCATCGGCAACGTCGAGGTCGGCTGTTTCGACGGGTTGCTGGTCGAGTATGCGGTCAGCCAGGGGGCGGGAGTGATTTTGCGCGGCATTCGCGCCATATCGGATTACGAGTACGAGTTGCAGATGGCTTTGATGAATCGCCAGCTTGCGGACGGGATTGAAACGGTTTTCCTGATGGCCAGCGAGGAACATTCGTTTGTCAGCTCGAGAATCGTCAAGGAAGTAGTCCGCCTGGGAGGCGATATCAGCCGGTTTGTTCCGGCCACCGTTGAACAGCGTCTTCGAACCAGGTTCGAGAGCACAGGAAAGAAATCATCATGACACCAACATTGAAAACCGCAATTGCTGAACGAATTTCGCGCATCAGCGTTTCCTCTACCATGAAGGTGGCGGCGGACGCCGACAAACTCCGGCAGCAGGGGATCGACGTTGTCGACTTTAGCGCAGGCGAACCCGATTTCGCCACGCCGGACAACATCAAACAAGCCGCTGTCCGCGCCCTCGAACAGAATTTCACGAAGTACACGGCTGCCGGCGGCACTGCGGAACTCAAGAAGGCAGTCATCGAACGACACGCATCGGATTTTGGCACCAGCTACAAGCCCTCGGAATGCGTGATTTCGGTCGGCGGCAAGCACGTGCTCTTCAACCTGACTCAGGCGGTGGTAGATGAAGGCGACGAAGTCATCATCCCGGTTCCCTATTGGGTCACCTACAAGGACATCGTGAATTATGCGGGCGGTAAGTGCGTGTTCGTCGACACGGACGAAAGCAACGGTTTCAAACTCACCGCCGCGATGATCGAGAAGAACCTGTCGCCGCGGACGCGCATGGTGATCATCAATTCGCCGTCCAACCCAAGCGGCGCGGTGCTCGATCGGAAGGAATTCGAAAAGATCTATGAGCTGACGTCGAGCCGCGGCATCTACCTGCTGACCGACGAGTGCTATTGCCATTTCCTCTACGACGGCAGCCCGTTTTCGATTGCGTCGCTCCCCGGTGCAAAGGAAACCGTGTTGGTGGCAGGTACGGTTTCGAAGACTTATGCGATGACCGGCTGGCGAATTGGTTTCGGCCTGACGCCGGAACCGATCGCGGTGGCGATGACGAAGTTGCAGAGCCATTCCACTTCGAACCCGACCTCGATCGCGCAAAAGGCCGCGGTGGAAGCGCTGCGCGGACCGCAGGATTCGGTGCCTGTGATGCTGGCCGAATACCGACGCCGCCGCGACTTTGTAGTCCCCCGGTTACGCCAGATCCCGGGCGTGATGTGCAACATGCCGGAAGGAGCGTTTTACGCCTACCCCAATATCAGTTGCGCTCTCGGCAAGGACGGCATCAACACCACGCTCGATTTCGCCGACCGCCTGCTCAAGGACGCCTTCGTCGCGGTGGTCCCGGGGGAGGCTTTCGGTACCGAAACGCATGTCCGCATCTCCTATGCAACATCCATGACGGAACTCGAACGCGGGCTCGACCGGCTGCAGAAGTTCATCGAGAAACTCGGGTAATGCTGCGTTCGTTTCCCCGACGCATCGAGCCAATCTTTTACGACAAAATCTGGGGATCGCCGCGGATCGAGCCATGGTTCGCTTCCCGCGGCGATCGAAAAACCGGTGAGGTGTGGTTTCCAGCCGGCGATCTGCTTATCAAGTTCCTCTTCACGTCGGAAGATCTGTCAATCCAGGTGCATCCCGACGACGCCTATGCACGGCAGACTGGAAACCAGCGGGGCAAGACGGAGATGTGGCACATTCTCCGGGCGGATCCGGGCGCCAGAATCGCGGCTGGATTTCGCTCAACGGTACGACCGTCCGATTTTCTGAACGCGGCGCAGGACGGAACCATCCTGGACAAGATGAACTGGATCGAGGTGGCGCCCGGCGACACCTACCTCATCCCGTCGGGAACAGTCCATGCGATCGGAGCCGGCATTGCACTCTGCGAAATACAGCAGAATTCCGATGTCACGTATCGCATTTACGACTATGGACGCCCTCGTGAACTCCACCTTCGTCAGGCGGCCGAAGTATCATCGTGCGAAAGATACCCTGGAAAAACCATGCCTTGCGACGTCGGCGCTGGAGTCCAGTTGCTCGCCGAATCGCCTTTCTTTCGCACTTTTCGCGTGACGGTAAGTAGCCCGATGACGGCTTTCGGGCGGTATCTCGTCGCAATCGGCGGCAATGGCAGGGCCAACGGCCGGCACGTGGCGCCGGGCCAGGTATGGGAACAGGCTGAACAGCGGGAATGGAGTTTAGAGCCGGAAGGGAGCGATTCCGGCTCATTCAACGTTCTTCTGACTGGCTGAAAACGAGAGAACGCTATTCCTCGTCTTCTTCCTCGTCTTCTTCAAAGTCTTCGTCGAGGTCTTCCTCGTCGAATTCATCCTCATCCAGGTCTTCGTCGTCGAAGTCCTCATCTTCGTCGTCGAGGTCATCCTCTTCGTCGAGATCGTCCTCTTCGTCGAGATCGTCCTCGTCATCCTCGTCGAATTCTTCTTCTTCGTCGTCGAGCTCTTCGTCGAGAGGATCCAACTCTTCGTCATCGTCACCACGGCGCGGCGATGCCAACCAGCTGTGCTCCTCAAAACGAAAGTCCAGTTCCGACATATTCATTTCTCCAGTATCCCTAATATTCCTAAAGTGTACAGTCTTGAAGCAATCAAGGGTTGCCTGATTCAAAGATCCGGATCGGCAACATTCGTTTCGATCTACCAGGGCCGGTTCAGCAGATCCGCCGGGCTCCATGCCACGCCCACAGCAAGAGTATAGTTGTTCTGCAGGTAACCCGTGCTATCGAACAGATAGTGGTGGTAATCAAAGCTGAAGTGCCATGAGAAATTGCCGGTCAATGTCCGGTAGGCGTTGGCAGTGGCGAACACTGATTTATATTGTTGATTCGTTGTACCGTAGCCGTAAAGTGCATCATACCCGACTGAGCTTCCGAAGTTCCAGCGGCGCGTCTTGTAACCGGCTGTGAAATTTATATTCTGCCGAACAGACGTCAGAATGATTCCGTTTCCGGGCGTAATACCGCGGGTAAACCCGAGGGAGTACGAGGCATTTGTCTCCTGATGCCGAAGTTGAACGCTGAAATCAGGCGCATAGTTCAGATGATACCCGGCGATAGAGGTGGAGTTGAAGCCCAGAATCGCAGCCAGGTCCGGCGGCAGCTGGTGGTTTTCAACCCCGGTGGTTTCGACCCGCGATCCGCCCACCTTAGCGCTCAGCTCAGTCCGACGCGTGAAGGCAACGGAGTAGTTCAGCCCGACCGTGTTGACATCGCTTCCCCCATAAACCCCGATGTAGTCGAAATGCGTAAAGGTGTAGTACCCCCCTGCCGAAACGCGCTTCGTAAAGCGATACACCAAATCCGCCCCGCCCTGATAGCCAACGTCACCATACAGGTCATTCGAATACCGGCGAGTTATAAAACCCGAACCGAAAAGGCTGAGCGAAAGGCGCGGGTTGAAATGATACAGGATGTTGCCCTCGGTACCACCCGTGAGGACGCGTCCATCGAAAACTTCTGTCGCCGGTGATGCAAGGATGAACGTGCTGCCCGTGTTGGAAGGAAGCACCGAAGTGCCGCTGGTCTGGACGTTATTCTGGCTGAATTCCATAAGTTGTTCGCGCACGGCAAACTCAAATCGCTTACTTAGCTTATGGGCCCACGAAAAACTCAGTTGATTGCTCGTGCTATTGAAGCTGTTGGCGTCGAAATAAGTGTAAAAAGTACCCAGATACGTGAGACTCAGGATATCCTTTTTCAGAAGCTTGGTGCCTGAAATACCATACGAGAGCGCGATGCCAGACTCCAGCCCGAGAGGAGCGGAGGTTGTGACGCCATTCAGGCCCTTCGTCTCCACAAAATCCACGTTCACCTGAGGCGTAAGCCGGATATTTTGCGGGTTCATCGGCTGGCTCGCCGTAATCCCGCGACTCAGGACCGCCGGACCGGCATATTCTACCGAAGCCTTTTGCTCGGGGGTCAGGTTGCTATCGTCCTTGATCTCGGGCTCTTCAGAGTCAGTGCTATTTCCAGTGCGGTTGGGCTGGGTTACAGTCGGACCGATGGAGGGCTTCGGAGAACTCAGATTGTCGTTGGGCTTGGCAGTAACGCCTTTTGAAGTACTATTGTCCTTCCCCCCCGATTGGGCGGGATTCTGCTGGTCCGGAGCGTCTGCGGGGCTCGTTGCCGATGGTGGAATTTGGGCGAACACTGTCGCACCTCCGAAGCAGAGAAGGGCAGCGAAAGCAATCCTTAAGGCGGTCATTCTTGTGCAAGTCTGACGTGATCCTGTACGCCTGTCAAGCGGCAAAGTGGACATCCCGCTGAAGACGGAACCACGGTCGATTAGTATCCTCCTAAGGATACCCTATCGGGGATTCCCGCACCGCGTTTGTGACTGCGCTCCGGTTGCGCCGACAACCATAATGATTTCAATCAGTTGACATCGCCCGTGAGGCGCGATACCGGGCGGGCAATCGTGAACAGCAACAACCCCAACACCACGGCGAATCCAGCCACCACTCCGAACAGTACTGGTAGAGCAAAATGCTCGTATAATGATGCCACCTGCCCGCCAATGAACTCGCCGACCGAAATTGAAAGGAACCACACGCCCATGATCAGCCCCCCAATTCTCGCCGGAGCCAATTTCGTCATGGCACTCAAGCCCACCGGGCTCAGAGACAGTTCACCGATCGTGTGCAGCAGGTAGGTCAAGGTCAGCCACAGCGGGCTGACGACTCCCCCGCCCGACACCGGTATCAGGATGGCAAAGCCGAGCCCGACGAAAATCAGTCCGATGGCGAATTTCGTGGTGGTCGATGGCTCCCGCGGACCCAGCCGTACCCACATCGCGGCAAAAACAGGGGCAAGGATTACCAGGAAGACCGAGTTCAGCGACTGGAACCAGCTCGCCGGAAAATCCCAGCCAAACACCGAAAGGCGCGTATTTCGTTGAGCGAAAAGGCTGAGCGTCGATCCAGCCTGTTCAAATACGGACCAGAACAAGGCGGAAGCCACAAAAAACACCAGGATCGCCAACATCCTCTTCCGATCATCCGCCGACCGGTCCGGGCTGAACAGCAGCCAGCCAAACACCGCAACCGTCAACAACGAAAGGAACACGCCGACCGCGTTCGAAAGATTGTCCGGCGTCAGATGGATGACGCCCAGGAAGGCCAGGAGCGCGACGGTCCCGGCAATCGCCAGAAACACCACCCCACCTGTTGCCGCCTGCCTTCTGGCCGTGGGATTCGGAGGCGGAGGCAACCCGGCTGTTCCCAGGTACCTGGCGCCAAGGGAGTACTGGATCAATCCGGCGGTCATCCCGACGCCTGCCAGGGCTAAGCCCCAGCGATAGTTGATCTTCTCGCCGACGTAACCGCAGATCAAAGGCGCAATCAGTGCACCGACGTTGATCCCCATATAAAAGATGGAGAAGCCGGCATCCCGCCGGCCGTCGTGAGGGCCATAAAGCCCGCCGACGATCGTGCTCACATTCGGTTTTAGCAGTCCGGTACCAAACACCACCAGCGTCAACGCGGTGTAGAACGGCGCCTCGCCCGGCAATGCCATGACGAACCAGCCGGCCGCGATGATCATGCCCCCATAGAGCACAGCTTTCCGCTGCCCAAGAATATTGTCGGCGAGCCAGCCGCCCGGCAAACTACACAGGTAAACCATTGCCAGAAAGATGCCGTAGATAAGTCCCGCCTTTTCAGTCGAGAATCCCAGGCCGCCTTTCTGCAGGGACGCCATCATGAAGTAAACAAGGATGGCCCGAACGCCATAAAATCCGAAACGCTCCCACATCTCGGTGAAGAACAGCGTGGAGAGCCCGCGGGGATGGCCAAAAAACCGTGTATCGGCAGCGGTGTCTGGAGCGGTTGCCGGCATTAGGGTTTCACAACGGGAGGAGGCAGTTCCCTCGCTACAACTTTGTCCTGAAAGCCGATGCGTTTATGCGAACCGTCGCAGAAAGGCTTGTTCGCGGACGCCCCGCAGCGACAGAGAGAAATCGCT
>Ga0126381_100011502_pt1 | contig 10008 bp, 10 predicted proteins | sample PanSoiMetPlot_28_FD_96465 | JGI IMG/M metagenome (GOLD analysis project Ga0126381, IMG submission 96465) | Tropical forest soil microbial communities from Panama - MetaG Plot_28 | ecosystem: Environmental > Terrestrial > Soil > Tropical forest > Bulk soil | place: Panama | collected 2016-02-17 | reverse complement strand
TTGCCAGCGGATCGGGCGCTGCCGTCTGCTCGCTCGCGATGGCGGCTGGGGCCGCGCCCGTTTCCGATGTGCCCGCGCTCGGCGCAGCCGGAGCCCCCGACAGTGCAGCTGCACCCGCCACGGCCGCAGCTTCAGCAGGCGTAGCCGCAGGCTCGCTCGGGGTTGGCACCCGTCCCGATTCCGAAAGGGGCTGCCCGGCCGGCGCTACTGCAGCTGGCGCTGTTGCCGGTGCGCCCGCGTCTTGCGCAGCGGCGCCGATCGGTGCCGCAAGCATCAACGCCAGAGCGGTGCTCGCCAAAACGCGCTCGTAACGAGGACCACTCATTCGGACATTCTCCCAATTCCAAAGACCCAGGCCAGGCCGCTATTCGAATCCGCTTGCCGCGATCCAGATGCGAAGCTCGCCTGGATTCGCCCATTCAGCAATTCATTGCGTAGGAATTTGGACGATTTTGGCGCGCTGTCACCCGCCGACAACCCGCGCCCCAGGGTTTTTATCGACTGGTGTAACCGGATTGCAACGGTTTGCGCGTCCGCGGGATTGCGGTCAGGCGAATCGACACGATGGCGGACGGGTGAGGCGGTTTGAGCGCAACCGCCGCGCGGCCTTCGCTCGAGGGTGGCGGGGCTGACCCCTCTTCGGGTTGCGAAAACACTGCTCTCAGTAAGGCTCTCGGTCCGGTTCGATAGCCGTTGACCGGCAGCGGTATCGCACCGTATCCATATTTTCCGCTCCCTCTCGTCGTCACCCGATCGCCGCTCTCCGTCGTAACCTGATATGCCCACACGAGTTAAACGCGCCTCCGCGCATCGAGCGGCCAAAAGTTCTGGCGTGCCCAGCTTGGGCTCGTTGCCAGAATGGAATCTCGCCGACCTCTATGCGGGGCTTGATGATCCGCGGATAAAGCGCGATCTCGATCGCGGCGCGGCGGAAAGCCTCGCTTTCGAGCGCGATTATAAAGGCAAGCTCGCCACACTGGCCGACGCACCGAAGGCCGGAGCGGCCCTGGCCGAGGCGATAAAGCGCTATGAGGCCCTGGATGACCTTCTCGGGCGGCTCACGTCCTATGCCGGGCTGGTGCACGCAGGCGACACCGCCGATCCCGCGCGCGGCAAATTCTACGCCGATGTGCAGGAACGCGTCACGGCCGTCTCGACGCATCTTTTGTTCTTCACGCTCGAGCTCAATCGGCTCGATGACGCCAAGCTCGAGGTCGCCATGCAACACGACCTGCTGGCGCATTATCGGCCGTGGATCGAAAATATCCGTAGGGAAAAGCCTTATCAGCTCGAGGACCGCATCGAGCAGCTCTTTCATGAAAAATCGGTGACAGGCTATTCTGCATGGACTCGTCTGTTCGACGAGACCATCGCCGGCCTTCGCTTCAAGGTCGGCCCCAAGGTGCTCGCGATCGAGCCGACGCTCAATTTGCTGCAGGACCCAAGGGGAGCGACGCGCAAGGCGGCCGCACAGGCGCTCGCCAAGACCTTCGGCGAGCACCTGCGCAGCTTCGCGCTGATCACCAACGTCCTCGCGAAGGACAAAGAGATCTCCGATCGCTGGCGCGGGTTTGCCGACGTGGCGGACGCTCGGCACTTGTCCAATCGGGTTGAGCCCGAAGTGGTGCAGGCCCTGGTCCAAGCGGTGCGGGTCGCCTATCCGCGGCTCTCGCACCGTTATTACGCGCTCAAGGCGAGCTGGTTTGGAAAGAAACGGCTGTCGCACTGGGATCGCAACGCGCCGCTGCCAGCCGTTGCGGCCCGCACCATCGGCTGGAACGAGGCACAGGCGACCGTGCTCGAGGCCTATGGCGCATTCTCGCCGAAGATGGCGGCGATCGCGGAACGCTTCTTCAAGAACGATTGGATCGACGCGCCGATACGACCAGGCAAGTCGCCCGGCGCGTTCTCGCATCCGACCGTCCCTTCGGCGCATCCCTACGTGCTGCTCAACTACCAAGGCCGACCGCGCGATGTCATGACGCTCGCGCACGAGCTAGGACACGGGGTTCATCAGGTGTTGGCGGCGCCGAAAGGCGCGCTAATGGCCCCCACTCCGCTCACGCTTGCCGAGACCGCGAGCGTCTTCGGCGAAATGCTCACGTTCAAGAAGCTCCTCGCCCAGGCCGACCGCAAACAGCGCAAGACCATGCTCGCCGCCAAGGTCGAGGACATGATCAACACGGTAGTGCGCCAGATCGCGTTCTATACGTTCGAGCGCCATATCCACACGGAACGCCGCAGCGGTGAACTCACTGTCGAGCGTCTCAACGCGCTCTGGCTCGAGGTACAGCGGGAGAGTCTCGGAGAAGCAATCGAGCTCAAGAGCGGCTATCAGACGTTCTGGGCCTATATTTCGCACTTTGTGCACTCCCCGTTCTACGTTTACGCCTATGCCTTCGGTGACTGCCTGGTGAACTCGCTCTACGCGGTCTATGAGAGGGCGGCGGAAGGGTTTGCCGAGCGCTATCTCGAAATGCTCGCTGCCGGCGGCACCAAACACCATTCCGAGCTGCTCGCACCCTTCGGCCTAGACGCCCGCGATCCAGCATTCTGGCAGGGCGGACTCGGCGTCATCGAACGCATGATCGATGAGCTGGAGGAGCTGGGCTGACGCGGAATGCAAGACGAGCCATGAAGAACGACGGCGTCCCGGAGCAGCTCGCAGCTCGTGATTTTGCGGCTTAGCCGTCCTATGTTGGGCTCGTAGAACTTTCCGTGCTCATGGCCGACCGCGAAGCCAATCGTTTCTCCGCCCGCGCTGCCCGTTATGCGCGCGTCGGCACCAACATGAGCGGAGTTGCGGCGCGCATCGCCGGGGCGCGGTTGTTCGGCATCACGCTCGATCGCGGCAAGAATGCAATCGAGCTCGCGGCGGCGCTTGGCGGGCTCAAGGGTCCGATCATGAAGGTGGCCCAGCTCATGGCCACCATCCCCGACGCGCTGCCGCCGGAATACGCCGCCGAACTCATCAAGCTGCAAAGCGAGGCGCCCCCCATGGGTTGGGCCTTCGTCAAGCGCCGCATGGCCGCAGAGCTGGGCGTCGACTGGCAGAAGAAATTCTCAAAGTTCGAGCATCATCCCGCCGCCGCCGCTTCGCTCGGGCAGGTGCATCGCGCGCGCGCCCACGACGGCGCCGAACTTGCCTGCAAGCTGCAATATCCGGACATGCAGTCGGCGGTTGAGGCCGATTTGCGACAGCTGCAGCTGGTTTTCGCCATTCACCGGCGCATGGATCCGGTCATCGACACGACCGAGATCGCCAAGGAGATCGGCGCGCGCATCCGCGAAGAGCTCGATTATCATCGCGAAGCAAAGCACGTCGTGCTCTACCGCAGGATGCTCGACGGTACCGACAAGATCCGCGTGCCGCAGGTATGGCCGGAGCTCTCGACCGGTCGGCTCCTCACTCTCGACTGGCTCGAAGGGCGCCGTCTGCTCGACCACACGAAGGCTGACCTCGCCACCCGTAACCGGCTCGGCACCGCGATGTTCACGGCGTGGTGGTGGCCCTTCAGCCGCTTCGGCGTGATCCACGGGGATCCGCATCTCGGCAATTACACGGTATTTGAGGCAGGCGGCCGACCTCACGGCATTAATCTCCTGGACTACGGATGCATTCGCATCTTCGCGCCGAAATTCGTCGGCGGCGTGGTCGATCTTTACAATGGGCTGCTCAGACAAGACGCCGATCTCATCGTACACGCCTATGAGACATGGGGCTTCAAACGGCTCAATCGGGAATTGATCGACGTGTTGAATATCTGGGCGCGCTTCATCTATGGGCCGTTACTGGACGATCGGGTGCGCAGCCTTGCCGACGGCGTGAAACCGTCTGAATACGGCCGGCGCGAGGCGTTTCGCGTGCACCAAGCGCTCAAGCAGAAAGGCCCCGTGACAGTGCCGCGCGAATTCGTCTTCATGGACCGGGCTGCGATTGGGCTCGGCGCGGTCTTTCTGCATCTGCGCGCCGAGCTCAATTTCCACAAGCTGTTCAACCAGGCTATCGGGGATTTTTCGATCCGCCGCGTTGCCCAACGTCAGGCCACCGCACTCGCGGCGGTGGCGCTCGATCAGCCGGCGTTGGAGCGTTGAACACCGGGGCTGCGGCGCGACGCTCGATGCGCCGTCGAACGGTGCGGCCCACGGATTGCGCCGTTGCCCTGAAGGGTCAATTGCGCTAATCCCCGCTTGCCTGACAGAGCGCAATCATGGAGAAGCCAATGGCCGAGCATGGACAGGTCGAATATGCGACGGCGCAGGGCAATGATCTCCCCGCACACGTGGCAATGTACGACCGTTTCGTCCATTGGATCGTGGTCGGTGGCTCTCATGTCGCCAACATCGTTCTGGGATTGGCAATCGGTGGCGTCGCCGGGCACTGGCTGGTTGCCTTCGCGATCTTTGTGATCGCGACCATTGTCGCCTTCCATGGATTTTTGAGTGGGGCGCGGATGCCCAGCGTCGTCATGGTCATCATTTCGCTGATCACGCTCGCACTCACCTCTGGTGGCTAAGCGGGCTGGGCATTGCCGGTTCACGAGGAGGCGGGTGAATGCGCATTGCCGTAGCGCGAGAGATCGACGCGACCGAAAACCGGGTCGCCGCCACGCCGGAAACAGTCAAGAAGATGAAAGCACTCGGCGCCGATGTCGCCGTCGAGCCGAACGCCGGAACGAAATCCGGCATTCCCGATGCCGAATTTGCCGCAGCCGGCGCAATCGTGACGAACGAGCCCATCAAGGATGCCGACGTAGTGCTCAAGGTGCGCCGGCCGGCCGCATCCGAGCTGACCCGCTACAAGAAGGGCGCGCTCGTGATTGCGATGATGGATCCTTATGGCGAGGACGCCGCGCTCAAGGCGATGGCCGATGCCGGAATCATCGCATTCGCGATGGAGCTGTTGCCGCGCATTACCCGCGCGCAGGTCATGGACGTGCTTTCAAGCCAAGCCAATCTTGCCGGCTACCGCGCGGTGATCGACGCCGCGGCCGAATACGGTCGCGCATTGCCGATGATGATGACGGCGGCTGGCACCGTGCCCGCGGCCAAGGTCTTCGTCATGGGTGCAGGTGTTGCCGGCCTGCAGGCGATCGCGACTGCGCGCCGACTGGGCGCCATCGTCACCGCGACCGACGTGCGGCCCGCAGCGAAGGAACAGGTGGAGAGCCTCGGCGCCAAGTTCATCGCGGTTGAAGATGAGGAATTCAAGCAGGCCGAGACCGCGGGCGGCTATGCCAAAGAGATGTCGAAAGAGTATCAGGCTAAGCAGGCTGCGCTGGTCTCCGAGCACATCAAGAAGCAGGATATCGTGATCACGACGGCGCTGATCCCGGGCCGGTTGGCGCCGCGGCTGATTTCCAGGGACATGGTCGCCGCCATGCGGCCGGGGTCGGTGATCGTCGATCTCGCGGTGGAGCGCGGCGGCAACTGCGAGCTCGCCAGGGCCGGCGAAGTCGTGGAAAGCGGGGGCGTGAAGATCATCGGCCACCCCAACGTGCCGAGCCGCATCGCCGCGTCCGCGTCGAGCCTTTACGCCAGGAATCTTTTCGCCTTCCTGGAGATCCTGGTGGACAAGAACGCGAGAGCGTTGGCGATCAATTGGGATGACGAGATCATCAAAGCGACGGCGCTCACTCGCGACGGGGCGGTCGTTCATCCAGGCTTTGCACCCAAGAGTGCAGCGTGACGCCACGCTGCCAAAAATGCGTAAGGGGAGTCGGCGCGTCACGCCCTTGAGCTGCGAAGCGTTCGAGCAAGGAGATTGCAATGCTGATCATTTCAACTGGCGTCGTCGCAGCGGTTGATGCGTCTCGAGACGCGGCGCGCGACCTCACGTTTGCCCAGCTCGACATCATCGCCGCGGCCTCCGGCGGAGCCCTGCACGCTGCCAACGGCGGGACCGTCGATCCATTCATGTTCCGCTTCTCGATCTTCGTGCTCGCAATCTTCGTCGGCTATTACGTCGTGTGGTCGGTGACACCGGCATTGCACACGCCGTTGATGTCGGTGACGAACGCGATTTCGTCGGTCATCATCGTGGGTGCGTTGCTCGCCGTAGGCGTCGCCCTCGTAGCCAATGACGCGGGCCCGATCTGGGCGCGCGTTCTTGGCTTCATCGCGCTCACATTCGCGTCGGTCAACATCTTCGGCGGGTTTTTGGTCACGCAACGCATGCTCGGCATGTACCAGAAGAAAAAGAAGTGACCGGGCCGGAGTTACCAAATGTCCGCTGATCTCGTCGCGCTGCTTTATCTCCTCGCCGGCGTTCTTTTCATTCTAGCGCTGCGCGGGCTGTCCAGCCCCGAGACCAGCCGGCACGGCAACCTATTCGGCATGGTCGGCATGGCGATTGCGATCGTCACGACGCTCGCGTCCCATCCTCCCGCGGGCCTCGGCGCCTGGGGGCTTGTCGCGCTTGGACTCACAATCGGCGGCAGCACCGGTGCGGTGGTCGCGCGCCGTGTGCCCATGACCGCCATGCCGGAATTGGTAGCAGCGTTCCATTCCTTGGTCGGGATGGCGGCGGTGCTGGTGGCGGCAGGGGCGCTCTATGCGCCGGCCGCGTTCGACATCGGCACCGTCGGCGCGATCCATACATCGAGCCTCATCGAAATGTCGCTCGGCGTCGCAATCGGTGCCGTGACGTTCACGGGTTCGGTGATTGCCTTCCTGAAATTGTCGGGCCGCATGAGCGGCGCGCCCATTATCCTTCCCGCGCGCCATGCCATCAACATCGCACTGGCGCTCGCCATCGTGGCGCTGATTGCCTTTTTCGCGCACGCGGAGAGCCATGTCGCTTTCTGGCTGCTGGCCTTCGCCGCCTTCGCTTTCGGTGCGCTCATCATCATCCCGATCGGCGGCGCCGACATGCCGGTAGTGATCTCGATGCTCAATTCCTATTCCGGCTGGGCCGCCGCCGGCATCGGTTTCACGCTCGGCAATTCTGCGCTCATCATCATCGGCGCCCTCGTCGGCTCGTCGGGCGCGATCCTGTCCTACATCATGTGCAAAGCCATGAACCGCAGCTTCATCTCCGTCATTCTGGGCGGCTTCGGCGGCGAGGTCGCGGAACCCGCGGCGGGAAAGGAGCAGCGGCCGGTGAAACAGGGCTCTGCCGAGGATGCGGCCTTCGTGCTCAAGAATGCCGGCAAGGTGATCATCGTGCCGGGCTACGGAATGGCTGTGGCGCAGGCGCAGCACGCGTTGCGCGAGATGGCCGACCGCCTCAAGCATGAGGGCGTCGAGATCAGATACGCCATCCATCCCGTTGCCGGCCGCATGCCGGGTCACATGAATGTGCTGCTGGCCGAAGCGAATGTCCCCTACGATGAAGTGTTCGAGCTCGAAGACATCAATTCGGAATTCGCCCAGGCGGACGTAGCCTTTGTAATCGGGGCGAACGACGTGACCAATCCGGCGGCGAAGGAGGATCCCTCCTCGCCGATTTATGGCATGCCGGTATTGGAAGTGTGGAAGGCGGGCACCGTGATGTTTTCCAAGCGCTCGCTGTCGTCCGGTTACGCCGGCATCGACAACACGCTGTTCTATCGCGACAACACCATGATGCTGTTCGGCGACGCCAAGAAAATGACGGAAGAGATCGTCAAATCGCTATAAGCCTTAATAAGCCAATCGGCCGCGCAGCTCCTCGAATGGCACCATCACATGGCTGCGATAAGCAGGGCGGGCTCGCAGCGCGCCGTACCAGCGCTCAACGTTTGGCACGTCGGGCCGCGCGATGTCGATGTTGAAATATCGATTCAGGGTAGTCCCGATCGGAATGTCTGCAAGCGAGAGATGTTGGCCGAGCAGAAACTAGCGGTCGCCCAGAATCGAGTCGAGCAATCAAAAATGCTGCCCGCAGCGCCGGACCTTTGCGTCGACCGCGGCCATGTTTCGCTCAGAGGCGGGAGTGCGGTAGTAACCCCGGAAGACGGCGATGAGGAAATCCGGCTGGAGCGTGGTCTGTGACCAGTCCATCCAGCGGTCGGACAGAGAGCGGTGAGCGGCGTCGTCGCTCCAGAACGTGCCGCGCCCATAACAGGCTGCAAGATAGCGAAGGATCGGTTGCGATTCTCAAACAATCGTGCCCTCGTCATCGATGACCGGAACACGGCCGTGTGGGTTCATCGCGCGGAATTCCGGGGTATCGAGGCCGCCGTGAGATCCGCCTTGTTCTATATGTCTATGGGCGAGACCCAGCTCCGCGACAAGCCACATCACTTTCTGCACGTTGAAGGAACTTTTGCGGCCATAGACGGTAAGCATACCGAGCCAGCCTTTACTGCGCAGACTGGACGCAAAGACGCAAAGCCCTCATCTTTGATCTGCCTGGCTTGCATCGCCGCGCATTCCCTCGAGCAGGCCCTGAAGACTGCGCCGCAAGCCGTGCATCTGATCGATCAGGTGCAAGATGACGGAGATGCCTTCATCATTGACACCGAAGTCCTCGCGCAGGTCGCGAATGAGTTGCGCGCGCGCCAGATCGATGTCGGAGAACATCAGCTCCGGCTCGGTCTGCGGCGGCACGAGCCAACCGTCTGCGATCCAGGCCTCCAACACATGGTATTCAACGCGGGTCCGAATCAGAAATTCCTGGGCCGAGATCATTCAAACCTCCAGATGCCGGCGAGGATTTTGGTTTTGTCCCGCTGGCCAGCGCCGTGCGAATTCCTCGAGCTCCGAATCGACCTGCTGCGGCAGCACGATCTTCAGCGTCACGTATTCGTCCCCGTGACTCTTATCGCTGCGCCGCGCGCCCTTGCCCCTGAGTCTCAGTACGGTCCCGGTGTTCGCGCCTTTGGGGACGGTCATGCGTACCGGGCCCGTGGGTGTGGGAACATCAAGCTTTGCTCCGAGCACCGCTTCGGGCAGGCTAATCGGCAACTCGAGGTGGATATCGTCGCCCTTTCGGGCGAAGAACTTGTGCGGCTCTACCTCGATCTCAACCAGCGCGTCCCCGGGCGGTCCGCCGCCGAGTCCCACTCCGCCCTTCCCGCGTAGCCTTAGAACCTGCTTGTCGCGCGTGCCGGCGGGGATGACCACATCGAGCGTGCCGCCATCAGGCAGCGTGATGCGTTTGGTTGCGCCGTTCAATGCCTCGAGGAATTCGACCGGCAGCCGATAAAGCGCGTCCTGGCCGCGCAGCCGAATGCGCGTCTCGCCGCCTCTCCCGAATATATTCCTGAGGATGTCCCCCGACTCCATGAAATCGGCGAAGCCGCCCTCGGTGCTGTAACTGTGTTGCTCGGCGCCGGGGCCATGGAAGTCGCGATAATAGCGCTCCCGCGGCCGCTCTTGTCCGGCGGCGTCGATCTCCCCCCGATCGAAGCGCGCACGCTTCTCGGCATCTCCCAACAGATCATAGGCTGCAGCGACCTGTTTGAACTTTTCCTCCGCTTGCCGATCGCCGGGATTGAGGTCGGGGTGCAGTTTTTTTGCCAGCTCACGATAAGTCTTGCGGATCTCGTCCTGCGTTGCCTCCCGCTTAACGCCCAGGACAGCGTAGGGGTCCTCGCTCACGTCACGCTCCTCGCTTGACCGACGTTAGGGAACGCGAGCCGATGCCGGAAATCAAGGAGCGCCGAGGCGCGGCGACAGCGCGCCGCGAATGACCGGTAGTGGTATCAGGGCCTCTCGATACGTAGAATTTGAGACCTCGACCTCCGACTTGCCGGAGCACGACCGCGGCTGACATTCGGAATGGCAAAAATGTTCCTTGGCGTGCCAAAGGAAATCAAGGATAGCGAATATCGCGTCGGTCTGGTGCCGTCGGCGGTGCGCGAACTGACCAGGAGCAGTCACCGCGTCCTGGTCGAAACGAACGCCGGATTGGGAGCCGGCCTCACCGATGCCAATTATCGCTCGGTGGGCGCCGAAATCGTGCCGGATGCCGACCAGATCTATGCGCGCAGCGAGCTGATCGTGAAGGTCAAGGAGCCGCTGGCATCTGAGCGCAAGAAGCTCAGAGCCGGGCAGGTGCTTTTCACCTATCTGCATCTGGCA
>Ga0126381_100011501_pt1 | contig 10008 bp, 9 predicted proteins | sample PanSoiMetPlot_28_FD_96465 | JGI IMG/M metagenome (GOLD analysis project Ga0126381, IMG submission 96465) | Tropical forest soil microbial communities from Panama - MetaG Plot_28 | ecosystem: Environmental > Terrestrial > Soil > Tropical forest > Bulk soil | place: Panama | collected 2016-02-17 | reverse complement strand
TGCCCATGAACTTCTTCTTCTCTGGCATCACTGCTGGTACGGCCTACTTCCGCTGTTTGTTGCTTGTCTTCCAGCATGCCGCACCTGCTTCCGCCGCCAGAGTTCCTCGCCCGGTCAGCCCCGTTACCCGGGTAAAATGCTTACCGGAGACATCTGAGTTAATCCGTTAATAGGAAATTTGGTCAATCTTTTGAAAATCTCCACTGGTTTTGAACTGGAACTTGGCTTTGGCTTTTCTGGTTGCCGGTGGGATTGGCGTTGGCGTTTTCTCCTCCCGTGCTTGTCGGGACCGGAGGTAGCGTTGCTCGTCGTAAGGCACACGATCTCGCCAGCAAACGAAAGTAGATTCGAATCCATTTGAACGCCAGGGCGCGCACCGCGGCGTGATGGGATTTGCCGCGAGCACGTAACTGATCATATAGATCACGAGCCCAGTCGCAGCTCTTGATGGAACAATTGGCCCATTCGTGGAAGATCTGCCGGATGAATTTGGGACAGGCCCAGCGCCAGTGAATCCAGCGGGAGTTGCCGCTGGATTCGGTAACCGGGGCAGTGCCGGCGAAGGCGGCCAGACTCTGCGCGGAGGTGAAACGATCACGCTGGGTTCCGACGGCGGCGATGAGGCGCGGTTCCAGCGCTGCTCCGGCGCCCGGGAAGGACTCGACAATGGCCCGATCGGGATAAGAACGGAAAACCTCGGCGATCTGCTTTTCCAGGGCGCTGAGGCCAGTTTGCATTTGGGCCAGGAGCCGGACCGTGTTTTGAATACAGAGCACTCCGGCTTTCAATAGGGCAGGATCGTGAGTGGCGGGAACGGCCTGGCGAATCTCCGCCAGGCGCTGCTGGTTGCGCTCCTCGCTGCGGCAGTTGTGGCGGTGGAAGAAGTTGAGCAGCGTCTTGGCGGAAGCCTTCTGTAAGTCGGGTAGAGTCGGCCAACGCAGGAGGAGGTCGTGGACCAGCGGGGTCGAGACGTTATCGAACCAGCGCAGAACTTGCGGGAAGACCTGCTTCAGCCAATTGGTGAGCGACTGCACTTGCGAAGTATGCAGGTCGACCTGTTTGCGGCGTTCCTCGGTCAGGAACTGGAGACTACGGGTTTCCACGGTGTCGGGCCGTAAGGGCTGCAGCTGCTCGGGATGTTTGATCAGCAGATCGAGGATGAGATCACTGTCTTTGGCGTCGCTCTTAGCGCCGGAAGGAATGAAACTTTTACGATAGTTCGAGACGGAGGTAGACAGAACGGGGAAGAGCACGAAATGGGCGTACTTGGACAGCATGCTGATCACCGCGCCACGAGATTGTTCCATCCCGATCGCCACGGATTGACCGGCGAAGCGCAGTGCCAACTCGGCAGCCCATACCTCGATGGCTTCGGGCGAATTGTTCAACTCGCCGCGCTGCCGATGACCATCGGCTGTGCGCATGCTCCAGACATGCTTCTGGTCGGCCCAATCCAGTCCAATCATGGCGGCGAAAGGCTGGCCGGTTGTGAATCCGTCAGTGACAGGTTTCAAGAGTTTACTATCCTAAAGAGAAATAGATACCCGCAGGCAAACCGTGTTTCCGCGAAGGCCTTATAGAAGAGTCTGAGTACCAGACGGCATCTGAGAATTCGTTTTGGAAACACGGTGTCTCCCTCGGTCGAAGCTCTCAGTTAAGTCGTGTAGGTGCTCTTTTGCAGAGGAGCATCTTCGTCGAGGTATCACATTCGTACCGAGGGACACCTGCTCGCTTTCTACGTTGCCAGAGAACCGTCGTTCAGGCAACTGAGCAAGACTTTTCCACAGCCGCGCAGCGGCGGCCGCGGTGGAAATCTCACACCATAAAAACTTCCTTCGGAATAACTATAAGGTATCTGGGCAGAATTTTTCCGCAAATCGCTCGACGGAACATGCAGCACAACGCTGCTCCGTCGACGTTGCCGCACTGGACGCCAAACCCAATGATGCGACGCGTGAACTGGTCCATGACAACGAGAACCCAGTGAGTTCTTAAGATGGCGGATTCGCATCGGAACAGATCGCAACTCCATAAACTATCCTTGGCGTGGCCGAGAAATGTCAGCCAGGAGGGACCATCTGAATCCGATGCCGGCCGGTAGTGACTGCTAAGAACACGGCGAACTATATCCTTATCGATCTCGACGCCGAACGCCAACGCCATCTGCTGGGCAATACGTGGACAGCCCCACCGGGGATTGCGCCGCTTCATGGCAACGACGGCGTCGATGAGTTTTTGGTTTGGTCCCTTGGGGCCGGGGCGACGCCCGCGTTGAGGTGAAAACAGCATGCGGTACTTTCGTCTTTTCAACCGGTTGTGTAGACCCAGCAAGGTGGAGGGTTTCAGAACGATGGCGGAACGGAGAATTCGTGCCTGGCTGATGAAGAGGGTGAGCAAACCGGCGGTGATGCGATCGGTGAAGTGCAGGTTGGGCGCACGCTTGCGGCCGCGGTTGAGAATCAAGAGTTGATGGCGGATGAGTGCCGATTCGGCAATCACCGACCGGAGTCCTCCGGGACCTGCCAGCGGGCCATGGTGACGATCAGATGAACGAACAGGAGGATGAGGTCGCGCATCCTGGCCATGGTAACAAGACCTTACCAGCCGCTTATTCAGGCCAATTTTGTAATTCGCCATGGACAACTCAGTTACGCAAAAGAGTCGTCTGTCGCCGCCTCTTTTGCTCATGGCACACTCAGAAAAGGAGTTTCAAGGCGAGTTGGACGTTGCGACCGAGGCCGGCGCTGCTGATCACGCCGAAGGCCGCCGAGCCGAAGGAACCACTCGGTGCACCAAACGGCGGGGTATTGGTGAGATTGAAGGCCTCGGCGCGAAACTGCAGGTGCAGCCCTTCTCGAGGAATGAACTCGCGATGAACGGCGAGATCGAGCGACTGGCGGCCCGGCGCGTGCAGCACGTTGCGTCCCAGGTTCCCGTACGTGTACAAGGGCTGGGCGGCAAATGCGGCGGTGTTGAACCAGTGGTAGATGTTCTGCGTGAAACCGGACGAGGGATCGCCGATCACATTCGGGCGATCGCTGCCACCGGTGTTGGAACGAGCCGCCGCATTGGTAATATCGAACGGAATGCCGGTGGTCAAAACGACCACGCCTTGCAGTCCCCATCCCTTCACCAGCAGGGCCCCGGGGCCCTTGGCGCCCTTCGCAAACGGCATGGCGTAGTCGCCCAGGAAGGTGAAGCGCTGGCGGAGATCGAGAAAGGAATTGCCGTATTCCGTTTGCGGATTGTTGAGGATAGATGGCTCGTCGTCGAGGCTGTGTGACCAAGTGTATGTGGCCAGCAGGCTGAGGCCGTTCTGGAAGCGATGTTCCAAGGTGGATTGCAGGCCCTGGTAACTCGTGTTGTACCAGGGGGCCGCGATCCCAATCGAGGAAACGTTGGGGAATACGGAATAGTATGGCGTGCGAGGCAGAATGGTCCCTGGACCCGGCGGCGCCAAGTCCACGTTCACCGCGCCATTGAAGATATACTGGCGCCGGCCCAAGGCTCCAACATAGGCGACAGTGGCGACTAGTCCCAGCGGCAGTTGGCGCTGCAACGTCAGGTTGTATTGCTGAACGTACGGAGTGGCGCCGGTGAACGCGACACCACTCAGGCTTCCGGTGGGATTTGCTGCGCTGGTGGCCACCGGAAGTGGCAGCCCATCGGAAAGCGAATTGACCGGAGTCAACGGCGTGGCATTGATGGTGAACAGGCTGACGAACGGGGGATTGCGTAAGGCCATCGAGCTGGCAATCATGTTCGGCACGAAACTGATGCCGTAGCCGCCGCGGAGCACGGTTCCCTTGGCAATGGTCGCGGCGACGCCGAATCGTGGAGAAAAGTCCAGATAGTCCGGTTTCACGCCGGCCGATGTCGATACGCCGTTTTGTCCGGCGATGATGATCTGCCCGTTGACGAGATCGACATTGGAGATGCGGTTGGCCACTTCCGAATTAGGGCCGTAGTAGTCGTAGCGGAAACCGAGGTTCAGGGTCAGCCAACGCGAGACGCGCCAATCATCCTGAACATAGGCAGCCATCTCCCAGTTACGAAGGCCTGGGGAGACAAGATACTTGCTGCGCGTAGTCGAAGCCGGAAAGCCCAGCAGCAGTGAGGCGACGGCATTACCGCTTCCGGCCACGGCCCCCGTGGGATCGTTAGTGAAGTTCGAATTGAAGGAGAACTGGCCGCGGGCGGTCGGGCTCTGGAACGGATCGGTTTGGCGGCGCCGCAGATCGTATCCGAATTTAATGCTGTGGGAGCCGTGGAGATATGTGAAGCCCACCACCTCCTGGAAGAGATTGTTGATGGTAATGATGGGAATGTAGCTCGCGTCGCCCAGCGAGGTGAGGCCGGAGGTGGAGATAATGGAGAGGCCGGAACTGTCGCTATCGATATTCACGCCGTTGAGGCCTAACTGCTGCGAGGCATTCTTGCCGTAATTCTGAGGGAGCGAGTAGACTTCGTAGCGGCTGTAGCCGGCTTTCACCTCCATGACCAGATGCGGGCCGAAAACGTGGGCGCCGTTCAACTGGGCGCTCTGCGCGCGCTGGTGAGCCGTTCCGGAGCGTCCCGTATCGCAGACCGGGCTGATGCCGCCTGGCCCCACCGGGCAGCCCGGCGGGATCACCGTGTTCGTGTTGTTGAAAGAATAGCGGGCAAAAGCCGTATTGGCATCAGAGAACCGGTAATCAACGCGACCGTCGAGCGTATCGTTGTTCTGCTCCTTTAGAGGTTGGTATGTGTAGTTGTTGACCAGCCCTGCGGTCGAGGGCAGCGGATACAGGTTGAGCAGATTCAGCGCGATCGGATTCATGCGGTTGACGGGGATTTGATCATTGGGAAATCGCGTGCGGGTGGATTGGGGAGTAGTACTGAGCGGGTCGAAGATGGCGTTAATTCCAGCGAAGTTCCCTTGACGCTCCGCCTGCGTCGGCACGCTGTCAACGAACGCCTGGCCCTGGCGGAGGCGCAATTCCTCGAAATCGGCGAAGTAGAAGACGCGGTTCTTGCGGATGGGAGCACCGATACTGCCGCCGTATTGGTTCTGATGATACGGCGGTTTGGTGACGGCGAAGAAGTTTCTGGCGTCCATGTGCTGGTTGCGAAAGAACTCGAACAGTGAGCCGTGATATTCGTTAGTTCCTGACTTGGTCACGAAATTGATTACGCCGCCCGAGGTCCTTCCGAACTCGGCGGAGTAGAGGCTGGTCTGCACCTTCATCTCCTGCAAGGCATCCACCGCGGGCTTAACGATTACGGTACCAATGAACCGTTCGTTATCGTCCATGCCGTCGATCGTGAAGTTGTTGAAGCTGGTTGGCTGCGCGTTTACCGATACGGCAGAGGTGAGTCGGCGGTCATCGGGGCGGGTACCGCTGGGCAAGCCGGTGGGCTCCCCTTCAGCAGATCCTGCGGTGAGCTGCGCCAACACAACGAAATTGCGCCCGTTGAGCGGAAGGTCCTGCATTGCGTTCGAATTGATCAGGTTGCTCAATGAGGAACTGTCGGTCTGCAGCGCGGGAGAGCTTGCGGTGACCTCCATGGATTGCTCGAGAGCGCCGACTTCTAGTCGCAAGTCCTGCCGCAGGCGGTCGCCAATCGCGAGGTTCACCTCGGGAACCTCCAAGGTTTTGAAGCCCGGGGCGACGGCCTTGATGCTGTAGCGTCCAACGGGGAGCAGCGGAACGGCGTAATTGCCGGCGTTGTCGCTGGCGGCGGTGTAATCGGCTCCGGTGTCAAGGTTGTGGACGGTGATTCTAACTCCGGGAAGCACGCCACCGGTCACGTCCGTTACGATTCCAAGAACATCGGCGGTGGTCTGTTGGGCCCATGAGCCGGTTCCCATCAGCAGGGGAACGGCCATGAACATTCGGACCAAACGAGAGAGCAAAGGGGAGCAATGCGAACTCGGCATAGCAACATCCTTTCGCGGGGCGAGATAATGTGGAGAAGATTATATACACGCCTTGAAGTCGACGTCAATCGCGTGCCGTACATCGCGTGCCGCACGGATTCCATGGCAAATGGATCGCTGATGACGACGGCGCAGGATGCGTGAAGCCTTTCCTCCCGCAAGGGGAACGGCCTCTTCGGAACTGACGGAAAACGCGCTCTGTGACAAGCAGTGGTGCTGCCAAGTTAACGTATTGTCTCCGACGTTGCTGCCGACCCCAGACGCGAAGCGACAGCGTTCCTCCGAGTGGATCGTCGCCTGCTCGGAGAAGGGCTCGGCGAACGGGATTAGTAACGACAAGTCGGCAGAAGACGAGGGGTTTTTGTTTCGTCTTTCCTTCGCTCCATGCGATACAATTCGTTTTGTGGCTGCTTGGTGTGCCGTGACGGTCTTCGATCCGGACGGCCGGCGGCATAGTCTGGACGTGTTGGCGGACAGCTCTAATGATGTGGCTCACCTTTTCTTTGTTGATGCCAAGACGCACCGTGGTTCCGGCTTGCCGATACCTACAGCCACAACCGCATTTGAAGTCGTAGCGAATGGCCGAATCTACAAGGTGATGGGAGCGACGTTGCGCGACTGGATCCAGAAAGAACGCACCCGAAGGAAAGGCCCCCGAGGATACATGTTTTCAAAACGACCGGAAAATCGATTAACGTTCAAATGTGAGAGCTCCCAAAGCGATAGCTCGGTTCATTGACCCAATGCTACTGCTGCGAACAGAGCGGCTACCGGAGGGCGAGGACTGGCTGGTCAAAATCGATGGTTACAGGGCACTAGTGTCCTGAGTTAGAAATTCGTTGACAAAGTCTTTCGACCTTACCCAAAATCAGATCCGCGTCCGCTGTCCATGTGAACGGTTTGGGATTTTGATTGCGCTGGTCCAGGTAAGCGAGCATGGCTTTCTCCAACTGTCCGACCGCGGTATGGCTTCCGCGCCGGACGCAACGCTCCGTCACCTCGGCGAATAGCCGCTCCACTAGATTTAGCCAACTTCCGCCCGTCGGCGTGAAGTGAGCCTGATAACGGGGGTGACGGTTCAGCCACCCTCGTACCTTGCTCACTTTGTGGGTGCCATAGTTGTCCATGACAAGATGGACGTCGAGCCCGCGGGGAAGATTCGCATCCACATCGTGGAGAAACCGCAGGAATTCCTGGTGGCGGTGGCGGCGATAACAATCGCTGATGGTTACGCCACTGGCCACATCCATGGCGGCAAACAACGAAGTGACTCCGTGCCGTTCGTAATCATGCGATTGCCTCGCCGGCACCCCGGGCGCCAGTGGCAAAATCGGCTGGGTCCGATTCAGCGCTTGTACCTGACTCTTTTCATCGACGCAGAGCACGATCGCTCGATCTGGTGGGTTCAGGTAGAGCCCCACAATATCCCGCACCTTTTCAACGAACTGCGGGTCTTTGGAAAACTTGAAGTTCTCCACCCGGTGCGGCTGCAATCCGAAAGCATGCCAGATGCGCACAACGGCTGTCTGCGACAACCCGGCCTTCTTCGCCATCAGTCGCGTACTCCAGTGGGTGCTATTGGCTGGCATGGACTCTAGAGTCTTGGTGACCACGGCCTCGACCTGTTTATCGGTAATCGACCGCGGAGCGCCGGGCCGCGGTTCATCGAGCAAACCTTCGAGCCGATTGACTCGAAACCGCTCTCGCCATTTACCGACGGTTGCTCCCGTGATTTGCAACTTCCTGGCGACCGTATCATTGCTTAAGCCTTCTTCGCAGCAAAGCACAATGCGAGCGCGCATTGCCATGGCTTGAGCCGTCTTCAGGCGACGAACCAACAGAGTGAGTTTTTCCCTTTCCTCCGATGTCACATTGAGCGGTTTGGTGGGACGTCCGATACCCATACCTCCAGTATGAGGGTACCGCCGCTATTATTCAACGAATTTATGACTCAGCACACTAGCAATTAAGAGTAAAGGCGAGATCCAGCTACTGTGTGTAGCCAGAACTGAATCGTCGTGCCAGATCAATAACTTAGGGTCGGATCGTTAAGTTCCGGATGCCCACGTTAAAAGGTGTTACAACAGTCGTTTCGTGATCGCGTTCATCCTCGCTTTGCTTGCCGCCTGCCGAGTCTTTTTCCGGTCCCGCCAGGATCTCGCTTTGGAGATCCTGGCTCTTCGACAGCAGGTCGCCGTCCTCAAACGAAAACATCCAAAACCCAGGCTGAGAGTGCATGACCGGATCTTCTGGATTTTGCTCCGCCGATTCCGTTCTCAGTGGAAAGACGTGCTGGTCATCGTCAAACCAGACACCGTGGTCGAGTGGCACCGCGCTGGCTTCCGTTGATATTGGCGATGGCGTTCCTGCCGACAACGGGGCAGACCCCGGATCAGCGAGGAGATTCGAAATTTGATCCGTCGTCTCGCGCGGGACAATCCGACCTGGGGAGCACCTAAAATCCACGGTGAACTTCTCATGCTCGGCTTTGAGATCTCGGAACGGACGGTCGCACGTTACCGTCGTGCAATTCGTCGCCGTGGGGATCCCAGCCAGAGCTGGCTGACGTTTCTCCACAACCATCGTGAAGTAATCGTCGCGCGCGATTTCTTTACCGTTCCGACGATCACTTTTCAACTTCTGTACGGTTTGTTTGTCATCGAGCACGGGCGCCGACGAATCTTGCATTTCAATGTGACTGCCCATCCGACTGGCGATTGGGTGATGCAGCAACTCCGTGAAGCGTTTCCGGCGTCTGGCCGATACCGGTACGTCATTCTGGACCATGACTCGAAATTCGATGGCGAGGTAATCGAGTTATTGGAGTCCACAGGCTTGCGGGTCAAACGCACGAGTATTCAGGCACCCTGGCAGAATGGCACGGCTGAGAGGTGGGTAGGGAGCTGTCGGAGGGAAGTGCTCGACCATGTGATTGCGCTGGACGAACGCCACTTGCGTCGCCTCATTCGTGAATATGTGGCCTATCATAACGAGGACCGGCTTCATGATGCCTTGGCAAAAGACACACCGAATCGACGGCACGAATCGACGGCACGTCGAGCGCCGCCCATCAGCGAAAGCAGAAGTTGTCGCCAGTGCACGGTTAGGCGGACTGCATCATCGTTACTCGTGGCGGATCGCCGCGTAAACTCTTGCAATAGCTCGATTCTCCTACCGTTCCAACGGATAGCGATCGCCGAACGCAGACGTGCGCTCTTGAAAGAACAATTCGGCCCAGAACCGCAACTTTACGGAAAGTAGCAGTTAATTTCTGTGATGGTGAACAGGCCGCTGGTCACGCGGCGGGCGTTCGTGGCGGAGATCGATCAGGTCTTCCGCCGGTGGAAACGTAATCTGCTTTTCACGATCGCATTCTGGCTACGCACAGGCGGCGTAACAACGGATTTTATTTTTGCGGACGACAACCATCAGCCACATCACTACGGCTGGTGAGTACAGCGAATTGTTATGGCGACCGTCAGCCTCGGCGTAGGCTTGTTCCAGAAAATCGGTGCTCACGAATTGCTGGAATTGAGCGAGCCCCCCCTTACTGAGCCCCCCCTCGAAGTTAGGAGGGAAAGAGAGTGTTTGTCATGTCCTCAATTCAGGATACCAGCATCTGCTTTTCAATCCAACAACTTTCTGCATTGATGTTGCATTGTCGGCGTCCGACCCAAAAACTATGCGGCATTAGGCTAAAGCCTGCCCCACAGTTTATAACACAGTAATAGTCAGCAAGCGGTAACTAATTCCTTTTTACAGCTTCTCACCGGTTGGAGTATCATTGACGGATCTGCCGGATCGTCGAAGATGATCGAAGCAGGAAGTAAGGATGATTCTTTGAATATTGATTTCGCGCCGCAGGGATTCAAGCGAGTGCAAGGAGTCTACGTTTCTTTTCCCGAATAAATGGCGCGGCAATGAATCGTTACATTAGTATCCGTCTTTCCACGCTGATGCTGATTTGGCTTTGCCTGGCATCTGCGGAGAGCACGGCAGAGCGACTCCAACGTCTGCTGAACAACGCCGTTCTCATTGACACGCATGTCGATACGTCCTGGTACGTAGTCGACGAAAACTACGATCTC
>Ga0126381_100011500_pt1 | contig 10008 bp, 8 predicted proteins | sample PanSoiMetPlot_28_FD_96465 | JGI IMG/M metagenome (GOLD analysis project Ga0126381, IMG submission 96465) | Tropical forest soil microbial communities from Panama - MetaG Plot_28 | ecosystem: Environmental > Terrestrial > Soil > Tropical forest > Bulk soil | place: Panama | collected 2016-02-17 | reverse complement strand
GGAGCAGGGACCGCCGGCCGACGCGTTCCCGGAGCTGCCCGAGGGACCCCTCGACGAGAAGCTCAAGGGCGAGAAGGACACGCTCGGGTTTTACGTGACGGGCCATCCGCTGACGCGCTTCGCCGCCGAGATCGAGCGCTTCACGGACTCGCGGATCGCGGATCTCGGTTCCCGCGTGGATCAGTCGGTGAGGATCGCGGGAGTCCTCGGCAGCCTCAAGAAGCAGAAAATCAAGAAGGGCGTCAACGAAGGCAAGACGATGCTCAAGGCGGTCCTCGAGGACACCAGCGGCAGCGTGCCGGCGGCGGTTTTCGCCAGCCTCTACGAAAAGGTCCAGGGCTGGGTTCGGGACGACCTGCCCGTGCTCGTCAGTGCGGTCGTCCGCGAGTCGGGAGGAGCGCTGGAGCTCACGGTTCAGGACATCTCGCCCCTCGAGGGCATCCGCGAGCGGCGAGCGAGGGAGCTCGCGATCAAGGTCAACCTCGCGCTGGCCGACGAGAGCGTGCTCGCGCGCCTGCAGGAGCGCCTGCGGTCCCATCCCGGAACGACGCCCGTCTCCATCCGGCTGATCCGGCCGGGCGAGTTCGAGGCGACCGTGCGGACGGCCGATTCGATGCGGATCGCTCCCTCGGCGCGTCTGACGAGCGAGATCCAGGCGCTGGCGGGGGAGGGCTCGGTCGAGTACGTCTTCTAGGTCCGACGGCCGGCGCCTCCTCGCGCCCTCGCTCGCGCGCCTGCCGGCCGAGGTCCGCCGGGACCTCGTTGCGGCGCGGCGCGTCGCGAAGGAGAACGGGCGGAGGCTGTTCCTTGCCGGCGGCGCCGTGCGGGATCTCCTGCTCGGCCGGCCGGTGCGCGACGTGGACCTGGTCGTCGAAGGGGATGCGTCGGGCTTCGCTCGCCGCCTGGCGGAGAGGCTCGGGGGGTCGGTCCGGACCCACGCCCGCTTCGCCACGGCGACGATTAACCGAAACGAAGGGCGCCACGTCGACGTCGCTGCGACGCGCCGCGAGCGTTACGCCCGAAGCGGGGTGCTGCCCGACGTCGTGCCGGGCGTTCCGATCGAGGAGGACCTCGGCCGCCGCGACTTCTCGATCAACGGCCTGGCGATCGAGCTCGCGCCGCAGCGCCGCCTCGTCGATCCCCTGGGAGGCCGCGACGACCTGCGCCGCGGGCTCGTTCGCATCCTGCATGCGCATTCCTTCCTCGACGATCCGACGCGGATCCTGCGCGCCGTGCGCTACGCGGCCCGGCTCGGCTTCCGACTCGCGCCGACGACGCGCGACCACCTCGTCTCGGCGCTCGAGGAAAGCGCCCTCGATCGAATCTCGGCGGATCGTCTCCGGCGGGAGCTCCGCTTGATCCTCGAGGAACCCGATCGCGTACGCGCGATCGGGATGATGCGGCGGCTCGGAATCGCGGAGGCCGTCGATCCGCTCCTGTCGCAGCAGGGCGTTTCCCAACGATTCCGCCGTACGGGAGCGAACGCCGACTGGCTCTGTTACCTTCGGGCCTGGATGGGACGCGCGACCGGCCTCGAGATGGACCGCCTGGCCTCGAGGCTCGGCTTATCGCGCGCGGAACGCCGGGCGCTGAGTTCTCCGAGCCGCGGCCCCGCCTCGGTGCGCGGCGCCGACTTGATCGCCGCGGGCATCCCGCCGGGTCCGGCGATCGGCCGGGCTCTCGCGAAGACCCGGGACGCGCTCGATCGCGGCCGGCTCGCCCCCCGCGAGGCGCTCGCGTTCGCGTTGCGTGCCGCGCGCAGCGAGGACGCGTGATCGGCGTCTGGCTTCTGGCCTCGGCCCCGCTCGGGGCGACTCCGACGCCGACGCCGCCAGCGCCCACGGGACCGACGTTCTGCGCCGAATGGATCCGGCAGTCGAGCGAGGGCTACGACCGCCTGACGCTCTTCCGCGACGGCGTCCTCGTCTGGAAGACGCACCACGGCTCGCGGGAAGACATCAAGCGGGAGAAGCTCGACGCGGACGAGACGCGGTACTACTGCGAGACGTTCTTCGCGCAGCCCGATTTCTGGAACCTGCCGGCCGACATGCGCACCGGTCTCGCCGGAGAGTTCGCCGGCGAATCCGCGGTCACGCTCGCGCGGGCGGACGGAAGCCGGAAGTCGATCCGCTTCGACGACCTTTCCACCGGCAGCTTCGCGGCCTCGTCCCTGCGCTCCGGGCTCGACGGCCTCAAGGCCATCTTCCTGTCGCCGCTGTCGCCGGCCTCGCGCTACGGGCCCGACCTCCTCGCTCCGGGCACGCTGCTGCGCCGGTTCGACGGGCGCGTCTTCCGCGTGACGCGCGTGGACAAGGGGCAGGGCTTCGTCGAGGTCGAGGGGGTCGACGAGCCCTACCGGCAGTGGATCAAGATCGACGAGCTGCGCTTCCAGTTCTCGCCTCCCGAGCCCGCGAAGTGAGGGCGCCGGAGGTCCGCGTCCTCGCGGGCCGGTGGAAGGGGCGGCGCCTCGGCGCCGGTCGGAGCGCCCGCCCGACCTCGTCGCGCGCCCGTGCGGCCCTCTTCGACATCCTGGGCGAGACCGTCGTCGAAGCCTCCGTCCTCGACCTCTACGCCGGCAGCGGGGCGGTCGGGATCGAGGCCGTCTCCCGGGGAGCGCGATCGGCTGTGCTCGTGGAACCGGAAGCGGCCGCACTTCATGCGGCGTTGAAGCGCCTCGGTGCGACGCCTGCGGAGCTACGCGTCCTGGCGGAGGAGGCCCGCTCCGCGGCCCGGCGTCTGGCTCGCGAGCGCGGACGCTTCGACCTGGTCTTTGCGGACCCTCCCTACGACGATCCCCTCGACCCGGAGCTCCTGGCCGCGATTCCCGCGCTCCTGACTCCGCAAGGTAAGCTCGTGCTTCAGCAGGACGAAAGGGAACCCGCCCCCGATGTTCCGGGCCTTCACCTGGAACGGCGGCGCGCCTACGGTCGTAACGTGTTCCTTTTCTTCGGGATGCGTTGACGGCGGATCGAGGTGATGTTAGTCTCCGCAATTCTCGAATCGAGACTGCCACCGCGTCCATAAGGAGTCGACTCCATGCTTCAAACCGGCCGGCATTTCTTTACCTCCGAGTCGGTGACCGAAGGGCATCCCGACAAGATCGCCGATCAGATCTCCGACGCCGTCCTCGACGCCGTCCTCCGCGACGATCCCACCGGCCGCGTGGCCTGCGAGACGCTCGTCACGACGGGCCTCGCGTTCATCGCCGGGGAGATCTCGACCAAGACCTACGTGGACCTGCCGTCCATCGTCCGTCAGACGATCAAGGAGATCGGCTACACACGGGCGAAATTCGGCTTCGACTACGAGACGTGCGCGGTCGTGTCCTCGATCGACCCGCAGTCGGCAGACATCGCTCAGGGCGTGGATACCGGCGGCGCGGGCGACCAGGGCATGATGTTCGGCTTCGCCGTCCGCGAGACGGAGGAGCTGATGCCCCTCCCTCTCACCCTCGCTCACAGGCTCGTGCAGCGCCTGTCGGAGGCGCGGCGCAAAGGGGAGCTCGACTTCCTGCGGCCGGACGGCAAGTCCCAGGTGACGGTCGAGTACGACGGGAGTCGCGCGATCCGCGTGGAGACCGTCGTGGTCTCCACCCAGCACGCCGAGGCCATCAAGCACGCGCCGCTGCGGGAAGCGATCATCGAGGAGATCATCCGTCCGGTGATCCCGGCCTCGCTCCTGACCCCGGAGACGAAGTTCCACGTGAACCCGACCGGCCGCTTCGTCATCGGCGGACCTCAGGGCGACACCGGGCTGACGGGCCGCAAGATCATCGTCGACACGTACGGCGGCAGCGCTCCACACGGCGGCGGTGCGTTTTCGGGGAAGGATCCGACGAAGGTGGACCGCTCGGCAGCGTACATGGCGCGCTACATCGCCAAGAACATCGTCGCGGCCGGCATCGCGGACCGCGCCCTGATCCAGCTGGCGTACGCGATCGGCGTGGCCGACCCCGTCTCGGTTCACGTCGAGACCTACGGCACCGGCAAGCTCCCGGAGAGCCGGATCGTCGCGCTCATCCGCGAGCACTTCGCCCTGACGCCCAAGGGCATCATCGAGACCCTCAACCTGCGCCGGCCCATCTACAAGGCGACCGCCGCGTTCGGTCACTTCGGACGCCGGCTGCCCGAGTTCACCTGGGAAAAGACGGACCGCGCGGACGCCCTGGCCAAGGCCGCGGGCGTCGAGGCGGCGGCCGCGGTGGGGGGGAGGTAGCGCCATGGCGACCGCCTCGACCACCGCGCGCCACGACGTCAAGGACCTCGGCCTCGCCTCGCGCGGCAAGACGCGCATCGAGTGGGCGGACGCGAGCATGCCCGTCCTCCGCCTGATCCGGGAGCGCTTCGCGAAGGAAAAACCGCTCCAGGGCGTGCGCCTCTCGGCGTGCCTCCACGTGACGAGCGAGACGGCGAATCTCGCCCGGACGCTCTCGGCCGGCGGAGCCGACCTGGTTCTCTGCGCCTCGAACCCTCTCTCGACCCAGGACGAGGTCGCGGCCTCCCTCGTGGTCGATTACGGCGTCGCCGTGTACGCGATCAAGGGCGAAGACCACGCGACCTACTACGACCACATCCGCGCCGCGCTGGCGCACAGGCCCCACATGACGATGGACGACGGTGCGGACCTCGTCTCGTCGCTGCTCTTCCTCGCGCTCGGCCGCGACGCGGACGTGGATCCCGTGGTCCGGGCCTGGGCGAAGACGCTTTCGGACACGGAGCGCAAGGCGCTCTTCGACGGCATCTTGGGAGGGACCGAGGAGACGACGACCGGCGTGATCCGCCTCAAAGCGATGGAGAAGGCCGGAGTCCTCAAGTTCCCCGTGGTCGCCGTCAACGAGGCGAAGACCAAGCATTTCTTCGACAACCGGTACGGCACGGGTCAGTCCACGTTGGACGGCGTCATTCGCGCGACGAACCTGCTGATCGCCGGCATGAACGTCGTCGTCGCGGGCTACGGTTGGTGCGGCCGCGGCGTCGCGATGCGTGCCCGGGGCCTCGGGGCCCAGGTCATCGTCACCGAGCTCGATCCGACCAAGGCCATCGAGGCGGCGCTCGACGGGTTCCGCGTGATGACCATGGCGGAGGCGGCGCCGATCGGCGACGTGTTCATCACCGTGACGGGAAACAAGGGCGTCCTCCGCGGGGAGCACTTTGCGGCAATGAAGAACGGCGCCGTGATCTGCAACTCCGGCCACTTCAACGTCGAGATCGACATCCCGGCGCTCGAGAAGCTCTCGTCGGCACGCCGCCCGATCCGCGAGTTCGTCGAAGAGTTCCAGATGAAGGACGGGCGCCGCATCCATCTCCTGGCCGACGGGCGGCTGATCAACCTGGCCGCGGCCGAGGGCCATCCCGCGTCGGTCATGGACATGTCCTTCGCGAACCAGGCCCTGGCGGCCGAGTTCATGGTGCAGAAGCACGCGACGCTCGAGAAGAAGGTCCATGCCGTGCCCGAGGAGATCGACCGCGAGATCGCGAGGCTGAAGCTCGCCTCGATGGGGATCGAGATCGACACGCCGACCCCGGAGCAGCAGAAGTACATGAGCTCCTGGGAGGAAGGGACGTAGGGTCTACGACCTCATCCTGAGCAGGAAATAGGCTGCCGCCAGCCCGAACAGCACGTTCGGCGCCCATGCCGCCAGGGCCGGGGGCAGCGCTCCGGCCTCCCCGAGCTTGGTCGCGAACGCGCCGGCCACGAGCGCCAGGATCCCCAGCGAGAGCCCCAGGCCGATGCCAGCGAGGGTGCCGCGTTTCCCGACGCGGAACGCGAAGGGCGTGGCGAGAAGGGCCATGACCGGTAGGAGCGCGGGCTGGGCGATCTTGGACTGCAGGGCCGTTTCCAGGGCCGCGGTCGAGAAGCCCCCGGCGCGGAGGCGGCTCGTCAGGCGCTCGAGCTCCCGGAAGCGCATCTCCTCGGGACGCCGGCGCACGGTGGCGAGTGCTCGCGGCGCGTCGCCCGGAACGACCTCGTCGGCGAAGGCCTGGTAGGGCACGGCCGCCGCCGGCTCGAAGTCGCGAGACCAGCCCTTGCGGAGGTCCCACGCGGAACCGTTCCATGCCGCCGACTGCGCGGCCGTGCGGCCGACGAGCTCGAAGTCGGGGGAGAAGCGGAAGATCGAGACGCCGAAGAGCTGGGTGCTGTCCTTGTTCGTTTCCAGACGGTGCCAGATCTCGCCGCGGTCGGAGAGGTACCAATTGCGCTCTCCCTCGGTCCGGACACCCGTCTCGGGAGGCAGTCCGTAGATCACGTTCTTGTACCGCGCCTGGCGCTGTTCGGCGAAGGGGAGGACGTATTCGCCGACCGTGAAGCAGAGGATGGCCGCGGCCACGGCCGCCCAGAGGAGGGGAACGCCCAGGCGGCCGAGGGAGACGCCGGAGGCTCGGAAGGCCGTGTCCTCGTTGTTCTTCGAAAGGACCCCGAGGCCCGCGAGCGTCGCCAGGAGGACCGCGAACGGGGCGATCTGGAGCCCGATCGAGATCAGGAAGTACCGGTAGTAACCGAGGACTGCGGAGCCGGGCGGATGGTTGCGCGCGACCTTGTCGATCTTGTCCGCGTAGTCGACGACGAGGGAGATCAGGAGCGCGGAGGTGAAGACCAGGGCGAGCGCCGTCAGGAACCGGGCGAGGACATAGCGGTCTACGAGCGAGAGCAGCCGGAAACCGGAGGAGCGGTGCGTGCGGACAGTGGTGCGCGTGCGCCGGCCCGGCGCGAACGCGATCGCCGCGGCTTCGGCGAGCGGCCGGGGGAGAGGCCGGCCGCGACGCTCCGCCGGGTAGAGCATGGCCGTCCCGCCGATGACGAGGAGAGCCAGGTTGGGAAGCCACATAGCCAGAGCCGGGGCGATGCGGCCTTCGACCGCCCAGGTCTCGCCGCTCGAAAGGAGCACGTAATACCCGACGAGGATCCCGAGGGAGATGGCGAACCCGCTTCCGCGGCCTCCTCGACGCAGCGACCGCGCGAGCGGGACCCCGACCAGGGCGAAGGCGAAACAGGCGAACGGAATCGCGAGCTTCTTGTGGAGCTCCGTCAGGGCGAGGCGCCGTCGCGGATCGTTTCGCGGGAGGGACTGCGCCGCGGCCCAGAGCTCCGAGAGGGTTCGCGCCCGGATGCCGCGTTCGATCGTGACCTTGGTCCCGGGATTGTTGACCGCTTCGCCGGCGAGGAGCAGCCGCTGGGAGGCGTTTCGGCTCGTCCGGTATCGCGAAGGGTCGTCCGGGTCGATCTCGTGGACCGTCGAGCCGAAGAGGTCGAGCCAGAGGCGATCTTCCTCGAGCGTCAATACTCCGCGTTTGGCCACGATGACGCGATTCGGGGGCTCCGTCTCGTCGCCGAGCTTGAGGAAGACACCTTCGAACGTCCGGTTGTCGGGAGCGAGCCGGTCGAAGAAGAAGAGGATTCCGGGACGGGGCTCCCGGAAGGTCCTCGGCGCGACGACGTTGACGATCGAGGTGGCCGCGACGCGGGCCATGGACCTCTCGAGCTCGGCGTTCGTGGCCGGAAGGACGAGGTTGTAGATCCCGAAGACCAGCAGCGACAGGACGGCCGCCGCGCCCAACGCGGGCCGGAGCAGGGCTCCGGGACCGAGACCGCAGGCCTGGAGGGCGACGACCTCGGAGTCCGCCGAGAGCCGGCCGACGCCGATCAGGACACCCAGAAGAAACGCCATCGGGAGCGTCAGCACGACGATCCACGGAAGCGACAGCGCCACGAGGCGCGCGACCTCGATGAACGAGGCGCTCCGGCGCACGGCGAAGTCCGCCAGGAAGAGGATCGTCCGGATCAGCAGGACGAACGTGTAAGCGGCGAAACCGAGCAGGAATGGCGGCCAGATTTCGCGAACGACGGACCGCGACACCAGGCGCATCGAAGGCATAGTGCAGAGCGGGGCGGACGAAGTAAAGGCGTGCGGCCCGGGCATCGCTGCACGACCAGCCAGAATCGCTATTTTACATAATATATCTTATCAGACACTGCGAACGGGCTTGAGCTCCCTGATTCGGCCGAGCTGGGCGAACCCCAATTGCCGGTACATCCCTGCAGCGGCCGGCGCGGCCTGGAGGACGGCCGTGGTCGCGCCCGTGTGCGCTGCAACATCCATCAGGCTGCGGCTCAGGATCGCCGACCCGAGGCCCCTCCCACGATGGTCGCGTCGGGTCGAGAGGTTGTAGACCCCGAGGGCGGACCCGGCGACGGCGATCTCCACTGCTGAGACAGGCTCCCCGGCGTGGCGAGCGACGTAGAACCGGAGCGGTGAGTCTACGGCGAGAAGCCGCTCGGCGGCTCGAACGTAGTACGCCTCGACGAGCGGATCCGGAGGCGTCCAGTTCTCCGCGTTGATGCGCGCGAACTCCGAGAGAGCGTTCGCGTCCCGCGCGCGCTCGATCGCGACGCCGGGGACTCCGTGGCTCTCCCGGATGTCGGCAACCCGGCACGCCATCGCAAGCTCCCATTCCTCAGCCACGAGGCCGGCCGACGCGAGTCGCTGCGCCAGGTCCTCGGGCTCGTCCCCCGGCGAGACCCACCACGAGTAGGGGCGACCGGCTGAGGCGAAGTGCGCCCGAACTTCTTCGAGCGCCGATCCGACCCGGTCGCCTGAGAGTCGCGATCCGAGGACGATGTTGAACGTGTCCGTGTCGAGTCCGGAGTCGACCCACGTCAGCTCGCTCGATTCACGGATCGTCGCCCCGTCGACGCCTCGCGACGGGAACGTCGCGTGCCGACGGAAGGTCTCCCTCAGGAGCGCGGCCTCGTCGCGCATGGACGACCGAATGGTCGAGCCGCTACCTCTTCAGCGAGATCTCTCCCGACTCGAGCTGGCGGAGGGCCTGCTTCAGCGCGTCGATGAGCTCGTCGCGCTGAACGCGCGACTTCTGAAACGAGACGTTGATCTTGAACGGGCCGTCCTTCGGCTTGAAGACGAACGTGAACGCCTTCGTCTTCGACTTCCCCGTCGCGTCGGATTTCTTCTGGTGGCGAAGATCGTCGCGCGTCGAACCGGAGGCGACCTGAGCGATCGCTGCTTCCATCTTTTTCTCGTCGCCGAGTCGCGCGATCTCGAGAAGGACGGAGCGTGCGACAATGTCGGCGCGCCGACATTTCTCTCGGAGGCGCTCGGGAATCTGGAGAAGAGACAGCGCCTCGGTGATCGAGACGCGGGATTTCCCGATCGTCGTCGCGATCTGTTGCTGCGTGTAACCGTGTGTCTCGGCGAGCGACGCGTAGCCCATCGCTTCCTCGAATGGATGCAGATCGCGCCGATGAAGGTTCTCGATGAGCGCGATCTCCATGACTTCGTTCTCGGGGACGTCGAGCTCGATGCACGGCACCTCGGCGAGTCCCGCCTCCATCGCCGCGCGGAAGCGCCTCTCCCCCGCGATGATCCGGTAGCGGCCTTCGGCGAGCGGCTGAACGAGGAGCGGTTCGAGAACGCCCTTCGACTCGATCGACATCCGAAGCTCCGAGAGGTCGCCGACGCTACGGCGCGGCTGATCCGGATTCGTCTCGATCTCGTCGATGGGGATATTCCGCCCGATCGCGGCCCCGAATCGTTCGGAGAGTGAGTCCACGAAATGGGCGTCGTGCTTCATGTGGGATTCGGCGGGAAGGCCTCGGCGCTTAGACACGGGAAAGCACCTCCTCGGAGAGGGAGTAGTACTCGGCCGCGCCGCTCGATCGCGGCGCGAAGGTGAAGATCGATTCCTGGTGCGCCGGGCTCTCCTCCAGGCGCACGCTCTTCGAGATCGTCGTCTTGAAGATCTTCTTGCCGAAGACCCCGGCGATCTGCTTGTAGACGTCCTTTCCGAGCACCGTCCGCTTGTCATGCAGGGTGATCACGACCCCGAGGATCTGGAGGTTCGGGTTCGGCCGGGCTTTGATCTTGTCGATGGTCTCGAGGAGGTCGTCGGTCCCCTCGAGGGCGAAGTAGGACGACTGGATCGGGATCAGGACGTGGGTGGAGGCCACCATGGCATTGACGGTGATCATGCCGAGAGTCGGCGGAGTGTCGAT
>Ga0126381_100011499_pt1 | contig 10008 bp, 3 predicted proteins | sample PanSoiMetPlot_28_FD_96465 | JGI IMG/M metagenome (GOLD analysis project Ga0126381, IMG submission 96465) | Tropical forest soil microbial communities from Panama - MetaG Plot_28 | ecosystem: Environmental > Terrestrial > Soil > Tropical forest > Bulk soil | place: Panama | collected 2016-02-17 | reverse complement strand
CCACAGAGACGGGAGAGGGGATAAGCGCGACAGGCTGTGTGGCCACTTTACTTGCCGAATTATTGGGTTCGTAAACAAAACCTGCATAGCTCCCCAAAGCAATATCCGTCGAGCTAAGTGGCGATGCAGACATTGCTACTCCCACCCAAGACAGATATGACTTTGCTGGGTCTGGATAAGTGGACGGTGAACGATCCTCTATAAAATACCCTGCTTGGTTGAATTGAAAGGTTGGCGTGTAATTGAATGCCGAGTTTGTATCTGTGGTTATTAACGCATGTCCGTTTGAAGAACTGCAGGTCGCAGTGAATGAAGTCGGCTCAATGGTCGCTGCTGGCGTACCCGCGCTATCGCCACCCGAACCGCTGATTTCGGGCAGTTGGTATTCTCGCAGATCGCCGAATTGCCAGGATTTGCCGTCACTGCTGCTTGCTGCAAACGTGCCATAACCAACGTAGCTCTGATTGAATCCTGGATCCTGCCTAGGAGCGGGCATCGCACTAAACACAAACCGGATCCGGTCAGTGAACGCAAAGCAAGCAGACTGTTGGACCATTGCGACAGGAGAGGTAGTGTTATCACCAGGGCGCAGGATCGCAGTCCGACTGGGAATTTCGATAGCCAAACCTGCAGAAGCATTATTTACAGATCCAAAATTGTGAAACCCACTCATGCCAGAAAAGCTTCCGTTAACAGCCGAAGTAGAAGCATAGGTAATTGGCTGATAACTGAACGTTTGCTGTGTGTCGTTGAGAGTGAGTGACCAGAGGCCCGGATTTTGAGTTCCGTTATAAGTATTAGCAGTGGTTGGTGGATCAGGCGAAGGCAGCGAAGGGGGCGGTGGGGGCAGGTTTTCGGGTCCGTTGTGCCCGCTGCAGCCGAAAGAGATCGCGCACAATGCAGTCAGTAGGAGCGTAACGCCTCTGAGTGAAATGAGTCTTGGAGTGTTCTCGGCGGAATGCTGTATCGTTCGAATCATTACATTGGCTCCCGGTGTCATCAGAACGAAAGCTTCAAAGCTATTTGCAATGTGCGTGGACGATGCGCGTCCACCGGATGCAGAAAGGAACTGCCTGTCAGACAGTCGACACCGTCACCACCTGCGGCAGAATATTGCACTGCATAACCTCCATAACAGCTCAGAGTGTTTTGTGCTTGATTCCCAAGCGTGGGATCAAAAATACGGAATTGCGTCTGATTGAAGATATTGAATGCTTCTGCTCGAAATTGCAGGTTGGTCGATTCCCAAATAGAAAAATTCTTTAACAAGCCAATGTCCCAATTTGTGCGGCGTGGATTGTTGAGTACATTTCTTCCGGCATTGCCAAATGTCAATCCTCGCGGAGCAGCAAACGCATTTGGGTTCAGCAGCAATGGCCCAACACTTTGTGCGTTCTTACCTCCAACAGGGATATGTCCGTGAGGGTCTCCCAAAAGATCAGGATAAGAACCAGCACCTTGCCCATTCGCGACTCCTGCATTGTCCAGTGCGGAGATGCCGTTAGGACTGCCGTTGTTTACCACCGTGAAGGGTATTCCTGTCTCGAAGGTAGTAATTCCGGAAAGCTCCCATCCACCAAGCATGGTGTTCACGGGCTTTGAATTTCTCCAGCTGTCTGCGTCATACGAGGTCCCGTCGGGCTGGCTCGCCATATTGGTGCCCTCACTGTCCATAAAGTGAAATAGTTTTTCGAAGATCTGCACCATGGGCAGTTGGTATACGTAGCTGATATGCAGAAGATGGCGCTGATCGAAATTGGAACTGGCGCGGTTGGCTTTCAGATCGAAAGAATTGACGAAGGTTGCATCCGATCGATCCGAAGCATCGTCGATCGAATGGCTATACGTATAAGCAACGCCGAGATTTAGTGCGCCCTTGGTCCGCCGCATCGACGCCTGAAATCCGCTGTATGCCGAGTTAGCGATGTTTTCGAGTGAGAAGATTTCTCCAAGTCCCGGCGCGAACTGGCGCAAACTATTCGGATTGAAATTGCTGTCCCCCGAAGTTGCTCCATAACACGCAGCTTGCATGTTCGTATATGCAGAAGAAGAGGAGTCGATTGTCGCTCCTGTTGAAAGCGTATAGCCAGTCGTTGGATTGAAGTTGCAGTCGCCATAGGGCTGACCCAGCGCATATCCTTTTTGGAACAATGGCTGATGCAGCCCGAACGGATTTTCCGATGGATCGAGAGGCCGCAATTGATTAATTTGCCGCTCTGCAGTCAGGTGGGTTCCTTTGCTGCCTACGTAGGCAAATGAAGCCAGCATACTGCTGGGTAATTCACGTTCAACGCTTACGCTCCACTGCTGCACATATGGCCATATTGCGTGAGTAGGTATTGCAGTGACATTAAGTGGATAGGCGACGCTTCGACCGATGGTGTTCCAATTAGTCGGATTCAGTGCAGTCATGTCGAGGACAAGTGGAGAGCTGCCTTCGAGCGAACCTGTATTCGCCTCATCCGCCGTTCCATGCTCAAAGAACACGCCATAGCCAGCGCGCAGAGCGGCCTTTCCATTTCCAAAAACGTCCCAGGCTACGCCGATACGAGGAGACGAATTGAAAAGGTGCCCTGACATGCAACTCGAGGGCACGCCGTTCTTTCCACACTGCACTAAGCCATCCAGAACGCGAGGATCCAGGTTCTCCAATGGGTTATCGGGGTTCAGCGAAATCGGGGCATGACTACTCGGATCAAGCAATTCGCCTGTTAGTGAGTCGACCGCGAGAGCACCGTTCTTGTCGTAGCTGCTCGATACCCAGTTATAGACGTTGTCATTAGCTGTATGAAAAGTTCCGAAAAGGCTTAGCCGCAAGCCTGCATTCACTGTAATGTGCGGCGTGACCTTAAAATCATCCTGTATGTAAGGCTCGACAACTTGGTAACGCTGATGATACCTCCCTTGCCCGCTGTCCTGTTGAAAGCTGAACACCCGTCCTTGGATTTGCGAGGGGTCGAATGGTACTCCGCCCTCGTATCGGGTAAACAGGAAATCTGCAAATGAATTGCCAGTGCTTTGATATTGCTTTGTGTTATTGAAAGTGAGAATGCCCTGGGTATCGCCAATAGCAGCGCCGATTGGGGTGTTGTCCTGATTGCGCTGATAGATCGTCCATTGAACTCCAAATTGTAGATTGTGATGCTGCAAAATTTTTGTGACATTGTCACTGAAACTATAGGTCGGATTGGTATGGCTCCAGGGGATATAACCTGGGTCCACTCCGAAGCCGTTGCCACCATACTCCGCATTGTTCCCAGCGATCACAACTCCTGGAATCTTAGGGATGCCATCCAGCCCTTGGGCGCCATTGTTGAAAATTGGTGACAGCGGGCATTGCGCCGTATTCGGATTACACGGCGCATCGAGTGCAGCAGGGCGCTGAATGCTCACACCCGTGCCGGGAATGTTTGTAAGTCTAATGTGGGAATTTGTATAACTGGCTACAAACTCGTTGAGCCACGTGGGGGTTATCGCAGCGGTCAGCCGCGCTGCCAGGCTGATTCCCGGCCCATAGTACCGCGAATTGATGGTGGGAAAACTGTTCTGCACAAAGGCATACGGCGGAACAGGTGTTGTCTGATCCCACTCATCATGAATGTAGCGAAAGCTGGCCTGTAGTTTGTCGTTTATTGCGTGATCGATGCGGAATAGCTCTTCACGCCAATAGGTTGGCAGCGACACATCAACGTTGTAGCATGACCCGACCTTTGAGTTGCAGCCCGATGTCGCATTTGGGTAAGGGATAACTCCGGTATTCAGTATTGCAACCGCGTTGCCGTTCAGAGGTAGGACTTCCCCATTGCTGCCATACGTGAGCTGGTTGCTGGGAAATGCAAAATTCTGCGCAGTATTGCTCACCGGGCAGTCGGGATATTTACTGCGGTCAACAATCGGGGTTTCACCGTTAGCGGCAAAAGGGCACACATCGCTAAAGTCACCATTTCGTTCCGCAAGAGATGGAACAGCCTGTCTATATGCGGTAGGTGACTTCTCCAGTCGAGCCTCTTCTGAAAAGAAGAAGTGAGTCTTCCCACGTCCGTTGTAAACATGTGGAATGACTATCGGACCGCCGATAGTACCTCCGAAGTCATTGCGGCGATAGAGAGGCGCCCCCTTGGTAACGTCAAAATAGCCTTTCGAATTGAACGCTTCATTTCGCAGAAATTCGTACACCCCGCCATGCAAGTGATCAGTGCCGGATTTCGTCGTGACGATGGTTGTGCCACTTCCGGTGCTGGGATACATTGCACCGTAGTTCGATGTAAGGACCTTAATCTCCTGGATTGCATCGAGACTCGGATAGACAACCAGCGTACTGTGATCCCTGTTTAGACCTGTATTCAGCACATCGGAGCCATCAATGGAAAAACTGTTGTATTCGGTGCGGCCTCCGTTAACGCTATAGGCTACGCTGCCGGCCATCCCTACTTTCGCTTCGTCCTGCTGCGTCTGATTACTCACACCTGCAACCAGATCAATGAATTGCGTAAAGTTGCGCCCATTCAGGCCGATGCTGGTCACTTCTTTACCAGTAACGGTGCCGTTTACCTCAGCGCTTTCAGTTTGCACCTGGGTTACTGGACTGGCTTCGACGTTTACTTGTGCCTGCTCTGTACCGAGCTGCAACTGGACGTTATAGACATAGGCTTGACCAACACCGATTTCAATCGGATTGCTGATGCTCGTGCTGAAGCCAGGTGACTGAATAGTTATCTTGTAATGCCCAGCCGCTAGGTAAGGAATCGAGAACTGCCCATCACCATCGGTTTGCGTGTTGCTTAGGGTCTGGGTATCCAGATTCAGCACTTCGACAGTCGCATTGGTAACGGCGGCTCCCTGCGGATCGGTAATTTGGCCTGTGAAGCGAGCCGTCTGTGCATGCAGAGCAAGACCAACGTTAAGCAAGAGCAAAAACACTATCCATCGATAAGACACAATGCGCATCATTGCGGCCTTTCTTGCTCGTAATAGCTTCTGTCTCTAGATCAAATAATTGACACAGCGATCGAATGAGCTAAAAAACACTTAGGAAAGTCGCCAGTCCAGGAATTGATTTAGTGGCGAAGTATAGGCAGGAACAAGTCACAGAGCAGGTAGCCATTAAAAGTAAGCCATTTCCGAGCAAGCCTCGTTTGAGTAATTCGAAAGTGCTTTTGATTGGGCTGGAATACCGGTATGGCGTCAAGCGAGGTAAGGCACAGCCGCCATCATCCGTCACAAAGAAGAAACATGTCATTGGGTAGTTGAAACGCCCTTGAAGCACGCTCCTATTCTGTACACAATGCGAGCGCACGTCCATGAATGTGAATCAAAATTAACCTTCGTTTTGCGAAGTTTTAATTTACCTAAAGTTGACTCAATATTCACACACGCAGCTGAGCTAAGGAGCATAGTGGGCACGGTCTGAATTGATGCTGGATGGTTTCGGCTCAGACCATAAGCAATTCGTCCGTTACTGCACGCTTATCAATCTTCAGCCAACAATTTTTTGGCTTCTCTTCGAATTGTCTGAGGGCCGTGCAAGATCTATGTTCGCGCAGCCTTCAATACCGCAAGGAAAACCTTGCTCAACAGCTTGTTGACTCTCAAGGAGCTCCACAATGAATCTCTCCAAAAAGCTTGCGGCTGCACTTCCGTGCCTGGTCGCAGCGTCATTGGCAGTCACAATTCCCACGCACGCGCAATCTACATTCCAAGTCAAGGTCCTTACAGCCGGATCCTCGGCTCAGTTCGGTGTGTTTGCTGAGGCTGCTTACAAACTCGCTGAAGCTGATGGAAACGCGAAGCACTATACGGTAAAGAGCGGCCAGTGCCCAAGCCCCGGATGTGCATTTCTTGACGATGCACGCAATAGCAATATCCCGCTTGAACCAGCCAACCTCTGGGTGGTATGGAGCGCAACCACCGGCAATATCTGGGCCTACGCTAGTGTCGACTCAGTTGTCGGCGTACGTAGCTTCATGGCTGTTCCTCGCGCAACACTGGGCCTCGCCTCGGCTGCTTCCCTGCCTCTGAGCGCAACAACGAATCTTGCGGTTTGGGATGATAGCTCAAACGATACCGCTCTGCCTGCCGGTGCTTACGCCGCAATCAGCGGTGCGAAACTTACTGCTGCGAATACTGACGTCCGTCCAGAGGATGCCCTTTACGCAACCACCCGCGATTTGACTGCTGGGCCGCCGAATCCTACCCCAACGAGCTTCGGCTATCTGAACAGCGCCATTTCTTCTGGAACCTGCAAGATCGGCTTCAGCTATCAAAGCGCCATCACCACCACGAATGGTCCAATCGCAACTGCGGTCTCCTTCTCGCTCTCAGGCAACGACCCTTGCAGCCACAAGGCAACAACCCCCTTCATCACCATTCCGGTTGGCGCAGCGCCAATTGTGTTTATTGCTAACAAGTCGAATGCATCCGGGCTTGGCTCATCGGCAGTTACCGGCGTCAATGTCAAGCGCTTCGGAATCAACCATGCCGTTCTCATGTTCACAGGCAGAAACTGCGACGCATCCCAGGTGGGTGGCTCATCCAGCACGCCGATCTTCCCAATCCTGCGCGAGCCTACTTCCGGCACCTACAACACGTTCGACTTCACAAACATCAACCTGTCTGGCTTTCCTCATACACAGGAACAGGGCGTAACCGGAACCAGCGGCAGCTTTAACCCGCTCAACTCAGCTTGCAGCGCAGGTGGCGGTAGCCGTTTGCGCGGTGTCGGTACAGGCGATGTCGTCAAGGGCGTGAACAACACGCAGGACAGCATTGGCTATGTTTTCTTTAGCTATGAAGCATTGCCGCCAAGCTCGTTCCCGAACGTTAAGTATCTTGCCCTCGACGGCGTAGATCCGCTTCATACTTCGTATTTCGATGGCTCACTGCCGACCTGCGGCACCAGCACAAAAATCAACTGCTTCCACGATCGAGGCACCACCTTCCCCAACCTCCGCAATGGCACTTATCGCTCGTGGTCGATCTATCGCGTAGTCACCGACGCGGCTGGCACGGCAAATGCCACAGACTTGGTCAACAAGGCACAGGCAATCGTCGACACGACTCTTGCCGACTTTGTTCCCTTCGCTCCGGTTTGCGGTTCGAGCGCCTCGCAAGACGAGCCCGGATTGAAGGTCTATCGTCAGCACTTTAACCGCGGCGGCATCACCCCCAGCCCAAATGATGGTCCGCTTCCGGCATCTATTACCTGCACCACTGGCGGTATTCGCACCCTTGCTTTCGGTGCGCTCGGTGGTCAGGATCCAACCAACACGAACAACGAAGCGGGCGGCGATGTGGGCGGAGCCATTGTCTACACTCCGACCGGCAGCCCGACCGTTCCTGGGCCAACTGGGACTTTGCAGTAAATTCATCTTCATCCAACAAAAATAAGGCAGACCGGATTTCCGGTCTGCCTTATTTACATGACTAACCTTACTAAGGTCTGGCGAATGTCTCATAGTCTTCTTGCCGTTGTGGCTGTCGGCTCAGTGCTCCTGTTGTCTTTTACGTCCCATGTACAGTCTGGATCGCCTCCGCTTCGTTTAGCGGATTTTTAATTTACCCGATGTTGATGAGCTGTTCACACACATGGGCAAGCTAAGGAGCATAGTTAGTTCGGTCCGAATTGATGCCGGTAGTTCTATGATCGGACAGCACGTAAATCTTCCGTATCTGCACGCCCTGTACGCTTTGCACGCTTAACACTCTTCAGCCAATAGTTTTTGTGGCTTCTCCTAGAATTTGTCTGAGGGCCGTCCGTGCAAGAGTTAAGTTCGCGCAGCCTTCCATCCGCAAGGAAAATCTTGCTCAAAGTTCGCTGACTCTCAAGGAGCTCCCCTATGAATCTCTCCAAGAAGCTTGCGGCTGCATTTCCGTGCCTGTTCGCAGCGTCATTGGCCGTAACTATTCCCGCGCATGCGCAATCTACATTCCAAGTCAAGGTCCTTACAGCCGGATCCTCAGCTCAGTTTGGCGTCTTTGCTGAGGCTGCCTACAAGCTCGCTGAAGCCGACGGCAATGCGAGGCACTACACCGTAAAGAGCGGTTCGTGCCCGTCTCCAGGGTGTGCATTTATCAATGACGCCCGTAACAGCAACATTCCGGATGAACCGGCCAACCTCTGGGTGGTCTGGAGCGGAACCACCGGTAACATCTGGGCCTACGCCAGCGTGGACTCAGTTGTCGGTGTGCGTAGCTTCATGGCTGCTCCTCGCGCTAAACTCGGCCTTGCTTCGGCGGCATCCCTGCCCTTGAGCGCGACTACCAACCTTGCGGTTTGGGATGATAGCTCGCACGATACGGCCCTACCCGCTGGTGCCTACAACGCAATCAATGGGGCAAAGCTTACCGCTGCCAATACCGATATCCGTCCTGAAGACGCCCTTTATGCCACCGACCGTGATCTGACCGCAGGGCCGCCGAATCCTACCCCGACCAGCTTTGGCTACTTAGACAGCAGCATTTCTTCTGGAACCTGCAAAATTGGTTTCAGCTACCAGAGCGCAATCACTACAACCAACGGACCAATTGCAACCGCTGTTTCCTTCGCGCTTTCCGGCCACGATCCTTGCAGCCATACAGCAACGACTCCCTTCGTAACAATCCCGGTCGGTGCTGCGCCGATTGTGTTCATCGTGAACAAGTCGAATGCGTCCGGGCTTGGCTCATCCGCTGTTACAGGCATCAATATCAAGCGTTTCGGGACCAACCATTCTGTTCTTCTGTTCACCGGCAGAAACTGCGATGCATCCCAGGTGGGTGGTTCGGCCAGCGTACCGGTCTTTCCTATCCTGCGTGAACCAACCTCAGGCACCTACAATACCTTTGATTTCACCAACATCAACCTTTCCGGCTTCCCTCATACACAGGAACAGGGCGTAACCGGTACGAGTGGCGGCTTTAACCCGCTCAACCGGGCTTGCAGCGCCGGCGGTGGCAGCCGCCTGCGCGGTATCGGCACAGGCGATGTGGTTAAGGGCGTGAACAACACCCAGGACAGCATTGGCTATGCCTTCTTCAGCTACGAAGCACTGCCCCCAAGCTCGTTCCCGAACATCAAATACCTGGCCGTCGACGGCGTTGATCCGCTTCACTCTTCATACAGTGGCGGCGTGCTGCCAACCTGCGGCACCAGCGCTAAGATCAACTGCTTCCACACTCCCGGCACGACCTTCCCGAACCTCCGCAACGGCACCTATCGTACGTGGTCGATCTATCGCGTAGTCACCGACGCGGCCGGCACAGCAAATGCCACAGTCCTGGTAAACAAAGCTCAGGCAATCGTCGACACAACTCTTGCCGACTTTGTTCCCTTCACCCCAGTCTGCGGTTCCACCCCCTCAAACGACGAGCCCGGATTGAAAGTCTATCGTCAGCACTTTAACCGTGGCGGCATCACCCCGAGCCCGAATGATGGTCCACTTCCGGCGTCTGTCACCTGCACAACCGGTGGCATTCGCACCCTGGCCTTCGGCGCGCTCGGCGGCAAGGATCCAAGCAACGTAAATAATGAAGCTGGTGGAGACGTGGGCGGAGCCATTGTCTACACTCCGACTGGCAGCCCACACGTTCCGGGACCGACGGGGACTTTGCAGTAAATTCATCTTCATCCATTAAACATAAGGCAGACCGGAAATCCGGTCTGCCTTATTTACATGACTAACCTTACTGAGGTCTGGCGAATGTCTCGTAGTCTTCTTGCTGTGGCTGTCGGCTCTGTGCTCTCTGTTGCCTGTACGTCCTATGCACAGTCTGGATCGCCCCCGCTTCAACCAACAATTTCTGCTCCCGAAATAGTGAACGAATCCACTGAGAAGACTCCACCTATAGTGGAACGGCTCGACATACTTACCTTGGACGGTTCTCATCTAACCGCTCTCCCTCCTCTTATAGGTGAAAGAGACGAGTCTCCGGAATTTACGAGAGAGTTCCTGCGGGTAGAGTGGCGCACCGGCGATCCGATCGATCTGTACATCATCAAGCCTGCAAACGTACAGAAACCGCCTGTGGCGT
>Ga0126381_100011498_pt1 | contig 10009 bp, 4 predicted proteins | sample PanSoiMetPlot_28_FD_96465 | JGI IMG/M metagenome (GOLD analysis project Ga0126381, IMG submission 96465) | Tropical forest soil microbial communities from Panama - MetaG Plot_28 | ecosystem: Environmental > Terrestrial > Soil > Tropical forest > Bulk soil | place: Panama | collected 2016-02-17 | reverse complement strand
CCGGACGGCAAGGCGTCTTATCCACCCTCGGATACAAAGATCACTTGCATGAGATGCCGGAGATTCGACACTCCCACGATGTAGAAAGCTTTCTCGTCGCGAACTTCAAGAAACAGTTGGAGGGAATGGGCGGGCGGTGGCTCGAAGTTGCTGATGCCGCTGCCGCGCAGGCAAAGGTGACAGAGCTGTTTCCGACGGCCAAGGTTGTCTGCTCGGCTGTGCCGGAGGTGGCGGGCAATCGCCGCGTCGAAACCGTCAGCGATCCGCACGCCCTGAACGACGTTGATGTCGGGGTGGTTCGCAGTCGTTTGGCGGTGTCGGAGGCTGGCGCTGTGTGGCTGACGGAGAACGAGCTAGGCGTTAATGCGCTTGGTGTTCTTTCCCAACATCTGGTTGTGCTGCTCGATCCAGCAGCGATCGTGGAAACGATGCACGATGCCTATGCGAGCCTGAATCTCACGGCCAGTCCCTATGGCGTCTTCATGGCGGGACCTTCGGCCACCGGGGACATCGAAGGCGTAATCATCCACGGTGCGCAAGGCGCACGAAGTCTCACGGTTTTGCTGCTGGGATCCAGCTCCGAAAAGATAAAAGGCTGACAGCCTAAGGGCTCTGATCTCGAACCTCAACTCGATCATTACGGAGGCACGATATGGCACAGACTGTGGCCGATTTGATGTGGAGCATGCTAGAGAAAGCAGGCGTGAAACGCTGCTACGGCATCATTGGAGATGCGTTGAATCCCGTAATCGACGCGCTTCGCCGCAACGGAAACATCGATTTCGTGCATGTGCGACACGAGGAATACGGCACTTTTGCTGCGGTTGCCGACGCCTATATGACCGGCAAGCCGGCCGTGGTCTGCGGGACAGCAGGCGCTGGTACGGCACATCTGTTTAGCGGCTTGGCGGACGCTCGCAAAGAAGGCGCTCCCGTAATCGCCATTGCCGGTGATGTCGAAACCGGCATCATGGATACCGACGCTTTCGAAGAGATGAATCCTTACAAGCTCTTCGACGCAGCTGCCCTTTACATCGGACGCATTGTTGACCCCGAACAGGCCCGTGCCGTCATCGGAACTGCAATCCTGACCGCTGTAATCGAAAATGGGCCGACGGTGATTTCGATACCCGGCAATGTCGCCGCCGCCGATGCTCCCGACAGTATTGACGATGTTGCTATACCTGTTTTGCCGGTGCTTCGGCCGGCCGATAGCGATTTGGACAAGCTTGCTGGCATGATTGCCGACGCTAAGACGGTTGCTATTCTCGGCGGCGATGGATGCCGGGATGCGCGCAACGAGGTTCTCGCCTTGGCCGACAAGCTAAAAGCGCCGATCGGATTCTCTTTCCGCGGCAAGCAGTGGCTGGAGCACGACAACCCGTTCGCGGTGGGGATGACTGGGCTTCTCGGCTATGGCGGTGCCTACGGCGCCATCAACAATGCCGAGCTCTTGTTGCTCCTGGGCACCGACTTTCCCTTCACGGAATTCCTGCCACGGGACGGCGTCAAGAAGGTGCAAATCGATCGCAGGGCGAAGCATATCGGACGTCGCACAAAGGTAGACCTAGCGCTCGTAGGCGATGTAAGAGCAACACTGGCAGAGTTGCTGCCTAAGGTGAACTCACGGAACGACACCAGTTTTCTTAACGAACATCTTGCCGAGACACGCGACTTCTATGACCTGCTGAATCATTATGTCGACAAAGGTCCGGGCATCAAACCGATTCGGCCGGAATTCCTTGCGGCGACGCTCTGCAGGCTGGCTTCGCAGGAAGCCATGTTTTTTGCTGACACCGGCACGCCTTGCATGTGGCTGGCGCGGCACATCCGGGGCGGAACAGACCGCAGGCTGTTCGGTTCGTTCTCGTGGGGATCGATGGCGAATGCTGCGCCTAATGCCTTCGGTGCACAGTTGGCGTACCCCGGACGGCAGACCATCGCTCTCTGCGGCGACGGCGGATTCACCATGCTCGGGCTCGGCGATTTACTCACTCAGGTGCAGCGCAAGACGAAGGTCTTGCACATCATCTTCAATAACGAATCGCTCAACTTCGTCGGTATTGAACAGCAGGAGGCCGGTCTGGTCCCCTTTGGCGTCGATTTCAAGAACCCAAATCTGGCGAAGGTAGCCGAAGCCATGGGCGCCAAAGGCATTCGTCTGGAGGAACCTGGCGATGTGAAGGAAACGCTCGCCGAGGCTCTTGCGTACAGCGATGGACCGGTGGTTGTAGATGCAGTTGTCGACCGCTTTGCGCTTTCGCTGCCATCGCATGTGCCACTGCATACTGCCAAGGGGTACACCCTGAGCATGGCCAAGCAGGTTCTCTCCGGCCGCATGGACACGGTGATCAAGACGATCGAACGTAACGTGCATCTCGTATGAGTACAGGAAATCCGCTCATCGAGATTGATCGCCGAACTGGTCCTGCCGCGACAGACAGGCGATATTGACAAGACAAGATGGAAGACGCACTTGGCATCTCGTCGGACAGTTGAACCTCGCGCGTGTGCGTGGAAACTTTCCTTAAGCTATTTGTAATTCGCTATTTCTTCGTCCATTCTACTGTAGACGATTTTGTGATGGTCTCGCCTCCAAAGATCACCAGATTTTGCTAGGTTTCAACAGGGCGACGGTAAGCTACACATCACAAATCACTTCGAATTTCTCAACTTCACCAGATTTCACCAAGTACTAGAATCTGGTTCGGGACCAGGTTTTCGGAGCCGCATAAACACTGCACTTCTTCTTTCACAACCGACGCAAGACCGTCTACAAAATCGACTACAGCACTGTAACGGAAAAACCAGGTGCCCAACCCATCGCAAGCCATTGAATTGCAAAGGATGGAGAGCGCGACATTAGAGCGTCGAAACGACGTTGAATCGCACAAGGACGTTGAGTTCAAAGCGAAGACGGCCGATCCGATGTGATGAAAAACCCAGATGCTCTAGTGCGGGGATATCGGACGCTGCTACGACTGCATCGCCGCTGCCGAGCAAGCGCTGAAGATCAAGCCCGATTACGCCGAGGCGTACTACAACATCGCGGCAGGTTATCAGTCGCTGGAAAAGTGGGCTGAGGCGATCCGCGCATCAGCAGGCGCTAAAGATCAATTCAAATCTGGAGATCGCGCGCAATAATCTGGCGTACGCCGTGCGGCAGACGCAGCTTGCGCCTACCACCGGGAGTCATCAATAGGCGATAAGTTGAGGAACCCACCCAAGCAAAGGTGGCTTGGGTGGGCGCCGGAACTACGACCGTATAGACGAACTACTGTCCAAACACTGTGGCGCAAACCACACCGTAATGCACGGTGTGCGAAATTGTGTCAAGGTTCGAGACTGTGCATTGCCAAGTGTGGGTCGGATCGCTGGTGTTGGGACCGCTGTATCCTACAGAGGGCAATGCTAGAACAATAGATTCTCCATAGAATCCGCAACTTCCCGAAACGAGGTGACTGCCAGCAGAGCAGGTACTGGTGAAGGTCTGGAACGTGGTAGCCACGTTTATTGTACCTGTGTGGTCTACATAACTGATGCCGAGCGGCGCAGCCTGTTCCCCGGAAGTTCCCAACTGGCCGTTAGAATCGACAAAAACGGGGCGCCCATTGTTTGTCGTCTGACCAAATATGCCGACGATAAACGTTTGGTCTTGTTGTCCCGTTTGAAATCCCTGCGTACCTATGCGAAGGGTATTGCTTTCTGTGCAGGGAGAGGTACAGCCTGCATTGCCGATATAGATGTTGCTATTGCCGGTTGTGTTATTGGAACCAGCCCCATAGCCTACAAAGGTGTTCGACGGTCCGGACAAGTGCGCGCCGGCTCCTATTCCAACCAAGGTGTTCGCGTTGGCACCGGAAAGGATTGAATTTCCTCCAATCTGGTAGCCTGTGGTGGTGTTGAAGTTTCCCGTGAAGGTGTTACTGGTGTTTGTCAAACTCACTGTATTGCTGTATGTTCCGGAGAGTTCGGAACTCGGCAGGTTTCCAGTGAGCTCCGTAAACGTCAGCGTACTGCCTGTCGTGCCCAGCTTGCCCGTCGAATCAATAAATACCGGCGTGCCGCCGCTCGTCGGCTGCCCGTTGATGCCAGCGATGTAGGTGGCCGTTTGGGTTCCCTGACCCTGATCCACATCGGTTCCGACGCGAATGGTATTGCTCTCTGGGCAGGGAGGTAACGCACAATTCGGTCCAGAGCTTAGATAGATGTTTGAGCTGCCAAATAGGTTATACAATCCCGCGGCGTATCCAAGCATCAGGTTGTACGATCCCGTGCTAAGCAGAAAGCCGCTGCCGGCTCCCAGGTAGCTGTTGCCGGTACCGGTGGTATTTGAATTTCCTGCTTGGTACCCAACGAATGCATTGTATTGGCCGTGTCCCGGTACATTGCTCGCCCCCGCACCCGCGCCAACAAACAGGTCATTGTCGGCTGCGTTCCCCTGAGAGAGAACCGCTGTGCCGCCAATGTCGTAGCTAGTGCTGACATTGTCCATAGAGGGAGTGCCACCAAGCGTTCCCAATTTCCCTGTCGAGTCAATGTAGACCGGCACTCCGGCGTTCGTGCTCTCTCCGTTGATGCCTGCAAAGTATGCGGCCGTCTGGATACCCGGGTTGCCAATTCGGATGGTGTTGCTCGTGTCATCAACTCCGGCCGCTCCGACATAAATGTTGTAACTCCCGTTTTGAAGACTGGTCCCGGCGTTAGAGCCGAGGAGCAGGTTGCCATCTCCAGAATTGCTGTTGGATCCGGCAAGTTTGCCGATGGCGACATTGTCGCTCCCAGGGCCATTGGGTTGGCCGGCGAGTTGGCCGATGTAGATATTGTTGTTCCCGGTCAGGTTGCCCTGGCCGGCGAAAGCGCCAGTGAAGACGTTTCCGGCTCCGGTCGTGTTGTCCTGGCCGGCGTGAGCGCCGGTGAAAACGTTGAATTTGCCCTGTCCCGCCACATTACTCGCCCCGGCGGAAGCGCCAACAAACGCGTTACCGTCGGCAGTGCTTCCGATCGAAAGAATCGTGGTTGCACCCATCTGGTATCCCGTTGCCGAATTCACAGCGTTGCCTGCAAGCGTGCCGCCGACCGTGCCGTTGCCATCGATATTGAAACTGGCGGAAGTCTGCGTAGCGGTTCCATTCTGGACATAGTAGGGCGAACCTGGTCCCATTGTTCCCGGAGGGCCCTGCGGTCCAGTGGGTCCGGTTGGTCCCGTGGGGCCAGGAAGGCCCTGTGGGCCCGTTGCACCAGTTGCGCCTGCCGCACCTGCCTGCGCCAGCAGCGTCCAGTTCGGGTTCTGGTCGGGCGAGTTGCTATTCGCCGGACTCGCTACTGTGGCCTCATAGGTGGAACCGTTGTAGGTCACAACATCATCCGGGTAGTAGTTTTGGCCTTGAACCCAGGGTCCTGTGAGATTGAACCCGGCGGTTATCGGACTCCACGCCGAAGGATTTTGGTTCGGAGGAGGATTGTTCGGTCCATTGCTTGCGGTGGTTGCGACGTAGGTCGAACCGCTATAGGTCACCACGTCGTAAGGGTTGTACTGTGTGTTGTTGTTGAACGCTCTGAGATAGCTGAAGCCTTGGCCATTGAGACCATTAGAGCCAGGTAGTCCTGTCGGCCCAGTAGGACCTGTGGGACCGGCGGGTCCCGCGGGCCCAGGCGCACCGTTCGAACCCGCGGGTCCGGTCGGTCCAGTCGCGCCAACGGCCGCCATCAACGTCCACGATCCGGGATTCTGATCGGGCTCCTGATTCTGATTGGCAACTGTCGCAACGTAAGTGGATCCACCATAAGTTGCGACGTCATAGGCATGGTACTGCGTTCCCGCGCTCCAAGCCTCTGTGAAATTGAAACCCTGTCCAGCAGTACCGGTGGGACCCGTCGCGCCAGTCGGACCTTGTGGGCCCATCGCTCCAACAGCTCCCGTCGGTCCTTGTGGGCCTTGCGGACCCTGCGTCCCTTGTGGGCCTTGTGCGCCTGTCTGGCCAGTTGAGCCTTGCGGGCCTTGAGCGCCCGTTGCTCCGGTGGGGCCGGCCGGACCCTGTGCTCCCTGCGGCCCTGTGGCACCCGTCGGACCTATCGCGCCAGCGGGACCGGTTGGTCCCTGCGGTCCCATAGGACCGGCTGGACCTTGAGCTCCTGCCGGTCCGTTCAATGCGATCTCTAATTCCGGATGATGGCTGGTCATCTGGCTCTCTTTGCTGTCAAAGGCAAAAGCGCCACCCGATGTGGTTAACGCCAGCGCCAAACCGTTGTTGGTGATCGTCCCGTTCAACCAGCCCTGCACCAGCGCCGTGATGTCGATCACCAGAAACTGGTTCATGCTTGCCGAGGTAATACTAACTGGGTGACCACCGGTCGCCGAGGTGCCGAGTGGCGGAGCGTTGCTGTAGGTCAGCGTTGACTCATTCCATGTGCCAGTGACTTGATACACATCGAAGCTACCGTTGGTGGTGACGTTGTCCACAAACAGTCGCAGCGTGGCTTTATTCACGGTTACGCTGGAAGGAACGGTGGCCAGGCTGAACTTGATATAGCTGGTGGCTCCCTGCTGGACCACGACTGCCTGTTGTGCGCCGTAATTGTGGCTTGGGCTCTGGTTGTTGGTGAAGCTATCGCCGACCGGAGGAGCCGATTGCGCGAAGACGAGAGTTGACGCGGTGCAGAGAACAACGACCAGCAAAACGCTCGAGCGAAGTCGCATGTTGGACACCTTGCGAAAGATTTATGAAGCCGAATCAATTCTGCGAGGCTTGCAGACCAAATCTATTAGTGCCATCAGCTCTGGTGCTCCAGCGCATATCCAGATCAGCCCTTATGATTACCTGAGAAGCGACCATGACATGCTTGAACGGTCCGGTCGTTGTGACGGCGCAACTCTGAACTGGCTTTAGGACAACCTTTCGTTCCAGCAGCTCTTTAGTGCCGGCACTATTGGCATTCAACAGCGCAGTGCGCAGCGACATCCCGGCAACTCCTCCAGATAATCAAAATGGGTCTGAGATGGCCCTCAGCCTTGGCACAGCATTTTGCGGGTTTCTGTCGCGATGTCAACAAACCTGGCATAAACTGAACATCATCTAAAGTTCACCAGCTATCCTGCTGAATCCACGCCGCTTACGCGACAGCTCTTGTTTCGCAATTCTCTCCTTGCTAGACTTGGGCACTTTTCTTCGAGGCTAAATAGAGACGTGCTGACGCAAGAAGTTCAGCAGACTGTTCAGTTCGGCCCCTACGAAGCCGACTTTCATCGCGGCGAGCTGCGGAAGTTTGGAACCCGACTGAAGATCCAGGGTAAGCCGCTGGCGCTGCTCAAGCTTCTGGTCCAGCGCCCCGGGAAGACGGTGCTGCGTCAGGAGATTCGTGACGCGCTGTGGCCGAGCGACGTCTTCCTCGACTTCGACAAAAGCCTTGCGACAGCGGTGAACAAGCTCAGGCAAGCGCTTTCGGACACGGCGGAGGCCCCCCAGTACATTGAGACGGTGCCCCGTCTCGGATACCGGTTCATCGCTAAAGTCGAAGTGGCACCCGGCGCATCGGATGCGATGCCAGCGGCTTGTGCCGCTACCCGCCCGACTTCCCATTTCTCAGTATTGCGTCCACGACGCCAGATAGCCTGGATCGTGCCAATTACCGTTGTGGTTTGCGCAATCTTGATCCTGGCGCTTGTCGCAGCTTACTCCGAACGCCAACGCGGCAACGGAGGGCGCGATCTAACGGAAAGAAATACAGTGGTGATTGCCGATTTTGAAAACCGAACGGGGGATTCCGTTTTTGATGGCGCATTGAAGCAGGCGCTGAGTGTGGAACTGGGGCAATCGCCTTTTCTTACCGTCCTGTCGGACCGAAATGCCGGCGATACCTTGCGACTCATGGGTCGGCCATCGAACGAGCGCCTGACGCTCGATGTTGCGCGAGAGCTTTGTCTGCGCACCGGCAGCAAGGCGGTCCTGGGCGGGACCATCACCAGTTTAGGCAGCCACTACGTGATTGATTTGAATGCGATCGCCTGTAGTACCAGCGATCTTCTGGTTCAGGAACAAAGCGAGGCGACTAGCAAGGAAAATGTACTGCGAGCTCTGAATCAAATCTCTTCACGCCTGCGTACCAAGCTTGGGGAATCGCTGCCTTCGGTGCAGAAATTTGATGTTCCGGTTGAGGCTACGACGGCCTCACTCGATGCGCTTAAGAATTACAGTCTAGGTCTCGCCATGGAGCGCCAAGAGGGAGAAGCTGCCAGCCTGCCCTTCTTTAAGCGGGCGATCGACCTTGACCCAGATTTTGCTCTCGCGTATGCGGCTCTGTCGATGAGATATGCGAACCTCAATCAGCCATCCCTGGCATTGGAATATGCCACCAAAGCTTATGAATTGCGGGACCGAGTCAGCGAGCGCGAGAAGCTACGAATCACGGTCAATTACTTTTCAGCCTTGGGAGAGATCGATAAGGTAGATCAGACTTACGAGCTCTGGATAGGCAACTATCCACGTGATCCCGTGCCTTACAACAACCTTGGTGAAAACTATGTGGATCTTGGCGAATACGAGAAAGCCGCGCAGGCACTTCAGCAGGCGCTGCGCTACGCGCCCGATAACGTCATCATCTATGGAAATCTGGGCCTGACGTTCCTGTACCTGAACCGATTGGATGATGCCAAGACCACGTTCGATCAGGCTTTCGCACATAAACTTGACGGCGGTGGGCTGCGTGGGAATATCTACTCCTATGCGTTCTTGCGTGGAGATACCGCCTTGATGGAGCAGCAGCTTGCCTGGGTGGCAGGCAAGCCGGGAGAAGAAGATCCGTTGCTTTCGGGACAATCTGATACTGAGGCTTTCTACGGGCGCATGCAACGGGCGCGGTCGTTTTCGCGTCGAGCAGTAGATTCTGCGATTCGAGCCGATTCCAAAGAAACTGCTGCTTTGTGGCAGGTCAATGCTGCACTGCGGGAAGCGGAATTGGGCAATCCTGGTTTAGCGAAGCAAGGAGTAGACGCGGCGTTGGCACTGTCAGAAGGCCGGGATGTAAAAGTTTTGGCCGCCTTCACATTGGCTCGAGCCGGCGATGTTATCGGAGCTAAGAAGCTGACGAAGCAGTTGGAGGAGAGCTATCCATCCAACACGATGCTGCAGCTCTATTGGCTGCCCAGTATCAAGGCGGCTTTGGATCTTAATAAGGGTAATTGGTTGCAAGCGCTCGCCGAGCTGGAGGCCACCACCCCTTATGAACTGGCCACTCCTCCACCCTTGCAGGTTGGAACCCTATACCCTGCCGATTTGCGCGGCCAAGCCTATCTACTGGGTCGCAACGGACCTGCGGCAATCCTTGCATTCCAGAAAGTGCTGAATCACAGGAGTATCGTGCAGAACTTCCTTACGGGAGCGGTCGTGCATCTTCAAATCGCCCGCGCGTATGCGATAGCAGGTGACACGGCAAAGTCACGAATCGAATACGCAAACTTCCTCAGCTTATGGAAAGATGCCGATGCGGATATTCTGATCTACAGAGAAGCCACAGCGGAATACGCGAAGCTGCAGTAGGCGGCTGTGTTTCCTCGCCAGCGGGAGAACGCGAAGCACGATCCGGTGTCCTCCTATGCTGATCAACAATGCCGAGACGCGTTGACATCGATTAAATCTCTGAACTTTCGCCATTTTTTCGCGTTCTGAAGTGTAGACGATATTGTGACGGTCGTGCCTCCAAACTTCACCATTTTTCAATAGAAATCAACAAGGCGACCACAACTATCGCAACAGCAATCACTTAGAATTACTCACTTTCACCAGATTTCACCAAGATGCGAAATCTGGTTCGGGACCGGGTTCTCGGCCCTAAGATGCTGTGGTCGAGTCACTTAGGAGCATCCAATCACCTGGTGTCTTGTTTGAAACTTGGTGAAACTTGTTGATTCTATTGCACTCGCCTCCTTGATTGACACCACGGAAGTGCCCCAGATCTCCTGAGTTCCCGAGGGGGGTCTTGACTGACCTGCAAAAACGCGTAGGACGAACCT
>Ga0126381_100011497_pt1 | contig 10009 bp, 9 predicted proteins | sample PanSoiMetPlot_28_FD_96465 | JGI IMG/M metagenome (GOLD analysis project Ga0126381, IMG submission 96465) | Tropical forest soil microbial communities from Panama - MetaG Plot_28 | ecosystem: Environmental > Terrestrial > Soil > Tropical forest > Bulk soil | place: Panama | collected 2016-02-17 | reverse complement strand
GCGCGGCGGAATTCAGTTCGCGATTGAAGACCACTTGCGTGATCCCCGTGCGGTCGCGTAGGTCGATAAAAATGATGCTGCCGAGGTCCCGACGGCGGTTTACCCAACCCATCAGCACGGCCTTTTTCCCGGCATCGGATGCACGGAGAGCGCCGCACATCTGCGTGCGTTTTAAATCACCTAAAAAGTCGAGCAAGGTTTGCCTTTCGAGGAAATCAGCCTCGACCATCACGCGTCAGCTGGCAGCAAGATCGCCGATCAGGCTTCTGGTGACCGACGCTGAGTTGAAGATGGCTGGGACCGAACTCGAAATTATAAACGGCGGCCTTCTGGCCAGGTCAATTTCCCAGGAGTGCTGTGCCTTGTCCCGCAATGTTATTTCCGAGGTTGGTCTCCCGGTCGGGCTCCCGGCCAGAGCACGCGGATCTTTCTAGAAAGATCGTTGGAGCGACTCAAAAGCATCATAGGCGGGCTTTTCGCGTCCCGAGTTGGTCAGAAGTCCGTCGGAGTTTAAGTCGGGCCCGAATGCCGCCAGGTTAACGTCGTGGAGCAACGCCCAAATAAGTACGTGGACCTTTCTGTGGTTCAGCAACCCCGGAAGTCGTCGAATGAACGCCACCTGCTGCTGCTCACTTCCCCCGCCGGAACTGGGCCAGCCGATCTCAGTAAAAAAACCTGGTCAGTTAGTTTCACATGTTTATAGAGGGAGGAGTAATAGTCAGGAGGTAGTTCGGCCGGAATCTTGTAAAAAGCTGCCGGATAGCTGGTCAGTGCCACAACGTCCACTCCAGCCGGAAGATGTCAAACAGCTTGCTGTGCTCTTCAATTTTGGCGGGTTCCTTCTGGTCCGAGACTCGCGCCCAATCCCACTGAAAGGAGACGAACACCTTGGTCTCGGGGCGAGATTCGTTTCACTTCGTGATAGGCATCCTTGTATAGGCGCGCAAAGAGCAGGAATTCGGAAGTCCGCCCGAGAGCCAACAAGTTGATCTCGGTGGCTAGGCACAAGGAGGCCGGCCTCAGGTTGGCCAACTGGCGTGCCGTTTTCTTGAATGCCTCTTGAATGAGCGGATTTCGAAACCTAATGTTCTTCCCTGCTCTCTCGCGCACCTCTGCGGGAAGGTCGAGTTCCTTGCGCCGCTGATCCAAGCTCGTCGGGCTGAGGGAGACAATCATAGCCATTCCGGCATTCTGGGATCTTTCCAACATAAACCGCACCAGCTTGAGATCGAGTTCAGGCCACTGAGCCGTGAAGGTTGTGTAACTTCCGACTTTGGCCGCCAGAGAGAATGCGTCATCGAGGTCGGCCGGGCTCGAGCGGGGAGAGTTGCGCGGATCACGGCAACTCCCAGCTGGGTAGAGGTTGCATGCTCCGGCTTCAGGGAGGCGAAAAAGCTCGTGGTCAGCGATGGGTGCTGATTCGACGCGGTTCGGAATTGCAGAGCCGAAAGAAGGGCAAAGGTCGAAGCTGCTAGGACCAGGACAGCGCCCCGTCTCCCCTCCGAGAACCTCTTCAACCGCGCTCTTTCTCCCAAACCGTCCGATCGCGCCACTACTTTCACGAAGTCTTTTTGTCCTGGCAAAGCTCGGGAACAACTGATTCGGCTGAAGAAAATCGGCAGCCTGTCCGTCATCTCTTTGTGGCTTTGCCTTCCATGACCGTGGTCCAAGTATTGCCGTCGGGCGACATCTCGAACTTCAGCGTGTAGGAGGTCGGCGAAAGAATTTTCATGGTATAGCGGCCTTTCATATTCATTCCGCCGTAGTGCTCGTCGCTCAGCCAAGTCCAGGTGGAGCCGTCCACGGTGCCAGTGGAATCTTCCGCCTGTCCCATGCTACTGAACGACTTATAGGTATAGACCTTCTTATCCGCATCGAATCCCATGACCGCCAGCTCTTTGCCTTTAGCTACCGGACTGAGGTCCATGTCGGTGTGCTCGACCAGAAAGAAATTACCCTCCATCCACTCGCCATGTGAGGTAGCGGTCCATTTGGTTGGCGGTGTGCCGGGGGGTCCCAGGATCATGGTGCCCTCAGAACTCCACTCTCCGGTAAACATCTCCAGCTTTTTGAGTTCCGGAGCCGGCGCGGGCAGCCCTTGCTGGGCAAGCAGCGTGGTTGGAAGTAAAAACGGGACGAGCACGAGTGCTCGAAAAACAAAACCTCTCATCTGGTTTTCTCCTCACGGACAGATTCCCCACGGCCTTACATTGGCGAAATTCCCGGCTCGTCTATTCCGGCCAGGTGAACTGTACATCCGGGGCGCTGATCGCATCGAAGGACACGCTTAGCGCTGGATCTCGGGCACCAATCGGTCACGAGCGACCGCTCTCTGCTCTCCCGTCGCTAGGTTCTTTAGCGCGAACACACCCGTGCTGAGCTCATTCTCGCCGGCGATCAAGGCGTATTTCGCGCCCATTTTGCTGGCCAGTTCGAGGGACTTCTTTAGGCGGAAGGATTCTTCTCCCAGCTCGACGATAAGGTTCTGCCGGCGCAATTCACGGGCTAAACGGGCGGCCTCCTGATTCATTCCCGGACCGAGCGGGGCAAGATAAACGTCGGGCTTGCGGACCGCAGCCTCTGCCGAGTCGCCGAGCGACATCACCAGTCGATCCTCGCCGATGGCAAAGCCAATGCCGGGAGCTTGCGGACCCCCTAGCGATTCCGAAAGACCGTCGTAACGTCCCCCGCCCAGGATGGCATTCTGCGCCCCTAGCGCTCCATGAGTAAACTCAAAGGCGGTGCGCGTGTAGTAGTCGAGCCCGCGAACCAGACGGTCGTTGAGAGTGTAGGGCACGCGGACGGAATTCAGAATTCTCTGCACCTCGTCGAAATGTTGTCGGCAGGGCTCGTCGAGGAACTGGCTGATGCGGGGAAGCGTGTCGATGATGGGCTGGTCGGCTGGAACTTTGCAATCGAAAACCCGCAAAGGATTCGTTGCCGCCCGGCGCTGACAATCGTCGCAGAGTTTCCTCACCACCGGCCCTAGCGCCTGGCGCAGCGCCTGGTTATAGCGGGCGCGATCCTCCTCACAACCGATGGAATTGAGCTCCAGCCGCCAGTCTTGAATTCTCAGTCGGTCGAGCAGCGTGGCTAAGAGTTCCAGCAATTCCGCATCGCGGGCTGGCGATTCCGTTCCCGAAGATGGAGGTCCGATCACTTCGGCTCCGATCTGGTAGAACTGGCGATAACGGCCTTTCTGCGGCCGTTCACGGCGAAATTGTGGGCCAATGTAGTAGAGCTTGTTGAGACCGCGTTCCCACAGCTTGTGCTCGATATAGGCGCGTACCACACCCGCCGTATTCTCCGGTCGCAACGTGAGCGACTGCCCGGCGCCGGCGGCACCGTCGCTTTTCCCCGACTGGTCCTCCCAGGTATACATCTCCTTTGACACGATGTCGGTTTCCTCGCCCACGCCGCGAGCGAAGAGCTCGGTTTTTTCAAAAATCGGAGTGCGAATCTCGTGAAAGTTATAGTTGCGAAATACCTCGCGCGTGGCCGATTCAACGAAGTTCCAGCGTGCCGTCTCCGGGGGCAGCAGATCCCGAGTCCCTCTCACTGCTCTAATGGTTTCCACTTGCGTCGTCAGTTCCTCTCCGCGAGCACTCATTCGATCGAACTCGAGCACCACTCGCGGGTTTGCCCATAAAACAGGTGGCAGGCCAGAGGCCTAAAGCTACTCACAGGCTTTTCCTTGTGACTGGTCTTCGCTCGCCTCTGGCAGAGTTTCTCGCGCAGAATGGTTGCTCCATAAGATGTCGGTCCTCAGTTTCAGATTCACAATCGAGAGCTTGACCCCGTTACCCATTTCGTTCCGCCAAGTACGAGTCCTTGTATCTCAGATAATTGCTGGCATAGCGCAGGATGACAGCCGCGTCTTTCTCCTCCAGGCGTCGACAGAACTTCCCGGGCGAGCCCATCCACAAAGACTGCGGTTCGATAATCGTGCGCTCCGGTATTAAGGTGCCGGCGGCGATGATCGAGCCCGCACCAATGCGGGCACCGTTCAGAATCACCGCCCCCATGCCGATCAGACAGCGATCTTCAACCGTGCATCCATGCAAAGTCACCGCATGGCCCACGGTCACGTACGATCCGATGAACACTCCGTACTGCTCTTTCATTCCGTGGAGCACGCAGCAGTCTTGGATGTTCGAACACTCGCCGACCCGAATGGCATGAACATCGCCCCGCAGTACGGCATTCATCCACACGCTGGCGTTCTCGCCCAACACAACGTCGCCGATAATTTGCGCCGATTCGTCGACGTAACAAGACGCAGGGACCGTAGGCAAAATTCCTCGATACGATCGAATCACGGGAATGACTGTGTTAGGACACCAACGCCCTGCTTTCCACGAATCCCCAATTCCAGGATGTGAAAAGTTCGCGCGAGGCAAATGCGTAATGAAGGCTGCTCGCTTCTCGACACTACCACATTTTGTTGAGACCGGCCCTCGGAAGCGAACCGCCTGGTTGGCCGAGAGGCGGAGTATCGGGCCCTCGCGCCTGCTATTAAATACATAGAAATCAACGATCTACACACCTTCCGCTTGATGGGTCGATGGCGGAATCGCGGCCCAGGCGCAAGCTGAGAACGGCAAAAGAGCTGGGGGCAAGGAATCTCAGGAGGGGCGGAGGCAAGAAATCCGGAGAGTTAGCGCTTGACTTTGGCGGGGTATCTTGCAATAACTGACGAGTCCAAAAGGACTGGTCTGGGAGTTTAGTTTTCGTTGGCAGAAGTAAGATTACAGGAAGGCGAGTCGCTGGAAAATGCCCTGCGTCGCTTCAAGCGTAAAGTGCAACAGGAGGACATCATTAAGGAAGTGAAGCGTCACTCCTTTTATTTGAAACCCGGCGAGAAACGGCGGGTGAAAGAAGCGTTGGCACGCAAACGCAGCCGCAAGAAAGCACGCAAAGAACAAGAGTAAGATCTCGGGGCCACCGGGCCACAATCGTAGCTCCGGCCTCAACTTTTTTATAGGCGCTGGTCCGCTCGTATTCCTTCCGGCAAAGCTTTCTACTTTTCTAGTTGTGTCCCGCACCTTCCCGTGCGGGCGGGCCGAACCCAGGTAGAAGTACAGGTCAAAAACTGGCGAGAAAACAGGTTGCGTAGACGCTCGTGCTTTTGGCGAGGCGTGGGTGGCAAAGGAGTTCGCGATGGAATTCCAGGACAGGATCTTGAAGTGCGTTGACTGCGGCACGGAGTTCATCTTTACTGCCGGGGAACAGCTTTTCTTTCATGACAAGCAGTTCCGCAATGAGCCAAAACGCTGTAAGACATGCAAAGCGAAACGGGTTTCGGTTCTGGGGTCTCCCTCATCGCGGCCAGTTCATGCACGGGTGGAAACGCATGCCATCTGCTCGCAGTGCGGAAAGGAAACCACGGTACCTTTTCGCCCGACCCAGGGGCGTCCGGTCTTTTGTCGCGAATGCTTTCGGGACAAACGCCAGGTGGCGAGCGCTTAGAACCGTCGAGCGCAAGCCCAACTCAGCTGGCCTTGCGTTCGTTGTCGGGTCCGGGATCTCCGCCCATCAGTCGCGCTCGTTCGAGCGATTGTTTCTCGTCCTGTTGCTTGACCAGCAGGGCCTCGATTTGGCGCAACAAGTCCTGCGTGCCAATGGGCTTAACCAGCAGCGACTGTACGCCGTTGCGCTTCCAGTCGAGATTGCGGGGCGGGTAGGCGGTTAGCAGTGCGGTGGCGGGCTTATAGGCTTGCTGGCGGGCGGCACGGATCACATGGAAGCCGGCATCATCGGTTTCCATACGCGAATCCGTGATGACCATGTCGTAGGTTCCGGAATCCAACTTCTGTACCGCTTCCGATGCCGACCCCGCGGTCTGCACCTCAAACTGGTTTAGTTCCAGCACTGCCTTCAAGGTGAGCAGCACGGTGACGTCGTCATCTACCAGGAGGATCCTGCGTTTCATAGCTACCTCATACATACAACGGAATGCGGCAGTTCCCCATCCGGAGATGTATATACGCTAGTATAGTTCGGTGTCCAGGTTTTACGTAGAAAATTTCGGGTGCCGCGCCACGCAGGCGGACGGGGCTGCCGTGGAGCAACAGTTCCGGCAGCGAGGGTTCGATTGTGCTGCTGAAGCCAGCGAGGCCGACTGGGTGGTAGTGAATACCTGCGCCGTGACCGCCGCCGCCGAACAAGAAGCGCGGGCGGCAATTCGCCGCATTCGGCGCACGAATGCTGGCTGCAGAATCGTCGTCACAGGCTGTTACGCGCAAAGAGCTCCTCAGGAAATTGCCGCCCTGCCTGGGGTATCCCACGTCGTGGGAAATTCCCATAAACATCATCTCGCCGAGCTAGTAACCAAGGGCGGGTTACCACCCCAAGCTTCTATTAGCAGTTCGTTTTTCCCCCTGGCCAACCTGACGGCAGGGAAAGAAACCGTCCCAGAATGGGACGAGCCGGAAATCTTTGTTTCCGATATTTTTGCCCACACCGAACTGATGGCGGCGCCGGTCGTCGACTCCGCCAATCACCGGGTTCGTCCCAACTTGAAGGTTCAAGATGGATGTAACAATCGCTGCTCCTTCTGCATCATTCCGTATTTGCGGGGGCGCAGTCGGTCTCTCAAGTTTGAAGAAGTTTTGCTCCAGGTCAACGACCTAGCCGAGGCCGGCTACCGCGAAATTGTGATCTCGGGAATCAATTTAGGCCGCTGGGGCCGCGACTTTTCCCCGGAGGCGGAAGCAGGCAGGTCGTTCGTTTTCGGTGAAGAACCGTGGAGACGGCCGCGATTTGAGGACTTGTTGCGCGCGATCCTCGAACACTCAGGGGTTGAAAAGCTGCGCATTTCTTCGGTCGAACCGATGGACTGGAGCGAGCCCCTCATTCGCCTGGTGGCTGATTCACCGCGCATTGCCAAGCATGCCCACGTTCCCTTGCAGTCAGGAAGCGACGCGGTCCTGCGTCGCATGCACCGCAAATATCGCCCGTGGCATTATCGCGAGAAGATTGAACGAATTCGTGCCGCCATTCCGTCGGCTGCTATCGGTGCCGATGTCATGGTGGGATTTCCGGGCGAAAGCGATCGGGAGTTTGAAGAAACCTATCGCCTGATCGAGCTTTTGCCTTTGACTTATCTGCACGTTTTCACGTTTTCTGCTCGCCCCGGAACACCTGCCGCATGCCTCCCGCAACCGGTGCCGGCGAAGGTAGCGCGCGAGCGAAATCGTATCCTGCGCGAGCTGGGCAGCGAGAAAAAGCTCGCCTTTATGCGCAGCTTTGTGGGCGGCAAGCTGCGGGCGATCACCCTCAGTTCACCGACTCATGAATCCGCCAACCATTGGACCGAGGCTTTAAGCGATAATTATCTGAGCGTCCGAATTGGAGGCCGCCACGCATCCAACCGTTGGATCGACATTCAAGTAGACGGAATCGAAGGCGGGCAACTGGTGGCTCGCACATTGGCCGCATGAGGGTTACGCTTCAAGTTAGTCGAATCCGCCTCGCCCGAAAAGGCGCGCCGAGTGGTGTCCGGTGCGAGGAATGTTGCTGCTATGCGCCTTACTGAGCGATCCCATAATCATGGAACATTTTGACCTCCGGCCCAATTTGAGAGCCTGTGGAATTGGCGTCTTCCTTTTTCTGCTAATCCTCTGCCTCGTGGCGACAGCCGCGCAAACCCCTGTTTCCCAGCCCGCAGCGACTGCCGCTCGAGACTATTTCGCCCCTCTTCCCCAGGACACCGGGCCATCGGGCTTGAAGCAGGCGATAAAACGACTCGCAAATACCGGCCGGCTCATGATGGTCACCGCTCATCCGGATGATGAAGATGGGGGTGTCCTGACGCTCGAGGCACGCGGCAAAGGGGTCAATGTAGTGCTCGTATGCCTCACTCGCGGCGAAGGCGGGCAAAACGAGCTGGGCACGGGTTTGTCGGACAAACTTGGCATTTTGCGTACGTTGGAGCTGCTGGCGTCGGATCGTTATTACGGAGTTGAGCAGCGCTTTTCCCGGGCAGCCGATTTCGGATACTCGAAAACCGCCGCCGAGACCTTTCAAAAATGGGGCGGACACGACGTCCCGCTCGCGGATATCGTTCGTGTCATTCGCATCTTCAATCCCGATGTCCTGGTAGCGCGTTTTTCCGGCACCGATCGAGACGGCCACGGACATCACCAGGCGTCGGCCATACTCGCCCGTGAAGCTTTCAGGGCCGCCGCTGACCCGGCCCGCTTCCCCGAACAAATCCAAGAAGGCCTCGCGCCCTGGCAGGCTAAAAAGCTTTACATGGGAAATGTCTGCGGCTTTGGGACCAATAGTTGTCCCGACGAGAACTGGACCGTGAAATTGGATCGCGGAGAGGTCTATCCGGTGCTTGGAACATCCTACATACAGTTCGCCGCCAACGGGCTGGCCCATCAGCGATCGCAGGGACACGGGGAGTATACGGTTCCTCCCGGCCCGCGCTATTCCTTCTATCGGCTGGTGGATTCGGTTTTGCCAACAACTACGGACGCCAAGGGTCACGAAAAAGACTTCTTTGATGGCATCGATACCAGCTTGTCCGGCCTGGCGAACAAGCTCGCTGACGACGAAGCAGCTTTACCGTGGCTGGGGACGACACTCAAAGAGGCGGCTGGTCAGGTTGGGGAATCGGTCGACTCGCTCACGACTTTGACTCGAGAGCTGGATTCCCTTGCCCAGAGGATTGACGAAACCGAGCTTCCGGCGGCAAACAAGACGAGGTTGCTAGGTTGGGTCACGGAGAAGGCCGCTCAGGCCAAAGAGGCTTTGAACCTTGCCCTGAACCTCACGCTGGAAGTCAACGTCGTGCCGCCTGGCGGGCCGACCGCGCCTATACCCGCCGAGAAAGATGCTCTCATCGCGGTATCTCCGGGGCAGAAATTGGAAATTATCGCCAAGCTGCATAACGGGTCGAAGTACTGGATTTCGATTCAGGAAGCAACCTTCGATCAACACCCGGACTGGGTCAAGCAAGTTCACGCCGATCGGACCACGGTGGGACCCGGAGAAGACTACTACGCCAATTTCCTCATCCAAGTACCATCCGGAGCACCGTTAACCCGCCCCTACTGGTCGCGCGACAACCCCGAAACGGAAGCGGTGACTCAAGTAGATCCCAAGTATCAGACTCTCCCTTTACCGCCCAATACCTTGCGCGTGAGGGTGGATTACGAGCTCACAGGTCACCGCGGCCTGCATTCGCCCGCCCCCGATTTCCTGCGCAAGCGATCGAGCGAGTATCGTGGGGGAACGATCGAGCGGAACCTCGAGGCGGCGTTTACGGACGAACACGGGACCATTCACAAAAGCGAAGTGGCCATAACCCCAGCCTTCTCGCTTGCGCTCGAGCCAGCGGAAAAGGTAATCCCGGTAAGCAATGGGCATACAAACGTGGTGAAGGTCAGCGTGAGCTCAAATCTCAGCGGAGCGCCCTCTGGCAAACTGCACCTGGTTTTGCCCTCAGGATGGCGAGCGGAGCCCGAAAGCGATACGGTCGCGCTAGAGAAACGCGGCGAGGCGCAGGATTTTGAGTTCCGAGTCTATCCTCAGAATCTGCGCGAGCAGAGAGCGGAAATTAAGGCCGTGCTGAACGTAAATGGAGACAGCTACCAGGATGGATACACGCTGGTCAGCCGGGATGACCTGGGCTCGTTCTACTACTACCAACCCGCCGTCGAGCACGTGAGCATCGTCGATGTAAAAATCCCGAAGTCGCTCAAAGTGGGCTACGTAATGGGAGCAGGCGATGATATCCCTCCGGTCCTGCGGCAAATTGGCATGGACGTCACCGTGATCCCTCCCGCCCAGCTGGCGCTCGAAGACCTGTCGCAGTACGGAACTTTGGTGCTTGGGGTTCGTGCGTACGATGCCCAAAAGGACGTGGTCAGCAATCATGAGAAGCTGCTTGAGTATGTCTCGGCCGGCGGCACGCTCTTGGTACAACACAACAACGATATTGCTGATTTCAACGGCGGGCACTTCACCCCCTACCCCGCGGAGTTGAGCCGGGTGCGTG
>Ga0126381_100011496_pt1 | contig 10010 bp, 8 predicted proteins | sample PanSoiMetPlot_28_FD_96465 | JGI IMG/M metagenome (GOLD analysis project Ga0126381, IMG submission 96465) | Tropical forest soil microbial communities from Panama - MetaG Plot_28 | ecosystem: Environmental > Terrestrial > Soil > Tropical forest > Bulk soil | place: Panama | collected 2016-02-17 | reverse complement strand
TAGAACGCTCGAGTGTGCGAGGCCGGTGAGATCGGCAATCTCGTCACCGATAAGCACGCCGGGCGTGGGGATGTCACGGTTGAGAACGGCGGATGGGTTCTGGGATGAGAACTTCTTACCGGAAAACGTAACGAACTTCATGCCTTCGTGCTCCAGACCTCGCCTTCTGGATAGGCGAAGCGGTTGAGGGATTCTTTGCGAATCTCGATGCTGTATCCCGGCTCGGTGGGCACCTGATAGCGACCGTTGCGGATGTGGACAGGGGTGACAAAGTGCTCGTGAAGATGATCGACGAACTCGATGACGCGATTCTCAATCGTCGCTGAGACGGAGAGGAAGTCGAACATGGAGAGGTGCTGGACGTACTCGCATAGTCCTACACCGCCGGCGTGCGGGCAGACTGGCTTGTTGAATTTAGCGGCGAGCAGAAGTATGGCGAGGTTTTCGTTGACGCCCGCGACGCGGCAGCTGTCGAGTTGCACGACATCGATGGCCTCAGCCTGCAAAAACTGCTTGAACATAATGCGGTTCTGGCAGTGCTCTCCAGTGGCGATGCGGACCTGGGGGACCTCGCGGCGGATGCGCGCGTGGCCGAGGATGTCGTCTGGGTTTGTGGGCTCCTCCATCCACCATGGAGCTAGCTCAGCGAGATGGCGCGTCCGTACGATGGCCTCAAGGACTCCCCACTTCTGATTGGCGTCGACCATCAGCTTGTTGGTCCAGCCGATCTCTTCGCGGACGATGTGACCACGCCGCAGGTCTTCTGCCGGGTCGCCGCCGACTTTGAGTTTGAAATTGGTCCAGCCCTCGGCGAGCGCCTCGTGGCAGAGACGGCGAATCTTCTCGTCGGAGTAGCCGAACCAGCCAACCGAAGTGGTGTAGGCCGGGTAGCCTTGGTCGCGAAGCAGAGCGAGCCGCTGAGCCTGCCCGTCGCTGCGCGCCTTCTCGAGGATGACACGGGCCTCTTCAGGCGTGAGCGCGTCGTCGATGTAGCGGAAGTCGACTGCCTTGAGGATCTCGCATGGCTCAAGATCCGCGAGTAGTTGCCAAAGAGGCTTCTTTTCAGCGCGGGCGTAGAGGTCCCAGACGGCGTTGATGAGCGCTCCCGCGGCGAGGTGGATGACTCCCTTCTCCGGGCCGAGCCAGCGAAACTGTGAGTCTCCGGTGAGCTGGCGAGAAAATGCTCCGAGGTTGTCGGTAAGAGAGCTGAGTGTGCGGTTGACGATGTAGCGGGAGAGATAGCGCGCCGCCTGAACGACGAGGTCGGTGCCGCGGCCAAGCGTGAAGGTAAGACCGTAGCCTTCGAGTGCCGAGTTGGTCTCAAGGATGCAGTAAGCAGCCGAGTAGTCGGGGTCTTTATTAACGGCGTCCGAGCCGATGTGCTCGCGCGATGTGGGGAAGCGCAGATCGATGACGCGAACACCGGTGATGAGGATCTCGTTCAAGGCTGGCAAGGGTTCCCTTCGTCAATATGAATCTTGCGGTGGAGGACGACGATCAGGCCGCCGTCCAGCCACCGTCAATGGTTAGCACGGCCCCGTTGATAAACTCGGCCTCTCGGGAGCAGAGATACCGCACCATGGATGCAATGTCCTCAGGGGTCCCGAGGCGACCGATCGGCTGCCGGGCAACGAGCTCAGCGCGGACCTTCTCCTTTTCGTGCGAGTGGTACTTGTCGAGGTAACCCTCGACGAATGGCGTCTGGACGGTTCCGGGGGCAATACAGTTGGCCCGCAGCTCCTTCGGGTAGTCGACGGCAATCTGGCGAGTCATCGCCTGTACAGCGCCCTTGCTGGCGCAATAGGCAAAGCGCTGCTTCACTCCGACGGAACCGGCGACTGAGCCAATATTGACGATCGAGCCGCGTGTTGCGAGCAGAAGCGGGAGAGCCGCCTTGGTGACCAGAAAGACGCTGTTGACGTTGACCCGCATGACCCGATCGAAGTCCTGCTCCGAGGTGTGGGCTATGTCGCCGACGAGGCCGATGCCGGCGTTGTTGACGAGGATATCGAGGCGCGGGACGCTGTCCAAGGCAAGCGCGATGGAGGCTGAATCGGTAACGTCCATCTTCAGGGCTCGCGAATTAGGTAACTCGGCGGCGAGCGATTCGGCGGCTGGGAGATTCAGGTCCGCGATGATGACGTGCGCCCCGGCACGCGCGAGTTCACGAGAGGTCGCGGCTCCGATGCCGCTCGCCCCACCGGTAATGAGCGCAATCTTGTTTTCCAGGTAAAAAGCTTCAGTCATAGATTGAAATTACGGTCCTCAAGAAGGATACCTCGTTTTCCCATTCATGATGGAGTGAACCCCTTCGCTTGAGGTTGCCGGTACACTGAAAGACACTCAAACGGCAGAAGGTCTGTTTGCAGAGAGATGGCTTACCGTTTTCCAAGCCATATTATTGCGGGGCCGTACAGGATGCCGGAGATGCGGAGGATGTATGCCACGACATTGTTTAACGCTCGACCTGAAGGACGACCCAAAGGCGATCGCGGAGTACAAGCGGTATCACGTGAAGATATGGCCCGAGGTCCGGGACAGCCTGTTCGACGCAGGAATCACCGATATGGAGATCTATCTTCTGGGGACGCGGCTGTTCATGATCATCGACGTCGATGACACCTTCTCGTTTTCGGCAAAGGCAGCTGCCGATGCGGCCAACGTGAAGGTCCAGGAGTGGGAGGCCATCATGGGGCAGTTCCAGCAGCCGCTGCCACAATCGCGACCTGGACAGCGATGGGTTGCGATGGAACGTGTCTTCAGCCTGGAGGAGCAATAGCAATAAGGAAGAAATTGATTCTGACAACAGAAAGAGCCCCGGAGTTCCGGGGCTCTTTCTAGTTTTGCGCGCCAGACTAGGGCAATTTCTGAAAGCGACCTTGGTTTAGACCGTACGCGAAGGGCTGATAGACCGGAACCGCTGCTCCGACGATCTCGGTGACCGAGTTGGAGGGCGATCCGGCTGGACCGTTGCCCGCAACCCAGACGTTACCAGACATATCGATGACGATTGCGCGGCCGTTGGCCAGGAAGGAGGAGTCAAACTGACGTCCGCCTGCCGTTGTACCACTCGGGAACAGCGCGGCCTGGGTTACGCCGACTTCGCTGACGCTGAAGAGGCCGCTGCCCGAGTTCGCCGTACCATTGACGGTCCAGATGTTTTGGCGGCCGTCAATGGCAACCGCGGTGGGGTTGTTTAGTCCGGAGACTCCGGCCAGATTCGGCCAGCCGCCGGCGGGGGCGTAGCTGGTTCCGCTGCCCGTCAGGAGGGTGACTGTGCTTGCGCTGTCGGAGGCAACATAGGCTCCCGTGTTCCCTGGACCAACCGTGACATCAGAGCTATTCGCAGGAACCGGGAACCCCGTAGTGGTGTAACCGTTCAGATAGGTGGCATCGCCTGCGGTTCCGGGTGCAATACGATAGACGTAACCCGCGCCTGAACTGACCCAGATGGCCTGGCTGGCGTCGACCATCAAGTGACTCGGGTTGGAACCGACGCTCGAGGAGATCTGAGTCGGCACTGTCGTACCGGCTGCCGTCTGTCCGTGCGCGATCATGTAAACCGAAGTGTCAGCATTCGTCGTGAAGTAGATGTTGCTGACCGTATCGCCCGAGCCATTGCCGCCATCGGCGAAGACGGCGAGCGGAGCAGAAGCAGTGGCAAACGTGGTCGTAGCCTGGCTGTTCGGATTATAGCGATAGAGGCTATTACCAGAGTGCGAGGCGTACCAGATGTTGCCAGCCAGATCGATAGCAATGCCGTGGGAATCTCCGCCACCGAAGTACGTGCAGGAGATAGCGTTACCCGAAGACGTAATCGCGGAGAGATTTCCGGTTCCGGCCTGGCCATTGGCGATCCAAACGTTGTAGTTGATGTCGAGCGCGAGTTGCTGAGGCTGGCTGATGAAGTTTCCGCCATTGGAGCCACAGGTACCGGTGCTGCTGTAGTTGATTGCAACGGTCCAGTCAGAGGGCGCCGACGCCAGCGAAGGCTGGAAGGGTGCCGTGCCCGGAATCAGGTTGTAAAGGTTGTTGAGATTTGCTGTGCTGCCGTTGGTGGGATTGGTGAGCATGTAGTACAGCGCCTGCAGGACGTTGCTAGCAGGTGGGAAAGACGTACCCAACGGGCGGCCGGTAACGGCCGGGTCTGGCGGAGTTGCGTTGGCAAACAGCGTTGTGCACGGCGAGGCGCTCTCCGTCTGGTTGTTAACGCAGGATGCAATGATGTTGGCCAGCGCGTTGATCTTCGCGGTCTCGGGCGTCACGGTCACGGTTGCCGGGCCTGAGGTGTTGCTCTTCGAGGTGATGGCCGCTCCCGTAGACATGTTGGCAAGATTGGAGATCGTGTTAACCGCCTGGATGAATGCCAACTTGTGCAGGCCGATGCCGTCTGCGCCAAAACTCTCCGTGCCGGGTGTGCTCGTGCCGGGGTTGAAGTACTGCTGCAACGCAACCATGGTGGCTACCGTGGTGACCTCGTTCATCACAACGACGCTGGATGAAGAGATCTGGCTGCATTGACCGTAGATCGCCGTGAAGGCCGAGGCGTGGTTATTGATGGACGAATCGTGATTGCCCAGCGGGTTGCCACCGCGAGCGACGACATAGACGAGCGGATCGCCGCTCGGGCAGGCGAACTCGTTGGTGTTAGGCGTCACCTGGAGGGGGTCGGACATCTTCTGGAAGGCAAACGATCCGTGACCATCGTCTGCGGACTGGGTGGTGGCCGCGACGACAGAACTTGAGCCGACTCCACTCTGCCCGGCGAAGTAGAGCGTCACCGTGGCGAAGGCGACCGGCTGGCTGCCGCCATGTATGGTTCCGCTAAGCGTTCCTCCTGTGTTCAACGGAGCGGCCGTCGGAGCCGTTGTGGCCAGATTCGAGCAGCCGGCGGTAAAGACTGCGCTAGATGCAAGCAAGGCAAGCAAGTTCCGCCTTGAGCCCTTCCGTCGAGCAAAGTAGTTGCCGTTCATCAGAAAAACCCTCCGAAGGTAAATGGCGCTGGCGCGCTCAAAAGACTGGTTGCTGGAGATCCATGCCCACCAAAAGGTTCAGCAGGAGAAACAGTAAGGAGGTGGCCCCTTGCTGGAGTATTGAGAAGATCGGTCACTTGCGTGTTGCAAATCCATTTCGCGGCAGATGGCTTCTTCAAACGATGTAGCCATATCCAGCAGGGGACGTTTCATAAGCTCAGGAGGAGCATACCCCGCATGCTTAGAAATTCCTCATGGCACTTTTGGGTCATACCCCGGTTCCATCAGCATCACGTGCCAGACGACAACGGGGGCTGGTATCGTGTTTTCGGATTCAATATCTATGATCAAGACCCCCGGCAGTCCTGCTCCAGCCTCGTCCTTCGATGACTCGAACCGCACTTATAACCGTTTTTTGCTCCTGGTCGCCGGCCTTGGCGGCCTGCTGTACGGGGTCGATGTAGGTATCATCGGCGGTGCCCTGCCCTATTTGGAGGCGACATCGCGGCTGAATGCGGGGCAGCTGTCGATCATTGTGGCTGCGGTCCTTCTAGGAAGCGTGATCTCAACGCTGTTCGCGGGGCTGCTGGCCGACTGGATGGGCCGCAAGCCGCTGATGGTCCTCAGTGGACTCACATTCGTCCTGAGCATTCCTATGATCGCGCTCGCTCATGGCTACGGGCCGCTCTTCTTTGGGCGCCTGCTGCAGGGCATCAGCGGCGGATTGATCGGGGTTGTGGTGCCGCTGTACCTGGCCGAGTGTTTATCAGCAGCACATCGTGGCAAAGGCACCGCGATGTTCCAGTGGCTGCTGACGCTTGGAATCGTCTCCGCGGCAGTTATCGGAATCTACTACAGCTATCGCGTGGAGGCCGTTGCGAAGTCTTCCGACGCCGCGGCATTGTTCGCGTTCAAAGACCAGGCCTGGCGCCGCATTTTCTGGGTCTCGCTTCCGCCTGGCGTGTTGTTTGTACTCGGCAGCCTGTTCGTTGCCGAGTCGCCGCGGTGGTTGTTCTTGCGAGGCAAACGAGAGAGAGCACTCGCGTCGCTGTTGCGGTCCCGCTCCCCGCGCCAGGCTGAGATCGAGTTGAAGGAGATGGACCAGATCGCGGTCGCAGCAAAAACGTCTGCTGGCACTGGGAAGGCGGTCAAGGAGTCCCTGCTGCGAAGAAAGTATGTGATCCCTTTCCTGCTGGCCTGCGTGATTCTGTTCTGCAACACGGCGACGGGAATCAATTCGATCATCGGCTACAACACCAGCATCCTGCTGCAGAGCGGGCTCACCGACCTTCATGCTCACTGGGGATACGTTCTGTTTACGTTCATCAACTTTGTGATGACCATCGGTGGAATGGCTCTGGTCGATCGCCAGGGACGCAAGTTCCTATTCATCCTGGGAACCTCGGGAATCGTCGTCTCGTTGATCGGCGTGGGGCTGATGTTCCGATCAACGGAGAAGCTGAACCAGGACTGCAGGGGCGCGGTGCAGGCGCTCGTCGGGCCAGACCAGACGCTTACCCTTCCCTTTCATCCGGCAGAGGCGAAGCAGCTGCTCGGCGCCTCCGGGTACCAGGGCGACGAGATTAAGAGCGACCGTGCGTCGCTGGCAGTGATTTACTCGTACGGAGACTTCACTGCGGCAACCAGTTTTGTTCGCTCCGACGATGCAGGTGCGGCTCCGATTCAGATCACGCGAGAGAGCTGCGTGCCGACGAGCAAAGTCGAGGCGTTCTTCAAGAATCCTTTCGGCAATGTGGATGCAGCGCGGACGGCGCCCTTGAAGATCGAGCGGGCTGTGGTGGGCGGAGTGCCTGACGAGAGTCACGGTTGGCTGGTCGCCCTGGGTCTTTATCTGTTCATGTCGTTCTACGCTGTGGGACCAGGTGTCTGCGTGTGGCTGGCGCTATCGGAGCTGATGCCGACGCGCATCCGGTCGAACGGAATGAGCATCGCGCTGGTGATCAACCAGCTGGTTTCGACGACGCTGGCAGGAATCTTTCTTCCTGTCGTCAGCAAGTACGGCTACTCATCGATGTTCTTCCTGTTTGCCGGCTTTACCGTGATCTATCTGTCGGTAGTGACCTTCTTCCTGCCAGAGACTAAGGGCAAAACGCTGGAAGAGATTGAACAGTACTTCGAGACGGGGAAGACGGAGACGATTCCTGCCCAGTAGTTCTAAGGAAGGTAAAAAGTGGGTTCCAAATGGCTGGCCAGACAACTCCACCCCGGCCAAAACCACTCTATGGGGAGTATATTTTTAGCCAAACTTTCAGGCTGCACCCGGAGAAAACCATGCGCGTAAAGAAAGTGAACCTGGCAGCACTCCTTACAGTAACAGCGGCTCTTGTCGTTGGCGGATGCAAGAGTTCGACTCCAGCGGCCCCCGCTAACAATTCGACAGCATCGCAGCCGGCACCGGCTGCTCCTCCGCCGGCTGACCAGTCTGCCACGGCTCCGGTTCCGGCCGCTGCTCCTGCGGCAGCCCCGGCACCCGCTCCTGCGTCTACCGCTTCCGGGCCCGCCGCCGCTCCGGCAGCTGCTCCGGCCCCAGAGCCTGCCGCGGCAGCTCCGCCACCGCCTCCTCCGCCTCCGAAGAAGCTGACCGCGCCAGCCGGCGCACAGGTCTCGGTGACGATTACCCAGCAACTCAGCGCTAAGAACAATAATGTTGGCGACGGGTTCACGGGCGAACTGGCTGCGCCGGTGACAACCTCGAGCGGCGCCACTGTGTTCCCACGCGGGGCTCATGTCACGGGAACGGTTGTGGCAGCGAAGGGTAAAGGCAAGTTCAAGGGCGAGGGCAACCTGGCGATCCAGGTGACCGAGATCAGCGGTCATCCAGTGAGCGTTAGCGCCTATGAGAAGGTGGAGAAGGGCAAGGGCAAGCGTTCTGCCGGCTTGATCGGCGGCGGCGCGGGCGCCGGAGCTCTGATCGGTGGATTGGCCGGCGGCGGTAAGGGCGCAGCGATCGGTGCTCTGGCTGGCGCGGGTGCCGGAACTGCGGGAGCGGCGCTCACCGGCAACAAAGACGTCGTAATACCGGCGGAGTCGGTCATCAACTTCCACCTGACTGCGCCTGTGACGATCACTGTAGAGCACAAATAGCAAATTGGTATTGTCTAGCGAGGGGCGCCTGCATTCCGCGGGCGCCTTCTGCCTTTGCGGCTGCGTGCGCCGAACCACGGGCCGGATAGACTGGAGGCATGCGCCTTCAGCCGGTCTTCCTGCTCTCTGCCACCGACGCTTCGCACTTCCCTGCCGAGTCGAAGACTCATGGCGCGCCGGAGGTCGCGTTCCTGGGCCGTTCGAATGTCGGCAAGTCTTCGCTGATTAATGCGCTGCTCGGGTCGAAGGAGGCTCGAGTGTCTTCGACGCCGGGGCGGACGCGGGCGATCAACTTCTTTGCGCTGCATGAGGTGGCTGGGGGCAAGCCTAAGGTTGCGCCGGCGATGATCTTTGCGGACCTGCCGGGGTATGGGTACGCGAAGATCTCGAAGTCGATCTCGGCGGAGTGGCCGAAGTTCATCGAGCCGTATCTTGCGGAGCGGGAGGCGCTGGCGATGTGCGTGTGCCTCGTCGACACGAACATTCCTCCGCAGGCGAGCGATCATCAGCTGATTACGTTTCTGAAGCAGATGCAGCGGCCGTTCCTGGTGGTCGGGACCAAGGCGGATCGGCTTTCCAATAACGTCCTGGCGAAGAACCTTGCTGCCTTGAAGCGGGAGCATGGGGTAGAGGAGATTCTGCCGGTGTCTTCGAAGACGGAGGCCGGAGTTAAGGGGCTGTGGCAGCGGCTGATGACCGCTGCAGAGTAACCCCTCCCCCACCTACTTCGTGCAAAGTATTCGAAACAGGTGAGTTAGGTTGGTACTTCCCCATTTCAACTGCCTGCAGAAGCTTTCTTTCGCTCTATTTCCATTGTAGAGAGTTGGAGGTAGTTAATCGGCAACGTGTATTTCTTTTGTTTTGATAGGCTTAGACGAAATCAGGGCTTGACAGGATTTTCCACAATCGAGGCGGGATTCAACACTTGCGCTTCGGATTGAGTGAGCCAGAGGGTGCGGTGCGGGGGGCGCTGGCGCTGGAGCAGGCGGGGGGCGGACTCGAGCCAGCGGCGACGGAGGGTGTCCTCAGGCGGCATTAGAACGAGGGCCTTTGCGTCGAAGGCCCGGAGGGCCGCAGGAGTATCGAAGGTGAAGGTTTGGAGGGTCCAGCCCTGGTCCTCGACAAGTGAGTCGAGGATGGATTGGCCGGAATGAAAGCCGGGGGTTGGCTGGGGGGAGGTGGTGAAGTCGATGAGGGTCGCTCCGAGGGTGTGGAGGTTGACGGCGGCTTCGGTGATGCGGGGATGTGGGGGGAGGAAGGTGGCGAAGAGTTGAGGGGCGAGCCCGCGCTCGAGGATCTCAGCGAGCGTGGGGATGGGGCCCGCGTTGAGGGCGACGGAGAGAGGGGTATGTTTGCGGACCTCGTTCTTCATGGCCCGGACGGCCTCGTCGAGTGTGGTGACGGTGAAATCGACGGCTCCTGTGCGGACGACCTCGCGAAGGTGGGCTGGGTCGTTGTCGATGGCGAGCGAGACGGCTCCGGTGATGTTGGCGGCGACGGAGAGGGCGGCGCCTTGTTCGTTGAGGCCCAGGGAGAGGATAAGAGCGCCTCCCCAGTGCTGGCGGAGATGGAAGAGAGTGGTGTAGGTGCGCAGGATCCGGGACTGGGATTCGTCGGGGCTGGGATGCGGGGGCATTCGTTAGTGATCGTATCGTAGTGCGGTGTGGCTTCTGTGGCCTCAGAAGCGAGACCGGAGGCACCCGCGTTTGAGGCGAAATATCCGGGCTTGGTCTGTGGCGTCGCCCATCCTGTTGTTTGAGCGGCGACCAAAACAGGCGTCAACGTATCACCCATCTTTTCTAAGGAGCTACTACCATGTCAAAGAAAGTGCCCACGACGACATCAACGCCGACCACGAGAATTCTCGCAATCGGAACCATTAATCCCGGCGTCGATCAAGCCAAAGTGCTTGAGATTCTGCCAAACGAAGTT
>Ga0126381_100011494_pt1 | contig 10010 bp, 11 predicted proteins | sample PanSoiMetPlot_28_FD_96465 | JGI IMG/M metagenome (GOLD analysis project Ga0126381, IMG submission 96465) | Tropical forest soil microbial communities from Panama - MetaG Plot_28 | ecosystem: Environmental > Terrestrial > Soil > Tropical forest > Bulk soil | place: Panama | collected 2016-02-17 | reverse complement strand
GGCCCTGCAAGTTTCGTTACGAATCAAATCGAGGGCCGCTGTCCGAGAGGCGCGCCGCCGAAAATGGTCGGATGGACCATCACAAGCAATACGGTCGCTGCGGTGCCAATCGCGATGGCAAGGAAAGGCATGTCATCGCTCCTCCAGCGCTGGCGTCCATCGAGCAGAGCGGCGCCGGGAAAGAACTAAGTTCGAATTGGCGGTAAGATTCGCCGATTTCATCCGACTTAGGAGTGTCCTGGTGGAGCCCGCCAAGGACGCTGAGAGCGGGAAAGGCGCCGAAGAATAAAACATCACCGGCCCATCCGTTCATCATCATGTGTGCGATGCCGAACAGAGTGAAGGCGACGAAGCTTGGGTGGCGTGTGATTTTCAGTATGCCGCTCACACGTCGTGCGGCGCCCGCCCCGATCATGGCGGGATTAGGATTGACCAAGCCGGCGACGAGGAAGATTAGCGCCGCGAGCATCAACAACCAGGCAAGTCAACGAATCGGACCGGTACCGCGCAGATACCAGAGCACCGGACCGGAGTGTCTGTGCTAGCCGAAAACCACAAATAGCGGAATGAATGTTGCCAGGCGACCACCGAATACACTCCGCGGAAGACCTGCTCTCCAAACCGTCTGACCAGGAACGGACGGATTAGGTTAGAGGAAATAAGAACGTGCGTACCGACAAAGAGAACAGCCCACCAATGGCCACCACTGGATTCATCTGCTCGCCCTCCCATTAGCCGCAAGAGCGCATGTGCCCGACGATACAGAATCACTTTCAGACCTTTCACAGCTGTGGTCCTCGCGTACTTCACATATGCCGTAACTTCGAACCCGATGTCCCCGATGTCGTTCTACACTATACCGCTATCAGCAAGCCCAGAACCTAGCGACGGCCTCCCCGATCAGGAGCCCTGGTACGAGGGTGCGGATGAATACCCTTCCTGATGAGCAGCGCGAGCCCTGGCTGGTTGGCGGCGCGATTGGCGGCGTCGGTGCTTACCCGGGGCTCAAGTTCCTGCCCCGCACCTCACGCTCGCTCGGAATGCTGGTCTACGCGATGGTCATGTCGCCCCGCAACATCGCCTACGGCATCACAATAGCCGCCGCGATCGGTGTGCTGAGCAGCCTTCATCCCTGCCTTTTTCGCGACCCGCACCATATTTCAGACGAGCTCCGCGCGATCTGAGCGGCGGCTTCCCTGATCTTTGTCAAGGACTGGTTGGAAAAGAGGCCGCTAAAGATCATATGTGGACTTTCGGCGAGTCTTCACCGAAATCCACGTGCAGCGTATCTCGCCTTCACGTCGGAGTAGTGTTACCGGTAAGAGGAGCTTTCAGACTCGCCCCTTCTGCTGCATCCCCCGGGTCGCCGTGTCTTCGGAAGACCTAGCTTTCCGTCCGGGCATCGCGCGACGGCCGACAGACCGGCCAACGCGAACTGAAGAGTGTGGCGCGTCAGCGCTTTTGCGTCGTCCTGGTCGAAGCCGAAATTGGGGAACATGCGCTTGAGAATGCGGCGGTCGGCCAGGAAAAGCATGAGTAGAGGGGCCAGAACGCTGATGCATCCCCGCGCCACCGCCGGGTGATCCTCGGGAAGGCCCATCAACTCCGCCACAATTGACTTCGCGATGCGCGCTTTCGGCAATCCCTGCTTCTGCAGCAGAGTTTCGATGGCCGGCGATGGCGCGATGATCTCGCGACTGAATACTCCAAATACCCACGAAGATGAAATCGGGCTCGTCAACTTGTCGACTACGAGTTCGATAATCGCCTGTAGCTTGGCCCGGGCATCCGTCTTGCCCGCAATTGCCGCCGAGAGTGCTTCCACTGGAACGAGGCGCCGGTTGGCCTCTTCGAGGGCCGCGGCATAGAGCCCTTCCATTCCACCGAAATAATAGTTGACCGCAGCGGCGTTAGTGCCGGCCCGTTCGCAAATCTCCTTCCCGGTCGCTCGGTCAAAGCCCTTTTCAGCGAATATGTGCCCTGCCGCTTCGAGCAGTTCGTCTCGGGACCTGCTTCGGTAACCCCTCTTCTCCCTCTGGAAGGTAACACGAACGAGAGCAGCCCGGCGATTCCTCATGGCAAACATTTACCCCTGCAGAGGCTGAAATGCAAACTACAAAATCAAATTTCAATTTGACTGCGACGGCTTTTGTCGGTTAACCTAGATTGTAGACGTCACGCGCTCCCACGGGCGTCTCGAAGGCCGCCATGAGGAGAAGGCTAACAATCCTTGCCGCCCTCGTGCTGACGGTTGTCGCTGGCTCGACGTGGTGGCTTGCGCACCGCCGCAGCGCCCCAGCGGTGCTTACCCTCTATGGCAACGTGGACCTGCGTCAGGTGGAACTCCCCTTCAACGGCAGCGAGCGAATCGCCGCGGTGCTGGCGCACGAAGGCGATCACGTGGAACAGGGCCAGGTGTTGGCCCGGCTCGATACGAGTCGTCTGCAGCCTCAGGTAGCTCAGGCCGAGGCCCAGGTAGCGGCGCAGCGCGCGGTCGTGGGGCGCATGCACCACGGAAGCCGGCCCGAGGAGATCTCGCAGGCGCGGGCGAACCTCGCGCAGGCGCGGGCGGATGCTGCCAACGCGCGCCTGCAGTTTCAGCGCCAAAAGCTCCTGCTCGAGAACGATGCCACCAGCCGGCAGGATTTTGACAACTCCACAGCCACCGACCGTATGGCCCGGGCGAGAGTCGAGCTGAACCAGAAGGCGCTGGATTTGGCGATCAAGGGTCCGCGCAAAGAAGACATCGCTCAGGCGGAGGCCCAGTTGCGCGCCAACCAGGCGCAGCTGGCGTTCCTGCGCCAGCAACTGGCCGATGCGCGGCTCGTCGCGCCGCTGGACGCGGTTGTCCGCTCGCGGCTCATGGAGCCCGGAGAGATGGCTTCTCCGCTGAAGCCCGTGTTCTCGCTTGCGATCACCGATCCCAAGTGGGTCCGGACCTATGTCTCGGAGCCTGATCTGGGCCGGGTCCATCCGGGGATGAACGTTTCGGTTGCGGTGGATTTTACCCGGCGGCGCTTCGACGGATGGATTGGGTTCATCTCGCCGGTGGCGGAGTTCACGCCTAAAGCCGTCGAGACCCAGGAGCTGCGATCGAGCCTGGTCTACGAAGTTCGCGTGTTCGTCAAGGATCCGATGGACGAGCTGCGGCTTGGGATGCCCGCAACGGTTTATGTGCCGCTCATTCCTGAGGGCTCCCGGCCGCCGCAAAACCTACCATGGACCCAAAGGCAACGATGACTGATACCGCGGCGAAAATCGCGCTTGTAGGACGCGATATCCGGAAGACATTTCGGCGCGACACCGGCGAGGTTGTGCACGCGCTCGATGGCGTCTCCATGCAGGCGCACCACAGGGCGCTGACGGCGCTGGTTGGTCCAGATGGTGGAGGCAAAACGACCTTGATTCGCCTTGTCGCAGGCTTGATGGTTCCTGATGCAGGGGAGTTAACGGTATTGGGTCTCAATGTGGTTGCGGATCCGCAAGAGGTCCAGAACCGTATCGGCTACATGCCGCAGAAGTTCGGCTTGTACGAGGATTTGAGCGTCCAGGAGAACCTCGACCTGTATGCCGACATGCATGGAGTCAGTTCTCGGGAGCGCGAGGAGCAGTACACGCGGCTGATGGAGATGACCGCACTGGGACCGTTTAAGGATCGCCTGGCTGGCCAGCTCTCGGGTGGAATGAAGCAGAAGCTCGGTCTCAGCTGCACCCTGGTACGCGCACCAGAACTGCTGCTTCTGGACGAACCGACAGTCGGGGTGGATCCGCTGTCGCGTCGGGAGCTGTGGGACATCATTCTTCGTCTCGTTAATGATCAGGGGCTCACCGTGATCCTCAGCACGTCATATCTGGACGAGGCTGAGCGATGCGGGCATGTCGTCGTTCTGCGTTCAGGCAAAGTCCTGGCCCAAGGCCGCCCCGCCGAGATTGCCTCGATTGCTGACAAGCATACGTTTATTGCCGAGCCGCCCGCCGGCCGCGCGGCGCGCACGTTCCAATCACGTTTGCTCGACGATCCCGGCGTGGTCGACGCCGTACCAGAGGCCGGGTGCGTGCGGCTGGTGAGTGCGGCCGCACCCGCGGCCGGCTGCGACGGGGTGATGAGAGCGGTTAGAATCGCCCCGACCGAGCCGCGCTTCGAGGACGGGTTCATGATGCTGCTCAAGCGGCCCGCCGCCGGACGAGAATCGACCTTCGTTACGTTGGCCGAGGAGCCGCGGGAGCACGATGGCGAAGTCGTCGTCGAGGTGCACGACCTAGTGCGTAATTTTGGTTCCTTCATTGCGGTTGACCATATTAGTTTCGAGGTCCGGCGCGGGGAAGTCTTCGGCCTGCTCGGACCGAATGGCGCCGGCAAAACGACGACGTTTCGGATGCTATGCGGACTGCTTCCTGCAACGAGTGGGTCCCTGCGCATCGCCGGCGTGGATCTGCGCAAAACGCGTGCATCGGCCCGCCAGCGAATAGGATACGTGGCACAGAAGTTCTCACTCTATGCTCAGCTTTCAGTGGCGGAGAACCTCGAGTTTTTCGCCAGCGCCTATGGCCTGCGGGGCGCGGACAAACGCGACCGGATCGAATCGGCGCTGCAGCGGTTCGAGCTTGACCGGTTCGCACATCTGCCGAGCGGGCAGTTGCCCGGCGGATACAAACAGCGGCTTGCAATCGCGGCGGCGCTGCTGCATGAACCCGATATTCTGTTTCTCGATGAACCTACCAGCGGCGCCGACCCGCTGGCACGCCGCGAGTTCTGGCGGCGAATCACCGCACTGGCCGAACAGGGCGTGACCGTCATCATCACTACCCATTTTATGGAGGAGGCTGAATACTGCGACCGCGTGGTGATCATGGACTCGGGCCGCGTCCTGGCCCAAGGCACGCCAGCCGAAATTCGCAACTATGCCCACGCGGAAGAAGGTCGCATGCCGACGATGGACGACGCGTTTATCGCGATCGTGGAAAGTGCCCGCAATCACCCGCAGCGAACCGACGTCGCAGGTGTCGCATGAAAAGCGCCGACTATTTGAAGCGCGCCATGTCGCAGGCCAAGGTCACGCGTATCTGGGCACTGATCAGAAAGGAAAGCTACGAAGTCGTGCGCGACCCGAGCAGCGTCGCGATTGGCATGGTGATGCCCGTCATGCTGGTCCTGCTGTTCGGCTACGGCCTGTCACTGGACGTGAAGAACGTCCCCGTTGCGGTGGTGTTGGAAGACTCCTCGCCCGCTGCCCGCGAACTCGCAGCCAGCTTTCAGTTGTCGCCGTACTTCGATGCACGCTTGCTCACCTCGATGCCCCAGGCCCGCCAGTTGATGCTCGAGCGGCAGGTGGATGGAATCGTTCGGATCCGTTCCGACTTCTCACGACAAGTGATGCTCGGGAGCGCGGAAGTGCAGGTGCTCGTCCGCGGCACAGACGCCAACAACGCGCGGATCATCCAGGGCTATGCGGAGGGTGCGGCCGGCCAATGGGCGGCGCGACGATCGGCGGAAGGAGGCGCTGTCGCGGAGGGGCTGGTAGTGGTTCAAAACCGGCTCTGGTTCAACGATGCGAACGACAGCCATTACTTCCTGGTACCCGGCCTGATCGTCCTGGTTATGACGCTGATCGGGGCGTTTCTGACTTCCATGGTGATGGCGCGCGAGTGGGAACGCGGAACGCTGGAGGCATTGTTCGTCACGCCCGTCCGCGCCGATGAGATCCTGCTCGGCAAGACGGTTCCATATTTCGTGCTTGGCATGATCGGACTCCTGCTATGCGTCCTCGCCGCCAAGTTCTTGTTCGGGGTGCCCCTGCGCGGGTCAATCCCGGTCCTCACCGGTGTCTCGATGCTCTACCTGCTGGTCGCGCTGGGTATCGGGCTAGTGGTCTCTTCCGTGAGCCGAAGCCAATTCGTGGCAAGCCAGATCGCGCTCGTCGTCTCCTTCTTGCCGGCGATGATGCTCTCCGGTTTTCTGTTCGACTTGCGCAGCATGCCTGCGCCGGTGCGGCTGATCAGCTATATCATGCCTGCGCGCTATTACGTGGCGCTGCTGCAAACGCTTTTTCTCGCCGGCAACATCTGGGGCCTGATCGTGCCTAACGCGATGGTGCTGGCAGGGATCGCAGCCGCGCTGCTCCTGTTGTCACGCGCCGCAACGCGCAAGCGGCTCACCTGAGGTCTGTCATGTTAGATTCAGTTCTGCGCATTCTCGCCCTGGCACGAAAGGAGCTCCTCGCCATCCTCAAGGACCCGAGCAGCCGCGCCAGTCTGTTTGTCCCGCCGATTTTGCAGTGCCTGATCTACGGGTATGCCGCAACTTACGATCTGAACAGCGTTCCCTATGCGGTCCTCGATCAGGACCACAGCGCCGCATCGCATGACCTGCTCGCCAGGCTGGACGGGTCCGGAGCGTTCGTCCGCGTGGCTAATCTCCAGCGGGCCGCCGACGTCGCAGATTACATCAATCGGCAGCGCGCTTTACTGGTCGTTCAGATCGGCCAGGATTTCCAAAGGCAGCTGGCCGCAGGCAAGCCTGCCGGCGTGCAGGTTATCGCCGATGGCCGCAACTCGAACACTGCCGGAACCGCGATGGGTTATGTGGCCTCGGTTGTCGAGGGTTTCAACGCCGATTGGCAGGCGGCTCATGGCCTCGGCACATCTCCGATCCGGATCACGACGCGAGCCTGGTACAACTCCAACCTGGAAACGCGATGGTACATGATCCCCGCGCTGATCGGCACGCTCACGTTGCTGCAGACGCTGCTAGTGACGGCGCTGTCAGTCGCGCGCGAGCGTGAGGAGGGAACCTTCGATCAACTGCTGGTCACGCCGTTTCGTCCCAGTGAGATTATGGCCGGCAAGGCGCTACCCTCGATGCTCGTTGGAACGACTCAGGCGACCTCCGTCCTGCTCGTGGCACAGTTGTGGTTCGGGATTCCGTTCGCGGGCTCCTACCTGACCCTGTATGCGGGACTTGTTCTGTTCCTGCTGGCGGCGGTCGGTATCGGGCTGCTGGTCTCCTCGGTCGCCGCGACGATGCAGCAGGCGATGCTGTTCGCATTCGTGCTGGTGATGCCGTTCGCGCTGCTTTCGGGGCTGACTACTCCGGTTGACAACATGCCCACGGTGCTTCAGTACCTCACCGTGATCAACCCGTTGCGTTATGCAATCGACATCACACATCGCGTGTACCTCGAGGGCGCCGGTCTCGGCGAACTCTTGCCCGAGTTGTGGCCACTTGCGGTTATTGGCGCCATCACCCTTGCCGCGGCGTCCTGGATGTTCCGCAACCGCCTCGCATGAGCAACAAGAGTACTCAAAGTTGCATCTTTAATCCTTACACCGCTTTTGGCCCGCGTGGACCGAGGCCTTACTCCTGTCGTTCTGCGGCTTAGGTGAGCCATACCATACAAGCTCTAAAAGCATTGCGCACCGGCGACATCCCCCTGCGCTTTCTTCTCCGCTTGCGCGAGCGGGCGGCCCGTAATTATCCGGCGCGATCTGCACCCGTTCACGGGAACCTACTCCAAGTTCGGGCGCCCCTTTCCTACGCGTAAAGGACCTTGGATCGGAGTAATTTGCTCGCGCGGCCGGGACTGATCGAGGTGGCACCCCGCCGGGTCGAGAAGAAATAGAGCGTTTGCCGTTTCTACGCCATTTCATTGCCAAAATCACATCAATCAGTGCGGTATAAGCCGCGGACGGCCGTAACGCAGAGTCTTGGCATTGCGCTCGAACGCGGCCGCGATTGCCGCGGAGACAACACGAATCCTGGCCGCTCTCTGCAGGTCCTGATGCGTTATCAGCCAGACTGGCCGAAGGTTGGGAGGCTCCTCCGGCCACAGGCGCAGCACCTCGGAATGACTGTCGCCAAAGAAGCACGCCAGCTCGCAGACGCCGAGGCCCTCGCTTGCAGCCGTCAATTGAACATACTGGTCGTTGCTGCGGACCGCGTATCGCGCGCCTTCCAGCGATTCTCCCAAGAAGAACGGGCGCGCGAGCCGGGGCATACCAGGAAAGCTAATCAAGTCATGATTGGCAAGCCCCTGACCCCTCACCGGAGTGCCGCGCCGCGCCAGATATTGGCTTGATGCGTACAGCGTGAAGCCGATTTCTCCGAGCTTTCGACAGACGAGCTGTGACTCAGTCGGTCGAACAGTGCTGACACGCACGGCGAGGTCGGCCTCACGGCGCGCGATATCCAGCGAGCGAACCCCGGTGAGCAAGTCGATCTGAAGCTCGGGATGCCGTTTCCGCAGCGCGACAATCACCGGCATTAAAACGCGAGAGCCCAGTACGTCAGTAGCCGTCATACGGATGGCCCCCGCGGTGCGGGTGTCCTGACCCGCAATCATCCTCTCCAACGCCAGCGCGGCACCTTGCATGGTTTCACACTGCTGCAGAATTGTCTGACCCGCCGAGGTCGGGGCGAGCCCATCAGGAGTTCGGCTCAACAGTTTCGTGTGGAGCTGCTCTTCGAGGGCTGCGATGCGCCGTGCCACCGTGACGTGATCGACGCCGAGCGCTTTAGCCGCGCCCGAATGGCTCCCCTCGCGCGCCGCCGCTAGAAAGAAACGAACGTCATCCCACCGCCAGTTGGGAGCCATTTGTGTTCACTTTTGCACATCAAATGTGATGAGAAAACTGTGTTCACCGTTAGCTTCCAAGCGTACCGTTTTTTTTGAAACCGATGAGCACCGAAGCCCCACAACATCCACCCGTGCCCCAGCCACACCTCAACGGCTTTCGGCACCGCTGTTGCACGGAGAACGCCGAGCCGACGCAAGCATTTGCTCGGCTAGACATGCCCGCTGCTTCTGTCTGATTAGGAAAGACACCGAAACACATAATGGAGGTTGACATGCTTGACACGACGGGAACCATCTTGGCGGCAACGGCAATCACCGTTGTTCTCACCGGTGTAGTCAGTACGATGCCCATTCAACTTCCCCGACGGCTCGCGCTGGCGGCCGGGGTCGGGGCTTGGGTGGGCCTGGCCGCGGCGGTTGCCGGCGCCGGCGATCTTGCAGACCCGCGTATAACTCTGGCCTTCTTCGCCTTCCCACTCGCAACCACGGCCGCCTTGGCGCTCGGCTATCCATCGGCACGAAACGCGTTGCGCGCAATCCCGATGCCGCTGCTGATCGGCTTGAACCTTATCCGCGTCGGTGGCGTGCTGTTTGTGTTGCTGGCATTTGCGGGGAGGCTTGCTGGACCGTTTCCTTACTCCGCAGGTTTGGGCGACTTCATAACCGGTGTGCTGGCGGTCCCTGTTGCGCGGCTGTCGACGAAAGGCCCGCTGAAACATAATCGCCTCATCGCGGCGTGGAATGCGTTTGGCGCTCTGGACTTGATCGTCGCGGTAGCACTTGGAATTACGTCGAGAAACGGCTCCCCAATCCAGCTCATTCACGCCGGAGTCGGCACGGCGGCGATGACAACGCTACCTTGGGCATTACTTCCAACGGTCCTGGTGCCGTTCTTCCTCATCGCGCACTCAATCGTGTTCGCTCAGTTTCGCGCGCAAACAGCCCACCAGACGGGCGCAAGGTCGATCTCGACAGGGCAGCTTGAGCCTCGTGCGGTGGGACCATGAGGTTATGCCAGTTGAACAGGTCGTCGCTTGCCCGGAGCTCGCCGCGGCCGTAAACAAGCTCCAAGGTCCTCAGCCGGCCCAGGCGTTGTTGACAGCGCCGCCGTTCGCTTCGTATCCGGCCTGCACGGCGACCTCTTCTTTGCGCAGCGTAGCATGATACAGCTGAGTCGGCCTCAGTGCGGCAGACTCTTCCGGCATCGGATTGCAACTTCGGTCGTGTGGAATGGCGTTACCGAGCGGCGGTAGCATAACCCTTGTGGCGCTCGAAGCCATATCCAGGGTAAGCTGCGCGCAGTCTGTCATGAGTCGGTCGCGTGTCACCTTGGCCACGATCGATGCCGTTGCGATTGACAGGCCTGGCCGACGTTATGAAAGTGATCGGCGCGGCTGGGAATGCGTCCGGCCAAGGGCACATGACCTCCAAACAAGG
>Ga0126381_100011493_pt1 | contig 10010 bp, 9 predicted proteins | sample PanSoiMetPlot_28_FD_96465 | JGI IMG/M metagenome (GOLD analysis project Ga0126381, IMG submission 96465) | Tropical forest soil microbial communities from Panama - MetaG Plot_28 | ecosystem: Environmental > Terrestrial > Soil > Tropical forest > Bulk soil | place: Panama | collected 2016-02-17 | reverse complement strand
TCGCTCTGTTCACAGGAAGATTGCGAAATAACGTTGAAGCAAGCGCCAGAGCGATGAGTCCGGATGCTGCCGTTCCAATGATTGCGGCCACTTCCGGTGACGACTCTTTGAATCCCACCGCCATCGCAAGGAGGAACGCGAGTGTCGTGGCAATTGGCTCGGTCACCCCGCGCGAGTAGATATCGTGCTGCATCACCTTCATCCCCCGCGAAATAGCTGTACTAATGCGATACAAAGCCAAACCCGGCATCGCGCAGAGAACCAGTACCAGGGCGGACGCCATTTGTGGCTGCACGTGAAGTCGATTATTAAAAAACCGAAGGGCTACGATGACGATGGCAGCAGTCACAATCGATTGCATAACCCCAAGCACTACGGCGATTTGAAAAAGAACCTTGCTGCGCGCCCGATTTCCGACAGCCTCCGCACGCGCGATGAATGTTGTGATCCCATTATCGAGACCAAGAACACCGATCTTGCTGATGATGTCAGTAGTTGACCACGCAACGGAGAATATGCCGAGCGCCGCCGGACCGAGCAGCCGTGCGACGAGAAATGTGAAGATGCCGCGGAAATTCGACGCCAGCATGGCGATCGTGTTCAGGAAGGCGCCGCGCTTTAACTCCACTCCGGTCTCGTCCACACGCGCCGGTGTATCTAGCACCGGCGGCGCAACGTCGAGGGCAGCTTCCGCTTTACTCGATAGTTCTTTGCGAAGCCCGTCAGGAACCCGATCGATTCCGAGGTTATGCATCATGAGGAAGAGCGGCATTTCCCCTTTTCGCTGGAAATGCCCTCGATGCCACGGTCACCTAAACTAGCATTCGCGCTCATATGAGCTCGACGCTACAATCGACTGCTCGAACCGCCAAAAATTTTCGAAGAGACTGACCGTCGTTATGAAGGAGCGGGGAAAGGATAGATATTTCAGCGTTCCAATCCACTGATCGCTGGATTGGTGCGCCGCTTTGCGTTCTCCTATGCGAGTCTTAATTACGGGAGGCGCCGGCTTCATCGGCCGGCACATCGTCGAATACTTCCATGATCGAGCCGAGGTCCGTGTTCTCGATAATTTGCGCTGCGGTTTCAAGAGCAATCTGTCTGGCTTGAAATGCGATTTGATCGTCGGCTCCATTCTCGATCGCGAGCTGGTCAGAGAGGCCATGAAAGGCGTGGACTTCGTCTTTCATCTCGCGGCTCTGGTGAGCGTTTCGGGATCCATGCAGAGGCCGAATGAATATGACGAGATCAATGCTGGTGGTACGGCAATTGTTCTGGAAGAAGCGGCGCGGGCTCGGGCGAAAAAGCTGATCTTTAGCAGCTCAGCGGCAATTTACGGTGACAATCGAACTACCCCAAGAATTGAAACCGCGCCGGGCGAGCCGAGAACGCCGTACGCCACGAGCAAGCATCAAGGCGAACAGTACTGCTGCTCCTTCACAGATGAAGGGCAACTCGCTACCGTTTCCCTTCGCTATTTTAACGTCTTTGGTCCCTACCAACATCCGAGAAACGAATACAGCGCGGTCGTCCCGGCTTTTATCGACCAAACAATCAAAAACGAGCCGATTACGATTTTCGGAGACGGCCGGCAAACGCGAGACTTCATTTATGTAAAGGACATAGTTGAGGCCAATGCGTTCTTCGCCTTAAAATCGCAGGCGACCGGGATCTTCAACGTTGGTTGCGGCAGGCAAATCACAATAATCGATTTGGCTCTAACGATTTGCAGTCTTACCAAGTCCACTTCTACGATTGAGTACGGTCCGGAGAGAGCAGGCGACGTGAAACATTCAGTTGCAGGCATGGACAAGACTCAAAGAGCTGGCTTTAGGCCGGTTTACGATTTGACAGGAGGATTGCGCGCAACAATCCAATTTCTCAAGGAAGATCCAGCAGCGATTCAGTGTCGCCGCCACGTATGACTCGATCTCGAAGCCTCTGGATCAACGCGATCATCGTCGCAATCGTCGTGGTTCTGCGTTTGCCCACGCTCTTGCCGTCGCTGTACAACGGCGACGAGGGTTACTACGGTACGATTGCAAACGACATTCTGGACGGTGGCGCGGTCTACCATACAGCGGTGGATACGAAGCCTCCGGGCATGTATTACATTTATGCTGCCGTTTTCCGGCTGGCCGGCAGAAACAACCTGTTTGCGGTTCATCTACTCGCCATATTTGTCGTCATCACCACCGCCCTTGTTGTGCGGCGAATCGGCGTCCGCGTGGCGGGCGACTGGGCAGGGGCGTGGAGTGGAATTGGCTATGCCCTGTTCGTCCATGCCTACTGGCCAAGTGACACTTTGGGTGCAAACAGCGAGATCTTCGCCGCTCTTCCGCTTGCGTTGAGTGTTCTCGCCTTCCTCCAGGGACAAAAGAAGCCATTCCGGGGTTTGATGTTTGTTAGCGGTGCGCTAATCGGCGTGGCAACATTGATTCGACAAACGTCCGCCTTGAATTTGGGCGTACTGCTTATGTGTCTCGCTTACTGCTGGCTCGTTGCCCGCACCCAGTCCTTTGCACGTATTTTGGCAGCAGGCAGCGGTGTCATGATCGGATTCATTGTGGTGATTGCGGGACTGGCTTGTTATTACCAATTTCATGGAAATCTGCATGACGCTTATCTGTGGGCCTTCGCGTTTGCGATTCGCTATGCCGGATCCGAAACAACCTTTGGCTATGTTTTCAAACGTCTCGTCACCGTCCATCTCACTGTAATTCTCCTCTCGGGCTTGTTGTGGTATTTTGGCATTCTGCAGGTAGTCGAAACGCTGAGGTCCTTTTGGCTGCGGAAGCCTGTGCCGCCCGAGGCCGTCCTGCTTGTCTTATGGTTCGGCCTTAGCTATGTGGCCATCTTTGTTGGCTGGCGATTTCCGGGGCATTATCATTTGCCGGTGCTTTCGCCACTGTCGATTCTCGCAGGCCAGGCGTTCGCGCGTTTTGTTGTGGAACAGCAGCGTTCTTCTCAGCAACGTTGGCAATTGATCCGAACATCCATCATCGCTGCAGCCGTGCTTCCAGTGACAGGTTTTCTCCTTATTGCCTTTATCTTGCGAACGCAGACGCTCTATTTCCTCCCCACTGTTCGGCAGATCGCGCAGGAGACGAGACCAGACGATCGCATTTTTGTCTGGGGAAGTTCTCCCCAACTTTACAGTTTTTCCGACCGGCGCATGGCAACGCGTTTCGTGAGTTGCTCGCATTTGGTGGGCGCCTACGCTAGCCGACCCCGTGCGGTCAGAGATAGAGGGAAAAGCGTAATTCCGGGAGCTTGGGCGATGCTTCAGGCAGATTGGGAAGCGCATCCCCCGGTGCTCATCATCGACACGTCCGCGGTTGACCATTTCTGGTCGAAACATCCCATGACACGCTACCCTGTGCTTCGCGACTATCTTCGTGGATATCGCGTTGAAAGTGTAATCAACGGCGAAACAATCTATCGCCGGCTTTAGCAGCAGATCCAAAATAGTGCGCATGAAGGCATGGAAGCCAAGCATCTCGGTCGTGTATCCAATGTTCAATGAAGAAGAGAACATCGAGCGCGCAGTGCGTTTCGCGGAGGCCTCCCTGGCCGATATCACCGCCGATTACGAGATCCTCATTGTCAATGATGCCAGCACGGACCGATCAGCGGAAATTGCGGAGGCTTTGGCGCGGTCAAACCCTTTTGTTAACGTGTTCCATCACGAGCGGAACTTGAAACTCGGAGGCGCTCTTCGCACAGGCTTTAGCAACGCCACAAAAGAGTTGGTCTTTTACTGTGACTCGGATTTGCCAGTCGATCTCACCGAGTTGAACCGGGCGGTGCGGATCATGGACTTTACAAAGTCGGATATCGTTTCGGCTTTTCGTTTTGATCGCACTGCGGAAGGGCCTCTCCGTACCGTCTATTCAGTGGTTTACAATTTACTTATTCGTTTCCTTTTTCCATTGCGGGTGAAGGACGTCAATTTCTCCTTCAAATTGTTCAAACGGGAGGTGTTGGATAAGATTGCGTTGGAGGCGGAGGGTTCGTTCATTGACGCGGAACTGCTAATCAAAGGCAAGTTGCACGGATTCAAGATCGTGCAATTCGGCGTGGATTATTTTCCCAGGAACCGGGGGACCTCCACTCTGGCCAGCCCGGATGTGATCTTCAAAATGATTCGGGAACTGGTTAGGTTCAGGATGAAGATGCGACAGGAAATTCGGGCGGCCCGGGTGTCCGCGCCTTGAAAAAGCTGATTGTTAACGCGGATGACTTGGGACTGACACGAGGAGTCAACCAAGGGGTGCTGCGGGCTTTTCGAGATGGAATCGTAACGAGTGCCTCGTTGCTTGTGACGGGGAGTGCATTCGACGAAGCCGTCACGCTAGCTCGGCAGAACCCGCAACTGGATGTTGGTCTGCATCTGGCACTGGTGGAAGAACAAGCCATTCTTGGCCGCGAGGTATTGCCATCCGTAGTTGATGAACGTGGACGCCTGCCCCGAACGAGTGGTGAATTTCTCAGACGCGCCTTGCTGGCACGCATTAGCTGGGATGAAGTTGAGCGTGAGATCGCCGCGCAGATCGCACGTTTTCAGAATACGGGCCTGCGGCTTTCCCATGTTGATAGCCACCAACATCTCCACATGTTTCCGCCCGTATTCAAAATTGTTAGGCGGCTTACCCGCGGGATGGGTAACGTTTGGATTCGCAATCCTGCCGGCCCCTGGCGAAAATCGCCAGGTGCGCGAGTGAGACGGTGGGTGCAGCAGGTGGGTTTGAATCTGACCTGTCTGTCAGCGAGAGCTTTACACAGCTCGCCCGTGCCGCAGATGCCGGATGGTATGTACGGATTCGAAGTCGGCGGGCGTTTGACTCGCTCTGCGCTCGAACACATTCTCCGTAAAATTCCCGATGGTCTGTATGAATTGATCTGCCATCCCGGCGAAGAAGATGCCGATACGCGGAAGCGATACAGCCATTGGGACTATCGATGGGTCGAGGAACTGGAGGCTCTCACCGCGCCGGAGGCGCTCGTGGTTCTGAAGGAACAGGGAATCGAATTAACCTCATACACGCGGGCGTTTGGACATGAAAGCAATTTAAGCTCCTAACGAATTGCCTCGCGGGAGAGTAGCCCCTAAACTTAGTCTCACGGATTATTCACATGAAGTTACTTGATAAAATCGGCCGCGAATTTTCCGGCTACAACATTTTGGAGTCGGGCAAGCGGCTCTTGGACCGCAGGCCATTGCAATGCAGCCTTTACGTAACTGATCGTTGTAATCTCGACTGTGCCTACTGCACCGAATACGACAACAGCCGGCCACATCCGAGCATCCATGATTTAAAAAAATGGGTATGCAAGATTCGCGAGCTTGGGACAATGCGCATTGCTTTGGTTGGAGGCGAGCCACTGACGCACCCTGATATTGTGGAGCTCGTTCGCTACTGTCGCGAGCTTGGATTTGCCACCAGCCTGACCACGAACGGTTTTCTTCTCACGCGCGACCTCGTTATGCAACTGGAGGAGGCCGGCTTGCAGGTCATGCAGATCAGCGTTGATCGAATGACGCCCAGTGCAATTACAAAAAAATCTTTCAAGACGATCTTGCCGAAGCTCGATTATTTTTCGGATTCAAAGATCAGTCTTCATATCACCGGAGTAATTTGCGCCGACACGCTGCCCGAAGCGCAGGCCGTGCTTGAGACGGGGCTGGCGCGCGGTATCCCGACTGAGGTTCGCCTCGTGCATGCGGATCCATTGAAGCGATTTCGGGTTGATCGCGGCCAGCGCGAGGAACTCGAAGGTTTCATCGACTCAATGATCGAACGAAAACGGCGCGGGGAAAAGATTCACACCAGTGAAGCGATCCTCAATTACCAACGTAGTCTTCTCCGCGGCGAGCGTGTTGAGTGGACCTGTATGGCTGGCTACAAATTATTCTTCGTCTCCGCACAGGGGAAATTTTGGATTTGCAGCATGGTGCACACGGACAAGCACATCATGGACGTCACCTTGGATGATCTCTACGCAAACTACCGCAAAAAGTCGTGCCAGGAAGGCTGCGGTGTTTATTGCGCAGTCAGCGCTTCGCTTCTTGTAGAAAAGCCCATCGCGGTGCTCGGCAAGGAAATCGTGGCGCGCACCAAGCGTCTGCCATCGTTATTCCACGCTGCTTCGAGTCCGCGTATTGGCGATCCGAAACCGCGGGGTATTGCAAATCCAAACGGAACGCACGAGATGAATGACAGCGCTAACGGTAGCCCATCCGCAAATGATCGCGTAACTTTGAGGGAACGCGTTTAGCAAAAAGCCAAGCGCCAATATCCAGACATAAATATTCCTGCGGGCCGCAATCAGCCGGAAAGCACGGTCGACCGGCGTAAGGTCATCCAGCAGGCGACCTTTCACTATCTTTGCCCAACGCTTTGCGGATTCATCCAGCAGATGCGATGCGATGAGTAAACCCATAAAATAGAACGCGTTCGGAAATTGGCCGCTTCGCCAAAGATAAAAAGCAATCGCCGCCCACCAGGAGTTTTCGATCAAATAATCCAAATGATGTTCCCATTTACCGCGCTCAGTTGTTTCGATTTTGACCCGGGCCTGTTTCCCATCCAGACCATCGACGATGCCAAAAACAAGAGCGGCAAGGATTCCCAAGCCAACGTGGCCCGTCACGAAGGCCACGGTGGCACTACATCCGATGATTAATCCGGCAATGGTAATTTGGTTTGGTGTGATTGGTGTTTTGCAAAGGAACGAAATCAGCACTGTTTCAATTGGCGCGTGAAGGTAGGCCGGCAAATCAAGCGTGCCTTTCTGCGCCGAATCGAGAATGATGCGTTCAGTCAGCGGACTGTCCTGGTCCTGCGGTACGCGAAAACAAAGTGGCCGCACATGCCGGCGCATACCGACGATATAATCATCTTGCTTTGCCGCGTCGACGACGTCGATCTTCGCGTGATCGATCTTCTTCGTGAGTTCGTTTAAGAACGGCGTCACGGGTGGAAGAGCAGAAAGAAAATCCCTCGTGATCAATGCTGGGCCGCATGGATTTCGAATCAAATCTCGCACGAATTCTGGCGGATTTGAATCGACCAGCGCGACCGATGAAGTGTTAGCGCAGAGGGCAGCGAGCAGTCGGGCATCGCAATAGATATTTGCCGGAACGATTAAAAAGCGTTCCGCCGTTTGCTCCAAAAGCAGTTGGGCGGTGAGAGGTTTTGTTGCGGTCGACACAAGCTGAATCGTTAACTCTTTCCGCGCCCATGAGTGCTTAGCTAAATTAGCTCCAACGAGTTCTGGCGTGCTCGAAAAAACAAGCGCGCGACGAAACCCTAGTCGCTGTAAAATGCGGAGTAAACGTTCAAGCAAGTTGACGCCGCACAGTTTTTTCACGGCGCCGGGAGCCTCCGCTATTACGATTGGCAGGATGTTCTCCATCGTGTTGAGATTAACGATGCCGCTGCGCGGTGCCAACTTTGAGCGACTCTTTCAGCCTTCCTTCGCGATGCGCCTCACGAAATATGAAACGCACTCGCCAAGGCCGCCTCGAACGCGAAGCCGACAAATAATCCTGCTCCCGCACCGACGATTCCTCAGACGATTCCCAACAGAGTTGCGCTAACCGAAGATTTTCCCGGTGCAGCTTGCCTTGCAAAGATCAAGGTGAACTGGCCGGCGCCGACCTTTGAAGAAGATCAATGCGTTCATGGGTTTGCCCGATCTCCACGACTAGCCCGGAATAATTCCACTGACCCAGTGACTTTTTTGCCGAGACATAAATCGTCCCTTTTCCCTTAGGACCGGAGATGGGAATTGCCAGATTGGATTCACCGGATGCGCCGTTCACGTTTGTATTTCCCGAGACCAGGAATCCGTCCTTTATAGGTAAACCCACGGCTTGGATCACAGCGGGATCTGCTTTGGCTCGCGCGAGCGCATCCTTGTAAACGTCAGTCGATTTCATCGCACTGAAGACCACAAACAGTATCGAGCCAACGAACACGACCAACAAGAGCGCCACAGTAAAGCAGCCTGTGGGCACGAACCATTTCCAGTTTCGCGTCCACCAGTTGGGAGTTGGCGTTGCAGGCGGCGCAAACGGTTGATTCATGGTTCTCTTCTACCTCCGTCACGAAGCGATTTGCAACGGCTCTCTTCAGCGGCGCGCCATCACGCAAGCATGACGGCCTTAGTTACTCTGAGGCAGCATGCTGAACATGAAGAGTTTTCTCCGAATCATTCTTGCAGGCATTCTGGTGATGTTGGTAGATTCTTCAACTCCCTGGGCACCGTCTGGACGCTGAATGCCGACGGCACATTTCATGTCACTGCTATGAAGCCGAAGGCAGAGATCTGGGGCAAGTATACTGTCGCAAGCGATACGATCATGATTCAAGAAACGCGCCGTGTTGGATCCATCCCCAAGTCCTGCAGCGGCACCGGCGTTTATAAGTTCAGTCGTCAGGGCCAGAACACGCTGGCGTTCGTTTTGGTCAGCGACAAGTGCAAGCCGCGCATGCAAAACGTGACGCAGCCCTTGCATCCAAAGTGATCCGAAAGGCTTGCGAAGGCTTACCGGAAATTTTCGCGGCGAATGAGCAGAAGTAGTGGCGGTTCACCCGAACCGCCCAGGCGATTGAGGTCAATCGCCTCTACCTATTGTCCTCAAGTAGAGATCTTCCAGCCGCTCCGCTTGAGTGGACAGATCGAAATTCTTGCGCACTCCCTGTGCGCCCGCGCGCGCAATCCGTGCAAGGAAACTGAAATTCTCGGCCGCATCCAGTAACGCTTGCGCTAACATTTTGTCATTGCGTTCCGGCACGAGAATGCCGGTCACGCCGTTTTCAATTGCTTCGGGAATGCCGCCGTGCACGGTAGCAAACACCGGCAGGCCGGTGGCCATCGCTTCCAGCATCGAATTTGGAATTCCCTCCTGATTTCCGTCATAACCCGTCTGGCTCGGATGCACGAAAATGTGCGACCTGTGATAGATCTCCCGCAATCGCTCCTGTGAAATGAAACCGGTGAATGAGACCCGATGCTCGATGCCTAACTCGCGCGCCAAGCCTTGAAGTTCATCGAGCAACGGTCCTTCGCCAGCAATCGTCAACGTGGCGTTTGGATACTGCTGAAGGAAAACTGCAAAAGCACGAAAAGTAAGTGGCAGACCCTTCTTCTGAATCAACCGGCCAGCTTGCACGAATCGCCACTGACCGTCTTGCGGGAATACCCGTTCGCGAAACGGAAATTCTTCTAGCGGAATTCCCGTGTGCTGGACTTCAATTTTTTTCGGGTCACAACCAAGATCAGCGAGTGCGCGCCGCAAGGAATCCGAGCGAACCAGGACCAGCTTTACTGCCTCCAGCATTCGCAGCGTGGCCTCTCGATAGGCAGGCTTGTGCATATCCACCATGACATCTGCGCCGTGGAACGAAACAACAGACGGATTTTTCCAAGCGCGAATCAGGGGCAGGAGATGGACAGCGATTTGGCCAAAATAAATGTGCAGAAGACGTGACCGCGTTTCGCTCAGAATACGTAATAAGGCGCTCAGCTCTTTCTTCGAAATCTGCCACGGCTCGTCGCGTACTTGCCTGAACCAAAAGCGACGGAGGAAGTGCGTTGGCGGCTTGGGGATGAGGTGAGCAGCCTCGACCGGAAAGCGCTCGGCATTTTCTCGTTTCTGCGCGATCACCACCGGAGCGCAGCGTTTCAGCGCTGTGATTTGCCGGTAGATGTGCAGCATCTCCGGCTTGAGAAATGTTGCGCAGTAACAAGCAATAACCGGGCGTGTGTCAGACATTGTGCTCAGCGGCGAAGATTAGACGCTCAATCCTAAGCTTCCAACTGCGAAAGCCCGGCCTGAAACATATCGCATAAAATAGAAATGCGCCGGGGGCTTTAGGACTTCGTAGGCAGAAAATATTCACCTTCGAAATCATCCCTCGGTTTGCATCGGTGATGAACGTCAAATCGAAAACTGCTCGCGCACTTCCGGCGGCACACGGACTGGGCGGCCGGTTTCCGCG
>Ga0126381_100011492_pt1 | contig 10010 bp, 6 predicted proteins | sample PanSoiMetPlot_28_FD_96465 | JGI IMG/M metagenome (GOLD analysis project Ga0126381, IMG submission 96465) | Tropical forest soil microbial communities from Panama - MetaG Plot_28 | ecosystem: Environmental > Terrestrial > Soil > Tropical forest > Bulk soil | place: Panama | collected 2016-02-17 | reverse complement strand
GTACCGACGTGCATGGGATCGCGGAAAAGGCTGCGCACCGTGGAATGAAACTGGAAGCTTCCGATTTCAATCAAAGGCTGTACGCCTGGCGCCCAGGCATTGGGATCGGTCACACCGAAAATCTTCAACCCTTTCCCATCCACGTGAAGGCCGTCAGCGATCCATGCGTGCAAGTCTGCCAGCTCCACGCGGCTCTTGAACCGGGCCGAGAGAGTGTCGACGATTTTGGCGCGAAGAATAGGCTGCGCGCGCGCAATCACGATCCGAATCCATATAGCTAAGCCGAGGCAGGTAAGTAACGCGAAGCCTGTAATCCAAAGCCATTTATGGGGACTGCGCCTAGGTCTGCTCAGGGGTGCTGCGCGCGAAGCATCGAGCGGCGGAGGCGGAGAAGACATAAGGAGAGCAATCGAGACAGAAGCATCTTAACCCAGCGAACAGGAAGCGAAATCGGGTATTTCCTGCAGGGCGGGGATGCGCGACGCCAGCGATTGATGGCTTCATCAGTGATGCGTGCCCTTCGCCTGTTTCCCGTTGATTCACCGGTCCCCGCCTAAGCCATAAACTGGTGTTATGACTGTAAATCCTGCGATTCGCGGAATTGTCGAAACCTGCATCAACGTGGCGGACATAAGCCGCGCCCGGCCGTTTTATGAATCTTTGTTCGGATTCGAGCCGATGGCGCACAGCGAGCGCTTCTGCGCGTACCCGGTCGGCCCAGACGTTTTACTGCTTTTCACACAAGGGGGGTCCGACAATCCAACTCCGGCCGCGCACGGCATCATTCCGCCGCACAACACGATTGGATCCGGGCACTTTGCTCTTGCTGTCGTCCGTGACGAACTCACGATTTGGCAAGCGCGGCTCCGCGACCTTGGAATCAAAATCGAATCTGAGGTCCACTGGGAACGCGGCGGGCGAAGCATCTACTTCCGAGACCCAGATGGGAATCTCCTCGAACTCGCGAGTCCGGGGATATGGGCTAACTATTAGTGCGCTACATTGGTGACGGCCCCGTTCAAACGCGCAGCTTAATCGGGTTGACTCGCCCTCCAAATGCCGTCAGAATGTCGGGGCCAACCCAGGATCAGAGACGTGAGTTTAAGTCCGAGCGCAACATACGAGTCAAGCAAGTGAAGCTTGGACCTCGTATCCACTCCGATGCCATAGCGCCAATGCTCCTGCGCATGATTGTGTTGACCTTGTGTTTCAGTGACGAACTGTGCGGCCAGTCCATGCTTCCATACATGAACGCCGGCCCGGATTCGGCATTTGCACAGGTCGATTTTGCTCAGATTTACTTGGACACTGCGACTCGCGAGCAGAAGAAGAAGGCGGAGCAAGCCTCACAACGAAAGCATTTGGTCGAGATCGGTGAGGTGTCGGCGCTTGACCTTGACGCTTCCGACAAAGCAGTCGCGGAATACAACAAGGCAGCATCGTTGATGAAAGCGCAGAATGTGAACGACGCGATCCTGCACTTACGAAAGGCAATTGCCGCCTATCCCAAATTCGTGCTCGCGCATAACACCTTGGGCCTTGCATACCTGGACCAGCAGGATTCCCACGCAAAGGACGAATTCGAGACTGCAGCGCGGCTCGACCCAAAATTCCCGGGATCGTTCCTGAATCTGGGCATGCTGGCTCTGTCAAGCGATGACTTCGCCAACGCCGACTTCTATCTTGAAAAGGCTGCGGCGCTTAATCGGAATGATCCGAAGATTCTCGCCGCCCTAGCATTCGCCGAAAACGGAGATCATAAGTACGCTGAGACCCTGCATACTGTGCAACTCGTGCATGCGATGGATCATCGCGGCATGGAGAACGTTCACTACATCGCTGCCGCTGCCGCCATGTCGTTGCATGATTACGACACAATGCAGAAACAACTCACGATCTTCTTGGCTGAAGCCCCCAACAATCCCCTCGCGCCGGTTGCTAACAAGAATCTTGACGCTCTCGAAAAGCGGACCGCGTCAACCACGCAAGTCGCGAACTCAGGCGAGGTTTCAGCTCCATCCAGTTCTCATAATCAGACTTTCCCCAACAGCGAGCGGCTGAAAGCCCAGTTGGACGGAATGCAAAGCGAGATGGACGCAGAAGGCTGCAAGACTTGCGGATCATCTGTTGGCCAGAGTGCCTCCGCACCAACAACAACAATTGCCGGAGCCGCAATCCCGGAGGTTCCGTCTTCCCTCGGCCGTGATTTGTTTCGGATCCATCAAACCGTGGATGAGACAGCCTTGTTCTTTGCGGTCAGTCATCATGGACACATGATCGACAACCTCATGCTATCCGATTTTCAAATTCGCGATGCCGACAAGCCGCCCGACCGCATTGTGCAGTTCATCCCACAATCGAAGCTGCCCCTGCGTCTTGGACTACTGATCGATACCAGCGGCTCGGTTCAAGATCGATTCTCCTTTGAAAAGCGTGCTGCTGAGAAGTTCCTGGAAAGGGTGCTGATCGAGAGGTCTGATCTCGCGTTCGTGGCCGGCTTCAACGCGGACATTTCGGTTACACAGGACTTTGCAGCCGACGCTGCTTTGTTAAGCAAGGGCGTCGAGAAACTTACCAATGGTGGAGGAACGTCGCTATTCGACGCCGTTTCGTTCGCCTGCTGGAAACTTGCTGCGTATCCTGAAAACGGCACCGTCGCCAAAGTTCTGGTGATTCTTAGCGACGGAGAAGACAACTCGAGCCATCGCAGCCTTAAACAAGTCGTTCGCGAGGCGGAAACCAACGGCGTCACTATTTATGCCTTGAGCACGTCAGAGAGCATTCGTCCTGATACCGATGCCGATAGGATTCTAGAGGTGATGGCAGAACGAAGCGGTGGCGAAGCCCTCTTCCCAGGAGACTTGCAGACACTTAACCAGCAACTCGGCAAAGTGGGCAACCTGATCCGGAGCCGATATCTGGTTGCTTACAAGCCGGCTGATTTTGTCCCCAACGGGCAGTACCGCTCTGTTCACATCGTCGCTGAAAAAAATGGACAGCACCTCCAGGTTCATGTCCGCAAAGGCTATTACGCGCGTGTCCGAGCGCCGAAATAGGCCGCGGGCGTTGGAAACTTAGCAGGCCTGCCGGCGGAAACCTTGGGAACCGCCTGGATTGTTTGGTAGTCGTCTCGTCCGGCGGGGTCTGATCCCTAAATAAGAGAATCTCTTTGAGTCGAGGTCTGCAAATCCCGGGGCGATTGTGCAAAATCCGCTCCTGTAGGCACATTTCACGTGGTACTTTCGTAACGCTTACGCGTCCGGCTTTTCTCTACACCGGCTCTATTCCCCGATAAAATTTAAGGGATACCTTGAGAGCTGCCGCCACTTCGCCTTCGGCGTCCGCGACGAGTGAAGGGATAACCTTGTCCTCCAACGCTTCCAGCCACGCGCGCCTGCCGATTCTATACGTCATCCTTGGCGTGCTCCTGGCTATCAGCATCGTACCGATGTACTTCTATTCCACGCAGGTGGAAGCCAGCAATCGCGAACGCTTGAAGACCAATGAGAGGCTGCTGCAGAACACAATCACGCGGTCGTTGGCGGACGACCTCTCGCAGCACGAGCACTCGCAGCGCCTCATGCTGGAGAACCTGTCGTCGGCGATTCAGGTCGCCAGCGGCGGGGATATCGGCGACAAGAACATCGAAGCGCCGGAATTGCGCGCTCTGCTCGAGAACTTCGTCTCTTCCTCCTCTGACGAGATAGCATACGCGACCCTGCTGAACGCGGAAGCGAAGGGCATTTTTGCCGGAGGCATCGCGCCGGACGCGTTTCTGCAGCGGGAACTGGAACGCGCGTACGCGGCCGCGCGCGACGGCCGCGAATACAACGGACAGGCTTTGGTTGTGGGCGAAGGCAAGAATGCCCGCACCGTTTTCCTGGTCAGTTCTCCAGTGAAATATGGCCAACGATTTCTTGGCATGATTGCCTCGGTTGTCGATCTGCAGTTCTTGATCCGACGCTTGCATGAAGTCAGTGGTGGGGGTCTCACCCCGTACGTCGTCGACTCGCAAGGACGTCTTGTCGCCGCGGCAACTCCTGAGTTCGCCACCGGCCAGGACATGAAAAATCTCGACATCGTGAAGAGTTTTGTCGACCGGGGCAACAAGGCACTGTTTGCGGAGACCAAAGAATTCACGATCAATAATGGCTCTCAACACATTGAGACGCTTGGCACCTATAGCCCGGTCAGTTCGTTGAACTGGGCGGTCATCGTACAGAAGCCGACCCGGGAAGCGTACAGCGACGTTTACGATATGCAGCGCATCGCCCGTCTTTTGGCCGTTGGCGTGGTGCTGCTGAGCATCTTAGTCAGCATTTTTGCCGCACGCCGGATTACGAACCCTCTGCATGTGCTCACGCAATCCAGCCGCGCATTGGCCCGGGGAGACTTCTCGCAACGCGTCCACCTCTGGAGTCGTACCGAGATCGGAGAACTGGCGCAAACGTTCAACACTATGTCTGAAGAACTCGAACGCTTCGTCGAAGACCTGAAGCGCGCTGCCGACGAGAATCGTGCGCTGTTCATGGGATCCATCCAGATGCTCGCTGGAGCAGTCGACGAAAAGGATCCGTATACGCGAGGCCACTCCGACCGCGTTACCCGCTATTCGCTCCTTATCGCGAAAGAAATGAAGCTCGACCAGACCTTCATGGAGACGCTGCAGGTTTCCGCGCAGCTTCACGACGTCGGAAAGATCGGCATTGAAGATCACATCCTTAAAAAGCCTGGGGCGCTGACCGAAGAAGAATTCGAGGTCATGAAGACGCATACGACCAAAGGCGCCAACATCCTGCGCCCGGTCACGCAGCTCGCCGAAATGCTCCCCGGTATTGAACTGCATCACGAAGCGCTGGACGGCCGTGGATACCCCTACGGCCTCAAGGGCGACCAGATCCCTCTGCTGGCGCGGGTTATCGCCGTCGCCGACACGTTCGACGCGCTGACGACCAATCGCCCCTATCAGCAGGCGCACACGCAAGAGCAGGCGCTTACGATTATCAAGAATCTCGCCGGCAAGCGCCTCGATCCTGTCGCCGTCGCCGCTTTGCTCGCCGTCTGCGAGCGCGGAGAGATCAAAATCCAGCGATTCACCATCAAGCGGCCGGTCCTGACCCCGCAGGCGACGCCTGCACCCGCGCCGAGCCCGGCGCCTGTTTCAGCCTCGCCGGTGCCAGCGGCCCAGATTGCAGCCGCCGAAACCCCCGGCCTGGAACGAACCCGGGTTTAGGCCCGAATCACCCCGCGAACACGCGTCGTTCATTGAACGGCAACACTGCGGCGCTATAATGTGGCACTCATGTCCCTTTCCCCGGGAACCAGGCTAGGTCAATATGAAATCCTTTCTCCCGTAGGCGCTGGCAGTATGGGAGAGGTCTATCGCGCGCGCGATCCGCGTCTGAACCGCGACGTCGCGATCAAGGTGTTGCCACAGTTTGCGTCAACGGATCCAGACCGCCTCCATCGCTTCGAGCACGAGGCGCAGGCGGCTGCCGCTCTCAATCACCCCAACATTCTCTCCGTATACCAGATGGGTACCTACGAAGGGACGCCGTATCTGGTCACCGAATTACTGGAAGGCATGAGTCTTTCCGAGACTCTCCGCCACGGCCCGCTGCCTCTGCGCAAAGCGATTGACTATGCCATCCAACTCGCGCACGGTCTGGCTGCCGCACACAACCGCGGCGTAATCCATCGCGATCTGAAGCCGGAAAACATCTTTCTCACTAAAGATGGGCACATCAAAATCCTCGATTTCGGCCTTGCCAAAATCGTCCTTCCGAAAGAACCCTCGGCGGCGCTGGCGCCCACGGCCACGCGCGTTGGCATTGCAATGGGCACGGTCGGGTATATGTCTCCCGAGCAAGTCCGCGGATTCCCCACAGACCACCGCACGGATCTCTTCGCCTTCGGCGCCATTCTTTACGAAATGGTGATGGGCAAGCGGACGTTCCAGAAAGCTACCGATGCCGACACCGTAAGCGCGATCCTCAACGAGGAGCCACCGTCGATCTCGCAATTCGCGCCCGATACGCCGCCTGCCCTTGAGCGCGTCGTGCACCGATGCCTGGAAAAGAATCCGGAGCTGAGGTTTCATTCCGCCTCCGATCTGGCGTTTGCCCTCGAAGCTTTATCCGATGCTTCGTCGCGCTCCGGAGCTCATCCGAATCGAAACGCCGCGTCCAAGCGCTCGAAGCCGCTCTGGATCGGCGCCGCTCTTTTTGTGATCGGAAGCGTCGTGGCCTTTGGTCATCTTCTCTTGCAGCCGGCCGCTCCACCGAAAATCGGCGATTACACTCAGCTCACTCACGACGGCGGACCAAAAGCTCTGCTCGGCACCGACGGAGCGCGCATCTATCTCGGACTCGGTGTCGGAGCCGCCGCCAATTCTTCATCCCACGACGTAGCCCAAATGTCGGCCGTTGGCGGGGAACCGCAGAATCTCTCCATTCTGCCTTCCCCCACAATGATTCCGCTCGCGCTGTCCAGCGAGGGCTCTGAGTTCTTGGCGGTCGACGGGCAAGGCGCCCCGCCCAAAGGCCCGCTGTGGAGCATTCCCATCCTCGGCAACTCGCCACGCAAGCTTGGCGAAATCATCGCCGAGACCGCTGCCTTAGCGCCCGACGGAAAAACCTTGGCTTATACGAACCTCGGAGATCTCTTCCTCGCCAAATCCGATGGCACCGACCCGCGCAAACTCCTTAGCGTGAAAGGAGACATCCAAAACATTACCTGGTCGCCGGATAGCTCGCGGCTACGCTTTGATGCGTCGGAGACGGTCGGCACCGTGGGTCAACAAGTCGAGTGGGACGTCTCCGCGGACGGCGCAGGCTTGCATCGCCTATTCGAAGGCTGGCACAGTCCCCCGGACGAATGCTGCGGCAGGTGGACGCCCGACGGAAAGTTCTTCGTCTTCCAATCGCTTGGTCAAATCTGGGTTTTGCCCGAAAGAACCTTTCTTCACCCACACTCCCAGCCGATTGCTGTCACCTCCAGCCCGATGACGCTCTCTTCGGCGCTTCCCAGCAAAGACGGTAAGAGGCTGTTCCTTGTCGGACGGACGTATCGTGGCGAACTGATGCGCTATGACACGGGGTCTGTGCGCTTCGCGCCTTTTCTGGGCGGCATCTCTGCCGAATTCGTCGACTTCTCGAAAGACGGACAGTGGGTTACCTACGTCTCCTACCGGGAAGGCGCACTGTGGCGAAGCAGAGTCGACGGGAGTGAGCGTCTGCAACTCACTTATCCGCCAATATATCCGCTGCTGCCACGCTGGTCGCCCGACGGCAAAACCATCCTGTTCTTCGAATTCGCTCGCGATGCCGACAAACCCGCACGCATGTATGAGATTTCGCCGAGTGGAGGCAGCCCGCGACTTGTGCTTCCAGATGATCAGTCTCAGCAACTCGATCCGAACTGGTCGCCCGACGGATCGAAAATCGTGTTTGCCAACGAATCGAACGATCCCAGCTCTGCGATACACGTTGCCGATCGCGCGACGCATCAGGTTACGACCCTGCCCGGTTCCCAAGGCCTCTATTCACCGCGCTGGTCGCCCGACGACCGGTATATTTCAGCTTTCTCCAGCGACTCAAAAACGCTGGTGCTGTTCGATGTCCAGGCACGAAAATGGACCGAGCTAGCCGCAGGTTCGTTCGGCTGGCTCAACTGGTCGCACGACAGCAAGTACATTTACGTTATGGATTCCCGGGGTACCAGCGCGGTGGTAAGAATCCGCATCGCGGACAAGAAGGTCGAGCCAGTCGCCGACCTCAAGAATCTCCTGACAACCGGCCGCTTCGGCACTGCGCTGGCGCTCACACCCGATGACCAACCGCTCCTGCTCCACGACACTGGCACGCAAGATGTTTACTCGGTAAGCTGGCAGCCGCAATAGGACCGGCGGGTGTGCACGCCTCGGGCTCCTCTGAGCCATGCTGGGACCGGTCACAGTTCGGACACGCCCCTCTGCATCAGCAGGAAATAGAGCGCCACTGCGATGAGAATGAAGCCATTCGCTCCCAGCACCACCGGTGCTGTATATGCGGGAACCAGCCAGCCCGACACCAGATTTCCCATTGGCATGCCGCCGCGAAACGCAAAATTGTAGACGCTCATCACTCGCCCGCGCATTTCATTGGTCGTAACCAGCTGGACCAGCGAGGTCACCGTCGCGAACACCGCCATCATCGACACACCGACCAGAACCAGCATTGCGTAACTGACCGGGAGAGATTTGGAGAGCGAGAAACCGGCAATTCCCGCTCCCAGAGCAATCAACATCGTCAGCGAGAACTTGCCTTTGTTCGACAGATTGCCCAGGCTCGCGACACCCAACGATCCAAAGATCGATCCGACACCCATGAGCGAAAGCAGGTTCCCATACGTTTCCGGACCGCGATGAAAAATATCTTTCACAAACACCGGCATGTAGGTTCGCATGGGCATGCTTAGGAAGGTCATGCAGAATGCGAGCACAATAAGCGCCTCCATTGATGCTTGTCGCCGGATGAACCTAATCCCCTGCGTGAGGCTGCCGAAAAGAGAATCCTTCGTCGCTTCCGGCAAGAACCGGGCCGAGATCATCGACAGCGCGATGATCGGAGCAACAAATGAAACGGCATTGAGCCCGAAGCACCAGGTTTCGCCCAGCTTGGCCAGCGTCAATCCGGCCAGTGCTGGGCCGACCGTCACAGCCAGGTTGAACTGAATCGAATTCAGGGCGATCGCGTTCGGCATGTCATCTCGTTCAACGAGCGTTGGAATCAGGGCCTGATACGCCGGTCCTCCGAACGCCTGCGCCAGTCCGGACAAGAACGACAAACACAAAATTGGCCACACGCGCGTCAACCCCAGCGCCACCAGAACCGTCAGTATCCCGGCGCTTGTCATCTGGACATATTGGGAGACCATCAGGATCTTCCGCCTTTCGGCGCGGTCGGCCACGACGCCGCCGATCAGCGAGAAGAGAAAAATCGGAAGTCCGGCGAGAAACTGATCCAGTCCGAGCAGAAACGACGAATGGCTCAGCCGGTAGATAAGCCATCCCTGGGCTACGATCTGCATCCACGTCCCGATGCTGGACGTGCACGCCCCGATCCACATCAATCGGAAATCGCGATATTGAAATGCCTTGAAGACCTTGCGAAACGTCGAAGTTTGCATGCGCTGGAACGGGCTCAGCAACCGCAGTCTATCTTCGCACGACTGCTCGCACGAGCGATTCTACGTTTCCTGTTGATACACGCGCGATGCGGTGCCGCAGTCGGTAGTTGGATCACTCCTTGCTGCCCGGCGACTCAAAGAACTTTATCTCCCTAGATGGCCCCCCAAGAGGCATCGCCTCTGCCGATCCACAAATACAGCGACTCGCTTTTGACGAAGTTCGCGATGAGAACGATGGTTATGAGGACAAAAGCAATGGCCCACCGCTTTTGAAGCCGCAAGCAGACTGAAAAGGAGGACCTGATTTTATGAAGTATGCGAGGCGATCACGTCCAGCTCTTCGGTTCATCTCACCGGTGCTCATCTGCGCTTCGTGCATCTGTTCATCCCAGACGATTACGCCGCGTGGCCACGGCAAAATCATGGCTGGCGGCAAAGTCGCTACATCCTAAGATCGCACAGGATATCCGCCTCGAGGGAATTGTGAAGGTAAGGGTCACGGTAGCGACCGAGGGGAACAGCGGTCAAAACTGAATCGCTCGGGCGAAGTCCTGTGTTCGTTGCAGCGGTCCTGGAAGCGATCAGAACCACAAAATGGCAACCGGCTTTCAAGGAAACGATCGAGGTAGTGAAAGTCGAATTCCGTTTTGTACAGGACTGATCCTGGTTCGGCGGCACCGCAAGTCAGCTTGCCGATCGCGTTGCAAGTGATCCCCGAGAGGAACCATGGCAGCCACCGCAATCCAGCCGACGATGCCATAGAGGAAATACCACGCGGTCTCCTGCGCAGGGTTCACTTGGAACGGACCAAAGATGACCAGCGCGCCGGTGGAACTGATGTG
>Ga0126381_100011491_pt1 | contig 10010 bp, 8 predicted proteins | sample PanSoiMetPlot_28_FD_96465 | JGI IMG/M metagenome (GOLD analysis project Ga0126381, IMG submission 96465) | Tropical forest soil microbial communities from Panama - MetaG Plot_28 | ecosystem: Environmental > Terrestrial > Soil > Tropical forest > Bulk soil | place: Panama | collected 2016-02-17 | reverse complement strand
CGCCGATTTAGTGACGATCAGGGGTCCGGCGATACTCGGCGCTCGGGAGCTCGGCGGGACGCTGACGCTGGAGGACGGCGCACTCCCGCGGGGCCGCGCGCGGCCAACAGCGGTGGATGGCAGGGCGGTGACCGGCCAAGTCGGCGTAGTTACCGGGCAGATGGAATCAGCAGCGGGTCGAGGGACAGCGGGTCGAGGGACAGCGGCTCTAGCGACAGCCGGACCAGAGAAAATGAGTCCGGATACGCCAGGTCCCGGGACCGTTGGGCCAGGGACGCCAGGTCAAGGGACAGCGGGTCCAGGCACGCCGGCTCCGGGTACAGCAGGTCCGGCGAGCGCGGACCCAGGGACGACAGCGGTCGGGGCGGCAGGGGCCGCGCCGGCGCCACTGATGGGCGCACCAGCTACGGCAGCCGTGGTGCCGACCGTCGCACGCCCCAGGGCAGCCGCGACATCCACGGCACGCCTCGGGGGACCGCCGCCCGCAGCACTTACGGCAGCCGCCCCTCCCAGGGCGGCCGCAGCGTCGATGGCAACCGCGGCGTCGATGGCAACCGCGACACCTACGGCAACCGCAGCGCCGGCAACCGCAGCGCCGGCAACCGCGCTGCCGACCGTGGGCAGCGGCCCGCCGCAGACGAGCTACGCCTCGACTTGCCGGACAGCATTACCGCGGACCAGCTCGACCCTGAGGCCCTCGCCGAGCTTCGCACGCTGCCAGGCGATCTGGCCGACGTCATCGCGAGGTTGTTGGTGGCCACAAGCGTCACTGAGGATCCTGAGCTCGCGTACCGGTACGCCAAGAAGGCCCGCGGTCTTGCCGCCAGAGTCGGCGTCGTCCGCGAAACCTGCGCGATCGCGGCTTATCAGGCGGGCGACTGGACCACAGCCCTCGCGGAGTTCCGCGCTGCGCGCAGGCTGACTGGCCGCAGCAGCTACCTCCCGCTGATGGCGGACTGCGAACGTGCTCTTGGTCGCCTGGACCGCGCCCTGGATATCGTGACCGGGCCAGACGCGCGCGCCGCCGATCACCACACTCAGATCGAGCTCCGCATCGTCGAATCTGGCATCCGCCGGGATCAGGGTTTGCTTGATGCAGCCGTCGTTGTCCTGCAGGGTCCCGAGCTCTCCGGCGAGCGGATCCGGCCGGAGTACGCGCGGCTCTATTACGCCTACGCGGATGCGCTGCTGGCGGCAGGCCGGGAAGATGAGGCTCGGCACTGGTTCGGCCGCGCGGCCAGCGCAGACGTTGACGGCGAGACCGATGCCGCCGAGCGCTACGAGGAACTCGACGACGTCAGCTTCGACGATCTCGGCCATGACTGGGACGACGACGAGCTCACGGACGCCGACGGCGAAGCCGTGCTAGAACCCGGCGACATGGTGGACAACGATCTTGTTGTCGATCAGGGCTTCGACGAGGATGACGACGCCCAGTAGCGAGCCACGATCTCCGGGCAGACTGGGTTAGTGGCGTCCCGGATCGAGGCCATCATCTTCGACGGCTTCAGCGCGCGAGCGACAATGCCGGACGTCAAGACGGTGCAGCTCGCAGCGGAACTGACCATGCTCCCGGTCACTGATGACCTAGTTGACCTACTCGATCCCGCTGCCGTGGGCGAGGACCGTATCCCGGCCAACTGGGGCCTGAAGCAACCCGTCGCCGCCCTGGCGCGCTCCATTTCGGCCGGGCGCACAGCCTTGTACATCGTCAACGAGACCTTCGGCGGGCCAGGCACCAGCGAAGCCATCGCGAATAAGGACGGCGAGCTGCTTTACGGCCCTGCCGGGACGTGCGACATCGAGCCGGATCTGCAGTCGGGATATCAGCTTGCCCGCGGCCGTGACAGTGCGGTGAACGCCGGGCTCCGGGCGATCGGCGTGTGCGCTGCCGAGGACGAGGACGAGTACGCGACCGTCGGCCTGACGAAGCACCGCATGACAGAAGACTGGCTGCAGGACTAGAAGACCATGTCCACGGCTTAGCTCTGGAGGTCGATCCCGGCGTCTGCTCGGCATGGCGCTCGGCATGTGAAGCCGAGACGCCATGCCTCCGTGATTCAGTTACTTCCTGGCGAAGAACACGTCAGGGTCGTTGCGACCCTGCGGGAACATGAAATCCCTGACCCTGTTGCGGTTGTCACCCCAGGCGAAGTACAGGTGCGACCCAATGCTGATGTTTGCGATGTAGTCGCCCATGTATCCCGAGCCGAGGATCGGGTCGAATTGCGGAATGGTCAGTGTTCCCCGGAAGGAAACAGAATTCACTCGCTTGGTGGTGAAGGACGTGCCGTTGGTTGAGGTGCCGAGTAGCACGTCCAAGGTGTTGTTCGGGTTGCGGTGGTAGTAGAGCAGGTTCAGGCCTGAGCTATTGGCCGAAAGTGCTGGCTGCACCTCTTCGCCACTGCCGCCAGTGACGAACCTCGTCGACCAGGCCGCGCCGCCGTTGGTCGAGGTGGCGAGGCGGATGTGGCTCTTTCCAGAGGTGCCGTCGTTCCACGCGACGTAGATCGTGCTGCCGCGCACGGCGGGAGACGGGAATTCGATCGTGCGCGCATACCGTCCGGGGCCGAGGTGGAGCTCGCCGTCAGGTTCGGCCGGTGTGATGTCAGCGATCTTCACGCCAGATGAGAACGTGTTGCCTCCATTGGTCGACTTGAAGAACCACTCGGAGAACGTCGTCGGCGCCGTGCCCGTGCAGGTCGGGTCATTGACGGCGATTTGCTCGGCGGTTACATAGAGGGTGCCGTTGGAGATCACGAGTGGCGTTGCGCCTATGTATTGCTTAAACGAGCAACTATTCGGGGGCGGCGTGAACTGGTCTGCGTATTTGAGAGACCAGTGCTTGCCGCCGTCGGTCGAGTGTGCCACCGGCAGGCCATTGAACGAGGTATTCGTCAAAGCGTTGAACGAGGAGTCGTCATAGCTGACGTAAATGTCATCGCGCGACGCCACGACGGGGTCCCGCCCAACAGCCATTGCGTCCTTGTCACCGATGTAGAGGGTTGTGGACGGCGGCCGGAACACCGGAACCGGCATGCTCCACGTCTTGCCGCCATTGGTGGACTTGGCGACGGCGACGTCGAGGTTGCCGTTGAAGAAGTCCAAGGAAAGGGTCGAGAAGTACATCACGCCCTTACGGTCGCTGGCCATCCACGGGTCGCCGAAGTTCACGAACTCGCGGGCATCCGGCAGTGCACCGCCGTCAGTGAAGGTGCGCCCGCCGTTGGTCGAGTAGGAGTAACCGTTCAGGTTGCTCCCGGCGGTGAGGGCCAGCCCTGTGACCTGGCTGTCGTTGTAGCCGACCGCGACGTGCGACCCATGTACTGCGATTGTGGTCTCGCTCTGCGTCGTCTGGTCGACCTGGTGGGTGTCCTCGCCCGGATTGTTGACCCGGACATTGGGGAGATTCGCTGATGGCACAGCTGGCCCGGCCGCCGCCTGCGCGCTGCCGAGCACTGGCTGAGACTGGCTGCCCGTCAGCAGTTGCTGGCTCAGCGATCTGTCGCCTGTCGCCTGGTAGTTCAGCGCGACCTGAGCCGGCCACGTCATATATCGCGCGGCAGGCGACTTAAGGAGGCGCTGCGCAGCTTGCTGCCTCAATAATGTGCTCTTCGCCGCACTGGTGCTGTCGGCTAGCGCGCCGCTCAGCGCAAGCGTGGTAGGCACCGCGAGCGCGACTGCGAGAATGGGTACGACCACGCCTCTGCGGCGACGGCCCAGGATCGAACGTAACACTGGCGTTTAGCCTCCTCGGAGCGGTAGGCGAGTCGGCAAACGGGAGAGCCACGACGAAGGAGGATGGGGAGCGCCGTCGGTCACGCCGAGCACGCTGTCAATCGCTAATCCTTCGACACGCGCACTCACGCCCCCGACCGAACAACTGCACCTGATCAGATACCACATCTACGCTCTTGTCAATCAATTGAGTTCAGATCGGATTTACCTGACGGTGCTGCGGGGCTTGTCATTCGTTTGCCATTGATTCGCGTCCGGGCAGCAGCCATCTGGCCCGTCAGCGCCTGTCACCTGCGGAAATTCTTCGCCAAGCTCGACATCAGCTCACGCCAACAACTCGTCCGCGTCCTTCCGCACGAGAAATGACGTCGGCGGGCTCGGGTTAGGCCAGCACAGTAGGTGCTATGACGCTTCGGCGATTTGAGCGATCTGCCTGGCCCGGTGATGCTCCGCCGCTAACTGACACAACTGGGACCGGCGCCGGCGCATCCGCAGCGTGACCCGACGTCGCAGCCCCGCACCACAGGGCCATGCCCAGGATATGGGCGGCGAACGTGAGCTTGTTGATCATGCAGATTGGCAACGATCGCCGTCGCGGCTGACTTCCTGGTCGCCGGTGTGACGTCGGCCACAGGGATGCACGCGATCCGGTCGGTCTGGGCGGATCAAGGGTGGCTGTCAGGCTCTCGGCTGCTGCTGGCCACGGAGGCGAGCGCGCCCGCCCGGCGGCGGGCGAGCAGCAGGCCTGCAAGGAGCAGGAACGCCACAGCCGCCAGGAAGAAGGAATTACCAGCTAGGAGCACCAGCGGTCCGCCATAGCCCTGCTGAACATCCTGGACCCACCAGATGGGGGCGACCCAGAACAGGCCGGCCACCGCCAGTGCCCACCACGACCCACTACGCGGCCGGTCGGATCCCAGGACGAGCCAGGCGAGAACTGGCACGATCCATACATAATGGTGCGCCCACGATACCGGTGAGATGATCAACCCGGTCGTCGCGCACAGCAAGATCCCGAAGACCGGCGATGAGGTGCGGTATGCCCACACTGCCACGACCAGGCCGCAGGCGGCGAACAGGAGAGTCAGAACGTCCAGCAGCGCCGGCGCGGGCGGAGCGCCAAGCGTCCGCTGCAGTGCGCTATGCAGGTTCTGGTCGCTGATGTAGATCAGGCTTGCGGCACGCTCAAAGATCTTGTGTGACCAGAAAAAGCTGGAGGAATGCGGCGCGAGCGCGAATGCTGCCGCGGAGCACAGCAGGAAAGAACCCAGGGCCGCGGCCGCCGCTCGGAACTGACGCGTCAGCACGAGGAAAGGGATGAAGATCAGCGGCGTGAGCTTCACAGCAGCTGCAATGCCCAGGAGGACGCCGCGGGGCAGCGTGCGTGAGCGCAACCGTAGCCTGCCCGTCAGGTCGACCATGATCAGCAGCGCGATGACGAAGTTGACCTGCCCGTAGTCCAGCGTCAGCAGGTCCGGGCTCAGCCGAAGCACCGGGAACAGGACGATCAGCGCCACGGCCCAGATCCGGCGGCGCGGCCACTGCGGACGGACTGCACGGATGCTCACGGCGGTCAATGCGACGAGCGCGACAATGTTGACAACCACCCAGACCAGCTGGCCGAGGCCCACGGAAAAGTGCGCGAACGGCCAGAACAGCAGCGCCGCGAAGGGCGGGTAGGTGAAATGCAGGTTCAGCCTGGCTAGGTACACGTCATACAAGTGCAGCCCGAGGACGTGGGCGCCGCCCATCCGGTACACCAGGAAGTCGACCTGAGGCCCAATAGCAGGAGAGATGGCCAGCGCCAGAGCTCCGGCCAGCGACAAGGCGCCCAGCAGAACCGGGATCCGCGAGCCGGCCGACAGTCGACTGGCAACAGCCGACGAATGGCGGTTGTCACCTGCTTCCCTGGCTACCGCCGATGCGGAGCCGGAGCGTCTATCCGGTGCCCATGCCACCGCTGGTCTCCTCCAGTTCCGTCAGACGTGGACTGGCACTCGCCGCCAGCATTCGCCGCCCGATGGCGCGCGCGGCCTCTTGAAGCTCTGGACACGCCACAATCCGGAACGCTGCCGGGATAGCTGCGAGCTGTTCTGCATACCAGAAAGGATTGCTGGTGCTGCCTACCAGCCGGCTGGTCTTCGAATCGAGCGGCTCGAGTTGTCCGAGCGCGCGGGGGAGGCGATGCGCGACGGTCTTAACGGGCGCGTCGATGATGATCTCGACCTCATACTCCCATCCGACGGCGAGATGCTCTTCGAGCGTGGCGACCGCGTCAAGATCAGGGGGCGGGCTGAAGGTAGCGCCGAGCAGCTCAACGTCGTGGACGCGGTCGATCCGGTATGCCCGCCTGGCGTTCGAGGTATGCGACTGGCACAGCAGGTACCAACGGCCATGGCGGACGATCACTGCCCACGGGTCCACCTCGACGACCCGCTGCGAGCCCGCTTCGGAGCGGTAGCCGAGCCGCACCCGGCGGCGGCCTGAGCATGCCTGCACCAGCGCCGCCGTGGTTCCGGGATCTGGCCGGGCAGCGCCTCGGTCGGGAGCGGGCGCTGTGGCCTGGCGGACGGCCTCGGCTTGCGCCGCCACCGGCGCCGGGAGAGCTCGCATGATCTTGCCCTGCGCACCGCCGACCGGGTCGGTAGGATCGCCGGCGTTATGGTGGCCGTCCAGCACTGCCATGACCAGGCCGAGGGCCTCGGTAGCGGTGAACATGAGCGGCGGGAGCCGCAGACCACGACCGATGCGGTAACCGCCATAAGGCCCGCGCACGGCCTCGATCGGGATGCCGGCCTCACGGAGAATGGCGACGTACCGTCGGGCGGCCCGCTCTGAGACGCCAAGATTGTCAGCGAGCCGGTCCGCGGTGATGCCGGGGCTGCCCTGGACCAGCTCAAGGGCCAGCAGCGCCCGCGCCGTGGGGCTCGTGTCGTCCGGCTGCACAATCACGGCACTCTAGCAATTCCGGCAGCAGAACGCCCGGAATCAGGGGGACCTGACGCGTCGGCGCGGCAGCAGCGCTTCCCTGACGATCAGTACGTTCCCGGAATGCCGGTGATGAATGCGCCAGCAGCCGGGGTTAGGGGATCAGCGCGATCTTGCCGAGCGTGTGACCGTCCATGATGGCCCGGTGTGCGGCAGCGGCGGCCGCGAGCGGGAACGTCTGCGACACCAGAACCAAGAGTGCGCCCTCCCCGGCGAGGCGGGCTAGCTGCGGCCGCGCAGCGTTCCGCAGTTCAGTGCCGGGGTCCGCGCCGGGCCCGCCGCCAAGGGCTTTGATGCCCAGCTCGAGCCCTCGGCGGGCCGCCGCTATGGTGGCGATCCGGTTCCGGTCCGCGACCAGCTCAATGGAGACGTCGACGGCCTCGTCGCTGCCGACAAGGTCGAGCGCCACATCGAATGGCCCGGGTGCAGCAGCCCGGACCTGGTCAGCCAGGCCGGTGCCGTAGGCAACCGGGATCACGCCGAAGTCGCGCAGCAGGTCGTGCCGCGCTGGGCTCGCAGTGCCGATGACAGTGGCACCGCGGGAGCGCGCCAGCTGGACGGCCATCAGGCCAACCCCGCCGGATGCGCCATGAACGAGCACGGTGTCGCCGCTGCCCACATTGGTGGCAGCGAGCGCATGCCAGGCCGTGGCGCCCGCCAGCATCAGCCCGCTGGCTTCGGGCCAGCCCAGCGAAGGTGGCTTGGGAGTCAGCGCCTGCACAGGGGCTACTAGCTGGGCCGCATAGCCGCCGGTCACGCGGTATGCAATGACCTCGTCGCCAACTTCTACCGGTCCAGCGGGCCCGACAGCGTCGGGTCCCACAGCCGTGACCACGCCGGCCGCCTCGAAGCCGGGCCGCATTGGCAGCCGGGCCGGGTCACTGCCCATGCTCCCGCTGTAGGCCTTGTAGTCGATCGGGTTCACGCCGCTCGCGCGTACGTCGATCCGCGCCTGGCCCGGTCCCGGCTCAGCCGCGGTCTCGTCGATGACGGTCAGCACCTCAGGTCCGCCATATGCGGTGGCTACCACGACTGGTGACACATCGACGGGCAACAGCGGTGTGGTGAGCCGCATTCCCACCTCGATGCCGCGCGTCACGCTACTGGCGGAACGTCGGCTGGACGAGAAGACTGCTACGAGAACGGGGCGAGTTCGCAGTTGGCTGGACAATGCGGGGCAGAAGGGCTGGCGACTGCAGGGCAACGTTGAGACAGGGAGAACGGTGAATCGCGAAGAAAGGCGCAAGTTCGTCCAGGACCATCGCACCTGCATCTTCGGCTATGCCCGCAAGGCAGACGGGCCGGCGATGACAGTCGTCTATTACGTCATGGACGGCGACGAGATGCTCGTGTCCACCATGGGCGAGCGCGCCAAGGCCAAGGCCGTCGCCCGCGACGGGCGGGTGAGCCTCTGCGTCCTTGACGAGCAGTGGCCGCTGAGCTACTTGCAGGTCTACGGCAACGGGGTGGTCGACTCCGACCCCGAGCTGGCCGCCGACGTGCTCACCAGAGTCGTCGGCCTGATGGCTGGCGCGGAAGTGCCCACCAGCCGCCGTCCGCAGCTCGCCCAGATGGCGCGAGACGAGCAGCGGGTCGTCATCCGGATACGGCCGTACGCGACGTTCGAGACCCCACCCCGGCACGTGCATAAGATGAGCGACATCGACACGCTGACGCATTTCACAAGCAAGTCTCTGCCCTGGTGATGCAGGCGGACAAGGCCGAGATTGTCGCCAGGCTGAGGGCGGCCGGGTGCGTTTACGCCGAGGCCGAGGCGGAGCTGATCGTCTCCGCCGCAGCGACGCCAGCCGAGCTCGCTGACATGGTGGACCGCCGCGCGTCGGGTCTGCCGCTTGAGCACGTCCTCGGCTGGGCGGAGTTCTGCGGCCTCCGCATCGCCGTTGCGCCTGGCGTCTTCGTTCCCCGCCGTCGTAGTGAGTTCCTTGTCGGGCAGGCCGTCGCCGCCGCTCCCCGCGTCGGGAGGTGTGTCGTCGTGGACCTGTGCTGTGGCTCTGGCGCCGTGGGCGTCGCTGTGGCAACGGCGCTCGGGCGGGCCGAGCTACATGCCGCCGACATCGAGCCCGCGGCAGTGGCGTGCGCTCGCGCCAACGTCGCGGCCGTTGGCGGGCGCGCCTACGAGGGCGATCTCTACGACCCCCTGCCGCCAGACCTGCGCGGCCGCGTCGACGTAATAGTGGTCAACGCGCCCTATGTGCCGACCAGCGAGATCGGGCTGATGCCAGCCGAGGCCCGGCTGCACGAACCGCGTGTCGCGCTCGACGGCGGCCCTGACGGCGTCGCAATCCACCGCCGTGTCGCGGCGCAGGCGTGTGGCTGGCTGGCCCCGCACGGACGGCTGCTGATCGAGACCAGCGACCGGCAGGCACACCTGACCGAGGCCGCGATCACCTCTGCCGGCCTGACCGCCACAGTCGCCAGTGACCTTGAGATGGACGCGACGGTCGTCACGGGCACAACGAGCCCCTAGGCGACGGCAGCCCCTGGGCAACGGCGACCCCGCAGGGCAACCGAGCATGCGACCGGGTGCTCGTCACCTCGTCGGCCGGAGTGCGGCTACGTAGATTGCCGCCGGGTTGCCCGGCTGCCAGCCGGGGAGCGGGTCGATGGTATCGATATGGACGAAGCCATTGCGCTCCCAGAAGGCACGGGTGGCGACGTATGGCTCGTAGTCGGACGAGTGGTCCAGCGTCTTAGCCTCCACGACGCTCACTCCAGCATCGGCCAGGCAGCCCAGTACGTGGCCGAGAAGCTGCTTTCCGTGCCCACGGCCGCGGCGGCTCGCATCCACGGCGATCCACAAGATCTCGGCCCCGCCCTCCGATTTCCTCGCGGCGACGGCGATGCCAACAACGGCTCCCGAATCGCTCAGGACCCAGGCGTCGTGCCTCTCCGCATCGTGCTGCACCTTTTCCGGTACGTCTTCGGTGAAGTAATCCGGCAGGCCTTCGATGATCAGCGCGGCGGCTGGCGCATCCGAGGTTGTGAAACGGCGGACGGAGGTCATGCCGGTCATCCTGCCATCACCTAGCGAACTATGTCGCGGTCGACTGAACACCATTTGTCTCTATGATCGGAGATGCCCTTTCGCGCGAATGGAGGACGATGCTTGATGTCTGCCGAATCGCCTGCGCCACCCGGATCAGATTCCGACGATCCGATCGGTGTCCGTTATCCCAACACGGCCCGCATCTGGAACTATCAGCTCGGTGGCAAGGACAACTTCGCGGTCGATCGGGAGGCGTCTGAAGCAGCCAATTCGATGG
>Ga0126381_100011490_pt1 | contig 10011 bp, 5 predicted proteins | sample PanSoiMetPlot_28_FD_96465 | JGI IMG/M metagenome (GOLD analysis project Ga0126381, IMG submission 96465) | Tropical forest soil microbial communities from Panama - MetaG Plot_28 | ecosystem: Environmental > Terrestrial > Soil > Tropical forest > Bulk soil | place: Panama | collected 2016-02-17 | reverse complement strand
TCCGGACGACGCGGCTGACAACCCCGCAATACGATGGGAACGGTGGCTGGATTACTACAAGGCTCGTCAGTCTTTGTTTAGCGTTGATCGACTTTTTGTTATTGATGACGGATCCCGACCGGAGCAGCTCACTTTTTCGGCTGAGATAATTGATGCGGATCGACCGCTGCCCAGTACGCATCCTCCCGGCGTTGTACTCTTTCGTTTCGCGCGTCACCTTGGCAGATCGTCGGTATATTGTTTTCCTGGCTGGTGGAGAAGCTTCTGCTATTCGCTGAGCATAGCGGAGCACTATTCCTGCGACAAGATAATTCATATCGAATCCGATGCATTCGTGATCAGCTCCCAAATTGCGAAGTATATCGGGCAACTTGCGACGGGTTGGACTTCTTTCTGGTGCGGTCGATACCACAGGCCCGAGAGCGCGATCCAGGTAATTTGCCGGGATGCCTTCGCTTTACTGGAACCATACCGCAGGTCGGGACTTTCCTTCTGGGACAGCACTGTGTCGGCGGAACGATGCCTGCCATTCACTCTGGTGAACAAAGACTTCGTCGGCGATCGATATGGCGAATATCTGTCGCAAATTCCATCGACGGCCGACTACTCAGCCCAGACACATCTCGCACTGCGCCTTCCGGACGACAATCCCGGACAGGAACGCCGATCCGCTTAGAAACGCAGCCGGATGTCATGCGCCCGCCTGTCTTCGCGTGCGCGCGTGACGCCGACACGTGCTTCGGGGCACCCCGAGTTTTATTCAGCACGCCCGCAGATGTATAAGCTATATTTTGATAAAATATGACGCATAATAACTTGCAGATGAAAGCGAGTATATTTCCGACGATGGTGTTCCGTGAATAGCGATCACGACTATCAGGGAAAAGACTTTGCTTCAGTTCTTGCGGACTCCAGATTTCCGCCCAGCTCCTATGTGCTTGTCGCAATCGATCAGGAGCTTACTGGTATCCGAGTGCATTTTGATGACGGCTTTCAGCGCGCGCCTGCCATCTTCGGTTGGCGAGCAGCTTGGCGTGCCGTTGCCTCCGCCTCCTGGCGTGCGGCTTCCTGACGCAAGAGTGCGAGCAAGCCCTTCACGGCGCTCGGGCTCAGTTTCCTGATGTCAGCGTCCCAATCTTTCCAGTTGACCTCGACTAACTCAGAGGTCTACTCGCCCGGTGACGCTCTTTCGAGGCCGCTAGCTTTGAATTCAAGACCGGCCGCTTAGAATTTGAACTGAAAATTCAGGCGCATTTCGCGCGGGTTCATAACCACCGTGGGAGTACCGCCGGGTCCACCTGGCAGAAAAGGCTTGATCGTGGATGCAAGCGACTGATTCTCTGTTAGGACCGCATTGGAGTTCAGGACATTGAAGAATTGGGCTTCGCCGATTAGACTCATCTTCTCGCGAACCCGGAAGATTTTCCGGACTCCAATATCGAGCTGGTTCAATCTAGGCGTGAACCGGGACCCGGGCGGCAGTAATGTAATCGTCTCAGAACCTTGCGTCAGACCTGGGTCTACTAACGCGCCCGGATTTGGACAGTTGCAGTCGGTGGGATATCGGGTCGTAGGGCTGATTGACCAGTACACGTTCTTGAAGCCCCCAGTCCCTGTGCTGAGCGCACCTACACCTACAAAGGCGTTACCACCGCCGTACACGGGAGCAGCGTAGAGCGAGGCGCTCACCTGGATGCCCCATTTGATGGGCACGCTTCCCAGAATCTTGAATTCGTTGCGGTAGGGTATGCCCGTGATCTTGCCGAGATCTTGATATAACCTGCCGGTCCAATCACAAAAACGAAGCGTGTTGGGATCATTGCGAGCGGCGCCTATGGCGCTGGTGTTCATGTCGCAGCTGCGATCGATAGTTCGATCGATAGTCCAGCCTCCCATGAAGAACGCCCCGTGAGGCAGCCTCGCGGTCACCGCGGTTTCAAAGCCGTTGTACGAGTTCGCCCGCAGCCTTTGTGGGGCATTGGTCTCATGCAAAGCCGGCGTGACACCGAAATACTGCGGCTGCAGGTTGTAAACCGTGGTGGGCGAGCCGTCCAGCGGATTCGTAATCTGCACAGGCGTCCACGCGGAGAAAGGGACGGCATAATTCAGTACTAACGTCTGTTGGTAGTCCGACGTCCGGTTCCAGGAGAAATTCAACGTTACGCCACGCCTGAGCTCGTGCTGTACTCCGACGTTGTACTGGAACTGATATTCACGATGGTAATCGGGATCGAGCGACATGTCATTGATCTGGCCGAATTTGGGATTCGGATTAGGACCGACATTGCCTTGGTTGAATCGAAATCCTGAGGGGTAGCACCCGACTGGATCGTGCGATTGGCAGGCTGTGGTAGGTGCACCTACCCAGGTTACAGTCTCGGACGCGCTGGTCATGGGATTGAAATTGGACAAAAACCCTCCAGTAGAGGGGCTGTTGTACTTGCCCCAGCCGGCCTTGACAGCCGTTTTGTGGTTCCCGAACACGTCGTAAACGAAGCCGATGCGCGGCACAAAATTGCTGAAGCACCCCAGGCCTTTGATGGTGCTGCAGTCAATGCGCCCGAAGTTGCGCGGACCCACGAAACGGCCTGCGGGAGCGCTCTGCGGATCGATCTGCGCGGATAAGTATTCATAACGCAGCCCGCCGGTGATAGAAAGCCGCTTGATGTGCCACGTATCCATTCCATATATGCCCAGATCATGTTTGAGCGAAGTGTTTGTATAGGTCGGCGTATTGAGAGCGTCAATCGCGTACGGCACGCCGTTGAAGTAGAAATAATAGGCGTCTCCGTTGGCGATGGCGTCGGTATCCGCAGGGCCGAAGCTGTCCTGAATGCCGAACTTGATCTGGTGCGACCCAGTAACATAGGCTCCAGTCGTATTCCAAACGTACCGGTCATACTTAGCGAACGTGTTTGCGAATCCCGCGATGCTGAGCTGCGTTTTTGCCAAGTCCAGCTCGGCCGCATTCGCCGCCCAGGCTTCCGTAAAAGGAGGCTGGCCCACGCCAGTGTGATAGTTGATGTTGTAATCGAGCTTGGTTAGCGTGGCGCCGGCTTGAACCACCAGCTTCGGCGTAAGCGTGCCAGTGTATCTGCCTTGCAGGATGTAATACATCTTGGGTCTTCGTTCCAACGAAGCGACCAGTGGATTGACATCGCTGTAACCACCCGAGCCCGTGACTACATCATTCTCCTTGGTCTTCCAATCTCGAGTCCACATTCCGGCGAATTTGTTTTTGGAATTGATTTGATACGTTAATCGCAATGCACCGTTGTACATGTAGCTACGCTCGATGGCGGGTGCCCCGTTGAGATAAAAAGAATTGGCCGCTTGCACGAAGCTGAGCTGCTTGCGCCCGCTGAGGAGAAACCACAACTTGTCCCGCTTGATGGGTCCACCCAAGGCGCCATCGAAATCCTGCAATTTGTTAACTGCCGATTGACCAGTCAATCCGCGGGCCCTCAGAGCCGCATCGATGTTGGTTCCAACGAATGCCGAGGGTATATAGCCGAGGAAGAGATTGCCATGGAGCTCGTTTCCTCCATCCTTGGGAACGAAGTTCGCAAAAACACCGCCGCCGGTGACTTCGAGCGAGATGTTACTGGTTTGATACGTCACCTCCTGGATCAAAGCATTATCGACGTAGATCTGAATGGTTCCGTCGAATTGCGTGGTGTTGACCATCATTCCGTCAAGCATGTAGGTGTCCCGCGCGGCGGGGTTCCCGTGCGCGATCAGATAGGTCTGCTCGATCTGCTGGGAGCCGCCCACATCCGGAGCGTTGAGTCGAACACCCGGCACATAAGAGCCCATAGACTGCGGGTTCCGCGCCGTGGGAAGTGCATCGATGTCATTGCGTGTCAAGACCTCGGGGTGAGCAACGTTCTCAACGTCCACAGTCGCCACTTGTGCCTGCACTTCGACCGTTTGGCCGATGGTGCCGATCTGCATCAAGCCATCGACGGGCACTGTCACGTTGGCGGGCACGTCCACCTGCCGCTTGAGCGTGCTGAATCCCTGCATGGTGAAAGTAACGGTGTACGTGCCTGGACGCACGTCCACAATCGCGTACCGTCCCTCACCGTTCGTGGTGACGGTGCGAGATTTCTCAATTAAGGCGTCGCTGGCAGCTTCTACGGTCACTCCCCCCATAACCGCCCCGGAGCTATCTCGCGCCTGCCCAGAAATAGTGCTCTGCGCTAACACTGACGAGGAGAACGCAGCGAGCATTACGATGGTGGCAAGAACGTAGGCAACCAACTTGGTGTGATTCATTTCTGGATCCCCTTTCGTGGCTCTAAAAATTTTGGGGCAGCATATCTTACGCACTCGGCGGAGTCAATGGTGTATCGACATGGGGTATCGACATGAGTATCAGCAGGGGTCTGACAGGGATTACGACAAAATTGACAACGGCGCAATGTCCGATTTGGCCACTCTACGCCCGGTGACGGCAAGCAGATACTCATCAGTGGTGCCGGCCTGCAGACAATGCATCAGGATGATGACTGCCCTAATCGACATGCCGTCGGCGCCATGGCGGTGTCAAGCCGAGCATAATAGTGAAGAAGTCTGCAACAGATGGACTCCGGTGCGGTCTTGGCAAGGCCTTGCATCCAAGAGCATCAGCCACGACGGCGAGCGTCTCGGGACAGAAACAATAGATCCGAATGCGGACGATCTTGCCATCCAATGTCTCGATCCTGTGGAGCTCGTTAAGTCCTTCCACCCCATCGAGCGTCCGGAAGCCAAGAACGATTGGCTCACCTTCGTAATCACCGACCTTCCACCAGGGCTTTTCACCCAACCCCATCTTCGGCATCACCATGTGCGCATACTCGAAGATTGTCCGTACCTTGTCGAATGAGTCCAGTTCGGCACCGCCCACCAACTCGCCCGATACGTGCTCGGCGCACAGATTCCGCATCGCGTCCATGTCTTTTGCGGTGAGAGCGCGCATGAACCGCTCGACCAGCTCCTTCGGCGGTACATCGAATCCGGCCGCTGGCTTCCGGCCTTCCAGCCGTCCCCGCGCCCGGCCGAGCGCGGACTTAACTGCGCCGACAGTCGTGTGCAGCAGGGAGGCCGTTTCTTCGAGCGAGAGATCGAACACGTCCTTCATGAGTATGGCAGCCCGCTCCTGCGGGTGAAGCATCTGGAAGAGGGCTTTTGCCGCCGGCCTGCTATCGCTCAGAACAAACGGCATGGACATGACGTCAGCATCCTCAAGAGCTAAGGCGGCCTGCTCGCGTGCAGACCGGCGAACCCGGTCGATCCAGAGATTCGTCGCGGTACGAATCAGATAGGCCTTGGGGTTCTCTAGCCGGGTGTCGCTCTTCCCCAGCAGGCTGAACACCCGCAGCAGCGTATCTTGGACCAGGTCTTCGCCGTCCCAGACGTTGCCGGTGAGCTGCCGACAATAGGCGTGTAAGGCGGGCCGGTACTCTGCGAGATGGTCGAGGTACCGGCGCCACGGCCCACGGACAGAACGTTGGACAGCAAAAGCATCTAATGATCGAGCCGCCATGGCTATCACTCCTGTCTTGACAACAAGACGAACAGGAAGGCTCAAAAGATACTTGGCGCGCTTACATGACGCGCCGAACACGGTAGAGAGTCTGGCAGATGACCGCGGCGAACAGTGGTTGGCAATAAACAGTCATCTCAGAGCCTTGAACGACCAGAGCAGAACAGAACCAGCTTCATGAGCCGGTCAGCCTCTCCACCGCCGGCAACTTGGACCATAAGCCACTTCTCCTCCGGTGACTCTCGATTGTCGTATGGTCGTGCGAACCGGATTGTGGAAGTACTTTACCGGGCCGTTACGCGACCCGTCAGTACATCGAACCAGTTCACGACCGTTTCCATATGCAAGTCGGCGCTTTTGGGCAGAAGCTCCGCCAGAAAGTGCTTGCCGTCGGGAGCCACGTCCCATGTGGTCCCGACTCGCAGTTTGAAAAGCTCTTTTGGGATGCCGGCATGAAATATGGGAGTGTGTTGAATATCAACAGCAGCCAATGCAGTCCGATCCAAAGAATACGAGCTAGGGAGCCAATAGAGCAACTCGCGGCCGGTGCGTGACCACCGCGGCGCCAAGCCACCTTGTGTCGAGATACGTACCTTAGCGCCTGGGCCAGGAAATGCCTGCACGTAGACTTCAGCCGCACCTGACTCGTTGGAGACATACGCAAGAGAGCGGCCATCGGGAGAGATCTCCGCGTCGAACTCAGCGAAAGATGTATCGTGCAGAAGTGCAGGCTGGCTCGCGGCACCGCTGGCGGCCGCGCCGAGTGTCCAGAGATGCGATTTTTTGTCAGATCCCGCTTGCGAGTAGATCAGCTTCTTCCCGTCGGGTGTCCAAGAGCAGGGTACCGCGCGACCTTCAGTGGCCATTAGTAGTTCTGGTTTCCCACTGCCATCGGAGGGGACCGAATAGATTCCGTTTTTCCCGGACCGCTTGGAGCTATAGGTGACTTGCCGTGCATCGGGCGTCCAAATGGGGTCGCTGCTGGAACTACCAAAGGTAAGGCGGGTCAGCGTACGACGCTCGACATCGAAAGTCCAGATATCGGCGAGGTCCTCGTCACCACGAATGGAATCAACGACGCGCAGACCGTCCGGCGACAGGCGTCCGGTGCCCCAGAGCTGGGGCTCGGAAAGCTGTTGCTGGACGCCTTGGCGGTCAATCCATCCAAGCGTCGACTTGCCGCCTTGATTCTGGCCTGCCATGTAGACGAGCACGCCGTTGTCAGAGACCGAGTATTCGCCAGCGTCGCTGCTCACACCCGAGATGCCTTGGATGACGGTGGTTTCCGGTCCCTTGGGCTTAAGACGCTGGGCGTCGAACGGCGTCGCCAATAGCGTTCCGGATCGCACGTAAGTCAGATACCCGGCGGCGTTATATTGCGGGCTGGTCCCGTTGCTAACGATGACGTGGTATCCGCCTTTTTTCAGATCGAGCACTGCGACCTGGTGGCTTGAGCCTGGGCCGATGATCGAGAAGAGGACCGCTTTTGCTCCAGGCAATAGGAACGGAGACCGGTGAGCCAGTTCGCCCTTCTTCTGGTCCGGCGTAGTCAGGGATTGGGGAACGCCGCCAGTGTCGGAGACACGGAGCAGGCTCTTGCCGTCGCTGATGATGACAGTGTGGTTGTCGCCCCAGCTAATTCCGGAACCTGCTGAGCATTGACAGAGCGTGATGGGCGCTCCCCCGGTTACGGGAATCTTCATGAGCGAGGCAGGGCCAGGGCCGGCGCCATAATAGGCGAGCCATTGAGAATCCGGAGAGAAGACGGCGTATATGGCGTTCTCGGCACCCGGGATCGGCCGAGCCTCCAATTGATCCAAGCGGCGCAGAACCACGTGACTTGCGGCGTTTTCGAGTTCAGTGTAAACGAGCCGCGTGCCGTCACGAGACAGGGCAGGGACGCCAAAAAGCTTTTCCTGCGTGAATGCCGAGTGAACCACGGGGCGAGGCTGTGTGGCAGGTGTGCGGAGAAAGCTCCACGAGATGGCGGCGGCCACAACCATTCCGGCGGCGACCCAGGGAAGCCAGCGTTCGCTGAACGACGGCTTTCGGGACGGCGAAGGCCCAGAGTCGGATGTGAACTCATCTGGCGTGTTCAGTTCGACCCATACGTCGCCCATGTCTCGCAGCCGGTGCTTGACTTCTCGCTCGAGACAGCGGCGCAGCACGCGCCGGAGATTGAGCGGCGTGCCGGACGGCAGATCAGACCAGTTGGGATCTTTGGTCAGGACCGCGGCCAGCGTGTGCGAAACGGTTTCTCCATCGAACAGCCTTCTCCCAGTGAGCATTTCCCACAGCACGACGCCGAAGGACCAGATGTCCGCACGGCGGTCCACCGGTTTGCCCGCGGCTTGTTCAGGAGACATATAGCCGGCAGTGCCCATAATCAGTCCGGCGTGAGTGGCGGCTAGCGTGAGCGTCGGGGACTGCTCAGGATCGGAAGTATCGGAGGCTTGGCTTTGCGCGACTGCGGCGAGCCCAAAGTCCAGCACCTTCACGATGCCACTTGTTGTGATCTTTATGTTGGCGGGTTTCAAATCGCGATGGACGACTCCCTTGTCGTGCGCCGCTTCGAGAGCCTGCGCGATCTGGCTGGCGTAGTTGATTGCGGTCTTGACAGGCAGGGGGCCTTTCAGGTTGTCGCCTTCGACCAGTTCCATCACCAACGCGTTTTCTTCTACTCCGTAGATTTGCGCGATGTTGGAGTGATTCAACGACGCAAGAACCTTAGCCTCGCGCTCAAAGCGGGCGAGCCGCTCAGAGTCTTTCGCCAACGCGTCGGGCAGGACTTTGATCGCGACCTGGCGGTCGAGTCTCGAGTCGCGAGCGCGATAGACTTCGCCCATGCCCCCCGCGCCAATGGGGGCAAGGATCTCATACGGCCCTAACCGGCGACCGGCCGAGAGAGGCATGGCTATTCGAACGATTTTATCTTACGGCAGGCGCCAACTCCACATCTACGTCGTAAGAACCGCGACTGTTGACGAGAGGACGAGCAATCCATCCTGAAAACCATTAGAATGGCCGCAAGCTGGGCAGGTAGCCAACATGACATATCTAATCATCGCTAATGTCGGTGACCTTTGCGCCGAGCGTGTGCGAATGGCGCCCTGCCAACGATCGGCCGAGGTCCTGGTTACATGTGATCCAGTCGCGGAGAGAGGTGTTTTTTCATGGGAGCTCGATACGGAACATTCATCTAGTTCCCTTACACTGCCCGATCAGCAGCGAAGCATATGTGCAGAGGCCCTCCGTGGTGTTTTCGTCAGAAGTCAGGGCGGACCCGAAGCTACCCAGGAGTGGACATCCGAAGATTATATGTATGTTCAGGCAGAAAGGCGAGCTGCTCTAGTTGGCTGGCTCCACAACCTACCATGTCCGGTGGTGAATCGCTTGACAGCGGATCTATGGTTCCGGCCATATCGCCCTTATGCTGAGTGGCAAAGCCTTTTGCGCAAGAGTGGTTTACCGACGCTAAGGTGTCGGATTACGAACGATTTCGAGAACGCGGTCGAGTTTGCTCGAAGATGTGGCCCGATTGCGTACACGCCCCTAACGTCCAATACTCGGTACCTAGTCCAAACCGATGACGATTGGCGAGAACTCGAGAAGGTTTTGAAGATTTTCCCTGTGTGTCTTAAGGAAACTGTCTCTGACCCGAGAGCCTCAGCCTGGCTGGTTGGCGATACCGTAATCTGGAACACCGATATTGGGCTTCCATGTTCTTACCGGCTGGTTTTCGAGCGGGGCGTTCGGAACCTCGCATCTCTTCTCAATATTTCAACGTTTGAGATCGCGGTCGGTATTGGCCCAGCGGGTCTCTGTTGTGATGGCATTGACCTGTATCCGAGGCTCGAGAATTATGAGCGTGACGGCCAATCTAGCGTAGTGGGCGAAATCGTATCGCTCATCGGGGCGGCGGCGTGATTCTCATTTGTGGAGGCTTGGCTGACTTAGTCACGGAATTCGTATGTGCCCGAATCGAGAATCTCGGTTATGAGTACCGCCTCCTCAATCTCGGTTTATATCCGGCGCGTTACCGCGTCAGCTGCACGTGGGACGAAGGAGAGCTGTACGGAAGCATATTGCCTGTGACGATTGGGAACTCGATCTCGCGGATGTATCAGGGATATTTGTGCGTTACGTCGACCAGAAATGCCATGTCGGTTTCCCTCTGCTTCCAACCGCAATGCAATTGCCAGCTCTCGGAGAATGTCAAGCCGGCATAATGGCTGTTCTAGAATGCTTCCTGGTCTCGCCGTGAATAGGATGCGTGGTTCAATGTCGAACCAAAGCAAGCCGTACCAGGCGCTGTCTATTCGGGAAGCGGGATTTCGTATCCCTCGGACACTGATTACCAGCGATTCCGAGGCGGCACGCAGATTCATCAAAGAGTGCGGCGGAAATGTAATTTTTAAGTCGCTCAGCGGTATACGATCGATCGTTCGTCGCGTGGAGAAAAATGATTTCCAACGTTTACG
>Ga0126381_100011489_pt1 | contig 10011 bp, 9 predicted proteins | sample PanSoiMetPlot_28_FD_96465 | JGI IMG/M metagenome (GOLD analysis project Ga0126381, IMG submission 96465) | Tropical forest soil microbial communities from Panama - MetaG Plot_28 | ecosystem: Environmental > Terrestrial > Soil > Tropical forest > Bulk soil | place: Panama | collected 2016-02-17 | reverse complement strand
ATAATGTTTGCATTCAAGAACTCGCTGGGAGTCGAATGCACTTTTTGCCACGTCAAGGGCGAGTGGGAGAAAGATGACAAGGATAATAAGCAAATCGCCAGGAAGATGATCAAGATGGTCAAGGATATCAACGGCCAGTTAGGCGGTATCGGAAAGGTCAGTTGTTTTACCTGTCATCGAGGGCAAGAGCGTCCAGCAAATTGAGCCTAAACCGAACACCCGTGCCCTGGAATTGGGGGAGATACGGGGCGTGTAGTCGAGCCGACTGGTAAGATCATACCGCGGCTGACCCGAAAGGGTTCTGGCGCGCGGCTACTGATGGAGCAGAGATGGCGGGCAGACTAAGCATTGGGAGGCATGGTGCTGTCTTCGTTGTCGCGCTGACGCTAATGACAAACGCTCACTCTGATGGAAGCAGTGATAGAACTGGCCAGATAAAGGTCAGAGCGGGGCGCTCGGTCGTGAGGGCGGAGCATGGAATGGTTGCGTCCAGCCAGCCGCTCGCGTCCCAGGTCGGGCTCGAGGTTCTCAAGAACGGCGGGAATGCCGTTGATGCTGCTATCGCCATGGCTGCCACTCTCAATGTGACTGAGCCAATGATGACGGGCGTAGGCGGCGATGCATTCATGCTGGTCTACTGGGCCAAGACTGGGGAGATCAATGGGCTCAATGCCAGCGGGCGAGCGCCTCACGCTTTGAGCCTGGACTATTTTGCGAAGCGCGGCTTGACGCAGATGCCGCTCGTCGGGATGGAGCCGATCACGGTGCCGGGGGCCTTCGATGGATGGGCCACCCTGCTGGACAAGTACGGGACCATGAAGATGGCTGAGCTACTTAAGCCGGCCATTAACTATGCCGAGAACGGCTTCCCGGTGATGGAAAAGACTGCCGAGGATTGGTCTTTGGAAGTGCAAAAGCTCAGAGCAACGCCGGCTGCTGCCGCTAACTACCTGGTCGACGGGCGGGCTCCGCGGCCCGGCGAGATTTTCCGCCAACCCAACGTGGCCAGAACAATGCGAGCGCTTGCAGCCGGTGGCCGCGACGCGTTCTATCGGGGTGAAGTCGCCCGGGCAATGGTTGATTACTTTCAGAAGAATGGCGGATTCATCACAATGGAGGACCTGGCCGAGCAGCATTCGGAGTGGGTGAAACCGATCAGCACAAGTTATCGGGGATACACGGTCTATGAATGTCCTCCAAATGGCCAGGGTCTGACAGCCCTTCTCGCATTGAACATCCTGGAAGGCTTTGACCTGGCATCATTAAAGCAGCGGCCTGATCTCTATTATCACACGTTAATCGAGGCGCTTAAGCTGGCTTTCGCCGACAGGAACAGGTACATAGCGGACCCTCGATTTGCGGCGGTTCCGGTGGACGAGCTGTTGTCAAAAGAATACGCTGCTCGGCGCCGTGCGCTCATCGATCCGGACAAAGCGATTGAGTCGCCGGCGCCGGGAGAATTCGAGCACCGCGGCGATACGACGTATTTCACAGTTATCGATAAGGATCATAATGCAGTCTCGTTCATCAACAGCTTATTTGAAGCATTCGGATCAGGGATCGTTGCGGGCGACACGGGCATCGTCTTGCACGATCGTGGCGCGGGGTTCAGTCTGGACCCGCGGCATCCCGACCGGATAGAGCCAGGCAAGCGGCCATTCCACACGATCATACCCGCGATGGTATTCAAGGATGGCAAGCTGTGGATGTCGTTCGGAGTGATGGGTGGCGATATTCAACCTCAGGGACACGTACAGGTGCTGACCAATGTGATAGACCTTGGAATGGGGTTGCAGCAAGCGCTTGACGCTCCTCGATTTCGGTATAGAGGCGGCAACCGCGTGATGATGGAGGACGAGCTGACTGAGGCCGTCATCAACAGCCTGATGCGCAGAGGCCACGTTCGGGCGGCGCCTCCCGAAGGCATACCGATACGGACGATGATGGGCGGCGGACAGGCCATAGTGATTGACCCAGGGAGCGGAACCTTGATGGGGGCATCCGATCCGCGCAAGGATGGGATGGCACTTGGCTACTGAAGGTTTTGCGGGTTGCTATTTTGCCGCCTGCCGATCAAAATTCAAGATTAAGGTGAGTTCTCGCCTTGAACCAGTGCCGAGCCGGCCCAGAGTGGCCGCGCATCCGCGATGACGCCGAAACTAAGATGACTGAGAAGCCCGATATCAATTCCGGCGAAGGGGACTCCAGGTTGGTCTCTCTTGATACCGGCATAGGCGGCATGCCGTTCGGACGGGAAGAGGTTTTGACGGCCGGGGAGGCGCAGAAAAAGGAAGAAGCGCTGGAGTATTTCAAGCAAGCCTACAAGGCGCAGTTTGAGAATGATCTTGACAAAGCTGCCCTGCTGTATCAGAAGTCCATTGAATGCTACCCGACTGCGGAGGCCCATACATTCCTCGGATGGACCTATAGCTTCATGGGCATGACCGATGAAGCGATTGAGGAATGCCGGCGGGCGATTGAGGTAGATCCTGAGTTCGGCAACCCCTACAACGACATAGGCGCCTATCTTATCGAGCAGGGCGATCATGTCAGCGCGATCCCGTGGCTTGAACAGGCCACTCGGGCAGAGCGATACCAATGCTATTTCTATCCCCACTTCAACCTTGGGAGAGTCTACGAGGACAGGGGCATGGTTTTCAGGGCGCTGCGGGAATACAGGAAGGCTATCGATTTGAACCCTACTTATAGACTCGCGGTTCGGGCATTCCGGAGATTGCAGGGCAAGTTGAACTAGATTCCGGCTGGAAGCTCAGCTTCAGCACCGGTGAGCGCCAGGTAAGCGAGAAAGTGAGCAAATGTAAATGGATGGTGTCAATCCCAGGGGCGGTTGGATAGAAGTAATAACGGGCGGAATGTTCAGCGGAAAGAGCGAGGAACTGATCCGCCGACTCAGGCGCGCCGAGATCGCGCGCCAGCGGACCCAGATTTTCAAGCCGGCTATGGACAATCGCTTCGACCCTGCGCGCATCATATCGCGCGACAACCGGGGGATCGACGCTACCGTCGTGCCGAATGCGTCCGAGTTGAGGGCGGCTATCGAGTTTGGTGTAAAGGTGGTAGGAATCGACGAAGTCCAGTTCTTCGACGATTCGATAGTGAAGATCGCCATGGAGATGGCTGATGCCGGAATCCGAGTAATTGCGGCCGGCCTGGACCAGGATTATCTGAGGCGGCCGTTCGGACCGATGCCCGGTCTGTTGTCAGTAGCAGAGTACGTCTCCAAAATGCACGCGGTCTGTGTGAGATGCGGAGGACCAGCCCATTATTCCCAGAGAATTGCAGGTGGAAATTCTCAGATAGAGGTCGGCGACATCTCTTACGAGCCGAGATGCCGTGTTTGCTTTGAGCCCTACCTGGCCGAACAAGACAGCGCTGGAGTAGACCTTATCAAGACGGCATGATTGCATGGATTTGTTTGAACTCTTACAACGAATGATCGAGATCGAATCGATCAGCGGTAACGAGCAGGCACTCGCCGGCTTTCTTGCCGACTATCTGGCGGGCGCCGGGTTAACCGTCCAGTTGCAACAGGCTGCGGAACGCCGTCCCAATGTCTACGCCCGCCACGGTGACCCGACGGTTGTGCTGTCGTCACACACCGACACCGTGCCGCCATATGTCGAATTTCACGAGGATGGGGAGTATATCTACGGCCGCGGATCCTGTGATGCCAAAGGCCCGATCGCGGCGATGATAAAAGCGGCCGAGACCTTGATCGAGGCCAATATCACCGACTTCGGACTTCTTTTCGTTGTCGGCGAAGAAGCCGGCAGCGTCGGAGCGCGTGCAGCCAACGAAATCCCAAATCGGTGCCGGTATCTGGTCAATGGCGAGCCGACCGAATCCAAACTTGCTCTCGGCTCCAAAGGGGCCCTCAAGGTGGCGCTAAAGGCTACCGGCCGGGCGGCGCATTCAGCATATCCCGAAATGGGAGAGTCGGCTATTAATAAGCTGTTGGACATCCTATCGGAGTTGCGGGCCGCGGTCTGGCCAACCAGCGACCGTCTTGGGGCCACCACGATGAATATCGGGGGCCTTAGAGGCGGTGTCGCCGCCAACGTTATTGCCCCTCAGGCGGAGGCCGAGCTCATGTTCCGCGTTGTAACCAGGACCTCGGAATTGAAGCGGATGATCGAGAGTACCGTCGGGGTCCGTTGCCAGGTGCAATACACCTTTGAATGCGAACCAGTGTTCACCGAGGAAATGCCGGGATTTGATACCGCAGTAGTAGCATTCACTACTGATATACCGATGTTGTCCAATTGGGGCCGGCCGTTGCTGTTCGGGCCCGGTTCAATACTCGACGCGCACACTGCCAACGAGAAGATCTCCAAGTTCGAGCTCGCCCATGCCGTTGGCGCATATGCCAGCATGGTCAAGCGGCTCATCGAAAAGCCCCCTGCCGAGCCGGCCTGAACCCGGCTTGATCTCTATGTTAAAATTCTATTGGGCGAGCGAGACTGTTTAGAGGTGTACTGCAAATGAGCAAGAAGATACCGGTTGGTGTGTTGGGCGCAACCGGAGCCGTCGGACAAAAGTTCGTTAAGTTGCTGGAGAATCATCCCTGGTTCGAGATATCTGAGGTTGCAGCATCGGACCGATCCGCCGGCAAAAAGTACCGGGAAGCCGCCAACTGGAGGCAATACTCACCGATACCGGGGTCAATCACGGGCAAGCTCGTCAAGCCCTGCGAGCCACACCTGGATTGCCAGGTTGTCTTTTCAGGACTCGATTCGTCGGTCGCTGGAGAAGTGGAAGAGAACTTTGCTCGCGCAGGTTACATTGTGCTCAGCAACTCCAAGAACCACCGCACCGACGACGACGTCCCGCTGCTGGTGCCCGAGGTGAATCACGACCATCTCGAATTAATCGGGGTCCAGCGCAAGCTAAGAGGGTGGTCTGGCGCGATTGTTACAAATCCTAACTGCTCGGTGGCAGGCCTGGTTATGCCGCTGGCGCCGCTGGACCGGTCTTTTGGGCTGAGCCGCCTGGTGGTCACCACTCTGCAGGCGCTTTCAGGGGCCGGGTATCCGGGCCCGTCAGCAATTGATGTGTTGGGCAATGTTCTGCCCTACATAGGAGGGGGCGAAGAGGAAAAGGTGCAAGCTGAGCCCGTCAAGATTCTCGGAAAACTCCAGGGCGAGTCGATCAAGCCGGCGGGGTTCAAGATAAGCGCCCACACTAACCGGGTTGACGTTGAGGATGGCCATATGGCCTGCGTGTCGGTGGAGTTCGACAGGAAGGCGTCTCCCGAGGATGCAGCACGGGTTATTGCCGGTTTCACTTCTCTACCGCAGGAGCTGCGCCTGCCCACGGCGCCCGAGCGGCCTATAATAGTTACGGAGGAGCGGGATCGGCCCCAGCCGCGTTTCGATCGCGACGCGGGTGCGGGCATGTCTGCCGTAGTCGGTCGTATTCGCCCGTGTCCGGTCTTCGATCTGAGGTTTGTAGTTTTGTCTCATAACACTGTGCGGGGCGCAGCCGGGGCGGCGATTCTTAATGCGGAATTGATGAAGGCAACGGGCTACCTGGACTAAATGATCGTAATGAAGTTCGGCGGGACCTCCGTTGAGGACGCCTCATCCATCCAGCGAGTTTCCGAAATCATCAGGGAACGACTTGCGTACAGGCCGGTCGTGGTCGTTTCTGCGATGGGCAAGACCACGCGCAAGCTACTCCAGGCGGCGGAGGCTTCGGCCGCCGGGGATGGCAGAACGACGCTTGGCATAGTGGCAGATCTCAAGACTCGCCATCTGAGCGAGGCACGGCGCCTTCTTCAAAACAGCACCAGAGCGGAGTCCGGTTCGGAGACCTTTGAGCTCATCGATAGATACTTCGATGAGCTCAAGAAACTTTTGGAGGGATTGGCGATTCTGGGCGATGTACCGCCTCGCGGGCTGGACAAGATTCTTTCCTACGGCGAATTGCTGTCCTCTACTGTGCTCGCCGGAGCCCTGAGTAGCAGTGGCATTCCGGCGAAGCTGGTTGACTCGCGCTCGTTTATCAAGACTGACGACCGCTATGGGTCGGCGCGGCCATTGTTTGACGTGACTTATGCGACAACCCGCGGTGCACTGCTACCCGTGCTGGAGACCGGAGCCGTTCCGGTCGCTCAAGGATACATAGGCTCGACTCGCGATGGCGCTACTACAACGCTCGGATTCGAGGGGTCCGACTATACGGCGGCTATAATAGGGGCGGCGCTCTGCGCGGCAGACATTCAGATATGGAAGGATGTCTCTGGACTGATGACTGCCGATCCGGCAGTCTGTCCCGCAGCACGCACAGTCGAGTCTTGTAGTTACGCGGAGGCGGCGGAGTTGACCTGTTTCGGCGCCAAGGTGCTGCACCCAAACGCGGTCTTTCCGGCGGCCGAGCGCAAGATTCCCGTCCACATCTACAATTCCAAGAGGCCTGGTGATACCGGTACCAGCATAACGTCGGCGGGCGGGCAAAGCGGCAGGCCTGTCAAGTCCATAGCGTACAAGAAGCCGGTGACTCTGATAAAGATCTCGGCGGGTTGTGATGAAGCGAGCGGAGGGCCATTCCGTGAAGAGGAGATGTTGAGATCACTGACCAGAGCACTTCGCCGCCGCCACATCGCTCCCCTTATTACTGCGGCAACAGGCTCCGGTGTCGTCTTTGTGACCGATAGCGCGCAGCTCGCGGGAGAAGCAGGCAAATACTTCATTGATGAGCTCTCGCGCCTGGGCGCGCTCAGCATCGAAGATCGTCAAGCGATAATATCGCTCGTTGGCGACCGCTTGCCCACTTCAAGGAACCTGGCTTCACTGGTATTCAACTGTGTTGGCGACGCCGGCATCGGCATGATCCACTATGGATCGTCTCCCATAACAATGAATTTCCTGGTTGCCGATACCGATGCCGAAAAGGTGGTCATCAGACTACATGAATTATTGTTTGACAAGGAAGTGTCCTGACATTTTGAAATAGTTGTGGTCTTCGAAAAATCTTTGTTTACGCAATAATCGAGCGTTAAGGTTGTAGCGGCAGCTAGTTTGAGTTATATACGGAGGTCTCGATGGTGGCGACGCTTTTGGCCCGGTGCGGTATTCTTTTGTTTTTCGCAGTGACGGCATTCTCGTCGATGGCAGTGAGTGATGGAGGCAGGCGAGGCGCTTCGGCCGCGGCTGCCAGTGGCCGGAATTCGTGGCGGGGCATTGTTCCCCTTCAGTCCACCGCCGCCGACGTCGCAAAGCTCCTGTCTTTTGCCCCTGGTCAACAGGTTGCCGAATCCGACGGCCCATTCAGAGTCGATGGCGGCGAAGTCACGTTTTACTACATGACTGCGGATCACGCCCGGCTCTATCACGCACCGTCGACAATGGTCGGCAGGGTGTTCTCGATATACTTCAAGCGGAACCCGCCGCTGGAGCGCGTCGAAACGCTGCCGGCGAGGGGATTCAAGCGCTGTCTGGACGACATGGATAAACGGTATTACTATCAGGTTAGTCTGGACGGGGGACTCGCTTACCAGGTTCGACGCAATACTGATGAGATCGAATATGAGATTTATCAGCCGCTGCACGCCGAAATCCAGAAGCTCAAGCTCAATGCGGCCTGCGTATTTTAGGAGTGATGAGTCAAACATGTCGCCCGCGGCGCCCTCAAACAATGAAAATGACCCTCGTAGGGGCGGCCGTGACACGGTGCGGTCGTACCGCCGGGCCGCCCGAGCTCCCGGCGCCAGGTATTTTCCATGTGAGTGACTAGTGATGGGTAAAGCAAATCGCCATAGCATCGCGCACACTTTAACACGCTCCGAATGACACCTATGAGAATTGCGCTATTTGGTTACGGCAAGATGGGTCGCGTTATCGAGCAAGCTGCTCAAAGCCGACGCATCGACGTCGTTGCCGTGGTCGACCCGCTTGGCGGCTCAAGGGGTGACGTCGGCCACGCTGAAGTCTGCATCGATTTCACGGAGCCGGGCGCGGCCCTCGCCAATGTCGGGCGCGCAGCATCGGCAGGACTTCCCATCGTAATAGGTACAACCGGCTGGTACGATCAGATTGAACAGGCCAGGCAGATCGTGGACCGGGCGGGTACCGGGCTTGTCTACGGATCGAACTTCAGCCTGGGTGTAAACCTCATGTTCAGGCTGGTCGCCCGGGCGGCCGAGCTGTTCGAGCCTTTCCTCTCTTCGTATGACCCATTCATCGAGGAAGCTCATCACAAGTTCAAGAAAGACGCGCCTTCGGGAACAGCTCTCGCGCTGAAGCAAACTCTGGAGTCAAAGTACGGCTGCAAGGTTCCAACAGCCAGCACTAGGGCCGGCTATTTTCCAGGAGTCCACACGGTCGGATTCGATTCCGAAGCCGACACGCTCGAGATAAGGCATACAGCAAGAGGCCGCGCCGGATTCGCGGAAGGGGCATTGCTGGCGGCTCAGTGGATCCGAGGCCGCAAAGGTCTGTATGAATTCTCACAGGTAATAGACGAAGCTATTCAGAAGTAGCGCAAGCTGTCACCTTGACCCTCACGCTAAACTACAGCACATGGCAGAGTCCAGCCGCTCTTGATTACCGCTTTCCTCAAGCATTGCCCCACCCTCGTGATTCGGCTCGGCGTGTGCTCGGTTCGCCTTTAGTGTATTATTCTTGCTTACTGCCATTAGCGTTTCAGGCTTTAACCGCGCGAAAGGACACAATATGCCTGGATTGGAAAACTTGAGAGGCTGCGGCACCGCTATAGTGACGCCCTTTACCGAGGGAGCCGCGATCGATGAGGATGCACTGCGCAGCCTGGTGGAATTTCAAATATCGGAGGGGATAGATTTCCTGGTTCCGTGCGGAACAACAGGGGAAACCCCGGCCCTTTCTGATGACGAGCAAAGCCGCGTAATCGAGATTGTAGTTGAAACGGCACGCGGTCGAGTGCCTATAGTCGCGGGAGCGGGCGGCAATAGCACAAAGCACGTGATGGAACTTGTGCGCCGCTGCGAGGGCCTCGGGGTTGACGGGGTTCTATCTGTGACCGGCTACTATAACAAGCCCACCCAGGAAGGGATCTACCAACATTATCGGGTGGTCGCCGAATCTACGTCGCTCCCGATAATTGTTTATAATGTTCCGCCTCGCACCTCCGTGAATATTCTGCCCGATACGCTGATGAGGCTGGCCGAGATTCCTAATATAATCGGGGTAAAAGAGGCGTCCGGCGATATCTCACAAGTCGCCGAAATCATCACTCGAGCGCAGCCAGGATTCAAAGTGCTGTCGGGAGATGATTCGATTACGTTGCCGCTGATTGCGCTTGGCGGCGTTGGAGTGATCGCAGTCGCAGCAAACGAAGCTCCCCGGCTGATGACCGCAATGACCAGGGCCTGTTTGGAAGGTAACTGGGATGAAGCCCGCCGGCTTAATGCTATGTTGTTCCCGCTGATGAAGGGGAACTTTATCGAAACCAGCCCTGGCCCGGTAAAGGCGGCCCTGGCGATGATGGGCAAGATTAAAGAGATTTACCGATTACCTATGGTTCCGGTCCGGCCAGAGACGCGCGAGAAGCTGCTGGCCATCCTGGTCAATCTGAAGCTGATCCAGGGCCGAACGGAATCAACCCGCACGTAATACAATGCATATTGTCAGCCAGCGCCTTACAGGCCTGGCTACATAGAGCCGGACTCTCGCATCGTCCGAATACTGAAACGGTTCCGATTGACAAACACAACGACAAAGTCATGGACCTTGCAGAAACAATAGAGCAGCTATTCAATGACCGGGATCGTGCCCCTGGCGAAGAGCATTTCGCTGCCTTCGAGGAATTCAAACAGAAGCTGAACAGCGGCGAGATCCGCGCCGCAGAAAAGGTCGACGCCCGCTGGCGAGTCAACCATTGGGTCAAGCGCGGCATCTTGCTTGGATTCAGAATTGGCCGCCTGCAGGATTACTCGATCAACGACGATTTTCGTTTCTACGACAAGAGCACCTATCCGCCGAAGCGATTCGGCATGGCCGACGGGTTCAGGGT
>Ga0126381_100011488_pt1 | contig 10011 bp, 14 predicted proteins | sample PanSoiMetPlot_28_FD_96465 | JGI IMG/M metagenome (GOLD analysis project Ga0126381, IMG submission 96465) | Tropical forest soil microbial communities from Panama - MetaG Plot_28 | ecosystem: Environmental > Terrestrial > Soil > Tropical forest > Bulk soil | place: Panama | collected 2016-02-17 | reverse complement strand
CCTCTTTTGCTCTCCACATGGCAATTGCCAAAAGGATTTAGGAGATCAAATCCACCGCGAACTGATGTATCGCACTTTGCAGTTCCACGAACGCAGTCAGCTTTTCATCGGAGCGCACGATGAAACGCTTTCCGTAGCCATGCGCGTCAACAATCCAGATCGTTCGCCATTTGGAATCAATGGCCGAGACCCAACCCAAGCTCCATCCGGCGTTGCTGAGGTTGTCAGCGATGATCTCCCAGTACTTCATGCGGACGATGGTGAGTAATGACGACGAATCTACTCGTCACGACTTCACGTTGCGCGCCATGCTGGCGATCGAGCTGTTAGCAGCGCTCATGACGCTTGTGCTCATTTCGGACAACTGCGAGAGCTGATTCATCGCCATTTGTAATTGGAACATGTCCACGACGCTGATGTTTTCGCCCTTCGCAGCGAGCGCTTCCAATTTCTTTTGGACTGCGAGCGTTTGGTTCGCCACGATGTTGCTCATATCACTAAATAATATGGCATAATCGTTATAGGTAGACGCCAGCGCCGATTTCGGATCCACCGAAGCGCCCGCGAGCGCCGTGGACGACCCCAGCACTGATTCTTGGTCCATCGAAGCGTCTCCGATCGCAGTGGAAGGCACGTCAGGCGGCGTATAATTGGGCGGCAGCGTGAGGTCTTTGATTGCTTGCTTACGGAGGACGTCAAGATCGTGGATGAGCGACGTGGTTTCGCGATATGCAGCTCGCGTGTCAACGGTCTCCAATTGCGCGGTGACGATGCTGGCGTGAAGTGTCTCGACATCGTTGCCTAGGTTCGTCTCGGCTGTGGACATAACCGTAATCAATGACGCGTTGAGCGCGATGATCTCGTGGTGAAGGCGGGCGATCCTATGGTCGATTGGATCCGCGTTGGCGTAAACAGCAATGAACGATACGAGGGCGCTGACGGTTGATACTGGAAGGGATGTTTTCATAAGTCGAAAGTCTCGCAAAATTGTGGCGCGACTGTCAACAGCAGCAGCCCGGGCCTAACGAGGTTGGTTAATAATGGTCTCAGAATACTTCATTGGACGACTTCCAATTTCATTACGGGATGAATTTCCCACACAGCGTAATCTTTCGGTAAGTGTCGTCGGTTTGAATGATCTGCTGGCGCGTGTGCGATGTCGTAGAAGGCTTTGCCCGTAACAGTGATGACGTGTTCGGCAATTGTAAGGTCGTGCACGCTCTTAACTGTGAATGGAAACTTCTGATTCGTCCAGCCGAACACAACTTGTCGAATCTCGCACCATTTGGGGCCAACGGGAATTTCGGCACTGACAGTTCCAACGTTGTTGCCGTTGGCGTCTTGAAGCGCAAGGTGAATATCGCCGTCTGCTTCCACTTTTGCTTCAACGATGCGGCCTGTAAGTGCATACCATTTTTGCTCGGCTGGCAGTCTCTCTTCTGTGTAGTCCGTCATGTCCACATCCGGCGCTAATCCTTGCCACGCGTAAATTTGAGATGGCGTGATCGCTTGAATCGCGGACTTGTCAGAGGGAACAGGCGTCAAATCGGTTTTCGTGACCCAACGATTTACGCCGTGAAACGCGATGCACTCGCACGGCGAAACGAATGTCACGGTTGGCGCCGGCTCTCTGCCGAACATCGGAGCAGTGACAAGGAATCCCGCTAAAGCGAACGATGCCCGTTTCACAGCACTCGCTTATATCACCTCATGATTGTCGCGTGAAAGCAACTTCGACATCTGCCATGCTCCCGCAGAATAGAGCCAACACCCCCTGGCGCAGTGAACGCGAGCATCCTTGCCACCATACACTGCCGTGGCTTATCTTCTTCTCACGGAAACTGAGAAATGGCATCCACGAAGGATATTCTAAGCCACCATCTAAAAGCTTTTGATCAAGGCGACCTAAACGAGGTTATGTCCGATTACGCGCCGGATGCGATTCTTTTCACAAAAGATGGGCCGCTCAAAGGCGTCGATACGATCAGGCCGTTGTTCGAAGCGTTGATCGCCGAGTTCGGGAAACCCGGGGCAACATTCAACATGAAGCAGCAGTTGGTCGAAGGCGATTACGCTTATATTTTGTGGACGGCAGAGACCGCCGACAACGTTTACGAAGTGGCTACGGACACGTTCGTCCTGCGGGAGGGCAAGATTGTGGCTCAGTCATTCACCGCCAAGGTTATGCCCAAGCACTAGGAGCGAATCTGCCTAACAAGTGACGCAGCTAGCTACTGTCCATTCCACGCACTTTTACGAAGTCAGACAGCGCAAAGATAAACGTGGTGTTGATCTGATTTTGGATGTGCCGCAATTCGGTCGATTGTGGTACTGCGAAGCGAATGCTGTCGCCAACGCAAAGAGTGGAAGTGCTCGGCCGCACAGGTCTGTGTTATCGCGAAAGGAGCCGTCAAATGTTTGTAGATTCTGAAGTGTTGACCGGACCGTCTGGGATGGCGGTTTACAAAGATACGATACGAAAATGGGATCCACCGGACGACCAGGTTCCAGTTTCTGATTCAGATCGCGACCGAATTCTCAACAACATTCGTGATGCATTTCGGTCCCAAGGTTTCGAGATAGATGTGATATGACTGGCTTAAAACGTATGCCTAAATGGGGTCCGTATGCCTCGTATCCCTAGCGTACCCTTACTTAGCGGGGTCAGTCCTCACTATTGACACAATTGCGCTGATTTTTGTTGACTGCTCACGTGGCACGGCAACTGCGTATCCAATACGAAGGAGCGATTTATCACCTGCTGAACCGAGGTGATCGGCGCGAGGAAATTTTTCGCGACGATGTGGACCGGAAACGGTTTATGGAAACACTTGAAGCGGTTTGTCACAAGACCGGCTGGCAGGTGCACGCCTACTGTTTGATGGGCAATCATTTTCACCTGGTGGTGGAAACCCCGCGAGCGAACCTGGTAACAGGAATGAAATGGCTGCTGGGCACCTATACCATGCGTTTTAACTGCCGACACCAGCTAAGCGGCCATCTCTTCGCCGGCCGTTACAAGTCACTCCTGATCGATGGAGCCACGCCAGGCTATTTGCGCACAGTTTGTGATTATGTGCATTTGAATCCGGTGCGGGCCAGGTTGCTTGGAAGGCGGGAGCGATTGCAGAAGTACCGGTGGAGTAGTTATCCCAGTTATTTGAGAAGCAGGAAAAAACGCCAATCATGGCTGCGTTGCGATCGTTTATTCGGAGAGCATGGCCTAACAAGTGATGGTCATCGATCGCGGTTGGCGTTTGCTCGAAGGATGGACATCGTCGCGAGGATCCGAGCGATCCAAATGCACAGGAGATTCGTCGAGGCTGGTCTTTTGGGGCGCAGGATTTTATTGTGCGACTGCTCGACCGAATACCAGGTTCGGTGAGCGAGCATCACCAAGCGCGCGAACGGAGCGAAACAGATGAGCGGAGAGCCGAGGCGATAATCGCGGCACGACTCAAGAAGCTTGGCTGGACAAAAAGCGAACTTGCCAGCAGGCGCAAGAGCGACCCCCACAAGGTAGCGATTGCGAGAGCGCTTCGCTCGCAAACGACGATGAGCTTGAAATGGATAGCTCGGCGCTTAGAAATGGGGTCGTGGACTCATGTATCGAATCTTCTTCGTCAACAGCGACAGTGATCTATGTCAAAAGTGAGGACTGACCCCTCGTTCCGGTCAGGGACAGTTTCCTAATACCCCCAGTCTGGGTGTGTTACTGACTGTTCAAGACTGTTTGCAGTGCAGGCTTGGCCAATTCGACTTTAGCGTTCACTCTGTCAATCTTCGCGTCCTGCGCCTTTAACCGTTCGTTGACCGCCGCAAGTGCAGCCTCCAATTTTTCCACCTTCTGATGTTCTTTTAAGAACTCATTAAGCAACATCGCGTTTACCGCGTCATACCGCACGGTCTGGACCTGTCCTTCACGGTCACGTTTGACCAGATCAGCATTCACTTTTTCAACCTCCTCCGCCACTAGCCCGAATTGCGGGATGCGTGTGGGATCGAATTCCTTTTTGTAGCGGAACGTAACTGGTTTGAGGGCCAGGATCACTTCGCTTGCATCGTTCATCGGTTTTATTTCTTCCTTGAAACGGACCGAGGAAGGGGGGTTTGACTGTGCCGAGCTTTCCATCGCCGGTGATAAAAACCGCCTCACCGCCAGTGGCATCTGCGCCGGAGATATTCTTGATGTAGCAGCTGTTGCTCACATTCGCACCTGCTATGTTCGCGCCGATACAAATAACGTTACCCGCCGTACTGACACCCGAACCAGCGTTGAGGCCCAAGGCGACATTGTTGCTGCTTGTGCTGTTCTGAAGCGCATTGGCACCAATGGCGGTGTTGCTGAATCCCTCAATGTTAGCTAGCAGCGTTTGGCTACCAACTGCCGTATTGGAGCTGCCGGTCGTGTTGTTCTTGAGGACTTGAAACCCGACAGCCGTGTCGTTACTGCCGGTGGTGTTTTTAAGCATGGCTGTTGAACCAATGGCCGTGTCTCCGGCGTTGTCGACGCCGCTACCACTAGCGAGCGCTTCATAACCGACGGCGGTGTTGTCGGAGCCGGTGGTATTGTTAAAGAGCGCTGCAAAACCAGTGGCTGTATTCCTTGGTCCGTCTGTGTTGTTAAAGAGTCCAAAAGAGCCGATGACGGTGTTTCCGGACGTGGTGTTGTTTAGAAGCGCTCCGGTACCGACGGCCGTGTTGTCATTACCGACAAGATTGAGGCCGAGCGCTCCGAGACCAATGGCTGTGTTGTCGGCGCCGGTAGTGAGACTGAAGAGCGCCGCAGTCCCCTCGGCAGTATTGTTATTTGGATAGCAACCGTCTGGTGGTGGGCTAACCGCTTGCGCGCTCCACGACATGAAAACGCACGCAAGTAGCAGCGCAATGAGAAGCACTGGAGTTGTCTGTTTTAGGTGAACGCTTGGATTCATTAGTTCTTCCCTTCCTTACCCCGCTGGATCACACTTCTGGGTTGCGGGTCCGGAAGAGACGAAGACCTTAGCGGGGAAAGTGCTCCGCCTGATTCAGGATCCGTTTAATTGCGTCGACTTTGGAAGAACTGGTGTCGGCTCGTCAAGGAAAAATGTCAGGCGTGACCCTACAAAAGATATCGGGCGCAACCGACGATTCTTAACGTACTGGTGACGGTTGCGCGCTGGCGCCCGGACCCATAATAGGCTACGACTGCTCTACATAAAAAACCGCACTGATGAATTGAACAGCAGTGCGGCTTTGACTTCTTTGTTCGGGTGATTATCTCGGCCTGGTAATTACGCGGCCGGCCTTCACATCTTTGCGCGGCTCCAAATCCCGAACTTTGATGGTTCTCTTTTGCTTTTTCATTCTAGCGTTCCTTTCTAATTGTCTTTTTGATATTGATTGTTTTCATCGATTTTGCCTCTGTTCCTTTAGTCCCTACAGGCGCTTTCACTGAGGTAATGCGTAAAAGTTAGCGCGAGGTTACGCGGAAAGTCATGAGGCCCATGCTCTGGAAGGGTCGTACGAGTCTAATTGCTGCAGCGCTCATTCATCGGCGCTAAGAGCAATCTTGCCAGCGCAGGCAAACAGCGCAGATGATTTGCGGTTATGAAGCTCTGGACCTGGAAAGAAGAAAACCTTCCGTCGGTGTGGCACGCTGTCCGGACAGCGATTGCGGCGACGCTCTCGATATTGTTCGCGCGGCTGCTAAGAATGCCCGAGGCCTGCTGGGCTGTCATCGCTACCCTCGTAGTTATGCAATCACCGCTGAGCTCGACGGTGTCCCTGGCGGTGCAACGAATCGTCGCCAGTGCATTGGGCGCATCGCTCGCTGCAATCGAATCAGCTTACTTCGGCGCAAATCTGGTCGCATTCACACTCGCAATGTTTGCGCTTGGACTCATATCGTTTGCATTTCGATTGGAAAAGGTCGGGTACAGCTATGCCGGCATGACGCTCGCGATCATAGTGCTTATTCCGCGCCCGGAGGGACCGTGGATTGCTGCGCTGCATCGTTTCGTGGAAGTATCAGTAGGAATTCTAGTTGCCCTCGCAGTGGTGGCGGTCTGGCGCGAGGAGCGCTGGCTTTTCGGTGATGCTAAACGTGAATAACGACAGGCTGGGCGTGTTACTGACTGTTCAAGACTGTTTGCGGTGCAGGCTTGGCCAATTCGACTTTAGCGTTCACTCTGTCAATCTTCGCGTCCTGCGCCTCTAATCGTTCGTTGACAGCCGCAAGTGCAGCTTCCAATTTTTCCACCTTTTGGTGCTCTTTCAGGAACTCGTTGAGCAACATCGCGTTCACAGCGTCGTAACGCACGGTGTAGGGCTTGCCGTCGGTATCACGCACGACCAGATCAGGAGTCACCTTCGATACCTCTTCGGCGATCAAACCGAATTGAGGAATGCCTTTGTCGTCATTCTTGTAATGAAACGTAACGGGTTTGAGTGCGAAAAGCGCTTCGCTGCTCTTATCCATCGGTTTAATCTCCCTCTTGAACCGCTCCGAAGAGCTGACCGTGCCGAGCTGGCCCGCAGAGTCGATGACGACTGCTATTGCATCAGCGTTTCCGGTAGTTGTTCCGCGAATGCCGGCGATAAAGGTCTTCGACTGGCCTGAGCCGATGCGGATGGTGTTGGATTCATCACCGGCACCACCGGTGTTTCCGATGTCGATATTGCTACCACCCACCGTGAGACTCTGGCCAGCGCCGTTGCCCAGGCCGATGTTATTGCTTCCGACGGTGTTAAACGCGAGCGCGTTCATACCAACAGCTGTGTTGCTATTACCGCTGGCGTCGCCGGATGTTGTATTGGAACCGAGCGCATTCACACCAATCGCTGTGTTGGCGTTGCCCGCCTTATTGCTAATAAGTGCACCTTGGCCAACCGCTGTGTTAACAAACCCTTCGGTGTTCGCTTGGAGCGCTTGAAAGCCAACGGCTGTATTATCGAAGCTGTCGTTGTTGTTCTCGAGCGCGTGAGAGCCGACCGCCGTATTCTCTACGCCGGTGGTGTTGCCAACGAGCGCTAAAAATCCAACGGCCGTGTTGTCGGTGCCAGAAGCGCCGTTGCCCGTGCTGTTGTTGGTAAGCGCGCTGAAACCTACAGCCGTGTTGTTGCCACCTTCTGTGTTACTGGCAAGCGCATTGGCGCCGACGGCGACATTGCCATCGCCAATGGTGTTGCTCTGGAGCGCACTCCCACCAAGGGCAGTGTTGCTGCTGCCAATTGTATCGCTAGAAAGTGCAAAACTACCTACAGCAGTATTGACGGCGCCGGAATTGCCGTTGGTCGTGGTATTATTCATTAGCGCATTGAACCCAACTGCAGTGTTGTCGATGCCTTCCATGTTATTAAGGAGTGCTTGAGAACCCACGGACGTGTTGCGGCTGCCGGTAGTGTTGTTCGCGAGCCCTAATAAGCCAACTGCAGTGTTGTTGTCGCCTTGGCCGGGGTTAGGGGAGCTATTACTGAACAGCGCTGCGAATCCTACCGCCGTATTGCCCGTTCCGCTTACATTGCTGAAGAGCGCGAAAGACCCGGTGGCTGTGTTCTGAGAAGCGGTGTTGTTGAGGAGGGCCGCAGTCCCAACGGCCGTGTTGTCGGAGCCGACCAGGTTGAGGCCCAGCGCTATCAGGCCAACGGCTGTATTGTCGGAGCCGGTGGTGAGGCTAAAGAGGGCATTGGTTCCCTCGGCAGTATTGTTATTCGGATAGCCGCCGTCTGGGGGTGGGGTGACTGCTAGTGCTCCGGACAAAAACCCAAAGCAGATGAGCCCCAATACCACCAGAGAGAATGCGGTTCTTCGTTTGAACTGAAATGGGTGCATAGATGAGATTCGCTTTCTTTCCCCCGCCAGGTTGATGTGTGATTGCGGGTCTGGAAGAGACGAAGAACCTAGCGGGGAAAATGTTCCTCCGCCTGATTCAGATCCGTTTAGCGAGGCCGAGTTTGGAAAAAACTCGATAGACTGTCAAAGGAATTCGCAAGGGCGAATCACCGATTCAAGTTCGACGAGCGCGCCAGATTTTCATCCGCAGGCTCTACAGATCGCTTCCGGGCGCCAGCGGGAATTCGCGATGTCTTTCGCTCGCAGGGCTTCGAGAGAGATATGATATGACGTTGAAAAAAAATCGCACCGACTTCGAAACTTGCTCCCGCCGTTTCCGTAAAGAGTGGTGAAGCGGGAACATTCACGGTTTTGCTCGGTTTGCGTGACCGTTCCCCAACTGGAGGCGCCAGGTTCAGATCCGCCAAAGGCGCTGTAGCTGGGGCAAATCCAAACCGAGCCTCGCCTTTTCCGCGCGTAAGGTTGTTGCGAAATCACCGCTGACAATCTCAGCAAAGCCGGATTTAGCTTGGACTGAGTATTAGCCATTGTAAACTTTGGCTTGCTTTGCCGTTCGCTACCGCATTCCAGATCGAACACATTCTATGCTTATGAAACAATTAAATCTCAAATCCAACAGAACAATTCCAGTTTTTTTGCTACCGCTGGTGCTTAGCTGCCTGGCGATTTTGCCGAGAACTCAGGCAGTCAGCCCGCCGCCGGACGGCGGTACGTGACGCATCTGTTGGGGCATCTGCCGAAGACCGGTTGTTGTAGATGCCGCGGGACAACTAGGCGTCACGGCGTCGTCCGTGCGATTCAAGGATGGAATTAAACCGATGGAGAACACCAGCGAAGCAATCCTCGCCTTGAAGCCAGTCACATTCCGCTACAAAAAAGAGATCGATTCCGACGGAACTCCGCAGTTTGGCCTTGTCGCTGAGGATGTTGAGAAGGTGAATCCCGATCTCGTGGTACGCGATGCTAAAGGGAAACCTTACACCGTGCGCTACGAAGCTGTGAACGCGATGCTGCTCAATGAGTTTCTCAAAGAGCACCGCAAGGTCGGGGCGCAAGAGGCCACCATCGCGAATCTGCAGAAGCGAGTTGACGCCCTCATTGCAACTGTGAAAGAGCAAGAAGGGCAGATCCAGAAGGTGAGTGCAGAGCTTGAGGTGAGCAAGGCGGCACCGCAAACCGTTCTGAACAATCAATAAAGGCAGACGGCGATAAGAGTTGGGAGATGCACCTTTCGTTACAAGAAAGACATTGACCCGGCAGGGATACCGCAATTCGGACTTGTGGCCGAGGACGTGGCAAAGGTGAATCCCGATCTGGTAGTGCGTGACAAGGAAGGCAAACCTTACACCGTACGCTACGAAGCTGTGAACGCGATGTTGCTCAATGAGTTTCTCAAAGAACACCGGACGGTTCAAGAACTGAAGAAACAAGTTGCGGAACTGACTGCAGGACTGCAAAGAGTCAGCGCACAGCTCGCCACGGCGCGTCCGTCCCTAGCGGACTTGAACTGAACAAACCCGCACCGCAAACAGTTCTGAATAATCAATGAAAGTTGTCCAGCACCGAATGGGCGATACGCGCTAGCCGTGAATTATCTTGACCGGCTGGCAAGATTTTTGCCAGGCTCGCCGTCGCCAAACGGATCTGAATCAGACGGAGGACTCTTCCCCGCTGGGTTCTTCGTCTTTTCCGGACCCGCGGCTCCAACACCCAACTGAGCGGGGAAAGAAAGAAGAACCTATGAATCCATTCATTCAACCAAAAAAGACGATCCCATTATTCGTAGTTTCATTTATGTTCGCCTGTTTTGCGTTTTCATCCACAGCACAAGCGGGGGGATTGAGCCCTACCCCGGATGGCCTCTATCCTGGGGCTAACGTGGCTGAGGGAGGAAGTGGAGCTCTTTTCAGTCTGACAACGGGCAGCAACAACACCGCCGTTGGCAGTCAAGCTCTCTTTAGCCTTACAAGCGGTGTCCAGAATACGGCTGTTGGGGCTCAAGCGCTCAATGCTGCCAGCCAGGCCGACAGGAACACTGCTATCGGTTTTCAAGCGCTCGTTAGCAATACCGGCGACGACAACACCGCCACCGGGTGGCGAGCCTTGTTTAAAAACACGAATGGCCTCAACAACACGGCCAACGGTTCGGGTGCGCTCTATAGCAACGCCAACGGCGT
>Ga0126381_100011487_pt1 | contig 10011 bp, 10 predicted proteins | sample PanSoiMetPlot_28_FD_96465 | JGI IMG/M metagenome (GOLD analysis project Ga0126381, IMG submission 96465) | Tropical forest soil microbial communities from Panama - MetaG Plot_28 | ecosystem: Environmental > Terrestrial > Soil > Tropical forest > Bulk soil | place: Panama | collected 2016-02-17 | reverse complement strand
CCTTCACTTGTTGCCCGCGCGCCAGAAGTGTGCTGACAGTTTGACTGCCGACCATTCCGGTCCCGCCAATAACGAGTATGTTCATCGAGTTCTCCTTAATAACTGATTTCCGCTGTGCTTCCCATACGTCGCAATTGTCCTCCGAGGTAGTTCAATTCACCCTGCGAAGTCCAGGCCGTATTTTGGAGCTGCCTCGAGCATTCTTTGCACGTCCTCGTAAGTGGGTTCATTTGCAGGCGGCAACGTCATCGCCTGCGCCGGCACGCCGAATTCCTTGAACCATCCTTCAAAGCCAGCGGGAGTGACCAGAATGAGCATCCGGGCGCGCTCCGATTCGATGGTGAAGGTGTGGCGTACATCGCGCGGCAGGAAGATCAGGGTTCCCGGCGTTCCCCTGACTGTGCGATCGCCCACCGAGGCGACAACTTCGCCCTCCAAGACGTAGAAGATCTCATCTTCTCGACGATGGATATGCGGAGGCGGATCATTGCCTTTTCTGCCGACCGCTTCGATCAACGCGAACTTTCCTTGCGTCTCTTCGCCGGTAGCCAGAAAGGTCATCAGCGAACCGTTGTACCAGACCGAACGATCGAGGTACTGGCGTCCGTGGCTAAACCCGATGGATTCTGTAAAGATGTCACCTGCGGTGGATTCGCCGGAAGAAATGAGATCGAGGTCGATAATTTGCTTTGTCATTTGGGTGCTCCCTTCGTAAATGCCTTTCACGCGATTAGAGGCGCACCGTCAAAGCGTTCTGTGTCTATTCTTGGCAGCTCAGGTTAATTCTTGGCATAACGTTTCTCGGCCAGCTTGGGTTCCGGGAAGAGTGCTCGACTGGAGATAGGGGTTGAATTTCCCTACCTGGGGGCGCGTCCAGACCATAGCGATAGAACCTATCCACAATCGAATGCCTTTGATATTGAAGCGAGAGGACTACTCGCACTGCCTTGCTCCCGCCGAACCATCGCACCTGTCTGTCGACCCTGAGGCCGTATCCCGCCGAAGGGATGAAGGCGTGGAAGGTGAGCCGCCGCGTCGGAAACGTGCAGAACAACGACCCGAGCCTGCTCGAATCGTTGAAAAGTGGTCCAGCGAGAGCTGAAGCGAATCAGCCTTCTTTGTTCGATACTTCTGGTTAGCCGGTGATCGCCCGCAACGCCGCCCCGCTTGCTGTTTCAGTCTGCGGCTTGTGCCTCTCCGGGCGCGCTGAATTTGCGTATTGCAAAGATAAGCGGTAGAACCAGAACACACAGCCAGCCGATCACACGAAAACAGTCCATAAAGGCCAGGAACAAGCTCTGGCGAATGAGCTGCTCATAGATGATGCCCAGCGAGGCTGGACCAGCGTCTGCGCTGGTAAATCCGTGATGGATCAACTCAGAGGCAATTGAATGTCCTCCCTGCTGGAGTGCTTGCGAAGCCGAATCGAGGGTCGAGCCCAGTACGGACTGGTGAAGGTCCACACGGCGATCGCTGGCCGTTGTGATGAAGGCGATACCAAAACTACCGCCCCAGTTACGGAACAGGTTCGTAAGGCTGGAAGCTTTGTTGTTTTCCTCCGGCCGCAGTTGCGAATAGGCGATGAGGTTCACGGGCACAAGGAACAGCCCGTAGCCGAAGCCCTGCAGTGCGCGAGCCCACGCATAATGGCTGCTATCGACTTCAAGCGTCATGTCGCTGTAGACAAACATTGCGAGAGCAACGATACAAAAGCTCAGAATCACAAGGACCTTAGGGGAGACCAGCCGTCGCTGCAGGAGTTGCGCAGATATTGGCGCGAGAACGGTGATCACCAGTCCTCCTGGAGCGAGCACAAAGCCCGCGTCAATTGCTCGATAACCGTATAGAGACTGCAGGATTTGCGGAATCAGTGTCGTTGTTCCGAAGAGGCTGAAGCCAAACACAAAGAACAACACGCTGGCAATTGCGAAGTTACGGTGTCGAAGCAGGGTAAGGTCAATGATTGGATTTGGGTTTCGGAGTTCCCAAAGGACAGTTGCGACCCAACCGAGTCCGGCAATGACAATCATGGCCGTGATCAATCGGCTACCAAACCAGTCGTCAATCTGGCCGCGGTCGAGAGAAAGCTCGAGTGCCGCTGAAGCCAGCGTTATGAGAACGATGCCCACGCCGTCAATGGACATTCTTCCTTCGGCCTTCGCCTTGATCCGCTCCCGTGTGAAGTCCCCGGGATCGTGTATGAGCCGGTTCGATAGCCACATCGCGACGAGGCCGATGGGAACATTGATGAAGAAGATCCAGCGCCAGTCGTAATTGTCGGTAATCCACCCACCCAGCACAGGTCCTATGGCGGGGGCGGTGACGATCACAATGGTATAAACCGCGAACGCGGCAGCCCGTTTCGCGGGTGGGAAGGTATCTACAAGAATCGCCTGTGCAACAGGCGCAAGCCCGCCGCCGCCCACTCCTTGCAGCACACGGAAGAGCAGCATGAAGCCGAGCGATGGGGCTAGTCCACACAACAAAGATGAAACGGTGAAAAGCAGTACGCAAAGGAGGTAATAGTTCTTGCGCCCAAGAAGCCGACTAAACCATGCGGTCATCGGCAAAACAACAGCGTTGGCGACAAGATAAGTAGTCAGGATCCAAGTCACCTCGTCGTAGCTGCGTCCCAGACCACCGCCGATGTAGGGCAGTGCGACATTCGCGATCGAGGTGTCGAGCAATTCCATGAAGGCCGCAATTGTGACGGTCCCGGCGATGAACCACGGGTTTACGACACGAGTCTGAGGCCGCGTGTCTACCGAGGAGACAGAGATTTCTTGTGCAGTGCTCATAGCAGATCCTGGGTCTGTTTCTTTCTAGTCAGCGGACACGCACTTTGGCTTCAACCGACATACCTGGGCGGAGTTGATGTTGCGGATCCTGGCCCTGATCAATACGGATCCTGATTGGAAAACGCTGCACGATCTTCACGTAGTTACCGCTCGCATTCTCGGGCGGGAACAGGCTGAAGAGCGGTCCGGAGGCTCCGGCCATGTTCTCGATCGTGCCCTGGTAGTTTCGTCCGAAGGTGTCGACATGAATGTTGACTGGCTGACCGGGATTCATGCGGCGAAGCTGGATTTCTTTGAAGTTGGCTGTGATCCAGACGTCATCAACGGGAACGACTGTCAGAAGTGTTTGACCTGGTTCCACACGGTGCCCCAGTTCAACTGTCTTGTGTCCGACCACCCCGCTCACGGGCGCGTAGATCTTTGTGTAGCTCAGGTTTAGTTCTGCAGTTCGAACGTCCGCTCGCGCCTGGTCCAGTTCGCCCTTCGCCGACTCCAGCTGTGCTCGCGCATCCGAAGCTTGTTGAGGCGCCGTACGCGCGTTAGCTATCTGTGCTTCACGTTGAGTTACCATGCTTCTGGCCTGTGCGATCTTTTGTTCGGCCGCGGCAACAGCAGCTCGGTCCGAGTCAAGGGTCTGGGCGCTAGCCATCGCTTCAGTCGACCGTGCGTCATAGTAGGACCGTGAAATCTCGCGCTTTTCAACCAGGGCTGCATAGCGGACGCGGTCGCGTTCTGCGCGGTCAGCGACTGCCTGGTCTTGCTGTACTCGATGTTGAGCGGCTGTCAGATCCGCTTCGGCTGCGGCAACGCTCGCAACTGCCTCCTCCCTGGTTGCCTCAGCAAGGTGCAACTGACTGAAGGCACTCGCGTCGGTAATTGGTACCTGCAATTCAGCGGCATGAAACCTTGCCTCTTTCGTTTCAAGTGTTGCCTTAGCATGCTCCAGTTCTGCCTCGTAGTCCCTGGGATCAAGTTCCAGCAGGAGTGTGCCGGCAGAAACGAAGCGGTCATTTTCGACGACCGGATTGACATAAGTCACCGTCCCAGTGACGCGCGTGCTGAGTTGCGCAAAATGGCCGTCGACTTGTGCGTCATCAGTCGACTCAAAATGGCGCGCATGTAACCAGTAGCCCAAAGATCCAACTATGGCGACTCCGGCTAGCACGATCGCCAATACCGTCTTCGAGACCTTTGCCCTGGGCATTGCTTCCTTGTCGTTGTCAGCAGATGCGATCTTCTCCACTTCTTCGAGTCTCGCCGGTGTAGCCATTGTCAGCCTCCTTATCGCTGTGATTGGCCGATGCTTTAAGCGTTATTGCTGTCCGAAGAAACCCGTCAGACGGGTCTCGGCGGAACCAAGAGCTCTTGCGAGCGCGATCTTGGCAACGTTGTAAGAGAAGAGGCTCGCGATGTAATTCTCGTTTGCCGTTACGCGAGCTTCTTGTGCCTCGAGCACCTCCAAGTAATTCGTTACGCCGCTCCTGTACCGGTCCTCCGACTGTTCTAGGGTTCTCTCCGCGAGCTTCTGGTTGGCTTCCGCAACTTTGACTGCCGATTCGGATGATTGCGCGTCCAGACGAGAAATGCGTATGTCGTATTCCACTCGACCTTCGAGGTCACGGTACTCAGCCTCTTGCTGTACGAGCACAGCCTCAGCTGCATGGACATCCGAATGGATGCGCCCACTGGTGAAAATGGGGACATTTAAGCTGCCCTGAACGGAATAGACCTGGTTATAGTTCGCAGGATTTGTTCCACCACCGCCGTAGGTGCCGCCGAAGACGATTTCAGGAAGACGTTCAGCGCGCGCAGCTTTCACGCCCAACTTTGCAGCCGAGACACCCAGCTTTGCGCTGGCAACGTCGTAGCGCGACTGAGAGGCAAAGTCCTGATTACTACCGAGGTCAGTCAAGGCAACGTACGTGTAGTCGCCACTGAGTCTCCAGCGTTGAGCCAGAGGAATTCCCGTTATGCGATCAAGTGTGAGCTTGTCTTTTTCAAAATCGTTGGTTGCATCGACAACGCGCTGCTCGGCGCTGCTCTGTTCGACTCTTGCGCGAAGAGCATCGATTTCAGGCGAGACTTCAGATTTGTATTGATCCTCAACCTGCCGGTTGAGCTCCTGCGCAGACGCCAATGCAGCCTTAGCCGTTTCGAGCCGCGCCTGGCTAGCCACAACCTGAAAGTAGGCTGCGCCAACTGCGAAGACCACTACGTCTCGGGCATCCTTCGTGCTAAGAAGCGATGCTGTTTCAAGCGTCTTTTGCTGCCTATACCTTTCCAGGAGATGTACGTTCAGGACGGGAGACTCGGCGTTAATCCGAGCCTCCGAATAGCCAAACCCTCCGCTGGTCGGAGGGATTGTGAGGCCCGAAGCTGCTGGCAGCTTGATATTCAGTTGCTTATAGCTGACTTGTTGATAGGTCTGCTCTGCGCGACTAGAAATCTGCGGCAGCAACTCCGCGAATGCATGCTCCCGCTGCGCCCGAGCCTGAGCATCCGCCTGCTCACTGTCGATCAAGCCCAGGTTGAACTTCAAACCACGGGCAACGGCGTCTTGGAGGGTCAGCTTGATCTCCTCATCGACAACCTTTCCGTCCGGCGTGCTTCCGAGATAAGGATTCAGAGTCTGCGTTGCGCGGGCACTCGGGTTCGTAGTCCCAGTAGCGGGGTTTATAGGCCGCGAAGTCGTTATCGATCCAAAGGAAGGAGCCGCCCCCGTGCTGTCCACCGCTTGCGCTTGAGCCGCCACAACAACTGTCAATGGCAGCACTGCGAGAAAACTCGTCAGACTAGCCCTACGCCTCTTCATGCCTGTGTTCCTCCTCGGAGCCTCGCATTTCGAAGCTGAGGTATGCATGCCGATAATGATGACAACCATCATCCAAGTGATTCACAAAGATTACGCCCATCATGTAACATCACCTCGAGAACGGGGGAATCGGATGAAGGTCAGCAAACTACAAATGGCGGAACATCGGGATCAAATCATTGAGTCTGCCGCCCGACAATTTCGCGAAAGCGGCTTTGACGGAATCAGCGTTTCCGATGTGATGAAGGAGGCGGGCTTGACCCATGGAGGGTTTTACGGCCACTTCGACTCAAAGGAAGAACTGATGGCCCTGGCTTCCCAACGCGCCGTTCACAAGTCTGTAAGCAAATACGCAAAGATCATCGAAGGGGCGCCGCAGAAGCCGTTGATGACGCTCGTCGAATCCTATTTGTCCTCGAGACACCAGGCTCACCCGGAAACGGGGTGCCTGTTCGCGGCAGTGGGCAGCGAACTTGCACGCCAGCCGAGCTCCGTTAAGCATGCCGTGATGCAGGAAGAGGCCAAGCTGCTCGAACTCATTGCTCGGATCGTGCCCGGAAGAACGAAGGCAGCAAAGAGAAGGCGGGCGATTGCTGTATTCGCAGAATTGGTCGGCGCGATGATCCTAGCTCGCTGTGTGCCGGATCCCGAATTATCCAAAGAGATTCTCGCGACGGTTTCCGATTCAGTTGCTGCCGGCCAATAGCCAGCCTTCTTCAACTCGACCGTTTTGACGATCTCGTCGCGATTAAAGAGAGCGGGACATGGTTGACCGGCACTGGCGTCAACAATCTTCATTTGCGATCTCCCTCGCTTGGGACGGGCTCGAACAACTGGAATGAGCATGCCGTCAGGGCTGACTCTTCACAATAGACTCTTCAACGATCTTCCGATGCAGGACCTCGTGTGCGATCGGTGTTCCTAGTGCTGGGCTCCCTTTGTATCGGGCACGGTGAACTCAATCACTTGAGAGGCGCCCGGAATCGGCCTGTGTGTTGCATCCGCCAGTTCGAACCGCACTTTGTGTGGACCAGGTGATAACCCGACTATGGACACAGTTTGTTCGCTGGTAATGAGAACGGCCCATGGTAGGTCATCCACGAAGTAGTGCAGGTGGCCAATGCGTGGAGATACCGCAAGCGCGGCTTTGCCAAAAACGGGAAGAATCCGGAGATTCTCCGCCCTGTATTGAATGAATACTCTTCCTAGCGCGAGCTGCTCAGGAATTGGAGGATCAACGATCAGTTTTACGGAAGACTCGTTTTCAATTGCGATCATGGGGGTCGGACCTAGGACATCTTTCGCAGTTTGGGCACGGGCGCAGAGTGCCTGAAACACGATTGCGCTCGCCAAAACAATCGTTGCGGTGAGTGATGTGTTCGATGCCGGGCGTCTAACAATTTCAAAGACGTTCATGTTTTTCTCAGTGCAGAGCATTGGAATCCTCCATCGTGTGCGTTTGTTCGCAGCTCAATCGCGTGCGAAATGAATGTAAGGATGTTCTCTCGAGTGTGACCACCACGCTACTAAACGAAGGTATGGGCCCATACCTAGGTAGATGAACGTGTCTCACTGACGCGCCGCTCACTATACGAAGGTATTGACACATACCTTCGTTCAATAGAGTTCGCCTCGCAGCTCTGGCCTAATCGCAGGTGTCCACCTCGAACTCGATGAGATCCGAGAAGAAATGTTATTGGCCAACATGTAATTAGCGTCAGCTCAATAATGGAGCGAATGAAATGTCCGCTACAACGACTCTTGATCGTCGTCAATTCCTTGGAGGCGCAGCAATTGCAGCCACGTCATTTCCTTGGGGGCTCTTACGATCCTCTCGGCTCGAGTTGCCGATTGAAGGTGATATGCCTTCGCTTCATGGTGCGGCAGAATGGCTCAATTCGCCGCCATTGAGCAGGGAGAGCCTTCCTGGAAAGGTCGTCCTCGTCGACTTCTGGACATATTCCTGCATTAACTGGAGGCGCTCCCTGCCTTACGTTCGAGCGTGGGCGAGGAAGTACCGGGACCATGGATTGGTTGTAGTCGGAGTGCACACGCCCGAATTCCAGTTCGAGAGAAACATCGAGAATGTGCGCCAGGCTTCGAAGACCATGATGATCGATTATCCAATCGCAATTGACAATGACTACGCGGTTTGGAGGTTATTTAACAACGAATTCTGGCCGGCTCTCTATTTTGTGGACAAGAACGGCCGGATTCGTCACCACGCATTTGGCGAAGGAGAATATGACAAATCAGAGAAAGTCATCCAGCAGTTGCTCAGGGACGCCGGAGCTAACAGCTTCGATCCGAGTCTGGTGTCTGTAGACCCCTCGGGCCCTGAAGTTGCCGCCGACTGGACGGACCTCCGATCAAATGAGAACTATCTTGGATCAAATCGCACAGAAGGATTCGCTTCCCCGGGAGGTATCCGTGCCAACAAGCCGCACGCTTACACATTTCCTCAAGAACTGAAGCTCAACCATTGGGCTCTCGAGGGCGATTGGTCGGTGTCGACACAGGTAATTCGACCGAACCGCGCTGGCGGCAGAATCACCTATCGCTTTCATGCTCGTGATCTTCACTTGGTCATGGGGCCAGGGACGCCGAGAACAACCATTCGATTTAGAGTCCTCCTCGATAGCCAAGCCCCAGTCGACGCGCATGGAACGGACGTGGACGCGCGAGGGTACGGTGTCGCCGATGGGTCACGTTTGTATCAATTGATCCGTCAAGAAAGCCCAATCGCGGACCGAAGCTTTGCAATCGAATTTCTTGATCCAGGCATAGAAGCGTATTCATTCACGTTCGGATGATTCCTTGCGCGCAGTCCTCGCGGCGTCACATCAAGCAATCCCGAATTATGGCGCCATTACAAAGGGTTTTCTTTCGATGTTCAACATTTCTATTTAGGAGTCTTGAACATGCATTCAGCGGATGTCTCCTTGGAGTTCATTGGGAATGAACTGGTTATCCAGAGCGACGTACGGCTGGTGAAGACGGCGGGAGCAGGATCCGAGGCGACTTTTTCAGAGCTGCACCGACTTTATGCGCACCGCCTCTACAGAACAATATTCGTGATCACGCAAAATCATGAAGACGCTGAAGACGCGCTGCAGGATGCGTTGCTACGGGCTTACCTGGCTCTCGACACGTTTGAAGGCCGGTCAAAGCTCTTCTCGTGGCTAACACGGATCGCCATCAACTCCGCGTTGATGACTCTTCGCAAACATCGCGTTCGGCGCGAGGCCAGCTTGGAGTCCTTGTCGTTCAGCGAAGATGAGGTGCCGCAGTTACAGGTAAAAGACACACGGCCAAATCCAGAAGAAGTCTGTCTTCAAATTGAGAGAACACGCAGCGTGGCGCGAGCCATGACCAAACTGAAGCCCGCTCTTCGGGAGGTGGTTCAGCTCCAGATGAGCCGGGAATGCTCGATGAAAGAGCTTGCACGAACGCTTAATGTCTCGGTAGCTGCGGTAAAGGCCAGGCTGCATCGCGGTCGTCGTCTGCTTACCAAACGAGCTCAGGACCGGACGCGGATACGGGACTATGCCTGACGGAGGACATCCTGCATGCAAAATCTAGTGAAAATGGACCCACAGCAATCGCTGTCGCTGTTTGCAAAATTCAGCACAGTTGTTCTACGGCTTGCATTGGGCCTCTCTTTCTTGTCGGCCATCGCAGACCGTTTCGGCCTCTGGGGAGCTTACGGACAGCCAAATGTGGCGTGGGGTGACTTCGCCCGATTCCTGACCTACACCGCCAAACTTCTTTGGTTTTTGCCCTTGCGGTCGATCGCGATTCTAGCAATCGTCGCAACGGGTGCCGAGTTCATCTTGGGCATACTCCTCGTCCTCGGTTGGAAAACCCGCATGGCAGCTTTGTTCAGCGGAGTTCTTCTCACTTTTTTCGCACTGGCCATGACTATCGCCTTGGGAGTGGAGGCACCCCTAAACTACTCGGTATTCTCAGCTGCTGGAGGGGCTTTTCTTCTAGCAATTTGTCCGGAAAATCCTTTCAGCGTCGACCGTATGCAATGTCCCCCTGCGAACCGCTAGACGGATAGACAGCTCGCCTACCGCATCCTCACAAAGCCGCACCGTCTGGAGAAAGTGCCGAAAAGTTCAGCCAGCGGGATGAGAAGGTGGCGAGGCCATACTTGGGACCAGAGAGAAACAATCGTTGCTTGGAGTGGAGATAGAGGAAGCTACGGACGTCAAGGCTCTCGGCCACTTGCGAGAATCTTGCCGCTATTGAATTATGCAACCGGCTGCTCCATATATGACCGCAGTGACCTGAAGGCCGCGCGGAGTTCTTGTGAGAAGAGTTGCGGCTGTTCCCAAGCAGCGTAGTGGCCGCCTTTATCGACCTGGTTATAGTAGATAAGTTTGTGGTATGCGCGCT
>Ga0126381_100011486_pt1 | contig 10012 bp, 9 predicted proteins | sample PanSoiMetPlot_28_FD_96465 | JGI IMG/M metagenome (GOLD analysis project Ga0126381, IMG submission 96465) | Tropical forest soil microbial communities from Panama - MetaG Plot_28 | ecosystem: Environmental > Terrestrial > Soil > Tropical forest > Bulk soil | place: Panama | collected 2016-02-17 | reverse complement strand
TTCCAACGGCTCGGTCGCCCTCCCGTTGCCGGGTATGGCTGCTGATACATCGCCACTGCCAAGCCGCTCGAGCAGAAGCTCGCTGCGCCCCGGACCACCCTGCCGCCCTGACAGGATGGCTCGCACCGGCTGGCCGTTTGAGGCGGTGAGGCGAGCAACGGCCTCGGGAAGCCAGGACGCGAGCGCGGCGGCGTCGGGGCGCTTCTCACTGCTGCCAGGTCTCCGCGGCCGCACCGATCGCACTCCCCATGTGGCCAACCTCGCCGACGTCTTGATCGCGTTATCGAGATGCGGTTTCGGGCCGGAAGAAAAGGGGTGCGTCGATGTGCTCGAACTTGATCGGACGCCTCGATAGAGGCGAACGAGGTTGATCAGTCACGCAGGCACAGGATGGCGTACCCAAGGCACCGGATTTGGTTACAGCGCCGGCGTGACAGGCCGGCAATTCTGCAATGATTTCAATGTGAGTTGGAACGTCTTTTGGGCCGTAACGGGCCACAAGGGCGGCAAAAGTTCCAACTGCCCTCACCTGCCCCTACCCCAAAGCCGAGCAGAAACCGAGCCGGCGCCCGTAGCCAACCGCGGGGCATCGCCGGGACCGCTAGTGTCAAAACGACTAAAGCGAGCCCCGCGCCAAGGAACGCATCCCATGATGCGCATGCTGGCCAGGATCTTAGGGATTGGTATCGAGACCGCCGACTTGCTCGTCCGAAGTGCTCACCCGCAAACTGCGGGATCAACGGGCAGTGGCGCGCTACGGCGGCCTGACAGGTTCGCCAGATCGTCATCGTATCCATCCGATAGCGGCCGCCTTGCGCGTGCGACGATTGCCCCTGGGCTCAAGAGGTAAAGAAGCAAAGATTAAGGGGTAAGTGTCCTCCCGACCCGGAACCCGAGGTCACCGCCCCGGCCGACGGTGGTGTTCCTGGTTCGACTCGCCGAGCGGAGGTTTCGTGGATTGGCGTTCCAGGAACCGCCGCGGATGACGTGGTTACTGCAGTCTCCGCTGAGCCACGCCGAACCGTCGCCGGGCGATCCGTCGTAGTTGTCGTCGTAGCAATCCTCGACCCATTGCCAAACGTTGCCGGCCATGTCGTAGAGGCCAAACGCATTGGGCTTAAACGATCCGACTGGTGAGGTCTCGCGGTTGTCCCACCGGCTGCCACAGCCGTCGCAATTGGCGTTCCCCTCGCCGATCTCGTCACCCCAGAAATAGGCCGTCACGGTGCCGGCGCGAGCCGCGTATTCCCATTCAGCCTCCGTGAGCAGACGATAAGATCGGCCCGTTATTTTGGATAACCACGCCACATACCGCTGGGCTGTGTCCCAGCTAACATTGATGACTGGCCTTGAACCTCGCCCCATCCCACTGTCACTTGCTTGCAGGCACCCGCCAACCTCGAGGCATGCGTCCCAGTCGGCGAACGTGGTATCGAACTTGGACACGGCGAAGGGCGTGGCGATCGTGACCTTGTGCTGTGGGCCTTCATTATCATAGCGGCCCGCTTCGGTCCTGGGCGATCCCATCGTGAATTCGCCGGCCGGAATGACGATCATCTCAGGGCAGTCCTTGGCGCACTCCCTGAACGTCATTCGTGGCTTCAGTGCACGCTCGGCGTCCGCCGTAAGCACGTAAGGCCGAACGCTCGCAAGCACGTAGGGCCGCGTGATCACGAACCAACTCACCCTTTCCTCAAGATACCGCTGATTGATCCAGCCAACGAGTCCGATGATGATGCCAGCCAACAACACGTAAATCACGCCCTGGACGCGCCGCCTCCTGGCTGTTCGGGCCACCTCGGCCATGCGGCATGCCGCGAGGTACTCGCGATCCTTCGGCTCCAGGTTGGCCGCAAGGTCGGGCCGCTCGCTGAGCTGCTCAGCTGCTTCCAGTCGCGCGGTCGCGTGCGTGAGCCACGCAGCATCCCGATGGTTCGCCTCCCAGTCCCGGCTCGCCCGCTTAATCCCTCCCAGCACGACGAGATGCCCGGCGTCCTCCATCAGCCAATCGTGTAACAGGCGCCACTGCCGCAGCAAGGCCTCATGCACCACCTCAACAGTTGGCTCGCCGGTTTCCATTCCGACGTCAGTCGTAAGGAGTCTCTGCTCGACGAGATGCTCGATAAGCGGTCGGGCCTCGAGTGGGATTTCCGACAGGCGAGCAATACGGCGCCGCGGGAAGCCTGTTTCTGGATCAATACCGGCGAGCCAAGGAATGAGTCCACGCCGGAGAAGGGCAAGGCGGGCGACGCTACCCCGTGGAATAGCCGGATTTGCGTCGGCCGCGCTGAGCGCCCGCTCGACCGCCGCCTCGACTGAGCCCTCGTAGCCACCAAGCATTTGGTAGTCAGCTAGCTTCAGAGCGCCACCACCGCCGAACTCCGTGTAAAGTCTTTCGAGAGTGAAGGAGAGTAGTGGGAGCGCGTCGTTTGAACGATCTCCCTGCAGATCTTTGAGCAGAGCTTCAGTCAATGCCGGCTCCAAAGACAAACCTGCTACGCGAGCCGGCCCCTCAATCACAGATACAAGCGAGCTGAGAGGTATCGGTGGAAGGTCAAATGTATCCTTGTGTAGGTTGCCCAAGTATGGGTCGGCCTGAACCCTCTCAAAGCTATCCGACCGGATTGACAGAAGTACGATTATCGGAGCCTTGTTGCGCTCAATGAGCCGGCTAATTAAATTCAAAAGCGAACTCGATTGTTTATAATATTCTACTCTAAACAGCTCCTCCGCTTGATCGATCGCCAGAACGATAGCCACCGGAGCTCGACTCTGTCCATCATCCACTCCTTGCATCAGTTCTTCTGATAACTTTATCAGGTAGCCCTCGAGGGTCTCAACGCTCAAATCACGGTCCGGCATACTATCAAGCGCAGCTTCGCTCTCGATCGCTTTGCGAATCGCGGCGATGATTGCTGAACCGCCTTCCGAAAGCCTCCAGCCACTTGGTCGCAATATCGGTAGACAAAAAAAGCTCGCGCCATCTCGTTTCAAGCGAGGCCAAAGCCCCGCCTTAAAAAATGATGACTTGCCGTAACCCGAAGCTCCGAGAATGATCATAAAGTGAGCGCCTCCGCGACTCTGAAGTAATCGAAGCAGATTCATTGCTCGGATAATTTGAGCTGACCGTCCAAAGAAGATTGCCGCGTCCGGCTCGTCAAATCCTACCAATCCCGGGTAGGGCTTCCGTCCAGGTTCAAACTGAAAAAACTCAACAACGATCCCAAGTCGTCTAAGTTGCGCCAGTATCAGACCCCTTCCCGAACTACCTTCTCGCCATTTGATGATCCGGAGAGTCGAAATTCGCGGCTCCAGTTCACCAATATTCATCGGCTCTATCAATACCGGCAGCAATTCTTTCCCAATCACGTGAGCTAAATTAAGCTCGTTACGGCAGAACACACTGTCGATCCAGTTACGCGAAATCAAGAGAATTACTATGCGAGCGGACCGAATGGCTTCTTCAATCTCATTTTGCACCTCGCTCTCATTCCGAGCGGGATTAATATCCAGAAAGATATTCTCGACACCCTGCGCGAGCAACCAATCGTGTATTTCGATGGCGATACGTCTGTCGTGACTGGAATATGAGATATAGATATGCTCCTGGCTCGAGTCCGTCTGATCCGGCAGCTGTGATGCGAATTTCTGGCGCTGAGCCTCCGCGAGTTTGCGACCCATCTGCGCCAATTGCAGTTCGTAATCCTTTTCTCGGACTTCGCGTTCGGCCTTTTCCCGCAAGAGTCGCTCCGCTTCCAACTGCGCCTCTTTTGCCTGGCGCTCCAGACCGGAAACGTAATTCGCGTCGCGCGTCGCTCGCAGAACGCTGGCCTCCAGGAGCTCCCGAACATCCTGGAACTGGATCCCATCGACTTTGGTGAGATACCTCTTCGCCCACGCAGCGCTGGGGTGAACGACCTGCCACCAGCGATTTCGCTCCGCGGCCTCTCTTGGCGCCAAAACAATTTCAGGGTCGGCCTTACGGCGCCCCGCCAATTCGTGCAATCGCGAAAATATCCGACCGTCCTCGCCCTCGCGCTCGATCCACGTCGAAAGAGTGGTCCACTTTCTAATCAGTGCTTCATGGGTGATATCGACGATTGTATCATTCTCTATCGTAAAATTTTTATTTGGCGACAGGAATGCGCAGGCGTCATCTCTAAACGCATCAATCAGTGTGGCCGCAGCTTCAGGGCTGGAGCACAGACCCGCGAGATCGACAAAGCGCGAGGGCCGCCGCGTCGCACGGCCATCCTTGTCCATCTCAGTGAGCGCCCGAAAGAGTTGTTCAGCCTCTGTTGTTTGAACTGCTGATAGTTTTTGCAGAATCGCTTCTGCGTGCTGGGAGATGGCGGAGGCCATTCCACCAATTGTCTCATACGCCTGCAAGGTGAGTGTCCGCGATGGAAGCACCTCCTGCCACGTGCGCATCAAAGCATGTTGCATGACGGGCAATTGGTCTGGTTCCTGACCGGCATCATTTAGAATTTGCTGCAGGAGACCAGGAGCAATAGCGCCATTGGCGAGCTGAAGGGGTCCCAGAATCGCTTCCTTCCGCTGATCACGAGTGAGCCTCGGGGTCAGAAATTGGCTGTTGTTTATTGTTTCCGGCAAGTCGCGAAACTGTGCACAATCCCCGATGAACTCCGATCGCATTGTGATCAGAATATGACTTCGCAGTTCACGCTCGTTAGATACACCAAGCAAATGCTTCACGAACAATGCACGCTCGTCGAATGCAGCGTCCGATAGTGCAGAAGTGTAACGAAATAGTTCCTCGAACTGATCGACAATGATCAAAATCCGGTTGGCGTTGTTTGCACGCAGCTCACGCAATAACTCAACCAGTCCGGCGCTGGATCGAGAAAGCTTGGCGATTGCTCTGTCAGCGGCAAGCGCAATGAACTTTCGCTGTTGGCCGTTACCACGGAGAGATTGTGCGTTCGAATGAGCAATCGCGATAGCATGCGCCAATTGCCACAAGGGCCGTCCGAGCGGACGCATTAAAATTGTGGTCCAATCCAATCCCGCGTCCGAAACAGCAAGACTCGAAAGATGATCTAGTAAGCCCGCCTTCACCAAAGATGACTTCCCGCTTCCGGATGCTCCGACGATTGCGACAAATTGGTTCTCGAGAAGCTTTCGACAAAGCGTTTGAATTTGCTCGTCGCGACCGAAGAAAAACCGGCGATCCTCGAATTCAAACGGCCGCAGGCCCGGAAACGGATGTTCTTTGCTTGCATGCATCATGACGACAAGTCTCGGTTGAGGTGTGCTCTGAGTTCGCTGATTGAGCTGTCCCAAGATGAAGTCGTCGATCGCAAGATCAAGTTGTAATAATGACTGTGAAAACTCTCGACGGTCGTATCGGACTCATTGCGGAACAAGACAGCGCGCACCATAGGTCGGTTGTCGTCGCGCGCAGCTGAAACGTCATAGATCTTCCTGAGTACCGTCTGCGCCCACAATTCATCTGTCGACGTAAAGAGAACGAGAGCAGCGTCGACCTGTGCTGCCAATCGGACAGCCCGTTTTTCTTCTTTCAGGTCGGTCACCTCGAGACTGATCGAAAAGACCTCATAACCTGCCTCGTGCAGAGATCTTTTCAACTCCTCGGCAACGGGCTTGTCCGATGGATGGATAACCAGCAACAGGGGGCATGGCCCCCGGGGCTTTTTTTTCGCGGGCATCAGAAGGCGCTTGTGGAGATGATCCAGGACGATATTTTTAAACAATTCCAACGGTTCCCGCACAAATTCATCGGCCGGAAGAAGGACGGTCCCCTGCTCGAGCGCTGCAACCAAACCCTGCTGATCGGTTTGACTCGGCCTAAGATTCTGCCTCGCCCAGATAAAGCGCCGGAAGGCCGAATCTGTCCTGCAACGAGCTTCCGCTCGGGCGAGCTGAAGCCTCGCAATCGGGATCGCAGGTTCACCTTCGTGCGCATACGGAATGTATCCGGAGCGCTCGCCAAGGAGGTGGATCGAAACGGCGGAGCGAGAGAGTTGGTCGTCGATCAATGAACGTGCTTCGCGGTAGTCGTCAGGGATCCTTCGGTCCGGCAGAACCCGATATCCTTTGGCCAGCAACTCCGACTTGATGGTGCGGTGGCTATTCTCTAGATCTCCACTTGGTTCGGCCACATACACGGTGACATCCAGGGGAGGAGCTTCATGGCGCGGCTTTATTCTTTGCACGGTTCGAGAGATAGCTCCAGCAAGTCAATAGCATCCCAGAAGAGCTCCTTTTTTACAATTTCTCCATTGTTGCGGACAAAAAGAACGACTCGCTTGGTTTGGCGATCAATAGCGTAGAACCGGAACTCGCCGCTCCCTTCAAGGTGTTCGGGCAGGATACGGGAAATATCCGGATCAACAATGGGTCTCTTGATCACCTTGAGAACGCGGTGACGTTGCTGTTCGGCGCCGCCTTTGATCGCGCTATTGAGGAAATAGGTGAGTTCTTTAATGCAAAAAGGTCTTTGGGGATAAGCGGGGGACAGTACGGCTAGAAAAGCGTCGGAATGCTCTACGGCTGTCAAAATGCTTTCATCAAAATAACTTTCTGGATCTAGATCTCGCTTGTCCCGCCACCAGCGTACTTCAACTCCGTGGGTCGGCAACTCGATTTCGAGCGCGTTGAACAGACGGTCGACCCATCCCATTTCGTAGCCTTCGGGCCTGGAATTGTCGAGGTGAGTATAGCTGATGAAGATCTGAGCGACACGGTCTGCCATCTGCCCGGCTCGTTGATTTGCAAAGATTGGTTTCGGAGGCTTTTCGACATCGTTGCTAACGGCATCAGGGTATTAGTTCAAGCCAGAGGGCGCAATGGGGCACGTCCGGCAAGGAGGATCTCGTACGGCCAAAAAATCGAAACGATAGTAGAAATCCGCGGGGTGCCCCTTGCGGGTTGTCCACCGATACCCTGAGGCGATGGGGAGCTGCACGTTGCGACGCGGCGAAGGGGGATTTATGGAGTCGACACTCATTCTGGCTTACATCACCGGAAGCGTGGACCAGGAGTTACTTCTACGCGACGAGGTACCTTGCCGCCGAAAATCGAATCTTGAGAACCAAGCTGAATCGGCAACTGCGGTTCTCAGACGCAGAGCGGGCGACGCTCGGCGAAATTGGCTTCCGAAGAGGCTCGTAGGGCACTGAGCGCATCGCGAGCCGTTCCTCAGGCGTGTAAGCGATAATTCTCGTAAGTGGCGTGCGTTTCTTTGGTATGATTGGCGGGATCCGAAGGTGATGGCGAGAGCCGTCGCTGGCGCCGTCGGCTGGTCTAGACGGCCAAACTTTTAAGAAGAGATCCGCATGAAGTGTAAGTGGCGCAGCAAATCTTCGACGATTGAGTGGTACGCTAACGCGTTCCGACCATCTCACATTATTCATCAATTTCTTGGCGCGTTTTCACCGGCTCGGATACATGCCAGATGCGCAGGCGATCCCCTACGGGCGGCTTACCAATTCAGTGCCAGCGGTCCCGGTCAGCTACGCCCTGTCAAAGGTTACGCTCAATGCCTGGACAGGACGCATTTCAACCCCGATGTGAGATAGATCATACATGCGGTACGAAAGGTAGGTTAAACTAATTCGTGCTCAACGCCGCGCGTTAGGACTTCTGGACGCTTTGAGCGATGCGGCTCACGTGACCGGTCGCTTCCGCACTCTTTTATTGCCGGTCTTGCGGAGCTATATGCCAACTTCTCGTGTGACGGAGAAGCACTCCCAGCTCTTTTAAGGAGCGTACCGATGAGCTCATCGAGGATCTGCCCTGGAAATTGTGGCAACATCACACTCGCTGCCTGCCTTTTATTGTGTGCACTCGGGAGTGCACGAGCGCAGCAACGCACGCCCGACGAAAACAAAATCTGGACCACTGTTGGCTCTGCGGGAACGCTCGATAAGGCCGATCTCGACAAGGTCTCTTTTGGCCACAGTGTTGTGCAGTTAGGAGTGACACTGGTCGGAAATGCACCCTCTGCGCAAGATCTCGCACAAGGTAGGTCCCTTCTTACGCGGACCGAATCGGCAGTGGTTCGGTACAACGTGACGCCGGTAGATGGATTATTCAACCCGCCGCCGGTGGGTTTTCCTAATTCGCTGGGCATCGAATTGGAGTTGCGTTACTTAGCCGCTAATGCGCAAGTAATCGCAACACTGATCGAAGTTGATCTCGCGACCGGAGTTGAAACCCCCCGCTTGACTTTCAACAGCGGCGCGTTTTCTGCTTCCAATAGTTATCAGGTCCAAGAGGTCAGGGAGTGTCAACCGTTATGGGCGTTTGACTTTAAACTCAAGGCATACTACATCGAAGCTACACTGACGCATAATCCGCTCTTTGTTGGTAGCGCGGCAGGAATCCAAATAATTAAGATCGATAATAACTTCTGTAAGGGATGATAGTACTCTCTTTGAATGGCGCAATCTGGATATGATGTGACTGACGATCGATCCATCGACAAGGGCAGAGATATGCCGGGCTTTTGCAATCGTAAAAATCCGGTCGACACTCCTGTAACCAAAATCGGCGACGGCAACTTAGCGACTCCCGGCCGCGCCTGCACGATGCGCGAAGTGTCACTTGCTGACAGGTTAGGGCACGTGTGATGTAATCCGCCTACGATGAGCAGGGCGGAGTAGGCAATCAGCTGCCGCTGCACCTGCGCGAAGCAACCGACTCGCCGCTCCATCTCTGGACGCTAGACACGCAGCGGCATCGCCGAGGCGGCGCCCAAACTCGTAGACCCTATCGGGCGCCAGTTCCTCCGGCCACATGATGTCCGGCATGGGACACCCATCTCGGCAATCAGATAGAGGTGTAGATCGGCAGCGAGTTCGCCTGGAGCAAGGCGACGTGGTGGTCGCTTGGAACCGATTACGAGGGGCCGTTCGTCGCGCCAGAGCAAATCTTGCTGCCCGCCTTCGACTCTTGGCGGACTGGTGGTCGCTTAGACATGGCCCGATTGACGCCGAATATGGGATGTCTTCAGCAGCCAATAACAATTTCATCACTCTTATTCCGCTGGCAGGCGCAACTTGTTATTAGAAGTGAACATTCCTCAGCACCGACGATATTGGCGGCCTGGTCTTCGGAGCAAGAAATTCCATGTAGACTTCCGCAAGAAGAATGCGCAAAAGATCCTAACCCGTGTTGTACTCGACTTTATTGTGGTGCCCAATGCTCCCCTCAGACTCCAAGGTCGCTCCGTCCTAGAAACGGACAAACGAGTTTGAGCGCGAGCAATTCAGGATCAAGTCGCTAAGCACTGAAAACATCGAGATGAAAGTGAGCGCATTTTCCAAATTTGATCAATCGGATGTGAAGTACCTCATACTTCAAATGACACTCGACCAACTACTATTATCCGCAAATGGCGAGAGCTTCTGTGGCGAGAAACGAGATCACGAGGAGGCCCACATCACGAGGAGACCAACAATGAGGATTCGAAGAGCTGCGTTTGCTACAATTGTGTTGCTTCTAGGATCCGGTTCGGCTTTTGCTCAAGTCGCGGCCCCGGTTCACTTTGTCGAGGCCAAATTCCTGTGCGGTGATGCCAAAGACTCAAGTGGCGTCGCGGTGCGGCCCGGTATTTACGAAACGTCCATCAATATTCACAACCCGAGCTTCCGCTTCCCGAGGTGCAGCTCGTGTTTTTTGTGAAAAAAGCTGCGCGGGCTCCTCGAGAAGGCGAGGAACGGTTCAAATTCCTGCGATTTGCTCTCGACAAACTGCCCGCTGATTTTGTAGAACGGGTCGACTGCAAAATCATTCGCTCCCTCCTGGATCCATTTACCTTAGCGCCTTGTTCGAAGGGTTCGTCGTGTTGATTGTCTTCCCTTCGCCGTTGACGACTCAACATGAACTCGATGTGGTCGGCGTATACAGCGTCGATACTCCGCAAGGGGGCATTTCCCTTGAGATGGTGCCGATAGCGCCTCGCGTCCTGTCTCTGCCGACTACGGCAGGCAGGAAAGCGCTCGACCAGCTGCGGGAGCAATCGAAG
>Ga0126381_100011483_pt1 | contig 10013 bp, 5 predicted proteins | sample PanSoiMetPlot_28_FD_96465 | JGI IMG/M metagenome (GOLD analysis project Ga0126381, IMG submission 96465) | Tropical forest soil microbial communities from Panama - MetaG Plot_28 | ecosystem: Environmental > Terrestrial > Soil > Tropical forest > Bulk soil | place: Panama | collected 2016-02-17 | reverse complement strand
TTTCGGCGTTCTCAAATGGATTGGCCGCCTCTACGGGATCCGATAAGTAAACCGATTCGACTTCGCGGCCCTCAAGTACCACATTGAGATTCTGCCATTGTTGATTGATTTGATAGTGATCAAATTGATACGGCCTATTTTTCTCAATGATCGGAAAAGCACGCACCGCCAATTCACGCGAACGGTAGGCCCGCATCCAATCAACCCGGATATTGATCGCGGGATCCTCGGCATCGCCGCCCGGCAGCACCGATTCGCCGGGATACACCTCCCCCATAACCAGGTCCGGCCGATTTGATGCCCAGTAATGGCAATAGCAGTCGCGAAAGTCATGCTGCCAAGGCGAGCAAAGCCCCTGCATCAGTTCGCCGGGCTGATAGGCAGTGCTGATCACGCCGGTAACGCGATCGGTGAAGAGCCGCCGCCAGCCGTTGAGCGAAATGGGATCCTCGACTTTGTCCCGATCCTCCAACCCGATCGAAACTGGTCCTGGCTCAAGCCCGCGGACTAACCGCCACACCGTAAGGCCGGTGAGGCCTCGCATGGATAGGTGCTTTTTGCCGACCTCCAGCCACGCCAGATACCAGTTTCCTGTACTGGCTGGAGGGTCGTTCGTTAACGTCTCGTAAAGTGTGTGGGCAACCTTTTTGCTGATTTTCATTACCTCAAGGCGGTGCTGTGTGGTCGCTGAATTAAGCTGCAGGTCAGGATCTTCGAGGGCGTCCACATAGACAAGTTTGGCACCGTACTCCGTGCCTTCCTTTTCTACATCGACATAGTCGACGAAATTGAACACCAAGCCAGGAAAGAACCGTCGATCAAGGTTGCGAACATCAAGCTCCAATCCGGGGAAGCAGTTGGCGACCGCATCTTCCGTACGCGTCACTACCGGATTGCCGACAACAAAAAACTGCGCGCGCGCTGTGAGGTTGCGCGGAAATATCTTGGTCCGCGTCGGATCCGGTCGATCGCTCGGGGTCGAGCGCTGATTTACCGTCTCGATCGGCCCTGCGGCTTGCGCGCGGCTCGGCCCGGCGGCTTGGCCCGATTTCTTTGAGCGCTTTGCTTGCGGTCTGCGTCGCTTTGCCATTCGCCTTCTCCCCTGCCTTGCCGCTTGTTCTCTGGTAGTTGCGCACGCCGCTCCAAGATCTCCCGGATCCGCTCGATCGTTGGACCTTCGCGGCGAATCTGGCCTTTGCCGACTGCAGTGAGACTGAGCAGTTTGATCAAAGCCTCGTATTGCCGCCGAGTAATCGACAGGGGTAACAGGTCGGAGTCACGCATATAGGGCGGCATACGCATGTCATGCAGCTGATCTCGCGCGACGCGCGGATCGCGGAAGTCAGCACTTGGCTTGCTGCGTGGATGTGGACGTTTTTTCAGTTGGCGAAAACGACCGAACGGTGGGCGGATGATTTTTCTGACCCGAGTAGCGTTTTGCGAAAAAAGGTCCAACATGATCTCGATATCAGAGAGTTCGCCGTGCCGAAAATGCGCCACATCGGAATACGGCAAATCGGAGTCGTTAGGATCGGGCGCTGACGGAAATAAGTCAGCCGTGAGATCGGCAGGTGGCTTGTCCTTGCCAGTCATTGAATCGAAATTGACCTGAGGTCGATTGCGCCTCTTTGTGGCGTTCTCCGAAAGAGCGCGATAGCGGTTGGAGTCAAGGTTAATAAGAGAGGCGGTTTCGAAGGCGCGCGCAAAAAGGTCGGCTATCTCAGCTTGGGTTTGCGCGATTTGCGAGCGATCTTGCGGATTAATCTGGACCGACTCCAGATCCCGATCCGCCAAATCGTCGGCTAACGAGTTCAATGGCCGGCGGTCGGGCGCGAAGTCGGGGCAACTCGACAGCACCCGCGCTGTTGCCACAAATCGCGCTCCTCTGATTGCGACCTGCGCTTCGATAATGCCATCGCAGCTGTCGTCGACAACCCCCCAGGAGCGATTATTGCCGACATTGGCACCGTCATAGCTGTCGGAGGGCTGCGGATCCTCCTGCTTGTCCGCGTCCATAATATATTTAGACCACTTGGTGTGCGGATTCAGAATACGGTTGTCCTCAGGCACGATCTCGTGTAACCGCCCGCCGACTGTCAGCGGATCGAGCGCTTGTCCAGGCGGAAGGGGTGACGCCGGCCCCGCGATTGCGGTTCGCGGCCCATAGACTTTTCCCTTCGCCGGCGTAAAGCGCACCCGCAGCGCCGACAGATCGACGTTCATAGCCTTGCGCTTGATGGGCCGTATGACTTGGAAATGCCCAAGCGGTATTGGCCGGTCGCGGGTCACCAGCGGTTCGGTGCGAGCATTGTGCGGACTATAAGCCGAGAGCGGCTTTCGTTCGTGGTCGTTGCCCTGCACGCTTTGGCGCGCAATGTAAGCACACGCGGCCGATCCGGTGCGGCGTTGGGCTTTGCGGTTTGCCACCGTAATTGTGTACTCAACACTACTAAGATTGGCGCCGAAGCGTCTCAGCAGCGATGTGGTGAGCGGCTTGTCTTCGATGCCAGCCCCGCTATTGGTCGTGGCCCAAAGTTCGAAGAACGGTGCGACCGGGCGTAATAAAGCACCATCTCGGAATTGTATGGCGTTTGGCACAAACGGCCGCAGTGACCCATCGGCCATAACTCGCAACGTAACCGCGGGCTGAATGATCGTACGATTAGCGCCATGAATCGATTTGTCGGTATCCCAAACAAAACAATCAAGTGGTGTGTCGCTGGCGCCGAGCCGGGCGATCGCGAGCGGCGGCAAAAAATAAATCTCTGTGATCTCCATGGCGCCCCTCAACTTCCAGCTTTACTACCGCATTCGTAAATGCCCACCAGATCGATTGCTGTCTAGTCAGTTTCACCTCTCGTACGGACCGGCGCGCTTACGATAACCGCTCGGACGGAATAATTCTCCAACGCTATTTTGTACCAGTTAGGCGCGCATCGAGTTATTGCAGCTAACGCGTCAGACAGTAATTGAAATAGTATCCTCTTACGTAACCTCATCCGTCAAGCCGTTTGCCTAAAGGCACAGCTGTGCCCTGACTGGCGCTTGATGTGATCGCGTCGCGCTTTTGTGCTTCACACAAAGATCGGTAAATAGTGAAATCGATGCTAACGAGAGGGCCAACTCATCGATTTGACTCCCGAAACTGTCGACCCAGAATGTGTTGCTCTAGAGAAACACTGGAAGAACATCTCGCGTTGTTCCAACCAAGGAAAATGGCCGGCATTTGTTATTGTGAATAGCATTGAATTCTTGATACCACTGGTGGCGATCGCACGGTATGCCAACGTGGACAACCGTGATTGTGCTGAGCTCCCACCTCAATAGAGAGAGTTTCGGGATGATTGTAGTTCTACAGATGTGACTCCAATATCCCGTAAGCACACATCCATCGGAAGATGCGGAAAGCGGTCTGGCGCGGAATTCGCTCAGCCCAACGCGTTAGCACTTGCTCGCTTGCTAAACCATCGACCAGATCCGAGATGAGCGGTGCCAGTGGGATTCCACCGAGATAAGCGATCGGCTGCTCGAGTCGCGGATGGCTCAATGCCAGTGTGGTGCAGATAATACTGTCACACAGTACGGGAACCTCGGTCATTCGTAGCGTCGCCGACAGCCGAACGTGAGACGGTAAAAGGCTCGGTAGCTCATGATGCAGATCAGGTTCTGACAATGTGCTTTCGAGTGGTCCACTCCTGTCTTTCCAAAAAGCGCCGAACTGGTTACGGCTCTCTCGGTACGATCGTGCCGCATTTACGCTGGCTTGCTGAGCTGCGGCTCGTTGGCGATCTCGGTAGAAGGCTATGGCAGCAGCAGAATCCCGCCCGGTGCGAATGGTATGAACGGCGGCTGCGCCCTGAATAGAGGAGATAATCGCTCGTTGAATTCCCTGCGAGGACAACGGATCAATCGAGAACGCGGCCTCTCCGGTTCGAATGAAATCGTCACCGATTAAATCGTTTATGATGCGGCTACTGGCGTCACAGACACAAATCGGGCTAGTGATCTCGCTGTGCAGCAAACCCGCTAACAATTCTGAACCGGCGAGGATTCCTTTGTAAAACTCCTCTCGCTCAGATTCGCTGAGACCCGCTGTTCTTGCGGGATCGAGAAAAATCGTTGCCGCGTAATTCCCGTCGCCTATCGGACACCCCCAAAGCCATTCGTTTTCTACGGCTTCAATGCGTGTCTCACGGAAATTAGAATTTCGGCTGTTCCAGGCCGCGGACAATGCCGCGGTGGGGGGGCCCTGCCAATAAATCGCGGCGCTCCGCCGCTTTCCGCGTGCATCGACCAAAAAATCTGCGGCTATCAAGACGCTTTTTTCCGCAGTTCTTGCGGAGATCAGCCAACCACCCGATGGGTTCTGTTCCGGCGCCAGCGCGCTCGCAGGTGCCAGAACATAGGCGCCCACTTTTGCCGCAAGTTCACGCAGTTTCCCATCAAAGAACGAGCGGCGAATAAGGAATGCAGGAGGTTCAAGCGTTTTGGACTGAACTGAACTGGAGGCCCAGCGCACCAGCGCTCGGCTTTCGCATTGAACTGTGGCAGCCGCGACCGCCTCCGACAGAGCCAACGAATCTAGAATTTGCAGGACAGGTGGGGCGAGCGACTCCACTCTGTGCGGCTGAACCGGCAGACAACGATCAATGATCACCGTATTGTGGCCGAGTTCGGCGAGGCGGCGACCGATAATTGCACCCGCTGGGCCGCCGCCGAGGACGCAGATTTCAAATTTGGAAATCATTGTCGACCGCTAGTTTTTGCAGGTACCTGGAGAGCCCCGGCGAGGGGCAAAAGATTTGGTGCCGCTGTATGAAAAGAACCAACTTTTGGACCTTGCGATCGACAAGATTAAGCGAGTGCCTCTAACAAGATCCGCGCTTCCATGAGATCGACGGTCTCCAATCCTTCCTTCAACGAGCGATAAGCCGGACCCAGAAGTTCGCGCGCCTCGTTTCGGAAACCGCGATCACGCCATGCTCGGGCCTTGCTTACACACGCGCGCAGTTCGAGGAAGCGCGAGCTCTGCTTTCGAGCGACCTCGATGGCGCGATCAAGACTTGCTATGCCATCAGGGGAATCTGGCTTCGCTGCGATGAGCACTGCTCCGCGCACTCGATGCAGTTCCGCCTCATAGAACCGCTGATCAAGAGGCTCGATAAGCTCCTGTGCGGCATCGAGCAACGTATAGGCGTGCTGATATTGCATCGCATTGCCCAGAATTTCCGCTTCTAGCAGTAAGGTCTGGGGCACCCATAAATTGGCTTTTTGCTTTCGTAGCGCCTCGGCACTCTCATGCATCTGACGAATGCCAGTCTCAATGTTTCCTTCTTGTGCAGCAATCCAACCTAACATCGGCTTCGCCCAGAGAGCCCAATAGGACGCATCATACCGTTCAGCTAATTGCAGTAGTTCGCCTGCAGTTGTTTTCAGGGTTGGTACGTCCCGACGCAGCATGATGAGAAGACTTACAAAGCACAGGGAATAGGCAATAGAATTGAAATGTCCGAGCCGCTTGGCATCGGAGATCGCTTGCCACCCCGCATCCATCGCCTGATCAATAAAGCCCAAATGCTGCAGGGCAAGGCAAAGATGGGCGAGCGCCGCAGTGCGCGGGTGTTGGCTGAAGATATAAGCAAGCTTGCCGTGTTCGTCAGCGTTGTACAACGATAATGCTCGGCGCAAGTGCTCGCTACCTTGCCGGGTGTCACCGCGCCAAACCAGCGATGACCCATAGATTCGATGTCCCATCATCAAGAGCCCAGTATCATTCTGCTGCTCTGCTTGCTGCAGGAATCGCTTCGAGTTCACCAGCGCCGCTGCCATATCGCCACGCACATATGGAATCACCCACTGTCCGTACATCACTGGGAATATGGAATTTTTCTCTTCAAGCTTCTCGCAAAGGCGCCAAGCATTTGAATAGTTATCAGCAAGTTCTGTCGTGACGTAACCGCGGGTCGCAATCAAAGGGCCACTCAGCTTGATGCGCATCTCGAGCTCGCAGGCATCGCGTTCGCGTGATTGTGGTTTGCTCTGCAACAGCTCAATTGCGCGGTTAAAGTGGCGAACGGCCTCGGTATCTGCCGAGCGTTTGATTGCGAGATCGCCCGCCTTGCTCCACCAGGCCACCGCAACTTCATGACGGCCGGCTTCGGTGTAGTGCTGAGCAACAATTTCGGGCTGACTGAGCGCGACCTCTGGAAAATTGTCCTCTAGCGCTTTAGCGATTCGTCCGTGCAGCTGCTGCCGCTTACTTTTGAGCAAAGTTTCATACGCGGCGTCCTGCACCAGTGCGTGCTTAAAAACATAACTAGCAGCAGGCGGTGCACCACGCGCAAAGATAAGTTCGGCAGTGACAAGCCTATCCAGTGCACTTCGCAACGCACTTTCGGACATCGAGGATACAGTCGCTAGAAGGTTAAAAGGAAACTCTCGCCCAATTGCGGCACCAAGCTGCGCCACTTCCTTGACCGATGGCAATCGATCAAGGCGCGCTAGCAGTGAGTCCCGAAGCGTCGTTGGAATCGCTAATTCTTGAAGTGTTCCGGTAAGTACCCAGCTGTCCGATTCCTCTCGCAGTGACCCTGACTCCAGCAACGTCTTAGTAAGCTCTTCGACAAAGAGTGGTATGCCGTCGGTTTTAGCGACGACCTGGTCCATGACCGAGCTTGGGAGTGGCTTATCATTCGCAATCGATTCGACCATGGCTCGGCAATATCGCCTGCTCAAACGATTAAGTACCAATGCTGAAACCTGAGCCTGCCCTGTCCACGGAGCTTTAAATTCCGGTCGGTGAGTTATGATCAATAGAATTCGCAATTCGCCAAGCCGTAGTACAAGACGATTGAGAAATTCCAGTGTTGTGGGATCAGCCCAATGCAGATCCTCAACAATCATCAGCACTGAATCTTTCTCCGCCGCATTCGTGATTCGGCTGACTAGCGCGTTTAGCGTACGTTCTTTTCGGCGTTGCGGATCAACGTCCGCGGGGGGATATCGATCGCACGGAGCAATAGAGAGAAGCGCAGCAAAGACCGGCACCGTCTCCTTCAAATTTAGGTCATGGTATTTTAGCAAGGCCTCTAGCTTCTCGAGTCTCGCGGAAGAGGCATCTTTGGACGTTATTTTTAGCGCCTGTTCGAGCTCGGCGATGATAGGAAAAAGCGCACTATCGACGTGATAGGGCGAACACTGATAGCGTAGTGTCAGTTGTGAGCTTCCCGAAATCATTTGTCGAAAGGTTTCGACAATGCGTGATTTACCAATTCCAGCTTCCCCCGATAGCAGTACAACTTGACCCTCTCCTTGGCTCACCCGTTGCCACCGGTCGACCAACAATGCGACTTCTTGCTCCCGTCCAACAAAATTCGTGAGACTGCGGACGTGGGCCGCGAAACGACTCGCGCTAACTTTCAAGCCAATAACATGCCATGCTATTTCTTGTCCTTTGCTTCCCTTCACATTCCTCAATTCCAGTTTCTTGAGGTCAAAAACATCACCAAGAAGCTTGCGAGTTGTTTCGGAGAGGAGGACAGAATTCGGAGCTGCCACCGCCTGCAGGTGAGCCGCCGAATTGGGCGTTTCACCGACAATAGATTTTTCTCTGGTTAAGGCATGGAGTTTGTCTTCGCCGACGACCACAAGGCCGCTCGCGATTCCGATTCTGACACGAATGGGCGGATGGCCTTTCGGACAGACGGTTCTGGCAACATCAATAATCTCCAACGCAGCATGAACAGCACGTTCAGCGTCATCCTCATGCGCTCGCGGGTAACCGAATAATGCCATTATCCCGTCGCCGACATAACTCGCGATGACGCCATCAAAGCGGCTGATAGCTTCGCCACTTCGATCGTAATAAGTTTGCACAAGTTGGCTCAGATCTTCAGGATCGAGCAATTTCGCGAGGGCGGTCGATTCGACAATGTCGCAAAAAAGAATTGTCAAGTGCCGACGCTCACTCGCTGTGTTCCAAGCAAGCGCCTCAACTGGACGCGAGGCGACCTCGGGATCAGAAGCAACTGTCTGCGCGGACCATAATTCAGCAGACGTTAGGAGGTTGGCGCCGCATTTACCGCAGAAGTTACTTTGGGCGGGGCTCCTTGCGCCGCATCGAGAGCACATAATCGGTAATGCGGCTCCGCACTGCGTACAGAAGCGGCTAGTCTGCAGATTGTCTGCATTGCAACTAACACACTTCATAGCAGCCGCTCGCAAATTGTTTGTTGTCCCCGGCTATTCGCCACTCCTCGAGCTTGAAGTTTAGACCTTCTACGATTCCAAGTCGACCGGCAGCGTCAGGATTGCGCCTGGGGGCACCTCCGCTTAGCCGGCGGCAGCGGGCTGCCCAGGCTCGACGTACCAATAAAATGACCTTAAGTTTTGCATGGACCCGCCACGGGCGATAACAGGCGGAATGGTCAGAGGGTCGCGGCAATGAAGCACAGCAAAGGACTTCCGAGGGGAGCAGGTCGATTTAAAACCAGCGATGGGTTTTCGCTTTGGTTCAGAATTGCAGGCCGCGGCCCCGCTTTGCTCGTTCCGACCCCTGGTTGGGGCGCAAGTGTGGACATGTACATGAAAAGTCTGATCCCGTTGGAAAAAGATTTTTCCGTCGTGTACCTCGACACGCGTGGCGCCGGCCGTTCCGACCCTCCGGTGAAATCTTCCGGGAAAATTTCCAAAACTATCTATCGTTTTGAAAATTTCCTAAGTGATATCGAAAAGCTGAGGCGCCATCTTCACCTTGATCGCTGGCTGATCTTTGGCCACTCCGACGCTTCTCTGCAGGCTATGGGTTATGCGCTGGAACATCCGCGAACCTGTCACGGTCTTTTCATTGTCGATGGCACGGTTAACCTCCCGAACGACCCGCAAATCAAGTCTGATCTGCGCGCCCACCGCAAAAAGTTTTTGCACAAGCCTTGGTTTGTGGCCGCCGACGAGGCTGGAGTTGGCCACACGGATGATGGATTCAGGCGCAGCTTTCTAGACTTTCAGCTCCCTATGTACTTCGCAAGTCGTGTTGCGGCCGGCAAAGCACGACATTATTTTTCGGCCTCCACCTATCGGGTCAAACACAACGAATATGACACCTACGCGCCTCATTTCCCGAGCTGGAAATTGGAGAGGATTCGGGTTCCAACCGCGGTGTTCGTGGGCGACAGTGACCTTATCACGACGCCGCTTGAATCGCTCAGGATCTCGCGCGCCATCCCGAACGCGACCCTCGGCATCATCAGAAACGCCGGCCATTTTCCGTGGTTGCAACAGCGCGATACTTTCTTCAGGGATTTTACTCAAGCAGCCCAGATAATTTTGGAAGGCAAGCGCTGAGCTTTTGAGGAAAGGTGCTCGAGTATTGCAGCAACAGGGCCACTTTACGAAGTGAATGTCGAGAATGGGCGTTCCGTATTCGTCAACCTCGTACTGGGTCGGGCCGTGGGTGAGGCGGACCTCGTGCATGGCTTTGAGGAATCCGGATCGTCATCAGTGTTTCCGCCGGTCGCCTTAAGTGCTTGCTCGATGATGAGAAGCGCGATGTAGGGACCGACGTCGAACTGCTTAAGAAACCGCACCGGATTACTGCCGGCAAAGCTCATATAGATAGCGTCACCGTCTGGTTTGATCTGCGCAAGTTTTGCTATGCCCGCTGCCATAGTAGCCTCGCGCGAATGCCGCAGCCCTGCCGCGTCGCTCGCCAGTGAGGATAAGAGATTATGAATACCGCCCCCCACGACGGGTGCATGAGGGGTCTACTACCTGCAAATCCAATGATCTTGAGCCAGCCGACCAGCGCTTTCGGTGCGGCCTGCAACTCTGAACGGACATGCACCCCGACCCAAGACCAGGTAGAATCCTTCGGTGTCCGGGAGGGACGCACAAGGTGCCGCGGCTTTCACATCTGAGTAAGGCCTATTCCGGCGGGCTGCGATGAAGACGATTGCGGACTGGCTCAGCCAAGTCGGTATGCACGAGTACGCCCAGCGCTTTGCTGAGAATGGTAT
>Ga0126381_100011481_pt1 | contig 10014 bp, 8 predicted proteins | sample PanSoiMetPlot_28_FD_96465 | JGI IMG/M metagenome (GOLD analysis project Ga0126381, IMG submission 96465) | Tropical forest soil microbial communities from Panama - MetaG Plot_28 | ecosystem: Environmental > Terrestrial > Soil > Tropical forest > Bulk soil | place: Panama | collected 2016-02-17 | reverse complement strand
CTCTGGCTCTGGTTCACCGTCCTCTTCGCCAACTTCGCAGAAGCCATGGCCGAGGGCCGCGGCAAGGCCCAGGCCGACGCGCTGCGTCGAGCCAAGTCCGAGACCACTGCCACCCGCCTTCTCGCCAATGGCAGCACCGAGCAGGTCCCGAGCTCTGCTCTCCGCGCTGGCGATCGCTGCGTTGTCGTCGCAGGCCAAATGATCCCCGGGGACGGAGAGATCTACGAAGGTGTAGCCTCCGTAGATGAGTCCGCCATCACCGGCGAGTCCGCCCCCGTGATCCGCGAGGCAGGCGGCGACCGCTCCGCCGTCACCGGAGGCACACGCGTCCTCTCCGACGCGATCAGGATCTGCATCACCTCCAACCCCGGCGAGACCTTCCTCGACCGCATGATCGCCCTGGTCGAAGGCGCCCAGCGCCAGAAGACTCCCAACGAGATCGCCCTCAACATCCTGCTGGCCGGACTCACCATCATCTTCCTGCTCGCCGTCGTCACCCTCGAGCCCATTGCCATCTACTCCACCGCGCCGCAGACCGTCTTCGTCCTCATCTCGCTGCTCGTCTGCCTCATCCCGACAACCATCGGCGGCCTTCTCTCCGCCATCGGCATCGCAGGTATGGACCGCCTGGTGCAGCACAACGTCCTTGCTATGTCCGGCCGGGCCGTTGAAGCCGCAGGCGACGTCAACACACTGCTCCTTGACAAGACCGGAACCATCACACTCGGCAACCGCCAGGCGTCGGAGTTCATCCCCGCTCCCGGAGTCAGCAAAGACCAGCTTGCCGACGCCGCTCAGCTCTCATCCCTCCCCGACGAAACCCCCGAAGGCCGCAGCATCGTCGTTCTCGCCAAGGAGCTCTATGGTCTGCGCGGCCGCGAACTCCACGAGCTCAACGCCGAGTTCGTCCCCTTCTCCGCAACCACACGCATGTCCGGAGTCAACCTCGATGGCCGCGTCATCCGCAAAGGCTCAACCGACGCCATCGCAAGGTTCCTCAACGACAACGGCGGCAAACTCCCCGACGAGATCCGCACCACGGTCGAGACCATCGCTCGCACCGGAGGCACCCCGCTCGTCGTCGCCGAAAACCGTCAAGCCCTCGGCGTCATCCACCTCAAGGACATCGTCAAGGGTGGCATGAAGGAGCGCTTTAATCAGCTCCGCGCCATGGGAATCAAGACCATCATGATCACTGGCGACAATCCGCTCACGGCCGCCGCGATCGCCCGCGAAGCCGGCGTCGACGACTTTCTCGCAGAAGCCAAACCCAAGGACAAGATGGACCTCATCAAGCGCGAGCAGTCTGAAGGCAAGCTCGTCGCCATGACCGGCGACGGCACCAACGACGCCCCCGCGCTCGCTCAGGCCGACGTGGGAGTCGCCATGAACACGGGTACCCAGGCCGCCAAGGAGGCCGGCAACATGGTCGACCTCGACTCCAACCCGACCAAGCTCATCGAGATCGTCGAGATCGGCAAGCAGCTCCTCATGACCCGCGGAGCCCTGACGACCTTCTCCATCGCCAACGACGTCGCCAAGTACTTCGCCATCATCCCGGCGATGTTCGCCGCGACCTTCCCCGTGCTCAACGTGCTCAACATCATGCACCTCAAGACGCCGCAATCGGCCATTCTCTCGGCCGTCATCTTCAATGCGCTGATTATCATTGCGCTCATCCCGCTCGCGCTGCGCGGAGTCGCCTACAAAGCCATGTCTGCCGAAGCGCTCCTCCGCCGCAACCTCATCCTCTACGGAGTAGGCGGCATCATCGCCCCCTTCATCGGCATCAAGCTCATCGACATGTTCATCACAGCAATTCACCTGGCATAAGGAAAGGGAAAATGTCACACCTCTTTAGAACTGTCATCCTGAGCGAAGCCGAAGGATCTGCGGTTTCTATCCCTGAGCCACCCCTACGACCAGCAGCAATCAAGGACTAACCATGCGCCGCCACATCATCACCGCCATCCTCTACACCATCGTCACCACCGTCCTCTTCGGCGTTGTCTATCCATTCGCCGTTACCGGTGTCGCGCAGGTCCTCTTCCACGACAAGGCCAACGGCCAGCTCATCCAGCAAAACGGTCAGACCGTTGGCTCGCACATCATCGGCCAGCCCTTCTCCGCGGCGGGGTACTTTCACTCACGTCCCTCGGCCGCAGGCAATGGCTACGACGCCGCCAACTCCTCCGGCTCGAACTATGCCCCCACCAATAAAAAGCTCATCGACCGCGTGGCCGGTGACGCCGCCTCACTCCAGAGCGACAATCCCAGCGCCGACATACCGGTTGACCTGGTCACGGCCTCCGGCTCCGGACTTGATCCTCACATCACTCCCGCCGGGGCAGACTTCCAGGTCGCCCGCATCGCCCATGCGCGCAACCTCCCTGAAGCCGCCGTCCGCCAGCTCATCGCTCGCCACACTGAAGGCCGCCAGTTCGGCTTCCTCGGCGAACCACGCGTCAACGTCCTCGAACTCAACCTCGACCTCGACCGCACGGCACCGCTGGCGGTGAAATAGCGGCATTGATTGGTTGTCGTTCCGGAGAGCGCAGAGTAGAAATCTGCTTCACTTCCAACGCAAGCTCCCCCTCGGACCAGAAAGTGTGTTTCACTTGCTGAAACGCCCTTTTTGGTCCGACCTCTTCTCTGCTAGCATGACAGCGCCATGCAACCAATCAATCCCGCCCGCCGCGAACTCCTCAGGCTGAGCGGCATGGGACTGGCCGCCGCCGCTGCCACCGCCGTGCCCTCCGCCTACGCCGCCCCCAACAAGCCCTCCGCCACCTACCCCGCAGGAGCCATCTTCGACGTCCGCGCCTACGGAGCCGTGGGCGACGGCAAAGCCGTCGACTCCGGTGCCATTAACAAAGCCATCGAGGCCGCTGCAGCCGCCGGAGGAGGCACGGTCTACTTCCCTGCCGGAACCTGGCTCTCCTTCTCCATCCGCCTCAAGAGCCACGTCAACCTGCATCTCTCCCAGGGCGCGACCATCCTCGCCGCCGACTCACCCAAACCCGGCGAGACCACCGGCTACAACGGCGGAACCTACGACGCCGCCGAACCCAACGACCCTTGGACGCCCTACCAGGATTACGGCCACAACCACTGGCACAACTCTCTCATCTGGGGCGAGAGCATCAACGACGTCTCCATCACTGGCCCAGGCCTCATCTGGGGTAAGGGCCTCAGCCGCGGGACCCGAAGCAGCGCCGTGGCCGGTGCCCCCGGCTTTCTCGCCGAACAGGCCGGGGTCGGCAACAAGGCCATCGCCCTCAAGAACTGCCGCAACGTCCTCTTCCGCGACTTCTCCATTCTCAAGGGTGGGCACTTCGGCTTCCTCCTCACCGGCGTCGACAATTTAACCATCGACAACATCACCATCGACACCGACCGCGACGGCATCGACATCGACTGCTGCAAGAACGTCCGCGTCTCCAACTGCTTCGTCAACTCACCCTGGGACGACGCCATCTGCCCCAAGTCTTCCTACGCTCTCGGCTACGCCCGCGCCACCGAGAACATGACCATCGCCAACTGCTACGTCTCAGGAATCTACGAGCTCGGAACCTTCCTCGACGGCACCTTCAAAAAGTTCGCTCCTGACTTCCGCGTCCCCCGCAACGGACGCATCAAGTGCGGAACCGAATCCAACGGCGGCTTCAAAAACATCGCCATCGCCAACTGCGTCTTCGAAGGCAGCCGCGGCCTCGCTCTCGAATCCGAAGAAGGCGCACTCTGCGAAGACATCGCCATCTCCAACATCACCATGCGCGACGCTGGCAACTCACCGCTCTTTTTCCGCCTTGGAGCCCGCCTCCGCGGCCCCAAAGAAACCACCAAAGTCGGAACCCTCCGCCGCATCGTGGTCAGCAACCTCGTCAGCTACAACACGGGTGCGCAGCTCTCCTCAATCATCAGCGGAATCCCCGACTACCCTATCCTCGACCTCAAGCTCTCCAACATCTACATCCAGCATCAGGGCGGAGGCACCGCCGAGAACGCCAAAATCGTCCTTCCCGAAGCGGTCGAAAAGTACCCCGACCCGCACATGTTCGGTCCTACCACGCCGTCCCAGGGCTTCTTCCTCCGCCACATCAACAACCTCGAGATGAGCCATGTAGAAGTTCAGCCGGCAACACCCGACGCGCGCCCCAGCTTCTACCTCGACACCGTCAACCGCGCCGACTTCATCGCCGTCACCGCCCCCACCACTCCCCCTGCCTTCGCTCTCAACAAAGTCAAGGACCTCCGCATCGCCCTCAGCCGCGCCGCGAAGGACACCCAACTAACCGCCGCGGACAACCAGTCGCTCTAAAAGCAGTTTGCTACAGCTGCCTTTCTAGCTGTCATTCCGAGCGAAGGCGAGAAATCTGCTTTCGAATGAAGGTCCACAGACCCCTCAGGCGCCCCATCCATGCCGCAGCCTCATGGCGGCAGGGGTGGGAAGTACAACTCATCTCGATCGCCGCAAAACAAAGTACATCATCTCCTGCACACTCCCCCAAGGAGTGTGATGACTCTCCCGCTGCGACTCCACCACCGCAAACCTCCCGCCAGCCACCCGCCGCATCGCGTCCTCGTCATACCGCGAAACACGCAACCCGCTGCACCGCTCCGGCCCCTCCATCGCAAACGTGGCCGCGATCAGCGTTCCATCCGGCCGAAGAATCCGGCTCACCTGCTCGAAGTACCTTATCTGATCTGCTGGCTCATTCAAAAAATGAAACACAGCCCGGTCATGACAGACGTCGTAGCGCTGCGATTCCAGCTCCGTATCGAGAAAGTCCGCCGTAACCCAGCGCACCCTCTTCGACGCATCTCCCAGCCGCTCGCGCGCAACTGCCAGCGCAGGCTCCGCCACATCGAGCACCGTCAAATCCTCAAACCTCGCGGCCAGCAGATCATCCACCAGCGTCGAAGCCCCTCCTCCGATATCCAGAATTGCCGCAGTCTTTGACTTCGCTGAGCGTTCGATCAACCCAAGCGAAATCTCAAGGTGCGGACGGTACCAGCTCACGGCATCCGCCGCCTTGCTCCGATAGACATTCTCCCAGTGCTCTCTGCCCGCCATGAACACGCACTCTACCGCACCATCGGCACTCTCGTCTCGCAGCGCCTTTCGTCCCATCATCCAACTCCACAATGCATTGAATGTGAAATACTTCTCAGCACAAAGGAATTGGCTGCGCATCTTTCTCCATGTTTTCATCGGTTTTGAACGGAACAGGAGCCCGGAATGCCCTACCAGATATCGCGCGGAGGCCAGCTCTACGGCCCTTATACCCTCGAGGATCTACAGCGCTACGTCGCCTCAGGCAACGTTCTTCCCACGGACTTCGCCAAATCCGAGGAGATGACCGACTGGCTGCCCGTCTCGCAAATCCTCTCCACTGCGGGAGCCACCACCACGCCTGGCTCCGTACCGCCGGCATACGTCCCGCCAGCATCGCCTTATGTTCAGCCGGCAACCTATGGCAGCGTATCTCCCTATCCAGACCCGCCAAATCTTCATTGGGCTCTTGTCCTTCTCATCGGCATCTGCACCTGTGGGCTGTTCTTTGTCATCTGGGACTTAGTCCAGGTGCTTTGGGTGAGGCGAGTCGAACCTCAAACCCGGGCGTTTCCCTACTTCATCGCCTACGTCATCGTCTCGTTCCTCAACGCCGGCTCTTCGTGGGGAACCAACGCTGCCCTCATGGCAGGAGGACACCCCCACGGCTCACCGCTCTCAGCCCTTACCGGAATTGCAGCCCTGGTTCTCATCATCCTCTACCGCTTCGCAATGAAAGCCTCACTCGAAAGGCACTTCAATGGCCCTGATTCCATCGGCCTCCGCCTAGGGCCCGTCATGACCTTCTTCTTCGGTGGACTCTACTTCCAATATCACTTCAATCGCATCAACCAGCTGAAACAGGCCGCTCGCTTTCGTGGATACTGACCCTAGCCATTCGAAATCATTTTGTGCTCCGGCCCACTCCATGTTTTCATCTTTTGCTTGAACCAAACAGGAGCCTGGAATGCCCTATCAGATATCGCGTGAAGGCCAGCTCTATGGCCCCTACACTCTCGAAGATCTCCGGCGGTACATCGAATCAGGCAACATCCTTCCTACCGACTTCGCCAAGAGCGAAGAGATGACCGACTGGATCCCCGTCTCGCAGATCCTCTCCTCCGCATCTCCAGGCGCAAGCACTCCCATCTCCACTCCTATCGTCGCGGCTCAGGCGTACGCCACCACTCCGTCCTACTTCCCCGTGGCGGCAACCGGCTATCCCGATCCACCCAACCTCCATTGGGCGCTCGTCCTTCTCTTTGGGTTCTTCACCTGCGGACTCTTCTTCGTGGTTTGGGACCTCGTGCAGGCGCTCTGGGCAAAAAAAGTCGAGCCGCAAACGAAAGCCGTCCTCTATTTCTCCATCTACGCCATCTTCTGGATCCTTTATTTCCTAAGCTACATGGGCTCCGCGCTTCCCGCTGCATCGCGCGGCGAGACTCCCAGAATCGCACCCCTTGCCGCTCTGTGTTGGCTGGTCATGTTCGTCTTCGTGATCGTCTATCGCTTCGCCATGAAGGCGACGCTCGAACGCCACTTCAACGGCCCGGAACCCATCGGTCTTCGCCTCAACGGCATCATGACCTTCTTCTTCGGTTGCCTCTACTTCCAGTACCACTTGACTCGTATTAACCAGTTCAAGCAGGCTAGCCGCTACCGGGGATACTGATGATGGTCTCCCCCGCGAGAAAGCGCATCGCGGAGATCTTGCCTGCGATCGCGCCAGTCCTTGTCATCTGCGCAGCAGCCGCAACACTCCTCTGCTTCCCGCCCGATCGCTACGGCTTCTATCCCCGCTGCCCCTTCTTCACACTCTTCCACCTTCAATGCCCTGGCTGCGGAGCCAGCCGCGCATTAGTCGCATTGCTGCGCGGCCATCTCACCGAAGCCCTCCACCTCAACGCGATCTTTACCCTGGCATTGCCCTTCCTGCTTCTGGTGAGCGCAAGGGCGTACGTACAACTCCTATGTAAAAAGTCCTTCCACTGGCCCCATCCTCCACAGCCTGCGATCTACCTCGCACTCGTCGTCACGGCGATCTTCACCGTCGCGCGCAATCTCTGACAGCACAAAACAAAACGACCCCGGCAATTGCCGAGGCCGCTTCCATCTTCGCGCGCGACATCCTTGCCTGACGCGCAGGCGAGCTATCCGCGCTGCTTTTAGGCCTCGACTGCTACCGGCTCCTGCACGGGCTGTGCAGGTCCGCCCTTCAGGTCGGTCCCACCCGGCTTGCGGATGTCGATGCCGCCCTTGAAGAACGCGCCGTCTTCAATCGAGATGCGCGCTGCAATCACGTCTCCCGTCAGCGAGCCTTCGCTACGGATATCAACGCGATCGCTCGCTTGGCAGTTGCCCCGCACCTTGCCCAGAACAACAATCTCGCGTGCAACAATGTTGGCCGCCACCTGGCCATTGCGGCCCACGGTCACGCGGTTGCCCGGCAGGTTGATCGCACCTTCCACCTTGCCGTCGATGTACAACGACTCGGACCCGGTCAACTCGCCCTTGACGACCAAAGACTTGCCGATCGTCGCTTGCTCGCCCGTAGGCACAGCCGCTCCGGTCGTCCCGCTCGGCGCTACCGGACGCGAATTCTCGAAACTCGCCACCGGAGGAGTCGGCCGCGACGGTTCAGGAGTTTGGGGGATGTTGCTTCCCGGCTGATTCGGTTTCCACATATTCGTTAATTTCCTTTCGTCTCTGCTCAGATGTCCCCGTTGCGGGCTGTTAAAAACACGCCACCACAACGGCACACGCGCTCTTTTCACGATACTACGCTGCGTTCGTTCACGTATCGAGCGCCATTCACCATGTATTCCACAGCCCTCGAACCTTCTTCAGCACCTCCCCGAAAGTCCTTCCTTGCAAAACGTAAATTCTTCTCCCCGTAACCCCTTTTATTCCATTCCGGCCGCTATTCCAGTCCCGCTTAGGTAGCATTTGCTCCCTCGAATGTCGTATCAGAAAATCTAAAAAAAATCGTCACCGCCGAGCATCCTCCGCGAAAATCCAGATCGTCCTTCTGCTGAGCCTTGCCGCCCCACACCGTCTCCCTCGGAGCCATCGGTCGCGTCCCCTCCACCCAGCCCGACGCCAAGCCCGACGAAAAATCCGACGAAACCTCCATCCTTAAAGTTCGCGACCTCCTCGTTGACGATCGGCTCAAAGACTGGACCAGCGGCGAGGCCCACGACATCACCGACCGCACCTTCGCCATCCGCCGCGCCCTCCACATCAACGACCGCTCCCCACCGACACCGCACCCGCTAGATCTGGCAGCCTGGTCCATGGATCACCGTCGACCGTGTCACCACACTCCCCTCCCTGACTTTGACCCCGTCGTCTTTAAACGCCGTTTGGTTTCGCGACTACGCTGCCTACTGCGAAACCAGCACCACCGCGAAAGGAGCCAGCCTCTACGTCATCGTTGCGCAACTGGAAGCCCATCGCGCCGTCGTGCAAAAGCCCCATCGGCCACTGGCCCGAGCCGAACCACTTGATCCCCGCCTGCCAGCCGGCAAAGTGGGGAGCGCTTGCCCCTGCGAGGCACCATCCCGCCCACGGGAGGCGAACCCACGACTTACGACGTCGTCGGCGCCGCATCCATCATCGAAGAAGGCGATTCCGACGACGGCAACTGACCCGCACCACGTCCCTGCAGGTGTCATTGTGCTCTGCGCTTCGCCGGACGACCGCTAGTGAGGTTCGGCCCCCACCACAGTAATGCCCGATTGAGACGCTGGGGACGCATGCGTCACGGCACGTGGCGCAGGCGAAGCATTCTCGGCTCCCACGACAGTAAAACCGCCACCCAGAGGCGTTCCCTGCGTCGCGGCAGCTGCCCCATCGACACTGGCTTTCTTTGACACGGTGTGGGCCCCGGCTGTGCGGTGTCCATTCTTGGCGCTAGTACTCGTCAACTTCGAACCCGACGCCGGCGTAGTGTGAACCACCGTTGTCGTACCTACGTGGGAGACTGTGCCGCTGACCGACTGATTGAGCTTTCGATTAAGAGCCGTGCCCGCACTCGACACCGACTTCGCGCTGGAGCCCGCGGCCAGTCCGTACTCCGTCGCCGCCTGCGCGCCCGCGCCCCGCGTTGCAACACTAAGAATCAAAACAAGGAAAGGACCTAAAAGCAGATTCATCTTCCTCATAGCCATTTCTCTCCAGAGTCGCTACCTGGCACCCAGAAGTCTACCCCAAACTCGTTCTTCAACTACTCAGGGTGGCAACCATAACCACCGCGCCAAGATCCGCAATTACCCTAAGAAACGGCGTCCATCAATAATAGCGGAGTAAATCATGGTCTACGAGGTTGTCATCGCAGGTGCTGGGCCAGTCGGCCTGTTCCTCGCCTGCGAATTGAGGCTCCGAGGCATCGCAGTGCTGGTGCTGGAGCGCACGGAAGAAACACACTCGCCGCTCAGATCCGGCTTCATGGGAGCACGCGGCATGAACGTGCCGTCGGTCGAAGCTTTCTACCGGCGCGGGATGCTCCACGATGTGCGCGGCTGTGCCATCGGATGGACGAACCTCGGACAACCCGGAATCCAGCCGGTCGCTGAAAAGGACCACACACCCACTGCTGCCCCGCGCTTCGCAGGCCACTTCGCTGGAATCGTTCTCGACGCCAACAACATCGACTTCAGCGAAGAGAAATACATCGTGCGGGGACCCTCCGCATCGGGTGGAATCGTCACCCTCGAAGGCATCGAGACACTCCTCGCTGAGCGCGCCGAAGAGTTGGGAGTTAAGCTGCGGCGCGGTGCCTCCGTAACCGGTCTCGCCCAAGATGACGAAGGCGTAACAGTTCACTTGAGCGACGAAAAGATTCGTTGCCGATGGCTCGTAGGTTGCGATGGCGGGCGCAGTATCGTTCGCAAATCCGCGCAATTCGACTTCCCTGGCACAGATCCCGAGTTCACCGGCTACATCGCCATGGCCGACCT